>Ga0164313_10002519_pt1 | contig 16367 bp, 14 predicted proteins | sample GuaBasSedimGuay4_FD_113735 | JGI IMG/M metagenome (GOLD analysis project Ga0164313, IMG submission 113735) | Subseafloor sediment microbial communities from Guaymas Basin, Gulf of California, Mexico - Guay4, Core 4569-4, 0-3 cm | ecosystem: Environmental > Aquatic > Marine > Hydrothermal vents...
AAACGGGTAATGATTTCGTCATGTTTTCCTGTTTCCAGATCCTTGACGATGATATTCCTGATGAAATTGGTGGGCGTGGTTACGCTTTCGCTGCTCATTTACATATTCCTGGTGGCTTATGGCCCGGTAAAAACGTTGGATTCTACCGAATCAGCCGTCGCTTTTTGTGATTTGTCTACTGTACCGGAAAAAATCCTCGCGGTGACTATACTTAGAATGCTGTCCGGCATCTTTCCTATATGGTGCATCCGGGCATTTTCTAAAACAACTGGAGAGACTATCAAATGAAAAATACAATCAAACTGGCTGTGCTCAGCACATTGATGAGCATTTTCTGGCTCATACCGGTACAAGCCCAGGACAACGATGGAATTGCCACCACGGTAATGATCACGCCTAAAGCCGGCCATGAAAAAGCCCTGGTTAAGGGGATCACCGACTACCATCACTGGGTCGCCAATTTCGATGGGCATTTCGAGTACACCTGGTACGAAATAATGACCGGCCCGGACACAGGCAAGTACCTTGCGCGTTCGGGTGGCCACAACTGGTCTGAGTTCGACGCCGAATACGATTGGCAAAAAGAGGCCGGCAAAGTTTTCGAGACCAATGTTGCACCGCATATCGAAAGTGCAACAAACGTCATGACCCAGGAAATGACTGAATTCAGCCATTGGCCCGAAAGCTTTGACGGATATACACACTTCCAGGTCCAGGATTGGTACGTGAAAGGTGGTCAGTTTGGTAAATTCCGCCGCGGCCTGAAGAAAGTCGTGGATACCCTGAAAGCAGGCAATTTTCCCGGGTATTGGGGCTTCTTTTCCGTTACTTCCGGAGGCCACGGCAATCAAATCAGCCTGGTGACTGCTCATAAAGGCTGGTCAGATATGGCTGATAAAGATCCCTCTTTCTTCGACGTTATGAGCGAAGCTCTGGGTGGGGCGGAAGAGTTCGATGCTTTCATGGGTGACTGGGGATCAACCTTCAAGGAAGGCCAAAACCGGACAGTCCGCCGGATGCCGGAGGCCAGTGATTACGGTAAATGACAGAGCCGGATCCTGTATTAGTTTGCCACCCCGGCTCCGGCCGGGGTGTTTTTCCGGTTTGATATCCGGTGTATCACCATTACCAGGACAAAGCCTGCGATCAGAAATGCCAGTGAAGCCGCCACGGTGGAATTGAAAGCGTCGGGCAATACCGGGCTGGTACTTATCAACCTTTCTTTGCCTCGAACCATTTCATAAACACGCTCCTGGAATGGCCAGATCATCCACAGCGAGCCAATCAGAATTCCCTTGATGACCAGCAGGGTAGCCTGGTGATAGTGGTTTAACAGCCAGACGATAATGCGTGAGAAAACGACCAGTCCTGACAGGGCGCCGAAGCCGAATGTCAGGATTACAACGAGATTGAATTCTCCGAGGGCGTTGATGATGTAGGCATATTTGCCAAGAATCAGCAGTATGAAAGAGCCTGAGATGCCTGGAAGCAACATGGCGCTGATGGCGATAAATCCGCACAGAAAAATAAACCAGGCTGCAGTCGGTGTTTCAACCGGCACCAGATTGACGATCGTGAGTCCCAGCATAATGCCGACGATCGTGACGATGATTTCCTTGACCCCATATTTTTCTACTTCACCCATCAGGACGACAATCGAAGCGAGAATCAGGCCAAAGAACAAGCCATAGATGATTTCGGGATGCGTGATGATCAGGGTGGGCAAGGGAATGACCCGGGTAAAGAAAATTATTGCGGAAGCAATGCCAAAACCCAACGACAGCAAAAATAACAGGTCATTTCTCGCCAGCGCCTGGGAAAATCGAAATCTGAGAATGTCTGCCAACCAGGCACGGTCAAATGAACGAATGGCATTCAACAGGCGTTCATAGATTCCAAGGATCAGGGCCATCGTGCCGCCGCTGACGCCGGGAATGATGTCTGCGCTGCCCATGCAAAATCCTTTCAACGCGTAGCGCGGCGAATTAGCCAGTTTTGATCCCATATCAGGCCATCATGAACAATAAGACCACAAAAAAAAAGCCCCGAATAGATTCCGGGGCTTGAAAGCGCATCGCAATAGGCATAGAAGTGTGGGGACTGCCTGTCTTGAGGGGCGACGCGCTAGGCACAGTCAACTTACACCCTAAGCATACTCATACCATGTTAAGAAACTGTGAATGGATCGTTTCGAAATCGTGATAAATGGTGTCAGTAGCCCAAAAAATCGCTTTCAAGCCACCTGCTTTCGTGTTTTTTTCAAGTGCAACAGGACAAGTGAGACAGCCGCAGGAGTCATCCCGGGAATTCTGGAGGCCTGGCCAATCGTGTCCGGCCTGACCTGATCCAGTTTCTCCCTGGCTTCGGACGAAAGCCCCCGCACCAGGGCGTAATCAATATCGCTGGCAATAGACATGCGTTCGTTGCGCTGGCGGCGGTCGATGTCGTCTTGCTGCCGGTTGAGATAACCAGCATAACGTACCTGGATCTCAATTTGCTCTGCAACCCTGGGATCGGTAACGCCAGGCCCGATGCCTTCAACTGCTACCAATTTCCGATAATCCATTTCCGGCCGTTTCAACAGACCCAGAGCCCGGCTTTCCTTGCTTACCGGGATTCCGTACTCAGTTTCCAGCGACCGGGCCAGGCCATTGCCCGGCGTCACCCAGATATCGTGGAGTCGCTGGCGTTCGGCTTCGATGGCGTCGCGCTTGTTACAGAAGGCATCCCAACGATCGTTACCAACCAGCCCCAGTTGATGGCCTTTTTCCGTCAGGCGCAGGTCGGCGTTGTCTTCACGTAACTGCAGACGGTATTCCGCCCGGCTGGTAAACATGCGGTAAGGCTCCAGCGTGCCCTGGGTGACCAGGTCGTCGATCATCACGCCCATATACGATTCGTCCCGTCGTGGCGTCCACATTGATTCTTCACGCGTCAAACGGGCTGCATTGACGCCGGCAACCAGACCTTGCGCAGCCGCCTCCTCGTAGCCCGTGGTGCCATTTATCTGGCCCGCAAAGAACAGGCCGGGCACGTGCTTGGTTTCAAGGTAGCCGTGGAGTTCGCGCGGATCGAAGAAATCATATTCAATTGCATAGCCGGGGCGGGTAATGTGCGCCTTTTCGAAACCGCGTATGGAATGCACGAAATCCAGTTGCAGATCAAATGGCAGGCTGGTGGAGATGCCGTTAGGGTACAACTCGCGAGTGTTCAGGCCTTCTGGTTCAACAAAAATCTGGTGGCTGTTGCGGTCGGCAAAGCGCACGATCTTGTCCTCGATGGACGGGCAATAGCGCGGACCGACCCCCTCGATCACACCGGAATACATGGGTGAACGGTGTAAACCTGCACGGATGATGTCGTGAGTCTGCTCTGATGTATGGGTAATCCAGCAACAAACCTGATCGGGGTGATCATCCGTGCTGCCGGTGTAGGAAAAGACCGGCCGTGGTGAGTCACCAGGCTGTTCCTGCATCACGCTGAAATCCACCGTCTTGCCGTCGATGCGCGGCGGCGTGCCGGTTTTCAAACGCGATACCTTGAATGGCATTTCCCGCAAACGCGCCGCCAGAACATTGGATGGCGGGTCACCGGCGCGCCCGCCTTCGAATTGTTTTTCACCGACGTGGATTTTCCCGCCCAGGAAGGTACCAGTCGTCAGCACAACCGCCGCCGAGTGAAACTCCAGGCCTGCTGCGGTGCGGCAGCCTGCAATCCGGCCGTTTTCCAACAGCAGATCATCCACCGCTGCCTGGAAAATCGACAGGTTTTCACGCTGCTCAACCGCTTCGCGGACAAAAGCCCGGTACAGGTTGCGGTCACACTGTGCACGGGTGGCGCGGACCGCCGGTCCCTTGCTGGAATTGAGCGTTCGAAACTGGATTCCGGCCGCATCAGCCGCCCGGGCCATCACACCGCCCATCGCGTCGATTTCCTTCACCAGGTGACCCTTCCCGATGCCTCCGATTGCCGGATTGCAACTCATTTGCCCGATGGTTTCTATGCTGTGCGTGACCAGCAAGGTGCGCGCACCGCTTCGAGCCGAGGCAAGTGCCGCCTCGGTGCCGGCGTGTCCGCCACCGATCACGATGACATCAAAGTTTTGGGAATAACGCATCGTTTACTTTACTGGTGATGCCGAGTGGAGAGTCTGCTGGAACTATTTTTGCCCCGCCCGGCCGAACCAGAATAGGAGGGCGGCAGGCTGAATCCCGCGGGCCTGTTTGAACTCATTCGCGCCGTGGGCATCTCATAGGCCGAGGCTGAACGAGGCGGCGCAACGACCCTGGATCCTTTTCCTCCACGGCTCACGAGATCACGATTGGGGGGCAAGCCGGGGTAGGCAACCACTGGCCCGCTGACTGTCACTGGCGGCAGTACCAGATTTACCACGATCCTGTTTTCGCCCGGATACCGGTGATGCGGGTGATACAGGTACGGTGGATACCAATAGCCGGGTGGATACCAGACAGAAAAGTAATAAGGATAAAAATAGGGGCTGTAATAGGCAAAAGTCTGCGGCGGATACCCAGCAAGCCACCAGGGGTAGTAGCCTGTACCATAGTACGGCCCATCGGTAACCCGTTCCGCGATGTAGTAGTCTCCTTCATCGTTAACATAAACCGGGTAGTAAGGGCTGGCACAGCCCACCAGCAGGGCCAGCAGTAAAATTGGAATCAACGTTTTCATACCGATATCAAGAATACCATGCACCGGGTGAATCAGTGCTGAACATGGAGAAACAGCTAATGGCAGAAATAATATACGAGTTGCAGGGTTACGCGATCGTGTTAGACAAAGTGGTCTTCCTGACCCGCGTATTCGAAGCTGAAGACGGCGAGGGCTACCAGTTCAATATCCGCTTCGCCGGTGATCTGAGACTGGCACCGAAATTTCCGACCCGCCACGAGGCTGACCTGCAACGCAGTCTGTTGATCAAGGCCCTGAACGAAGCCTGAATCCTGTAGGAGCGGGCCATGCCTGCGATTTTTTCTTTGCTAACCACTTAAAAAATCGCGGGCATGGCCCGCTCCTACAGGAATCAAGGTTGCCGGGTGGCAGGTTGCCAGGGATCGCCACCCTCCATCCTGTTTTCCAGCTCCACCATCAATGACTGGTTCATTTCGAACAGGGTCATATTGGGACGATCGAGGTCGGTGACCAGGGTCATCACGGCTGAGAACGTAATCGCCAGTGTCCAGGTCGCCAGGCTACTCCGGGTTCCGGTCAGCCCGGCCTGGTAGCCCATCACGATCATCGACAGCAGTGACATCAAAAACAGCGTAAACCAGATGGTCGGGGAGATGCGATTGAAAACGCCTGCCTGCAACCTGGCGTCTTGTGCATTGATCATGCCCAGTACGGACTGGGCGAAAATACCGGTGTCCTCGCCGCCGCCCTCACCTTCCATGGAGGACTCGGCAATGGCCCAGAGCTGGTCATGCATCCGGTCTGATTCACGAATCATTTCCTTCACTGCTTCCATGTCTGACTTTTTTGCCGCCCGGGACAGTTCCAGCCGCAGTTTTGCGAAATTCAGGAGTATTTCTTTCGCCTCGCCCTTGGCGCCCACCTCGATCAGGTCTGCGCCACGGAATGCCGCGCCAATGGCACTGACTTCCAGCATGTAAGCCCGGGTCCGCTCCTCGAAATGCTGCTGCGCCATGCTGAAGCTGAAAGCCAGCATGAAAGCCAGCAGCCCCAGTGAAGCCCCCATGATGGCCCGCACCTGTGCCATCTGGGCTTTGCCTTGCCCGCCCCGCTTGGTTTTTCCATAGCGGAATCCGAACTCGATGAATAAAACCTGGGTCAGGGTTGCCAACACCATGATGAGCACAAGAGGGAGGTGGTCAAGAGGATTCATAACAACTTACTCATCTTTTTTTTCCATGCCCAGGGCATTATTGATTATTTCAGAAACATCCGACGACAGTTCCTGGGTCGCGGCGATCCTGTTCAATTCGGTCTTCATCAGGCTTCGGCGGCGCTCATCATAGCGAGTCCACGGATTGAAGGCGCCGGCCATACGGGATGCCATCTGTGGATTCAACCCATCCAGCGCGATGACCTGGTCCGCGTGCAGACTATAACCGGAACCGTCAGCAGTGTGAAAACCGGTTGGGTTCATCATCGAGAAAACGCCAATCACGGAGCGTACCTTGTTGGGATTGGTAATGCTGAAACCCGGGTGATCGAGTAGCTTGCGCACCCGTCCCACGGCACGCTCTCCGGGAATCGAAGCCTGGATGGAAAACCACTTGTCCATCACCAGCGCATCGTCGCGCCACTGCTCTTCAAATGCCTGCAGTGCTGCCTCCGCCGATGGTGCTTCAGCCCATACGAGGCCCCGTAACGCAGCCAGTGTATCGGTCATGTTGTCACTGGATTCAAGTTGCACTTCTGCCAGCGTGGCGCCCGAATCCGTCTCGAGTAGAAACGAGAGGCAAACATTGCGCAGGCTACGGCGCGCCATCGAAATCGGAGACTTGCTATACGGGCCATCGACGCTCATTGCCGCATACCGGCTTGCAAACGCATCCTGCAGTGAATTGGCCAAGCTGGATTTGACGAATTTCCGCGCAACATGAATGCCGTCGACGTCGACAACCTCCACCTGGCTGGCAAGGTATTCTTCACCGGGCAGGGTCAATGCCTCAGCCACCAGCGCCGGATCGGAATCAACGTCGGCCAGCAAGGTGCGAAAAGCTTCAGTCAGTTCCGGGCCCACAGTGGTATCAGTACCCTCAGCCAGGCGCTCGACATTGCCCAGGATTTGACGTTGGGCCAACAACTGGGCGGCTTCCCAGCGAACAAAAGCATCGCTGTCGTGAGCCATCAATACAGCCAGTTCTGAGGTCGAATAGGGGTATTCCAGCTTCACCGGCGCCGAGAACCCCCTGAGCAATGAAGGGATCGGCTGTTCACTGACACCTTCAAAGACAAAATCCTGATGCGCTTCTTCGAGTATCAGCAACCGTGAAGTCCCAATTGGTGAATCTTCACCCGCTAATTGCAACTCTAACTCCATGCCTTCTTTGGAGATCAAGCCGACAGCCACAGGAATTACCAGTGGCTGTTTCTCTGCCTGATCACGGGTCTGTGGTGTTGTTTGTGAAAGACCCAGGGTGAAGGTCTTCGCATTCGCATCGTAGTTGCCACTGGCTGTTATTTCGGGTGTGCCCGACTGACTGTACCAGCGCCCGAATTTCTGCAGATCAGCATCATTCGCATCTGCCATTGCCGCCAGGAAATCATCGCAGGTAACCGCCATCCCGTCGTGGCGCTCGAAATACAGCTTCATGCCTTTCTGGAAACCATCCTCACCCAGCAGGGTATGGTACATGCGGATGATTTCCGCCCCTTTCTGATACACGGTCATTGTGTAAAAGTTATTGATTTCAATGTATTTATCCGGTCGAATCGGATGCGACATCGGGCCTGAATCCTCCGGGAACTGCTTGCTTCTCAATTGCCTGACGTCGCGGATACGCTTGACTGCCCGTGATTGCATGTCGGACGAGAACTCCTGGTCGCGAAACACCGTCAGCCCCTCTTTCAGGGTCAATTGAAACCAGTCCTGGCAGGTTACCCGGTTACCCGTCCAATTGTGGAAATATTCATGTCCGATCACGCCTTCAACACCCTGGTAATCAGCATCGGTGGCCGTGTCCGGCCGTGCCAGCACATATTTTGAATTGAAAATATTCAGCGACTTGTTTTCCATCGCCCCCATGTTGAAATCATTGGTAGCTACGATGTGGTAGATGTCGAGATCGTACTCGAGGTCAAAACGATCTTCATCCCATTTCATGGCATGGATAAGTGATTCCATTGCATGATCGCAACGATCGAGATTTTCGTGCTCCACATAAAATCGCAAGGTCACATCACGCCCGCTGCGGGTTTGAAAATGGTCTTCAATGCAAGCCAATTTTCCTGCAACGAGGGCGAAGAGATAGGACGGTTTAGCAAACGGATCATCCCAGCAAATCCAGTGCCGGCCATCGGCAAACTCACCGGAATCAACGGCGTTGCCATTTGAAAGAAGAACCGGGTAACGTTGTTTGTCAGCGACAAGGGTAACTTCAAAACGGGTCATTACATCAGGCCGGTCTGGAAAATAAGTGATGTTCCTGAACCCTTCAGCTTCGCACTGGGTGAGCAGGAAATCTCCGGAAGGATAAAGCCCCACCAGGGCTGTGTTCTCCTGTGGCCTGATCAACACCTCGATATCAAGACTGAAACTTTCGGGTACATCATGGATAAACAATTTATCCGCAGTGCTGGAATACTCTTTACTTCCCAGTTTACGGCCGTTCACGGTGACACCAACCAGGTCCATTTCCCGGCCGTCCAGTTCAATATCCGTTACTGCGGCTACGTCTTCATTCCGGCTGATTTGAAACCTGGACAACACCCGGGTCGACTCATCACCAATTTCAAAACGAAGAACCACTTTTTCCAGTTTCCAGGGATACGGTGAATAATCTTTGCGACAGACCATTTTCCCAGAGGCGCCTTTTTTCATAGTATTTCCTTGATCGGGGGCATTATTATAGGCGCAACATCCATCAAGGGTCGTCTTAATGAACCCCGCCAGCGAAGACCAATTACCCGATATTGCTGACGTTCACCTGGCCCATGCCCGAATTCGGCAACAGGTGCGGATCACGCCAGTTCTCAATGACCCCCTGATGGACCAAGCGATGGGATGCAGGTTGTACTGCAAATGCGAAAATCTGCAGCGCACCGGCGCTTTCAAGTTCCGGGGAGCCAGCAATGCCATTGCCTGCCTGCGGGAGGACGGCACTGCAGGCGACGTCGCCACCCACTCTTCCGGCAACCATGGGGCTGCATTGGCGCTGGCGGCTCACCTCGATGGCCGCACTGCCCACGTGGTGATGCCCGAAAACTCATCCAGGATGAAGGTCGATGCCGTAAAAGGCTTTGGGGGCAAGATCTATTTTTGCGCACCGACAAATGCGTCCCGGGCGCAAGAACTTGAAAAGCTGGTGCAAGCGGGAATGATACCGGTTCACCCTTACGATGATGTACGCATTATTGCCGGACAAGGAACCGCCGCACTGGAACTGGAACAGGAGGTGCCTACCCTGGAGCAGGTCATCACACCATTGGGTGGCGGTGGCCTGGTCAGTGGAACAGCTATTGCGACAAAGGCCTGGGGCGTTGAAGTGTTCGCCGTGGAACCCGAGGGTGCAGCCGATACTGTCGCCAGTTTGCAACGGGGGGAAATCATTACTGATTTTACGCCCGACACGATAGCTGATGGTCTCAGGGCAATTGTGGGAATTCGCAACTTCCGGATCATCCGGAATGAAGTCAGCCGCGTGTTGACCGTCAGTGATAATGATATTCGCGCGGCAATGATCTTGTTCTGGCAGAAACTAAAAATGCTGATAGAGCCTTCTTCAGCGACGGTCATCGCGGCCATCCGAAATCACCCGGAAATATTCGCAGGCAAAAAAGTCGGGGCCATCATCAGCGGCGGAAACATTCACCCTGCTGATTGGTTAGAACTGGTCAAGCCCTAACTGTGAATTCCAGCAACGTCGTATCCACTCATTGAAGGTGGTGGGGGTATCGGGTAGCTGGATACGGGACACGCTCAAGACGTCCGTGTGCGCTCGTAACACGCTCCCGGCGTGTTATGGTCCCGTATCCAGCTACCCGACACCCCCTTCCGTAGTTTGATGCCGTCATTCGCAGCATTGCACGAGCCGGTTCGGAGCAAGGGCTCTGCATCCAGGACCCTTTGAGACAGGATGTCTCAAGAGGAGGCCACAGGGATGTGCTTGTGCCGTGTCCTGGATGCAGAGCCCTTGTTTCGGAGCGGCGGCCCGCAGCCACTACACGCAATGTGTGGACAAAGATGCTGTAATTCACAGCCAGGTTTCCCCGATCAGGTATCAACTATCGCTCCGTTTTTTCGAAATACCAGCAGGCAGTTATTGGCCGGAAGCCGGATCTGTTGCTGCAACTTCATTTGCTGACCGGCTGCCAGCGCATCGAGCGCCTCCAGGTCACGAATTCCCTGGCTGGCGTCACGCGCCCGCAAGCCGCAGTCAAATTCCTGGTTACTGACCGAGGTAAACCGGCCCCCTTCGTTGAAAGGTCCATAAAGGCAGAATACTCCGCTGGGTAAAAGACAACTGCCGACACCCGCAAACATTGCACAGACAGACTCCCAGCTCATGATATGCGCCGTATTGGATGAAAAAACGGCGTCGAAAAGCTGTCCGGGCCATTCTTTCCTTACGTCCAGTTCGATCGCTTTGAGAATATTCGGGCTGCCTTCGAGCCTGATCCTGGCAGAAAGCCCTTCCAGGTACTCCATTTGGTCGGATGGCTGCCAGCTTAATTCAGGAAAGGACGGTGCGAAATACACCAGGTGTTGTCCGGTACAGGAACCAATCTCAAGGACCTTTCCCCGGGTCGGCAAAACCTCACCGAGCGCTTCGAGAATGGGTTCCCTGTTACGCTCACAGGCTTCGGAGAATGGCAGCTTGGACATGATCTATCCAGTGTATGGCAAACGCCCGGGCATTACCCGGGCGTTGCAACGATCTATCGATTCTACTGATCAGAGAATAGGCCGATCTTCCACAATGGTTGGTGTCACAAAGATCAGCAGCTCGCGCTTCTTGGACTCATTGGCCCGGCGGCGGAACAAAACGCCCAGACCCGGAACGTCACCCAGCCATGGCACTTTCTCTTCTTTCGATGAAGTCGAGTCCTGGAAGATGCCGCCCAGTACCACGGTATCACCGTTGGCGACAAGCACCACGGTTTCCATCTCACGTGTATCGATGGATGGTACCGACCCACCACGGGAAGTCTGGAAAATTTCACCCACCGTGTCCTGCTTGATCGCAAGATCCATCTGGATTCGGTTATCCGGTGTAATCAGGGGCGTCACCTTCAATTCCAGCACAGCCTCTTTGAACTGCACAGCCGTTGCACCGGAAGAGGTTGCTTGCTCGTAAGGAATTTCAACACCCTGTTGAATGAATGCTTCCGCCTGGTTGGCCGTTACGACCCGAGGCGTTGAAATGACCTCACCCTCACCTTCGGCCTCAAGCGCAGATAATTCGAGGTCAAGCATGATGTTGCCGGTCAGGAATGACAAACCAAGCGTGCTGGCGTTTTGGTTGGGCGCCGGCAGGTTAACCTGGTACCGGTCCGGATACCCGGGAAGATCAAGCAAACCATCATCCCGCGGATTGATTGCCGGATTGACGGTATCCGCTGCACGCCCATCTGCTGCCAGGATGCCAATGTTGCTGCCAAGATGCAGGGCGGTTACACCAAACCGAACGCCGAGTTCATGGGCAAATTCGGAATTGGCGATCACGATGCGTGACTCGATCTGCACTTGGCGAACCGCGTAATCCAGTTCGGTGATGAGTTTCTGGATCGCCAGAATTTTTTCGACCGTATCCGTCACCAACAAGGTGTTGGTACGCTCGTCAATGGTTACCGAACCACGCTCTGACAACAGCCCGTACTCGGAGTCCACGTTACTGGTGGAGGTCTGGATCAGGGTCATTAAAGCTTCGGCTTTTGCGTAACTGATAGGTATCAGAACGGTCTGCAGTGGCTCGAGAATCCTGCGATCAAGCTGGGCCTGTAAAAGTTGCTGTTCACGCGCTGCTATTTCGGCAGTCGGACCGATCCAGATGACATTGCCGTTGTGGCGCTTGTCAAGATTGCGCGCATCCATAACGATATCCAGCGCCTGGTCCCAGGGTACGTTGGTCAGGCGCAGCGTTAAGTTGCCCCCGACACTGTCAGCCACCACGATGTTGAGGTCGGATACATCTGCAATCAACTGCAACACCGACCGGACCGGAATATCCTGAAAATTGAAGGTTACCTTGGTACCTTCATAGGTTTTCTCTTCGAAGAACTTGACTTCGACTTCCTGAGCGTCCTGGGCTGCCTGCGACTTGGGGGTGACCTCGACGATGATGTCATTCCCGGTTTCATAAGCCAGGTGCTCATAAAGGCCTGTCAGTGTCAGTGTCAAACGCACGCCGGCATTGACGCCGAACGTGTCGATCAATTGAACAGGTGTGGCAAAGTCCATCACGTCGAGCCGCTGGTCAAGTGATTCCGGCAGATTGGCATTGAATATATCCAGGCTCAGGGTATTGGTGCCTTCATCTATAGTCATGCTGGCGCCCGGGCGGTCCAGGCTGACGATCACCCGTGCCTGGCCTTGATCGCCGAGGCGAAAATCAACGCCCGTCACGTTGTAACCACCGTGCGCGGCTGCAGCCGGCGCCGCTGCTGCAGCAACGTTTCCGCTGCCCGCGATGGTCAGAACGACCACGCCTGATTGCGCGTCGTAGTTATAGGTAGCCGCTTGTGCAAGCTCGACGACCAAGCGTGTTCTGCCACCGGCGTCCAGCGCAGAATACTGCTGAACATTACCCATGCCTACATAAACCGACGCGCTATCGACCTGGCTGTCAGTGTCATTGAGATCCAGCACAATTCGAGCCGGGCTCTCTGTAGCAAATACGCTGACTTTGGGTACGTCTCCGCTGGTTTGCAATGATATTTCGACACCACCGTCTGCCGTAGCGGCGTGATTAATCGCGGTCACACTACTTGCTGCAAATGCTGTTGCCCCTGGCACGATCGCCAGAACCAAAACCAGTCCTGAAAGAAATCCTTTTCTCCAATTACGCATGCTGCGCCCTCTTTCACACGTGTGCGGTTGATAAAGTGTGCATTCCTTGATGATATTCATTGCGCTGCCTCTCGATTTAAGTCGCTTGAGCGTTGCCATACCTAGCTTCCACCCAGTGCGACTGATGCTGGCCTGACCAGCCAGCCGCCGATACCATCAGCAATAAACTCGCTTAACTGCACGTCGTCGTTAGAAATGCCGTTAACTTTGCCGTGATTCTTCCCGATGTAATTTCCGACTGAGACCCGGTGGATCACTCCGTCCGGATCACGAATCAAAGCCCACTCGGATGATTCTTTTGTAAACGTCCCGACCATGGATAATGTGTCGAGCTCATATCTTTCAAGATATTCTCTCGGGCGCTGCAGATCAGGCCTTGGGCCCTTGGCCGGACCACTTTGTGTAACCTGATCGGCGCCTTCGCTGGTCGACTGCCGGAATGGGTCCCGACCGACCAAACCTTCGTACGGGTACGGTGTGTAGGTTCGCACCGGAGGAATCGGAGGAATCGGTGTCGCCGGCCTCGCTTTGACCTCTGAAATGTATCGATTAAGGTCGTCCTGCCTTCCCGAACAAGCGGTGATCAACGTTGACATAACAATCAGCGCCACCACAGGTATGCTCTTGAGATTGTTTAAACTCATCATGGCGAAACCGCCTCGGCCCGTTGCGCGGCCTCTTCTTCATCAATGTATCGATAGGTCTTGACCGTGCCTTCCAGGATCAGCCGGCCATCACCCGCATTGGCGCCGACGTCCCGGTCATTGGCCCGGCGCAAGTTGATGTCATGCATGGTCAGAATCACCACTCGTGGAAGCGAAGCAACCCCGCTGACGAATTCGCCGAATTGATGGTAATCGCCAAGCATGCGCACCGAAATGGGACGCTCAGCGTAAAAGTCATGAAAAGCCTCAGCATTTGGCTGGAACAATTGAACGTCAATTCCGGCCCCAAGCGCTGTCTGGGAAACATCGACCAGCAACTTGTCCATCTCGGTCTTGCTTGGCAGTTGCCGGAACATGGTTTCCAGGAGTTCCTGCATCTCGGCAAGCTGCGCCTCGTAGGACTCGAGGTTGGCTGCCTTGGACTGTTTGGCTTCAAAATCAACCCGGAGCGTGTTCTCAAGGTTCTGCACCAATTGAAGCTGCTCGGTTTTTGCCTTAATCAACAGGTAGTAACCAATGGCCAATATGATGACCAGCAGGAATCCCAGGATGATGTAGCGTACCGATACAGGCGCGCTTCCAATGTCATTAAAATCGAGATCGCGTAATTCGTTTAGCATCAGCCTGCTCCCGCCGGTTGCGCACTGGCCGCTTCAGGGTCGCCCTTCTTGATGTCCAGGATTACAGTGATTGCAAACTCGTAAGTTTCAACCCGGCTGGCAGGCTTACTCGCCGCACGCACATATTGCAGTTCAGGCCTGACGAAAAGATCCATTTCGTCCAGCTCCTGCAAGTAAGCGGAAACCCGGGCGTTGGATTGGCTGCTGCCCAGCAGGGTCAACTTTGTGCCCTGCTGCCTGACACTGGTGAGCGTAATACCCACCGGGATCGTTTTCGCCAGCTTATCCAGCAACTCCACTGTTAGCGAGCGGCTGGCCTGCAGCGATTCGATAATCTGTTTGCGTGAAAGAAGCCGGTTGCGCGTACTCTCAAGTTCCTTGATACGGGCAATCCGCTGCTCCAGCCGGTTGATCTCAACCTGGATCTGCTGGTTGCGGGATTCCTGGTGACTGATTCGCTGATCGAAAAACAGACCGACTATCAGGACCAGGATCGCGCCCAGAACCAGGGTGCCCATCAATGAATAGAGAAATTGGCGCTGGCGTTCCCTGCGCGCTTCTTCTCGCCACGGCAAGAGATTGATTCTGGCCATCAGTCAAACCCTCTCAGTGCAAGTCCCATCGCAATCATCAGGTTCGACGCGTTCCTGTTAAGGGCGGCGACAGCCACTGACGGGGCCAGTTCAAGACCACTGACCGGATCGGCCACGGCAGTCTTGATGCCCAGTTCCTGTTCGACGACGTCAGCCAATCCTTTGATATTCGCCATGGCGCCGGACAGAAAGATGGTTCTGATGTTGGAGAATTCAGCGCTTGAGCTGTAGAACTGCAGTGCACGGCTGATCTGGTGCACTACATTCAACATGAACGGTTCGAGAACTTCATCTTCGAAATTCTCTGGGCCGGGCTCTCCGCGCATGAAGAAGCCGGCCTGCTCCGCTGTCATGTCATAGCGCCGCATAATTTCTTCAGACAGCTGATTACCACCGAAAGGATGATCGCGAGTGTAAACAACGCGTCCATTTCTCAGGATCAGCAGACTGGACAGGTCGTAGCCAATATCAAAAATACCGATAGTCTCAGTACTTCTTATCCCTTCACGCTCGCGAATCAACTCGAAAGCGTTGGCCATCGCGAATGACTCTACGTCAACGACCCTGGTCTTCAAGCCCAGTGACTCAAGAGCGTCTTGCCGGCTTTCAACATTTTCGTTCTTGCTGGCCGCCAGCAGGATATCCACCATATCCGCATTTCTGGCAGAAGGTCCGAGAACCTCAAAATCCAGACTGATTTCATCAAGCGGGTAGGGAATATATTGGTTGGCCTCGATCTGCACCTGACTTTCTATATCTGCTTCGGCCAGGTTTGAAGGGAGACTGATTGTCTTCGTGAATACAGCGGAACCCGAGACTGCAACCGCGCAGTACTTGGAATTCGAACCCGAATTCCTCACTGCCGACTGAATTGCGCCTGAGATGGCTTCGATGTCCTGGACCGATTTTTCAACGATCACACCAGGAGCTAACGATTCGATCGCAAAGTGATCGATACGATACGAATTACCATGCCGGGAAAGCTGCAACAAGCGAATACTTGAAGAGCCGATATCCAAGCCCATTAAGGGTGGTGATTTTGTGCCTAATAGTTTCAAATTGTCCTCAATCCTTTGTTCGACAATGGGTTATTGACACTTCCTGAACTAGTTTTTAACAGATATTGAACTGTATCTCAATGCCGAATTGAATTTATTTTCAACTTTGTTGCCAGAACAAACGGTTCAAACCCCTCTAATGTTCGGGTTTGGCAGGCAGGGAAAACGGACTGAAAAGCGTGATTCTAAACACAATTTGATGAATAGCCGCTTCCCTGCTTACCACTTAATATCGTATCTTACAGAAAATATAATAGCGGGAACGATTTGTGAAGAAACTGTTTCGTAGGGTCATCATATTCGTGCTGGTTTCTTCACTACTGGGGATATCAGCTATTGGCATAACTTACCTGGTGCTCGAACCGGACCTTCCGGACGTCGAGACATTGCGCGATGTACAACTCCAGGTTCCGCTGAGGGTCTTTAGCGAGGATGGCAAGCTGCTGGGGATTTTTGGTGAAAAGCGCCGGATTCCCGTCACGGTTGAAGAAATACCTGATCATCTGAAACAGGCATTTCTCGCCGGAGAAGACGCACGTTTTTACGAACATCCCGGGATTGACTACCAGGGCATCACCCGGGCTGTCTGGTCGCTGGCGACCACCGGTGAGAAAACTATCGGCGGAAGCACCATCACACAGCAACTGGCCAGGAATTTCTTCCTGACGTCGGAAAAAACATGGACACGTAAAATCAAAGAAGCCTTCCTGGCCCTG
>Ga0164313_10002520_pt1 | contig 16357 bp, 15 predicted proteins | sample GuaBasSedimGuay4_FD_113735 | JGI IMG/M metagenome (GOLD analysis project Ga0164313, IMG submission 113735) | Subseafloor sediment microbial communities from Guaymas Basin, Gulf of California, Mexico - Guay4, Core 4569-4, 0-3 cm | ecosystem: Environmental > Aquatic > Marine > Hydrothermal vents...
CACCTCGTCTCGACCCGTCGCGTAGACGTCCATGGCGTTGTAGCTCGCGAGATGCTCGAACCAGGGCTCGATCTCGTCCGGATCATCGAAGTCGCCGTCGCCGTTGCGATCGATGAATCGGGTGAGCCTTCCGGTGCGCTGGGTCACGTCTGCGGCATCATCACCCCGGCCGGCCTCCGCGACCAAGATGCCTCCACCGGCATCCATGACGACGCCGCGCGGATTCCAAAGGTCGGTGACGACGGCCTCCACCACGACTGGACTCTGCGGATCCGAAGAACGAGACGTCGTGCACGCGCCCAACGCAACAGTGGATATCAGAGTCACGACGGCGATGCGCGCCGGGTCAAACCGCATGGACGACCACCGTCCGCGCCGCCTTGTCGTGCAGGCCTTGGCGAAGGAGGTTGAAGAGAAGCCAACCGTAGATGACGACTGAGACGACGCTCACTCCCGGCAAGAAGACGAAGATGCCCGGGACTACCCAGCGCATTGCCGCGGGACCGAGGTCAGGGATCCGCGCCGTTCGCCGCATTACGACCCTTGTGCCCATCAGCATCTTCCCGGGAGTCTGACCACGCCAGACGGTGAACCCGACGTAGTACGCGGCGCCGACGAATCCCTGAACGAGCCTGGCCGAGGTGGGCAACCGGAGCGCGTCTCCGGCGCCGAGATCGATCCCGAGCGCCGAGACGATGACCAGAGAGGTCATGACCAGGACCATCCAGTCGACAGCGAACCCGACGAGACGACGCCACGGTTCGGCGATGTCTTGTTCATCGAAGGGATTCTGCAGGTCTCGTTCGGTCATGTCACGCTCCGCTTATCAGCATCAGATCGGAGACGTTACAACAGCTGACAGTACGGAACTGTGACGCTCCATTCCCCCTCCCGGTGAACCGTTGCTCTACTGCGCCGTCCAGGCTCCATCTACGAGGAGAACGTGACCCGACACCATCGCGCCGGCGGGTGAAGCCAGGTAGATCACGCCGGCGGCGACATCGGCCGTGGTGCCGACCCGACCGATGGGGAGGCGGCTGAGGACCTGCTCCAGGTAGTCAGGCCGATCCAAGCGCTCGGCGGTGCCCGGGGTGTAGATGAATGTGGGCGCCACCGCATTGACGGTCACACCCCGGTTCGACCACTCGAGAGCCAGCACTTTCGTGAGGAGATTGACTCCCCCCTTGCTGGCGGAGTAGACGGCGTGTTCCCGGATGCCGACGACGCCAGCTTGGGAACTCATGTTGATGATCCGCCCGTGACCCTGGGCGAGCATTATGCGCCCGGCTGCCTGGCAAGCGAAGAACAACCCCCGCAGATTGACCGCCATCATCTCGTCCCAATCGGACTCGGTGACGTCCTCTGCAGGATGATTGGCCCCGAGACCCGCGTTGTTGACCAAGATGTCGAACGAGCCGAAGTGCCGGTGAACCTGCTCGAACGCGTTGCCGATTCCTTCTACGTCCCGCACATCGAGTTGTACTGCCATGGCTTCTCCGCCCTCGGCCCGAATCTCGCTCGCCAGCAATTCGAGGGATCGGAGATCGCGCGCCGCAACCGCGACTGCAGCCCCGGCTGCGGCCAGGGCTTTCGCGAGGTCCCACCCGATGCCCTTGCTCGCACCCGTCACGACCGCGACACGATCTTCGAGACGGAAGTCTGGATACTCCATGCCCGTCAGAGGTCGAAAGCCTGACGCGCTGCTTCCACGTTCACGACGCCGAGCATCACCCGGTCTCCGGTCGCAAGTGCGAGCAAGTAGACCTCCGCCCCAGCGTCATAAGCCGTGCGGGCGACACTCGCCAGACCCCCCGGTCGATCCTCAAGCGAGACGACGAGTACCTCTCGAACGTCGACGATCAAGAAGCCGGCGCCCGTCAACACCTGCTGAGCGCCATCGGCCACGGCATCCTCCACCACCACATGCACCACCCTGTGGTGCTCCCGTGAGAACGACACTGCGGCCTCGACGTTGACGCCGGCGTCGCCGAGCGCTTCCCAGACCTCGGGAACCGCTCCACCCCGCTCGGGGATCATGATCGTGATATCTCTCATTGTTACTCCTTCTTCGTCACCGCGCCGCGACGCTATCGCGCACGATTCTCTTGTTGATTCGATTCCGATGTCGACGAGGAACGCCGGACGTCGGTAGGATTCGCGGGTGCGTCGTGGACTCGCTCTCACTGTGCTCGCTGCGGCGATGGCCGTCGGTGTCCTGTTGTTCGCTCGACCGAACGGCCCTCCCGCGCTTCGTTTCGATGACACCGTTCCCGCCGATCTCCGCGCTCTTGCCACCGAAACCTGGCAGGATTTCCTCGCGGCCCACCCGGCGCGCCACGATTGCATCGCCCCGGTCGCCCTCAGCGCCGCGTGGGAGCTCGACGACCGCGCCGAGTACCACCCGGATTCGGCGACCGTGGTCATCCGCATCCCCGGGACCGCACCAAACCTGCGTAACGGACTGAGCCATGAGTTCGCCCATCACGTCGAGTTCACGTGCCCGGAGCATGAGGAGCTCCGTCCGGCGTTCCTCGCTGCGCAAGGTCTGCCCGCTTCGACCGACTGGTTCGACGGCGATACATGGGAGACGACGCCGTCCGAGCAGTATGCGGAAGCAACCGCCGAGGTGATCCTCGGTCGCAGAGCACATCACGGTGGCATCTTCATCTCGGACGAGGCGGTCGCCATCGTCCACCGGTGGGGATCTGGTTCCTGAGTACGCCACGCTTGCACTGCCTTCGTGTGCCACGCTCGCCACACTGAAATACGACGAGACCGGTTGATCTCGAACTGCTCCGGTACACGGATAGCCCACGCCTGACCGTCGGCTCTTCAGGACTCTCCCTGTTCCTCCGAGGTCTCGCCCATGTCGACGAGCTCTGACTGGATCTCATCCGCCGTTTCGGCATACACCTCAGCGTCAGCTCCCCCTTCCTGGGCAGCCTCTTCCAACTCGTGCTTCAGGACCTCGAGGTCGGCACCACCGGCCATCATCTGCACGAGCTGTTCGAGCGGAATTTCCTCCTTCGAGAAATCCCCGTACACCTGCCCGCGGCGGAGGATCACGAAGTGGTCACCCACCGGGTAGGCGTGCTGGGGGTTGTGGGTGATGAAGATCACGCCGATACCCTTGCTCTTGGCCTGAAGGATGTACTTCAGCACTACTCCGGCCTGTTTCACTCCGAGTGCTGCCGTGGGCTCGTCGAGGATCAGCACTTTGGCGCCGAAGTGCACCGCGCGAGCGATGGCCACCGACTGTCGCTCGCCTCCGGAGAGGGTTCCGACCGTCTGATCAGGGTCGCGGATGTCGATGCCCATCTTCGCCATCTCGTCCTTGGTGGTCTCTTTGGCGAGCTTCGAATCGAACTGCTTGAACGGTCCCCAACCCTTCGTTGGCTCCGACCCGAGGAAGAAGTTCCTCCAGACGGACATGAGCGGGATCATCGCCAGATCCTGGTAGACGGTGGCAATACCCATCTCGAGCGCCTCGCGTGGGGAGTCGAAGCTCTGTCGCTCTCCATCGAACAGGTACTCCCCTTCCGAAGCCTTGTGAACCCCGGAGAGCACCTTGATGAGCGTGGACTTGCCGGCGCCGTTGTCTCCGAGCAGACAGGTGACCTCGCCGGCGCGCACGAAGCACGACACGTCCTGGAGAGCGATGACGCTCCCGAAGAACTTCGAAACGTTCCTGATTTCCAGCAGGGGGGCGGTCTTGGTGCTGCTCATCGTTGTGACGCCTTCTGCCGAACGAAGTTGTTGAATATCACGGCGATCACGAGGACGACTCCCACAAACACCTGGAACCAGTCGCCGTCGACACCGGTGATGATGATCCCCTGTTGCACCATGGCGAAGATAAGGGCCCCGAATGAAGCCCCGATCGCCGAGCCGAAGCCACCGGTGAGCAGTGTTCCGCCAACCACCACGGCGATGATCGCCTGGAACTCCAATCCGAACCCGCGAAGGGTGTCCGATCCGGTGAACTGGACCGCCTGAATCGTGGCCACGAGGAACGCGGCGAACGCGGTTCCCATGAAGAGCGCGATCTTCACCCGGTTCACCGGCACGCCGACGTTGCGAGCGGCGTTAGCGTCACCGCCGGTGCCGAAGATCCAGTTGCCTTGGCGGCTGCGAAGGAGGATCCAGGTCGCCAAAGCCGCCATGCCGAACCACCACAGGATCGACACCCTGAAGGTGGCCCCCATGAAGTGGATCTCGCTGGCGAAGAGGGTATCGGCCAGGCCGAATCCGGATGCTTCGTCCAGATCTCCCAACTGTGTTCTGTTGGTGAGCATCCGGGTCAGGGCGATCGTCAAGCCCCGGAAGATGAACAGGGTCGCCAGCGTGATGATGAACGACGGCAACTTGGTGGCGACCACCAAGGCGCCGTTGAAGGCCCCGATCGCCAAGGCCAGGACGAGCGCTGCGAGTATGGCAGGCCAAATCCCCCAGCCGAACCCTCCGTTGGCCTCCGGGAATACCAGCACCATGATCGTCATGCCGGCGAACCCGAGGATCGAACCGATCGATAGATCGAACTCGCCTCCGATCATCAGCAAGGCGACCGCGACCGCCAGGATGCCGAGCGGTGCAGCTCGATTCATGATTGCTGCAAACGTCGCCCAACTCGCGAAGTTGTTGTCGTAGGCAATGACCGCGAAGAATATCCAGACCAGGACCGCTCCCAATCCTGCGCCAAACTCCGGACGCGCCAACAATCGGCTCAGAAGACTGACCTTCCTAACCCGCTCGTCTGCGTCTGGTGGTGCCGCGCTCGGCGGAGATTCGGCTTCGGATACCATTGCGTCTCCCTCTGTCGATCGTTGCGTGTAGAGGGTGGTTGGGCCCGCTCAGAAGGCTGGCCCAACCACCCCGGTTGCTCTGGCTTCTCTAGCGCAGCCCCTCCTCCGAGTAGGCGATCACGTCGGGCGCAACATCAGCCGTCACGATCTGCGGGCCAGTGAGGATCACGCGATCGACACTGCCGAGTGGCAACGCACCGGTCTCCAGATACTTGGTCAACAGAACGATCGGCAGGTAACCCTGCAGGTACTGAGCCTGATCGATGGCGAACATCATGTTGCCGTCGATGATGGCTTCGAGCACCTCCGGTGACATGTCGAACGTCGCGAACTTGATCTGACCCAGCGTTCCGGCCTGCTCGAGGGCGGCAAGCGTCGGCTGCGCGCCTGTCGGGCCCAGCGTCAAGATGCCGTCAACAGGGTTGGCCTGCAACGCACCGGAAACCGTCTCCTGCGCGCCCGTCGGGTCTGCAAGGTCGACCGGAATGACCGGGACGTCGACTCCGAGGCCATCCTCGAAGCCCTGGCAACGAAGGTCGAGCGCTACGTTGCCCACTTCCTGGTTCACACAGATCGCACTACCGACGCCCTCACTGGCGAATCGCTGACCCGCGATCAAACCTGCTGCGTACTCGGTCTGACCGACGTGCACCAAGACCCCCAAGTCAGCGAACGTGTCGCTGCCGGAGTTCATGGAGATCACCGGAATGCCGGCCGCAACCGCCGCCCGGATCGAGTCGCCGAGCGCATCGGCATCCGGGATCGTCACGATCAGCCCGTCGGGTTGTGACGCCACGGCCGCGTCGATGATCGCACTCATCTCGACCATGTCGAACGTACCCGGCGCCTGGTACTCAACGGTGACACTCATGTCATCGCCCGCATCCTTCGCGCCGTTGGCCGCTACCGACCAGAACGGATCGGATGCCTGCCCATGCGAGACAACCACGAAGCGGAAGTCCCGCTGCATGACCGCATCGTCGCCACCCGAGGCGGCGGTTGTCGTGGCGGCATCGTCTCCGCCGGCCGCCGCCGTCGTCGTGGTGTCGTCACTATCGCTTGAACAAGCTCCAACGATCAGAGCGAATGCCAACAGAATCGCCAACCAAATGCTTCGTTTCATTCCCTTCCTCACCTTTCCTCGCTTAACCCACCAACGGCGGGACCACTTCGCCCCGGCTACAAGCGATCTTGTGATCTTGCAGACACGAGGCAATACTCCTATGACACGTCCAACTGTAGACGACGGATACTGGCTCGTACCTCGGAAATCGGAGCCTCCTCTTCTCCGCCCGAAACCGCCCAATTAGCCCAAATAGTTGGTGCCTTTATCGATGGTTTGGAACGTTCCAATGCTCCAACGCTATACTCCCGATCGGCCCGCTGTCAAACGTCAAACCGTCCCGGAGGTCCGGAGAGTGTTCCGAATCTGGTTCGAGCGAGAAATGCCGAACTACGTGTGGGACATCATCGATGGCCTAGCAGAGCCCCTCGGGCCGGGGACCGCCACGCCACACGACTTCCTTGAGAACGCCGGCCCTGCGGAAGCCATCATCGCTTCCTCACTCAATGCGTACGACGGTTCGGCCATGGATCGCACTCCCCGGCTACGCGTGATCGCCCGCACCGGCATCGGCCACGACACAATCGATCTGGACGCAGCAACCGAGCGTGGAATCGCGATCTGCAATACCCCGGACGCACCCACGATCTCGACCGCCGAGCACACCGTTGCCCTCCTCCTTGCGGTCGCCAAGCGCATCCCCAGCTCTCAAGCCGCGCTACGCGAGGGCGGTCGTGACTTCTTCGCCACACACCAGGGCCTGGAACTCGCCGGTCGTCAAATCGGGTTGGTTGGGATGGGAAGAATCGGGAGCGGAGTTGCCCGAATCACGGCTGGATTCGGCATGGCCGTTGCCGTACACGACCCATTCGTGGACCCGGCATCCTTGAGCAAATCCGGAGTGAGGCCGCTTGACTCGCTCGAACAACTCCTGGCCGAGTCCGACGTTGTGTCACTGCACGCTCCACTCACGAGCGACACGATCCATTTGATCGATGCGGAACGGATCGGGCAGATGAAGCGGGGGTCCATCCTCATCAACACGGCCCGCGGCGGATTGGTCGATCACTTTGCGCTCCTCGAGGCGTTGGAGCGCCGTCACTTGTTCGGCGCGGGTCTCGACGTAACCGATCCCGAGCCGCTTCCGCAGAACCATCCGCTTCTGCATCGTCACGATGTCGTCGTGACACCGCACATCGCGGCCGCCACCGGTGCCGCCAAGGCACGCCTCTACGAGAGTGCCGTCACCCAGGCGCTTCAGGTCCTTCGCGGCGAGTTTCCACCACACCTGGTCAATCCGGAGGTCTGGCCGGCGCGCCGTCCAGACCCCGACACGAAGGAGATGGCGACGTGAAACAGTCCATCGGTATCGGCGTGGTCGGCTTCGGCTGGATGGGACAGGCGCACTCACGCTCCTATCAGCGAATCCCGATGCACTTCCCCGAGGCGGAGATCATGCCCCGACTCGTCATTGTTGCGGACAACGTCCCGGAGCGTGTCGAGCTGGCCACACAGAATTTCGGGTTCGAAGCGGCCACGGCCGACTGGAGAGAGGTCGTCGATCACCCCGAGGTGGACGTCGTCACGATCGGTGCACCCAACAAGCTGCACCGGGAGATCGCCATCGCCGCCGCGGCCGCGGGGAAGGCCATCTTCTGCGAGAAGCCGGTGGGCGAGGCACCGGACGTCACCGCCGAGATCGAGCACGCGGCGCGCGAAGCCGGTGTGATCACCGGGGTCGGCTTCAACTACCGATGGGCTCCTCTCGTCCAACATCTCAAGCTGTTGGTCGACGAGGGCCGTCTTGGGGAACTCACGCACTACCGGGGGAGATTCTTCTCCATGTACGGACGCGATCGGCTTGGCACGCTGAGCTGGCGGTACCTCATGGAGGAAGCCGGCTACGGGGTCCTCACGGACATCATGTCACACACCGTTGACATGGCTCACTACCTCGTGGGTCCGATCCGACGGGTCGTGGCGACCAAAGAAACGATGGTCAAACAACGCCCGCTACCGCAGCCCGGAACAGGGACGCACTACGACCGCGGATCGCCCGGCGATCCCACCGGCAGCGTGACGAACGAAGACTACGTGGGTGCGCTCGTCGAGTTCGAGAACGGCGTCCGGGGCACGCTGGAGGCTGACCGATCGATCTTCGGGCCGCAGAGCCAGATGGGCTTCGAGGTCAACGGTTCTCGTGGCGCCGCGGCATGGAACTTCGAGACGATGAACGAACTTCAACTCTATCTCCCGGAGGAGACACCAGCCGACGGTTTCATACGTGTCCTTGCCGGCGACGCTTTCCCCCACCACGGCAGCTTCGTCCCGGGAGGAGGGAACCCGATCGGGTACGAAGACCTCAAGGTCATCGAGGACCTCGAGTTCTTGACGGCGGTCGTGGCCGGACGGGAAGCGCCTGTCACCTTCGCCGATGCGCTGGCCGCCGCCGAGGTCGAAGCTGCGATGGCCCGTTCGTGGGAATCGGGTACCTGGGAAGAGGTCACGAGTCTGAGAATCAACTGAGGAGAACCGGGATGGACATGTTCGTCGGAGGCCGCTGGCAAGGATCGAGCGAATGGGTCGACGTCGTTGCTCCCTACTCTCGCGACATCATCGACCGCGTCCCGCTGGCAACCACCAACCAGGTCGAAGAAGCCCTCGCCACGGCGCACCGGGGAGCAGCCGTCATGCGCTCCCTCGGCGGTGCGGAGCGTGCGGACATCCTCCGCCGAGCGGCAGATCTGCTCGATGCGGACGTCGACCGTATCGCCCGTACGATCTCCCTGGAAGTCGGCAAGCCCATCGCGGAGGCACGAGGAGAAGCATCTCGCCTGGGCGAGATGTTCCGACTCGCTTCGTTCGAAGGGACGCAAGCGCGCGGGGAGACCCTGCCCCTCGACGCCCAGGCCGGCGCCGAGGGCAAGCTCGGCTTCACGTTGCGGATCCCGACCGGAGTGGTGGTGGCGATCACGCCTTTCAACTATCCCGGTCTCCTCGTCGTGCACAAGATCGCGCCGGCTCTCGCCGCTGGAAACGCGGTGATCCTCAAGCCGGCGACACAGGCTCCGCTCACCGCTCTGATCATCACGGAGAAACTGATCGAAGCAGGTCTCCCAGAGCCTGCGCTCCAGACCATCACGGGAAGCGGGCGAACGGTCGGAATGCGGCTTGTGAGCGACGCCCGCGTGAGGAAGGTCTCGTTCACCGGCAGCACCAGCGTCGGAGAGGAGATCACACGTGTGGCCGGGGTGAAGCGTTTGTCGCTCGAACTCGGCGCCAACTGCCCGATGGTCGTCATGCCGGACGCGGATATCGAGTTGGCCGCCGAAGCGAGCGCAACCGGTGGCTACGTGAATGCCGGTCAGGTATGCATCTCACTGCAGCGTGTGATTGTTCACGAGCAGGTCTACGAAGAGTACTTGGAGGCACTGCGGGAGCCGGTGGCCTCCTTCCAAATGGGCGACCCGTTGAGCGAAGACACGAAGATCAGCGCCATGATCTCCGAAGCCGAGGCTGCTCGCGTTGCGCTGTGGATCGACGAGGCCGTGGCATCCGGTGGCCGTGTCGCGATCGGAGGTGATCGGGACGGCGCCAGGCTGTCACCTACCGTTGTTGCCGATGTGACGCCGGACATGAAACTCTCAGAATTGGAGGTGTTCGGCCCGACGTTGAGTGTCACCAAAACCGCGAATATCGATCAGGCCATCGCCCTCGCCAACGACTCCAGCTACGGACTCGGAGCCGGCATCTTCACCAAGGATGTGACAGACGCTCTTCGCTTCGCCAGGGAAGTCAATGCCGGCAGCGTCCACATCAACTGGACCCCACTCTGGCGGGCCGACCTGATGCCGTACGGCGGATTGAAGGGCAGCGGAATCGGAAAAGAGGGCATCCGATATGCCGTGGAAGAGATGACGGAACTCAAGACGGTCGTTGTGCACGGACTATGAGGAGCGAACGATCATGATCGAGAATCACGCCAAACACCGCCTTGATGCCGGCGAGACGATTGTCGGCTGCTTCATGCGATATGCGGCCGGGTCTCTGGTCGAGTTCATGGCTCTGGGTGGCTGGGATTTCCTCGTATTCGATGCCGAGCACGGGTCACTACAACCTCGCGATCTCGAAGATCTCTCGAGGGCCTGTGAGCTACACGGCGTCACTCCGATGGTGAGAGTGACGACCAATGAACCCGCCACCATCCTCCGCTTCCTCGATGCCGGTGCCCACGGTCTGCACGTCCCCTGGGTCGATTCCGTAGACGACGCGGAGATGGCCGTACAAGCAGTGAAGTACCAACCAAGGGGATCCCGAGGGCTCGCCGCCACCCGATCGGCCGGGTACGGGACGCAGGAACCGATCAGCGATTACGTCCGACGTTCCAACGCAGAAACACTCGTGGTACTCCAGGTTGAGACCGGTGAGGGGGTCAACAACGTCGAGGAGATCGTCGGCCTCGACGGCGTCGATGTAGTGTTCATCGGACCGACGGACCTCGCTCAATCGCTCGGGCACGTGGGCGACCCGTCTCACCCCGAAGTTCAAGCGGCCATGAACCATATCTCAGAGGTCGTAGTGGCCAGCGACAAGGCGCTCGGCATCTTCGTGGCCACGCCGGCCGACGCGCTGGCATGGCGGAAGAGGGGCGCGCGATATCTCACAACCGGCTTGGAGCCACTGTTGTCGCACTCGATGAACGACTACTTGAGAGCCGTTCGCAGCCCGGGAGGCGAGAGCACATAGAACTCTTCGGCTCAGGACGGCACAAGCGATCGTCACGTATCTCATTGCCCGGCGGTTGAACACGAGCATTGAATAGGAGAACCACATGCAGGCTGACTTCGACGGCAAGATCGCTGTCGTGACAGGTTCGACGCAGGGACTCGGCGCTGCGGTCGCTCGCCAGATCGCCGAGCGGGGCGCGGCCGGCGTGGTCGTCACCGGCCGGGATGCCGGCCGAGGAGCCCGGGTGGTTGAGGAACTCGAAAGTTTGGGCTCGCGCTCGATCTTCGTTCATGCGGATCTCGAAGATCCGGCGTCACCAGACATGATCATCGACTCCGCCGATCAGACCTTCGGCCGCATCGACGTGCTGGTCAACAGTGCCGGCATCACCGACCGCGACACCATCTGGGATTCGACACCGGAGCTGTTCGATCGGATGTTGACGATCAACACCAGAGCGCCCTGGTTCCTCATGCAGGGCACGGCCCGGATGATGGTACGCGACGGAATCGCCGGAACGATGGTCAATGTGCTTTCCATCTCTTCGCACGCCGGCCAGCCCTTCATCGCCACGTATTGTGCCTCGAAAGCCGCTTTGGCCGTCTTCACCAAGAACACTGCCAACGCGCTGCGAAAGCACCGTATCCGGGTCAACGCTCTCAACCCGGGTTGGATGTCCACACCCGCCGAAGACCGTATTCAACGAGAATTCCACGGCGCCGGTGACGGATGGCAAGAGGAGGCCGGCAAAGCACTCCCGTTTGGCAGGCTCATCGATCCCGAGGACGCGGCCAAGGCTGTGCTGTTCCTCGCCTCCGTCGAGTCCGGGTTCATGACCGGCGCGGTTGTCGACTATGACCAACACGTCATAGGTGCCTACGACTGATAAACACCACTCGATCCTCGCTCGAACGCAACGAAGGACTCAGCATGGCAACGCTCCCAAATGCTTGCGGAGGCTCCTCAGCACAATCGCTCCCTCGACCAATGGACCATCCGTGAGCCGTCCGACAATCCACGATGTCGCGAGACGAGCAGGGGTCTCCAAGTCCCTCGTGTCACTCGTGATCCAGGACTCACCCTATGTGAGCGACGTCAGGCGCGCGGCAGTGCACGAGGCGATCAAAGAACTCGGCTACCGACCCAACGCGATGGCTCGCAGCCTGGTGCAGCAACGTTCCCACGTACTTGGGGTGATGCTCTCCAACCTTCAGAATCCGTTCTTCGCCGATGTAGTCGCCGGAATCGAGGCTCAGGTTCTCGAGAGCGGCTACCGAGCGCTGTTCAACAGCGGCACACGGGTGCCGGAACGCGAGGCCATCGCCCTCGAGATGCTGCTCGAACTCCGGGCCGATGGACTGATCCTCGCCGGGACGTTGCTTGATATCAAGAGCATCAACGAGGCTGCAAAGGTAGTCCCGATCGTGCTGATCTCACGGGCCACACGTTCCCGAGATGTTGACAGCGTGGCCGGGGACGACAGGGCCGGAGCCCGCATCGCTGTCGACCATCTCGTTTCCCTCGGTCACAAGCGAATTGCTCATATCGACGGCGGTCGGGGCGCCGGAGCCCAGCGGCGCCGGCGAGGGTTCGAAGCTGCCATGAAGACGCACGGTCTGGAGCCGACGGTCGTCGCCGGCGCCTACACGGAAGAAGGAGGAGCGCAGGGCGTGAACGAACTCCGCGAGACGGGCCGGCATCCCACCGCGATCTTCGCGTGCAACGATCTGGCAGCCCTCGGATCATTGCAGGCCCTCTCCGACGCGGGCCACTCGGTCCCGGAGGATGTCTCACTCATCGGATATGACAACGCCTGGCTTGCCGGCTTGCGGCACATCTCGCTCACCACGATCGATCAGCCGCGACACGAACTCGGCACAACGGCAGTGAATCTCCTGATCGAACGAATCGAAGAGGGGCGAGCCCATGCACGGCATATCGTATTGTCCCCATCGCTGGTGACTCGGTCGACCACGGGACCGCCCAACCGAGGCATCTGAGGAACCGCACACCCAGGGCTGCAAACCCCATATACGACGCCCATATCCGGCTCTTCGGAAATGAGCGGGGTCGGTCGAGTTGGGGAGCCGACAGGCGGTAGTACGCCGTACGTATGACGTAGTACGACCCCGAATCGAGGAGGGGAGGCATCGACCTCTTGAGATCCGGGATGGTTGGGCCTCAGACTCGTGCACACGGAACCTGACGGCGACGCGAAGAAGCCGTGTATCAGTGCACAGGCACGCCACGCAACCAGCCGACACGGGACCTCCGAGTCGTACTACGTCAGTCGTTCTACGTACTACGTTCCGACCTCTCCTTCACACCCCGCTGAAATCCGAAGTGCCCCATATCCGACGCCCCGAGCCCGCTGAACGAGCCGTGATGCCATCGCACTCTTAGACGGCGACTGCGACCGGCTCGCCCGTGGCCGCCGATGCCTGAACCGCCCGGCCGACGGCCACCGCCCGGGTGCTGGCGGACGCATCGGGAACATCGAGCGTATCACCACGCACCGCCGCAGCGAAGGCGGCGGCCTGCGCCCTGATACCGGCTGCGAAGGCATCGTCGGCTTCGCTTCCATCGATGACCTTGATGCCGCTCGCGTTTGCCAGCCTTGCACGTCCGGCTGGGAGGAGGTCAACGAATATGGCCCCATCCTCACCAAGGATCTCGGTGCGCACGTCATCGCCGTACCGACAGTTTCGCGAGAGATCGACCGTGGCGACAGAACCCCCCGAAAGGTCGAGAACAGCGAGGAGGTTGTCCACGTCGCCGACCTCACCGATTGCGGTGTCTACGAGCGGCAGATTGCGGGCGGTCACCGTCTCGATGTCCAATCCCGTCAGCCACCCGACGAGGTCAAACTCGTGAACGCCACAGTCGATCGCCAGGCCGCCGCTTGTGAGCGGATCGCAGAACGAGGGAGATGGCGGATTGGCATCCCACTGCGCGAGTCGCAGCATGAGAGGGCGTCCGATCGCACCGTCGATCATGGCTTGTCGCGCCGCCACCCAGGGCGGGGCGAAACGCCGCCAGAATCCGATCTGGAGCAACCGTCTCGAGGCCATTGCCTGCTCCCCCAATGCCTCGCTCTCGCCGAGGTCCAGTGAGAGCGGCTTCTCGCACAAGACGTGGAGTCCCGCGGCGAGCGCGCTACCGACGAGGTCGGCGTGGGTCGGTGTGGAACTCGCGACCAGCCAAGCCTCCACGTCATCCCGCTCGAGAAGAGCGGCAGAGGAGTCGTGAGATGCGGATCCGATCGTCTCACCGACCTCCCGGGCGACTCCGGGTCTCGTGTCGGCGACAGCGACTACATCGATGGCATCCATCGCGGCAAGCGTCTCTGCATGGAAGGCTCCCATCCTTCCAACGCCCACAACGGCCAGTCGTAGCGGATCACTCATGCTGCGACCCTAATCGGAAGGACGAGATCGTGAATCTGGCTCGCGCGACATCGAGGCGTCCCAGCAGGGAACTCTTCTCCAAATCGGGTTGGAACGTTCCAACGCGTGCGGTAGGATTCATCCTGCCACGAACAATGCCGCGGATATCGGCCCGTTGATGCAAACAGCCGAACCGGAGCCCGAATCACCGTCGACACCGGAGGAGACATCGTGAAATCGCATCGCATCGCCTTGATACCCGGGGATGGTGTGGGTGTCGAGATCACGGAGGAGGCGGTACGTGTCCTCGACGCCGCATCCGATATCCACGGTTTCGACGTGTCGACAGAGGGTTTCGATTGGTCGTGTGATCGCTATCTGGAGACAGGTTCGATGATGCCGGAGGATGCCCTCGAGGTTCTCTCCGGATTCGATTCGATCTTCCTGGGCTGCATCGGAGATGCGAACAAGGTCGAGGATCACATCTCGTTGCAGATGCTGCTCGCCATCCGGAAGGGTTTCGACCAGTACGTGAATCTCCGCCCCATCAAGCTCTACCCGGGTGTCTCCTCCCCCATCTCAACGGCGACACCAGAGACGGTGGACATCCTGGTCATCAGGGAGAACACCGAGGGCGAGTACTCCGGTGTTGGCGGATTCTTCAAGCGTGGCACACCGGATGCGTTCGCTCTCCAGACCGGGGTGTTCACATGGAAGGGCTGCGAGCGGGCGATCCGCTACGGCTTCGAAGCAGCGCGGAAGAGGAGCAAACTCGGCTCGTCGGCCCCCGTGGGACGGGTGACGAACTGCACGAAGTCGAACGCCTTGAACTACTCGATGGTGTTCTGGGATGAAGCATACGACCACGTCGCCCGGGATTTCCCGGATATTGAGACGGATATGGCGCTCGTTGACGCGTTGACGATGTGGCTCGTCAAGAACCCGGACTTCTTCGATGTGATCGTTGCATCGAACCTGTTTGGGGACATCATCACCGACCTCGGGGCGATGCTCCAGGGCGGCATGGGCTTCGCTGCAGGCGGCAACGTCAACCCCGAGGGCGACTACCCGTCGATGTTCGAGCCGATCCACGGATCCGCCCCCAAGTACACGGGCCAGCGTGTGGTCAACCCGATCGCGACGATCGAAGCCGTGCGGATGATGCTGGACAACATCGGCGAGAGCGAGGCGGCTGACCACATACAGACCGCGATCACAGCCACGCTCGGCGCCGGACAGGTCCGCACCCGCGACATGGGTGGCTCGAACTCAACCGTTGAGATGGGATCGGCGGTCGTCGGTGCAATGCGCGCCACGGCATAGACGAACACGAGCATCAGACATGAGCACGGCGAACCTGCCCGTGGTTTTCGCGTTGCAGGTCAGCTCCGCGTGATGGTGCCTTCCCACGTACCGACCTTGTCGCGTTTCATCGCTTCTTCGTTGAACCAGAAGCTGGTGACGGCCTTCGTCTCCGTGTAGAACATGATCCCGTCGCGTCCCATCACGTGGAGGTCGCCGAAGAAGCTCTTCTTGTGTCCGCTGAACGGGAACACCGAGATCGGAACCGGGATCCCCACGTTGACGCCGACCATGCCGGCGTCGATGCGGCGGGCGAACTCCCGCGCGTAGTAGCCGCTCTGTGTGAAGATCGAAGCTCCGTTTGCAAATTCGCTGGCGTTGATGAGTTCGACGCCTTCGTCGAAGTCGGCGACCCGCTTGATATAGAGCACGGGACCGAACACCTCTTCGTTGCCACACGCCATCTCTGGGGTCACATGATCGAACACGGTGGGACCCATGTAGAAGCCGCCCTCATGACCCTCGACACCCACCGACCGCCCGTCGAGAACGGGGACCGCGCCCTCTTCAATCGATTTCTCGATCCATCCGTTGACAAACGCGAAGTGCTCGGCATTGACAAGCGGACCCATATCGGTCGATTCGTCGTACGCCGGGCCGATCTTCCGATCCTGAGCGAGCTCGGTGATCGTCGCTACGAGTTCGTCTGCGACGGACTCCTCGACGGCGATCGCAGGCAACGCCATGCAGCGCTCGCCGGCACAACCGAATGCCGAGTTGATGATCCGCTGCGCCGTGGCCCGAATAGGAGCGTCGCTCAATACGAGTGCGTGATTCTTGGCCTCGGTGAGCGCCTGGACGCGCTTGCCGGCGGCCGCGGCGGTGGAGTAGATGTGGAGGCCAACGGCGGTCGATCCCACGAAGCTAACGCCCTTGACTTCCGGATGGGTGAGGAGCCGTTCGGCTTCGTTCCTGGAGCAGGTCACAAGATTAAAGACCCCTGGTGGCAGTCCCGCCTCTTCGAGCAACTCGGCCATCCGCATTGCCGTCTGGGGAACATAGGACGCTGCCTTCAG
>Ga0164313_10002521_pt1 | contig 16357 bp, 10 predicted proteins | sample GuaBasSedimGuay4_FD_113735 | JGI IMG/M metagenome (GOLD analysis project Ga0164313, IMG submission 113735) | Subseafloor sediment microbial communities from Guaymas Basin, Gulf of California, Mexico - Guay4, Core 4569-4, 0-3 cm | ecosystem: Environmental > Aquatic > Marine > Hydrothermal vents...
CCCGGGTGGATCAGACCCTCGTTGCCGGTTCGGACATCCGGCCAGCCCTCTCCCAGGTGGTCGAGGTGGGCCATCACCAGGACGGGGGCGAGTTTGGGATCCGAGCCCGGGATCGAAGCCACCAGATTGGTCAGGGTCATGGGGCGTTCGGGCTCACCGCCCGTCCACGACCAGCTCTGCCGGTAGCTCGGGGATCCGGCGGGACTGATCTTGGCGGCCACGAGTTGTTCTTCGACCCAGGCGGTTGCCGCCTCGAGACCGGAGCCGCCGAGTCCGCGGCCCTTGAAGACCGGTTGCGAGAGGTGGAAAACGGTGTCGGCCATCCGGTCTCCGTCGAAGACGGCGGGGAGCTCGGCGAGAGGTCGGCGCGCCGGGAGGTTGAGCTCGGCCAACTCACCATCGGTGAGCTTTCGAACCAACGGTGATGAGACGGGCTGCCACATTCCCTTGGCGACGTTGGCGGGTTCGGGGCCCTTGAACCCGAGATAGGAGTAGCGGGTGTAGTGGGGCAGCTTGCGGGCGAGGCCGGGGATGGCCTCGACCGGTTCGGCGGCGACGAGACCGAGGGCGTGGGCCGGATCACTTTCGGCGCGGGCCACCAGAACCAGCGAGTGGTCGGCGCGTGGCAGTTCGTCGGTCGGGAGGTTGATCGCGGTGTCGGTCAATCCGACCCCCTGCTCGGCGACTCGCCGGCTGACCTCGTCGGCGAAGGCGTTATTCCATCCGAGGATCCACACCGAGCCCGCGGGGAGCTCCTCGATCGTGTCATCCATCACCACTCGAGGCTTGTCCGGTTTGGCCCAATCGGTGGCCAGAGCGCGCCACGCCGCGAGTTCGGCCTCGGCGGCTCCCGAAGGCAGGACGAAGATGGTCGAGTCCGCGCCGAAGAGGGTCGTCAGCGCCGGCGGCACCTCGAGCGTATCGAGGCGACGCATGACATCGAACTCGGGATCGACATCGAGGCGCACGGGGCGCGATGCGGTGGGCACCTCGATGACGCAGTCGCTGCTCCCACAGGTGCCGGCTTCGCTCCATATTGCCTCATCGGCGCCATCGACGGTCACCGCCACCGGAATGGTCAGAGGATAGGGTTCACCGCTCTGTGTCTGTCGAATCCGCACTCTGGTCGTGTAGGGAAAGTTGGCGTCGGCGTTCTCCTTGACCTCGACATTGACGATCTCGAGACTCGGTGCACCGGTGCGCTCGACCCACTGCTCGACAAAGGGCAGCCAGTCGCCGCCGGCCTCGTCACCCATGGCGCGGGCGATGTCGGCAAAGGAGGCGCGGCTGAAGCGGTGCTCGTCGTCAAAACGGCCGAGGCTCGCAAGGAAGGACTCGTCGCCCATGGCTCGCCTGAGCATGTGGAAGAGCATGAGGCTCTTGCCATAACCGATCGCTTCAGAGGCCGCCGACTGGCGTGAACCGAATTCGGCGAGCGGGAAGTCGTTGCTCGTCGAAACCAGATCGGAGAACTTTTTCAAAGTGGCGCGGCGGTAGGTGGCGCCCTCGCCCCGCTGTTCCGCAAAGAGGTGATCGGCCATGTAGGCGGTCAGACCTTCACACCAGTTGCCGGTTTCGGAATCGATGTAGACCGAGTTGCCCCACCAGTTGTGGAGCAGCTCGTGCGGGTAGGACGAGGTGAGGATCCAGGGGAAACGGATGACCTGAGGGCCGAGGAGCGTGAAGCCCGGCATCCCGTACCCGGTTTCCCAGAAATTCTCGACCAGTGCGAAAGAGCCGTAGGGAAAGGCCGGGAGCATCCCCTCGTAGAGTTCGAGATAGCGTTTGGTGGCGTCGAGATAACGCCCGGCGAGACCCGCATCCTCCTCACGGAGGAATGCGAAGATCTCGATCTCTCCTGCACGGTCGGTGTACTCGACCCACGGACCTGCAACGAGATAGATCTCTTCGGTGGGGTGGTCCAGCTGCCAGGTCGTTTCACGGCTCCCATCGGCCGCGAGATCGTGGTGGGTCCTTCGGCCCTGGCTGACGACATCCCAGGGAGGTGTCAGTCCCCGGACCGAGAGTTCAAAGCTGATGAGGCCGTCGCCGAAGGCCGGCACCCAGAAGCTCGTCCCGGCGAGGAAGACGCCATCGGGAGAGATGATGCCCGGGGTTTCAGAGAAGCTCCGTTGGTACTCCTCGCCCTGGGTCTGGAGTTCGTGGTGGATGGTCCCGCCGTAGCGGAGCACCAAGGGTGAAGAGACGTCATGAGCCCGACGCAGCCGCCACGCCTCGAGGGGGACGTTCTCGGCAACGGTGTCGGTGGTGGCGTTGATTCCGAAGAAGTCGGCCTCGACGGGGCCATCCACCGGCTCGATCCGCCAACCCGAAGAAATGACTTCAGGAGAGAGGCCGGCGTGGATCACCATGTGGTACGTGCCGTCGGCATCGATACGCACATCCCGGCCCAGGTGGATCGTGTCCACGACCTCGATCCGGTGGCCCACCGGGTCGAGACGAACATCGAGTTCGTGGTGGGTCGGTGTGGCCCCCATGGTGACGCTGCAGAAAGCCAGCGCTAAGAGCAAAGTCGAGGTTTGAATCAGTCTCGGAATCATTGCGGCCTCCGGATCGCATTCTACCGAGGATGGCGATGGTGTTTGTCACCCGAACGTCATCCAGGCCGGCCCATGGGAATGCGCTTCGGGCCGGTTGTCGTTGTCTGTGCCGGTAGCACAGCCTCGTGCACCCCGCCGCAATTGGAGGCGGTATTCGATCACCGATGCATCCCTCCTGCCGGTGCTTCGCGAAATCAACGTAAGAAGCAGTACGCCTTATTCGCGAAACACCGGCAGGAGCGCGCCTCGGCACTCTCAATACTTCACCCCAGTTGCTGCGGGGTACACTTTCACCCGGGAGAACAGCCATGATCACCGTCATCTCAGGGACCAATCGCCCGCGTTCCAACACCATCAAGATTGCCGATCTCGCCGCCGAGGGCCTGCGTGAGGCGGGCGAGGATGTCGAGTTGCTCGATCTCGCCGAGCTTCCCATAGAGCTCTTCGACGGAGCGAGCTATGGTGAAAAACCGGCCGCCTTCGCTCCGTTTCAGGAATCCGTGGTCGCCACCGATGGGATTCTGACCGTGATCCCGGAGTACAACGGCGCTTGCCCCGGCGTCATGAAGTACTTTGTCGACATGCTGCGCTTTCCCGACAGTCTGTATGAGAAACCGGCCGGTTTCATCGGTTTGTCGGCGGGTCCATGGGGCGCCGTCCGGGCCGTCGAGCAGCTCGAGATGGTCTTTCAGTACCGCCACGCCCACCTCTGCGGCCGTCGGGTCTTCATCCCCAACGTCGGCAAGGCCCTCGATGACGTGGGCCGGTTCACGGATGAGGCCATGGAGAAGAGGTTCTCCGAGGCCCTCACCACATTCGTCGACTTCTGCGGTCGCCTCAAGGCCTGACGGGAATGCTGTTTCTAACGCGGCGAGGTCGCACCGTCGCAACCACGAAGACACAAAGACACAAAGGGGTCACCAATACATCGTCTTTGCGTTTTGATTTTGCGATGGACTTCGTGACGACCTTGGTGTGCTTTGTGTCTTCGTGGTTGCGACGGTTTGAACACCGACGACAACCAGTCCACGGCGTGTGCGAAACTATCTCTCGATTCTGAAGGAGGCCCCCGGCATGGACTTCTCGTACCGTCAGCTTTTTCTGCTGTTAGCCATTTCAAGCATGGTGTTTGGTCCCGCCTTTGCGGCGGAGGACAAACGGGCCATGACTCCGCGTGATCTCGCTCGGATTCAAAGCATGAAGACCGCGGTGATCTCACCGGATGGTTCGACCATCGCCGCGGTGCGTTCGATCCCACGCGAGCTCTTTGAGGAGGAGGACGGCGGCGATTGGACCGAGCTGTATCTCATCGATCGTGAGACGGGCGATTCCCGGCCCTTTGTTACGGGCGAGGTCAATGTGTCGGCGGTGGCGTGGCGACCCGACAGCTCAGCGGTCTCCTTTCTCGCCGAACGCGGCGACGACGAGCACATGAGGCTCTATCTGATCCCCACCGATGGTGGTGAGGCAACCCCGATTCTCTCGCTGGGAACGTCGACCGTGAGCTACGCATGGGACCCCGATGGTGATCGCGTGGCGGTGGTCGCGTCTCGGGCGGTCTCGGAGGAGATCGAGGAACTCCAAGACCAGGGGTTCAATCAGGAGATCTTCGAGGAGGACTGGCGGCCTTTCCAGGTCTTTATTGTCGATCTCGATGACGGTTCCGAACCGAGGTTGTTGGATCTCCCCGGTTCCGCCATCCAGGTGCGTTGGAGTCCCGATGGGGGGCGGTTGGCCGTGGCCCTGGCGCCCAGTCCGCTTGTGGACGACCGCTACATGTTCCAGACGGTCCACATCGTCGATCTCGCAAGTGGTGAGATCGTCTCGACGGTGGAACGTGAAGGCAAGCTGGGCCGGATGGAGTGGAGTCCGGACGGTCATCATCTGGCCATGATCAGCGCCGCGGACCTCCACGATCCATCCGCCTCGTCGTTGCTGGTGGTTCCGAGCACGGGAGGCAAGCCCCTCGATCTGACCACCGACTTCAAGGGTTCGGCTACAGGTTTTTCCTGGTTGGACGAGACGACGCTGGTGCTTCTGGCCGATGTCGGCGTCGACACTCGGATCTACCGGGTGGCCGTGCCCGGCGGTGGGCGCACCGCCCTCGGGGTACGGGGCGGCGGAGTGGTATACACGAGCATCAGCGTCGCCGACGACGGTCGGCAGGTCGCCCTGATCGGCGAGTCTCCCTCGCACCCCTCGGAGGTCTTCTCCATGGATCTCGAGGGCGGAATCATGCCGATCCGACTCACCGAGGCCAACCCGTGGCTCGACGAGATCGACTTGGCGCCACAAGAAGTGGTGGTGCACCCGGCGAGGGACGGGCTGAGGCTCGAAGGTCTGCTTATCAGACCCCTCGAAGGAGGAGATCGCCCAGCGCCGCTGGTCATGGTCGTTCACGGCGGGCCGGAGGGCCACCGGCGAGACGGTTGGTTGAGCAGGTACAACGCTCCCGCTCAAGTCCTCGCCGCGCACGGCTACGCGGTGTTCTTCCCCAACTACCGGGGCAGCACGGGCCGCGGTGTCGAGTTCGCCAAGTTTGGGCAGGCGGATGCCGCAGGTGCGGAATTCGACGATCTCCTCGACGCGGCGGACTCTCTCATCGAGATGGGTGTGGCTGACGAGAACCGGATCGGGGTGACGGGGGGATCCTACGGAGGCTACGCCACGGCCTGGTTGGCCACCCGCCACAGCGAGAAAATTGCCGCGGGGGTGATGTTCGTCGGGATCTCCAACAAGATTTCGAAATTCGGCACCACCGAGATCCCGCAGGAAGAAACCCTGGTCCACGCGCTCGAGTATCCATGGAAGAGGTGGCAGTACAACCTCAAGAGATCACCTCTCTACTACGCGTCTTCATGCCGTACACCGTTACTCATCATGGGCGGAGCCGATGATCCGCGGGTCAGCCCAACTCAGTCCGACGAGCTCTACCGCGCGCTCAAGATCATGGACAAGAGTCCAGTTCGGTTGGTCCGCTATCCCGGCGAGAAGCACGGCAACCGGCGGGCCGCGTCGCGATATGACTATCAGCTGCGCCTGTTGCGCTGGTTCAATCACTACCTCAAGGGAGAGGGAGGCGATCCGCCGCCCTACAGGCTCGACTATCGCAGCCCCGACCATGGGTGGGAGGTCGAACCAGAAGACTGACCGATCCCGGGAGCCGGTTTGATAGGATGCCCCCGTTCGACCGCTCAGCTCACCCTGGGAATCACACATTTCACTCAAGGAGAAAGTATGCGACTGGAAAGAGCGCTCGTTATTTTTTTGGCGATCCTCGTCACCGCCGGTTTCGCGTCCGCGGACTACAAAGTCACACAGAAACACCATCAGGATGGTTTTTCCATGATGGGTCAGACCCAACCTGCAAAAGATGAGGTTCACACCACCTGGATCGGTGATGGGAAGCTGCGGATGGATCAGGGTCTGAGCTCGACCGTTGTCGATCTCGACGGAAACAAGATGATCATCATCGACCACGACAACAAGAGCTATTCCGAGATCGATCTGCCCGTGAATCTCGAGGAACTCCTTCCCCCGGGGATGGGTGAACAGATGATGGCCATGATGAAGTTCGAGGTCACGGTCACTCCGTCGGAGGAGACCAAGAAGGTCGGCGAGTGGACCGCCAAGCGGTACGACATGAAACTGACCTCTGCCATGATGAATATGGACTCGGTGATCTGGGCGTCTGACAAGACCCCCATTGATACCGCAGACTACTTCGATCTGTATGCCAATGTCATGAGCCTCCAGCCGGGGATGGACACCATGATGGCGGAGATGCAGAAGATCGACGGCTATGTCGTCGCCCAGGATGCGAAGATGTCCATGAAGTTCATGGGCGAGACCACCGTCGGGTCGACCGACGAGGTCGTGTCCATCGAAGAGGTCGATGCACCGGCCGGGACCTTCGCGCCACCCGCCGACTATGCTCGTGAAGAATTCGATTTCATGGCGTCGATGCAGAAATAGTGATGGCCCCGTGATGCCGTCAAACCCTCCCTTTCCGGGAGGGTTTTTTCTTTCTCAGCTGACGGTGCGGCGGGCGGCGAGCAGGGTCAGATCGTCATACGGAGTGTGTCCGGATGTGAAGGTCTCAATGTGTTCGAGGACGTGATCCACCGCGGCCTGAGGGCAGTCGACCGGTGAGTCGGCGAGAACCCGAGCGAGCCGTTCCTCACCAAAGAGCTCGCCGTCCGGCGACTGGGCCTCCACGACTCCGTCCGAGTAGGCGAGAAGAAGATCACCAGGGTGCATATCGATCTCGAGGATCCGGTGGCCGCCAAGCTTGAGGGCGCCGAGAGGGAGCCGGTGATCCGGCATGCACAGGGTCTCCACCACCGATGTATTGCGCCGGAGCAATGGTGGGGGCTGCCCCGCGAGCGAGTAGCGCAAGGTGCCGATGGAAGGTCGGAACGCGAGGTAGCCGAGGGCGACGAAACTGCCGATCTGGATCCCGGCGCGGCGGTCTCCCCGTAGGTTGTAGAGTCTTTCGTTGGCGAGCTTGAAAAGCTCTTCGGGGTCGGGGTGGGCGAGGGCGAGGGTGTTGAGGACCTCGTGGGCCGCCATCATCATCAGGGCGCCCGAGATGGACTTGCCCGAGACATCGCCATAGGCGAGGGCTTGCTCACCGGGCAGGCCGCCGGGGAGCTCGGTGTAGAAATCGCCACCCACCTCACGAGCCGGTTGGCAGACCGCTGCGATTTCCCAGCCGGCGACGGCTTCGACGTGGTCAGGGAGCAGGGTCGACTGGATCGACGCCGCGATCTTGAGTTCGCGTTCGAACTCGGCCTGTCGGGTTCTTTCGTCGAGAAGCAGATTCGTCTCCAAACCAATGGATGCCTGGTTGAGGAGACCACGGAGGAGCTCGATCTCCTCGCGCTCGAGCGCCGTCTGACCGGTCTTGCCTGAAAGGACCATGATCCCCACCGATCGTCGGGTGGTGGCGAGCAGGCCCACCACCTCGACGCCTGATGAACCGAGATCCATGCCGAGTTGATCGACATCGGCCGAAAGCAGTCGAATCGGTGCGAGTTCATCCATCCGAAGCAGCGGACCCTTGTTCTTCAAGAATTCGTGGAGGATTCCGATAATGGGGAGTTCAGCCGGAAGATCCTCCGGACCCGCGACTCGCTCGAGTCGGTTGCGCTTGGGCAGGTAGAGGGCGGCGAAATGGAGCCCGAGAAGGGCCGGCAGCCGTTCAACAAGCTGGGTCACCACGGGACCGATATCGACTTCGTTGGTCAGGGCCTCGCCCATCTCCACCATGGCTCGCTGGAGCCGGTGGCGTTCGGCGAAGAAGAACCGGTCGACGGGTCCCTGGAGACGGTGGCGCAGGGGCTCGAACAGCAGCACGATGGCGAGCGCGAAGACAACGGGGAAATACGGGGAATCGGCGAGTTTGGAACCCTGGAACACGTGGTTGAACCCCGCGATGCCGAGAGCATAGACGGCGGTGACCAGCGCGGTCGTGAGCGTATAGAGCAGGCTTTTCCTCAGGATCACCCGGATATCGAGGAGCTGGAATCGAACGATGGCATAGGCAAAAGTGATGGGGACGAGGATCAACGGAACGACACCGTAGAAGATGAACCGCTCGGTGTCGAGAAAGGATGGAAAGGCGACCGCCAGGAGGATAAAAGGGAGGACGCCGAAAAGTGTGCCGACGAAGACCAGACCGGCGCCCCGACGTTGTTGGACATCCGGGAGATAGCGTGCGCTCAGACCAAGGGCGCCGAGACCGAGGATCATGTAGCCGACCATGACCCACCAGTTGGCCATGGGGGCGCCGGAGATCAGCGCCATCTGCGAACCCGTCCACCAGGAACCGGCCAGGGTGGCCGCATAGACCATGGGTGGTAGGAGGTAGATCGGAACCAATCGGGGACTGATCCTGGCGATCCACGCGATGGTGTCCGCGATGGGGTCGCGTCGCCACTCCCACACCGGGCGCGGGAAAATCAAAAAGAAATGGAGAAAGGCCGCGGGCAGGAACAAGAGAGCCATGGTGCCGGTCGTGAGGACAAATGTGTCGACCCACGAATAGGAGGCCGGTCGCAACCGGCACACCAAAAACAGCATGAAGAGGCTGCACATGATGTAGAAAACTCGAGCTGTCGGCAGCCGCGGCTGACGGAACACAACAAAGGCCCCGATCCCGAAGAAGAGAAAACCGAGCATCGCTGCGTAGAAATACGATGTGTCGCCGATCCGCCGTCGCCCGAGTTCGACCTCGCGTTCTTTGGTGCTGCCGCCCGAGCGGAACATGTAGGCGACCGACTCGCCGATGCTGTGGCGGTTGAGGAGGAGCTGGGCATGACTCGCCGATGTCAGGATGGTGCGGTCGATGCCGACGATCACATCGCCCTGGCGGATGCCCGCCCGGTGCGCCCCTGACCCGGGAACCACTTTTCGGACGACCGTCGAACCGGGGACGTCAGACTCGAGGATGACCCCATCGTACGGTCGCTGCGAGAACATATCCGCCACCGAGAGTGCGGCGAGAAGGAAGGCCACTACCCCCGGCGCCAGGAGCATGGCGAACTGGCGGTGGATGCGAGACATCACCCTCATCATACGCTTTCGGCGCGGATCTGTTCTTGAGAGTCATTCTCGGAGTGGTGTTTTGGGATAACCCGAAACATCTGTGACAACGTTTGACATTCTTCCAACCCGGAGGAGACCCATTCGACTCGGTCGTCGAACTCCCTCGCTCCCAAAGACAAACCACCATGTCACCCTGAGCGAGGCGACCTCCGAGGTCGCGGAGTCGAAGGGTCTCCACTGGGTTTGGAGGTCCTACCCACCATCATCGTCCCGCAGAAGGTTGGAGCGATCCACGCACCATCGGGAGATTCTTCGACTCACTCGCGGACTCGTTCGCTCAGAATGACATGTTGTTGAGGCGGCACTGGTTCGCTCAGAATGACGTGATCTTCGATGCTGGTGTCTTTCCATGGATAGGCTCCGCTCGGCGGCGTGACGGTGCTCAGGGTGACATGTTGGGGAGGAGCGGCGAATTGTGGGAGCGGGCGTCCCGCCCGCTCCTCAGTCCTCTTCCAGCAACGGGGTCGCCTGCACGAAGTTCAACGTCTGTCCCGTCATGCGGCGTCCACTCTCAAATGCGATGTGCGATGAAATCTGCGCTTATCTGCGCTATCTGCGGTTTCTCCGTCTGCGATGGAATTCGTGTCCATCCGTGTAGTCCACGATGGTGCGATGTCATTCATAATTCATAATTTAAAATTGAGAATTACCTAAATCCCCCCGCCGTTCTCGAACCCACTGCTCCTTGTCCGGCCCTGGGAGATCCGGCTTCCGGCGGGCACACCCTTTGTCAACCAGACGTTGCCGCCGATGATGGAGCCCTTCCCGATGGTTACCTTGCCGAGGATCGTGGCGCCCGAGTAGATGGTGACCTCGTCTTCGATGATGGGGTGGCGGTCGATGCCCTTGATCGGGTTGCCGTCGTCGTCGAGGGGGAAGCTCTTGGCGCCAAGCGTGACGCCCTGATAGAGCCGCACCCGATCGCCGACATTGGTGGTCTCGCCGATGACGACCCCGGTTCCGTGATCGATGAAGAAGCGCTCTCCGATGGTAGCGCCAGGATGGATGTCGATTCCGGTTTCGGAGTGGGCGTGCTCGGAGATGATTCGGGGAATCAGTGGAACATCCAGCTTGTAAAGCTCGTGGGCGATTCTGTGGCTGGTCAGCGCGTGGACACCCGGATAGCAGAAGATCGCCTCCGATGGACCGGGCGCGGCGGGGTCTCCCTCGTACGCCGCCATGGCGTCGAGTGCGAGCAGGCGTCGAATCTCGGGGAGCTTTCCGAGGAATTCGGACGTGATGGCTTTGGCGCGGGAAAGACACCGTGTCGGGGTCCGGTCATCAGAGTCCCTGCTGCAGGCGAAACAGAGACCGCGGTGGACCTCGTCGACCATGATCAGGGAGATTCGATGGAGGGTGGCGCCGAGGTGGTAGGTGAAGCTCTCCTCGGTGATGTCGCGGTTGCCGAAGTAGCCCGGGAAGATAACCGACCTGAGGAGTTTAACGACCTTGACGATCTCCGATCGAGAAGGCAGGGGGTGGCCGCGAAACGTCAGGCGCAGCGGGGTCGCGAGGGTGTCCCGCTGCGCATGGAGTTGCTCCACCACCCGTGACAGGGCGTCATCGATCTCACCGACGCTGTGGTTGTGTGGGAAGGTATTGACGAAATCGATATCGGCCATGGTGTTGCTCTCCGAAGACTGCAACACACGGCCGCCTCGATCTAGTCCGACTTTTCGGGATCCGGCTCAGCGAAGACGGCTGATCAGAACCCGCGTTTGAGCGAGGTGGTTTTCTGCTTGGACGAAGCGGCTCGCTGGGCGGATCGCTTGTGATCGTCGTCGGCTTTGTGGCACGCCTTGTACTTCTTCTTACTGCCGCACCAGCAGCGATCGTTCCGGTTGAGGTTGGGGATCTGCTTTTCTTCCGGCCCCAGCATCAGCCTCTTGAGGCCTGCAGCGAGATTCATGGCTCAGTCCTTTCGGGAGAGAGTGGTTACCGAATGGCAACGCTCGATCGGGACGGGACATTAACACCGTCGGTGATCAATTTCAAGGGTGAATGGCGGGGAAGTCCTCGATTCTGAGCAGTTTGGCGATGAGAATACCGATATCGGTGTTGTCGATCACACCGCTGAAATACTCCGAACCCGGCCCGAATGCGAAGAGCGGCACCCACTGACCGGTATGGTCTTCGGTGGCCCAACGAACCTCGGCCAAGCCATCACGATAGTCACCATCGACGATGCCGAGACCGCCGGTGTCGTGATCCGCGGTGACGACCACCAGGGTGTCGTCGCGGGGTTCGGCCCACGCGAGAATCGACGCCACCGCAGCGTCGAGCTCTTGAATCCCCTCAGTGAGGCCGGCGATGTTGTTGGAGTGGCCCATGCCGTCGGTCACTTCGGATTCGACCAGAAGGAGAAATCCTTGCTCGGTGTTGCCAAGGCGACCGATGGCGAAGTCGACGACGTCGATCAGCGGGGGCCCGTGGGCGCTCCCGCCACGACCGCGGGGTGGGAAGAGAGCGAGCACCCGGCCGTCGGCGGCGTCGAGTTCAGCGCCGTCGCGCACCACCGTGTAACCGGCCGTCGATCCGAGATCATCGATCCGGCCGAGCATCTCCTGATAGTCGTCGTCCCTCAGGGCCTTGCCGTGATCGCCCCAATCACCTCCGATGAGCAGCTCGACACGGGAAGCCAACATGTCTTTGAGGATTTCTGAGTAGTGTTCGCGCTTTTCGGCGTGGGCGGTGAAGCCGGCCGGAGTCGCATCGACCAGACCCGAGGTGGTCACCAACCCGGTGTTTAACCCGATGGCCTGGGCGGCTTCGAAGATCGTCACCGGGACCGAACCGTCAGGGAGGATTGAAATCGCTTTTTTTGGGGCTTTGAATCCCGTCGCCATGGCGGTGGCAGAGGCTGCAGAATCGGTGACCAGGTCGTTGCCCGCGTGGGTGCTGACCAGCCCGGTGACGGGAGCGCTCTCGATGGTCAGTCCGCCCTCAGGGCCGTTCAGAAGGGTCGAGGCTGTACTGATCTGACCGATCCCCATTCCATCGCCGATGACCAGGATCACGTTGCGCGGTCGAGTCTCCTCGTCCACCACGACCGAGTGCCGCCTGCTGGCGGTGCGAAGCTCGCCCGACTCGGGTGGAGGGAAGGAATGGGTCAGCTCTGGCTGCGACCGAATGATAATGCCGCCGGCGGGGACCTCCCAGGGAGCGAATCTCGAGGCGATGGCGAGCAAGACCGTGACGACCAACAGGGTCATCACCACGGTGATCATCGGGTGCCCACAACGAGGGTACTTGTGAGTTGCCATCTATCCTCCACCTCCAAGTTCGCAGGATCATAGCGCGGATGGCCGGGATGCCGGCCAACTTCGCCGGGCTTTTTCACAGTTGTGAAGTGGCCGAGTTTTCCCGCGAACCGAGAAGAAACTCGACTCGTTTCTTGTTGTACATAAAAGAAGCCCGGTAGGAACGACCGGGCTCGCCCGGGAGGAACTGAATGTATTTCGACCCCATGTACTTCGTCTTCGTCATTCCGGCCTTGCTGCTGTCGCTCTGGGCCAGTTTCAAGACAAAGTCCGCTTTCAAAAAGTACTCGCGGGTACAGACCGCCAACGGCCAGACCGGCGCCGAAGCGGCCGCCCGTCTGCTTGCATCCGCCGGTCTCAACGAGGTCAAGATTCTGCGCGCCCAGGGGATGCTGACCGATCACTACAACCCCGCGAACCGCACGCTGAATCTCTCAGAGGGTGTGTACGACTCGCGCTCGGTGGCTGCCGTCGGCGTCGCAGCCCATGAAGCCGGGCACGCCATCCAACACGCCGAGCACTACAAACCCCTGGGGCTGCGGTCCATGCTGGTTCCCACCGCCAAGATCGGTTCGAGCCTGGGTTACATGGTGATGCTCTTCGGCCTGTTCATGTCATCGACCAACATGATCCTCGTCGGCGCCGTTCTTTTTTCGGCGGTCCTCCTATTCCAGGTGGTGACGCTGCCGGTGGAGTTCGACGCATCAAAGAGAGCCAAGGTGCTGCTGGTCCAGCACGGCATCATCACCGGTCCTGAGCGGGATGGGGTGGATCAGGTGCTCAATGCTGCGGCCCTGACCTATGTCGCGGCGGCGGTCTCAACGCTCATGACCCTGCTCTACTTCTTGTTCCGGTCCGGTTTGCTCGGTGGTCGCCGCAGCTAGTCGTAGAGCACGGAATCGCCGAACTCGGCGACTCGTTCGTCGGCGAGTTCGAGGATGCGGTTGCGACGCTGCCACAGCGTCTTGAGCTGCTTGCGGGTCAACCAGGGTTCGAGGATACTGTCGAATGTCTCGCGATCGAGGTCCTCGAGCGCCGTGAGGAAGCTCCGCGAGAACCGGTTGATGGAGTCCTCGTTGCGCAACTTGGAGCGTGTGTAAAAGGCGCGGGATGCGTCGACCTTCCAGATCTTCCAGTAGTTGGTGTCGACCAAGACATTGGAGATGTTGTTGAAGTCGGTGTCCCAGATCAGTTGGAGATAGAGCTTGATGGTGGAGATCTGGTTGTTCCACGCCTCCATGTCGGGAGGCGAGATCTTTGCCACTCTCTTTCGCTCCCATTCGGTCATGGATTCTTCGACCCAGAGCTGCAGCGATCCGATATCGTGACCGATCTGCCGCTCGACCGTGGGAGGGACCATCCCAAGCCCCAGGAGCTTGTCGAGTTCGTACGATGCGATCTCATTCTTGTAGTGATCGATGACGTTGAAGAACACCCGTCCGTCGTCCGTCTTCCACTTGACATCGAGATTGTCGACATCCTTGAAAACCGCTCGCAGGGTGAGATCACCATCCGTCAGGATCGCCCGCCGGGGATGGGTGATGCCCTTGGTCTCGTAGTCTTCGAGCTCGACGATCTCGGCCGTGCGAAGGAAGGCCTCTGCGGCCTCGCCCAGGAGGGCCACTGCGGGCTGGGGAGCCTCGGTCGCCACACCTGGCAGCGCCATGACCAAAAGCAGGGAGGTGATGACGAGGGGCATGACGCCGGCTGTAATCATTGTCGAGGGAGCTTCTTCAGAAGGGCGGTGGTCACCTTTCGGAGTTCCCGTTGGGCGACCTCAGCGGCATTGAGCTGGCTGTATTCGACCTTGACCGAGACGGGTCGGGCAATGGGGCTGCCGGAGGCGAGATCGACCAGACCCATGTTGATTCGTGATGAGTAGACGAGTTCGCGCTGGCCCATATAGGTGATCTGGCGGTCGCCCAGGTAATTCACTCTGAGTGCAACGAGATATCGGGCGTGGGGACGAAGCACGTCGTAGACCTGCTCGGGCGACGGTCGCGACTCGGGGTTGATGAAACCCTCGAGACCGGGGATGGTGGTGACATCGACGACCTCGACCCCTCCGCGCTCGAGTCGTTCCATGACATAGGCCTCGGCCTCAAACGCCAGGAGTTGTTCGCCCACCGCGAGGACCACCGTGCCGGTGGGTGGCGGAGCGACGATCTGCGGTGGTGCAGCTTTCAGTTCGGCCGAACCCATGTCGGTCGACGCCCTGAGCTCGCGATCGAGATCCGACGCGGCGGCTGATCCCTGAGCGTTGCCGGTTGTGTTGGCGGCCGATTTGCCCACCAAGACTTCCGAAGGTTCTTTGCCGACGACCGGGAGATCGGCATCCTCGGTGTCCAAAATCTCTCCGGTCTCATCTGAGAGTGCGCCAGGGTTCTGGGGGTCCGATTCTGATGGATCGGAACCATCTTTGGGAATTTCGGAGGATGTTCCCTCCTGCCCTTCGAGCTCCGCGACCTGCGTCTCACCACGATTGAAGACCCCGCTTTTTATGATCAGTATGGCGGCGACGGAGAAGCCGGCGAGCAGAAAAACGGCGACGGCGGCGATGATCAGACCGGTCCGACTGCGCCGTGGTTCGCCCTGGGGTTGGGTCGCCGGCGCTGCGGCCTGTGGTATCGGCGCAGTCGCCTGCATCGCCGGCGCCGTAGCTGCCGGCGTGGGGGCCGTCGGCGGGGCGGGTGGCGGTGGCTGATCGGCGGCGCCGCTCGGAACGGCGACGGTGGGATTGGTGTTGATCTGTTCATCGGTCGCATTGCCTGTTGCGGTCGGGGGCGGCGGCGGCATCACACCAGCCGCGGTCCCCATGGCGATCCCCTCGGTCTGGAGAGATTCGCCATTAGCTTCGAGCCAACCCTGGATGGCGGCGATGACCTCGGTGCAGTTGGAGAACCGCTGCTCTCGTTCCTTCTCCAGCATCTTGGCGATGATGGCGCGGAGCTCGTCATCGACTTCCGGGTTGAGTTCGCGGATGTCGGGCGCCTCGACCTCGACGATGAGTTTGAGCAACGCGAGGGGGCTGTCCGCGCGAAACGGCATGGTCCCGGTGACCATTTCAAAGAAGGTCACCCCGAGGGAGTAGATATCGGTTCGTTGGTCGGGTGATTGATCGAGACACTGCTCGGGCGAGAGATAGCCGGGGGTTCCCATGAGCATCCCGGTGGCCGTCAATCGGTTGGCGGCGCCACCCATGAGGGCGAGCCCGAAATCGGCGATCTTGATCAGACCTCGTTCCGTCACCATGAGATTCGCCGGTTTGATGTCCCGGTGGATCACGTCCTGGGCATGGGCGTCCTGCAGACCGGCGGCCGCCTGAAGAGTCAGCCGAGCGGCATCCGCAGGAGTCAGCTTGCCCTTGGTCTGGATCAGTCGCTGGACACTGGTCCCCTGGACGTATTCCATGGCGAAATAGTGGTGGCCCTGATCTTCCGAGATGGAGTAGATCTGAACGATGTTGGGATGCGAGAGCGCGGCCGCGCTTTGGGCCTCGCGGACGAAACGTTGCACATATTCGTCGTCCTCCTCGAGATGCTCGCCGAGCATCTTGATGGCGACATAACGATTGAGGCTTTCCTCGTGCGCCTTGTAAACGACGCCCATCCCGCCTCGACCGAGTTCAGAGACGATTTTATAGTGACCAATCCGTTCCACGTGGCCTCCTTGGTGAGTTGCTTAGACATGCTATCTCGAACGGGGAAGAGCGGCAAATGGAATCGGGTCTCAGGTCGCAGGTTTCAGGTTACAGGTTTCAGGCTTCAGGCTTCAGGCTTCAGGTCACAGGTCGCAGGTCGCAGGCTTCAGGTCACAGGTCAGGCAAGAAAGGACTTGACAGGTTCTTGGGCCCGACGATGATTTCGCTGCCACCTGCCACCTGCCACCTGCCACCTGCCACCTGCCACCTGCCACCTGCCACCTGCC
>Ga0164313_10002522_pt1 | contig 16353 bp, 17 predicted proteins | sample GuaBasSedimGuay4_FD_113735 | JGI IMG/M metagenome (GOLD analysis project Ga0164313, IMG submission 113735) | Subseafloor sediment microbial communities from Guaymas Basin, Gulf of California, Mexico - Guay4, Core 4569-4, 0-3 cm | ecosystem: Environmental > Aquatic > Marine > Hydrothermal vents...
AAAACTAAATGAAAATAGCTGTTGATGCTATGGGCGGAGATTATGCCCCTGAAGAAGTTGTGAAAGGTGCAGCCTCGGCTTTAGAAGAAAGAGATTTAGAGGTTATTTTGTTAGGTGATATGGGGAAAATCAAAGAAGAGTTAATAAAATATAAATATAAAAAAGATAGATTATCAGTCGTAAATTGTAAAGAATATATTGAAACAGGTGAATTTCCTTTAGATGCCATACGGAATAAAAGGGACTCTTCCATAGTGGTAGGCACGAAATTAATAAAAAATAACCAGGCTGATGCTTTTATTTCTGCTGGAAATAGTGGGGCGGTTATGGCTGCGGCATTATTGGAGTTAGGATGTATTCCTGGAATACGCCGTCCAACCCTTGGCGCCATTTTGCCCTCGGCAAAAGGGAAAGTATTGGTATTAGATGTGGGTGCTAATGTTGATTGCAAGCCGGAACATCTACCCCAGTTTGCCCTTATAGGAAGTAAATATGCTAAATATATTTTAGGAATAGAAAATCCGAAAATAGGAATGTTAAATATTGGAGAAGAAGAAAATAAAGGAAATAAATTTGCTCAAAATGCTTACGAAAAATTAAAAAATACCAATATTAATTTTGTAGGAAATATTGAAGGTAAAGATATTTTTAAGGGGAAAGTGGACGTAGTGGTATGTGATGGGTTCACCGGCAACATATTATTAAAATCTTCTGAAGGGCTAGCCAAGCTGCTTTTAACCGAGATTAACAAAATGATTATCAGCCAGCTTCCCCAAAATCAAAAAATGAATAAATTAAAGGAAAAATTTATGAATTTGGTAAAAATGACCGATTATACTGAACACGGCGGATCTCCCCTGTTAGGCGTAAACGGATTATGCTTTATTTGTCATGGTCGGTCTAAAGCAAAAACTTTTAAAAATGCCATACTCAATACCGGTAAATTTATAGATGCTGACATAGTTGAGCACTTTAAAGAGATATAAATACAAAAACGTAATTCACTAACAAGAAGGGAAAATACTAAATAATGAAAAATATGCAAAATGTTAAAATAATTGGAACAGGATTATACATTCCAAAAAAAGTTCTGACCAATAAAGATTTGGAAAAAATGGTTGATACAAATCACGAATGGATCATCACCAGAACCGGTATCGCTGAACGCCATATAGCTGATGAGAATGAAGCTACCTCAGATGTAGCTTCAAAGGCAGCTTTGGAAGCAATAAAAGATGCAAATATTAAACCCGGAGAGATTGATTTAATAATTGTCGCTACTAATTCTCCGGATATGGCTTTTCCGGCTACCGCTTGCCTGGTTCAAAAAAATATTAAAGCTGTAAATGCCGCAACGCTTGATCTGCAGGCAGGATGCACCGGTTCGGTTTATGCCCTGGTTACTGCTTGGCAATATATTGCTACCGGTTTTTATGATAATGCCTTAATCATTGGTGCAGAAACTCTCACAAAACTTGTTGACTGGACTGATAGGAATACCTGTGTCCTCTTTGGTGATGGAGCAGGAGCGGCTGTTTTAAAAGCTGATAAAGAAAAAGGAATTCTTTCCGGATGTTTAGGAGGAGATGGGGAAAAAGCAGATTTGATTATGTTACCAGCCGGGCTTTCCAGGTACCCTGCTTCTCATGAAACCGTAGAAAAGAAAATGCACTATGCCAAGATGAAAGGGAATGAAGTATTTAAAGAAGCTGTTAAATACATGAAAAGGGTAACAATAAAAACTTTGGACAAATGCAATCTTTTAGTAGAAGATGTAGATTGTTTTATTCCACACCAAGCTAATATTCGAATTATTTCTGCACTAACCAGAGTTTTAAAAATAAAAGAAGATAAAGTTTTTGTAAATTTGGAAAAGTATGGGAATACTTCAGCAGCTTCTGTCATGATAGCCCTTGATGAAGCAGTAAAAGAAGGTAAAATTAAAAATGGTGATATTGTAGTACTGACCGCATTCGGTGCCGGTCTTACTTACGGATCCATTGTTTTAAAATGGGTCAAATAATTTTGATAATATGTAGAGAAAAGGAGTTACAAAATAGATAATGAACAAAATAGCCTTTGTTTTCCCTGGTCAGGGTTCTCAAAAAGTAGGAATGGGAAAAGATTTAATAGAAAATTACCCGGAAGCAAAAATTTTACTTAATAAAGCTAATGAAGCTCTAAAAGAAGAAAGAGTAGATATTGGTAAAATCTGTTTCGAAGGTCCGGAGGATGAATTAAAAAATACGGTTAATGCTCAACCGGCAATATTAACTATCAGTACAATTTTGTGTGAATTGTTAAGAAAAAATAAAATTGAACCCTCTATAGTTGCCGGACATAGCCTGGGAGAATATTCAGCACTGGTAGCAAGTTCTGCTATTAAATTTGAAGATGCAGTGAAGTTAGTAAGGAAAAGAGGAGAGTACATGCAGAATGCAACTCCGGCAGGAGCTGGTTCAATGTTAGCAATTATCGGCTTGGAAAAAGATGAGATAAGTAAAATGTGTGATAAAATTAATGATATTGGGATAGTAGAAATCGCTAATCATAATTCTCCAACTCAAATCGTAGTTTCCGGTGAAATTAAAGCATTGGAAAAGCTATCAGTAATGGCCAAAGAGAAAGGAGCAAGGATGGCAATACCTTTAAAAGTAAGTGCTCCCTTTCACTCATCATTTATGGAGACGGCTAAAGAGAATTTAGCCAGATATTTAGAAAAAGTAAAAATAGATAATCCTAAAATACCTGTAAGTTGCAATGTTAGTGCTGATTATATTAACAATAAAGAAGAGGTTAAGTCAGCTCTAATAAAACAAATGACTCATCCTGTAAAATGGGTTGATTCTATAAAAAATATGAGTTCTGAAGGCATTAATTATTTTATAGAGGTAGGTCCCGGGAAAGTATTGAAAGGATTAATTAAGCAAATTATTCCCGAGTCCGAAATCTTTAATGTATTTGATTCGAATTCTCTTCAAAATGTAGTTGAAAAAATGGGGGAGGTCTTATAAAATGGGACTATCTGGAAAGGTTGCTTTAATTACCGGGTCAGCTCGGGGAATAGGTAAGGCCATTGCCTTAGAATTAGCACACCATGGAGCAAGCATAGTCGTTAACGATATTTTACCAAAAAATGAAATTGATAAAACTTTGGAAAAAATCAAAAAAAGTGGTAATATGGCGATTGGGATAAAAGCTGATATAACTGTATTTGATGAAGTTGATAGAATGGTGAAAGAGATTATAAATAAATTTGGGAAAATAGATATATTAATAAATAATGCTGGAATAACTCGCGATTCTCTTTTAATCAGAATGAAAGAAGAAGATTGGGATGCAGTGATAAAAATAAATCTAAAAGGTACTTTTAATTGTTCCAAAGCTGTGGCAAAATATATGATGAGGCAAAAGAGCACTGATAAAATTGTGAATATATCCTCAGTTATCGGATTAGTGGGAAATATCGGGCAGGTTAATTATGCCGCATCAAAAGCGGGGATAATAGGATTAACTAAATCGATGGCAAAGGAACTTGCTTCAAGAAATATAAATGTAAATGCTATTGCGCCCGGATTTATCGATACAGACATGACTAAAAAATTACCGGAAAAAGTTAGAGAAGATCTGCAACAGCAAATCCCTTTAAAAAGATTGGGTACTGTGGAAGATATCGCTAAAGTGGTGCATTTTTTAGTTTCTGATGCAGCAAATTATATTACAGGACAAGTTATAAATGTCGATGGCGGCATGATAATGTGAAAGGAGGTGAAAGTATAGAATGGAGTCTATGGATAGAATAAAAAAGATAATCGTAGATCAATTAGGAGTTGATGAAAGTAAAATTACGGAAAATTCTTCTTTCGTTGACGATTTAGGTGCGGATTCTTTAGATATAGTCGAACTAATAATGGCTTTCGAGGAAGAATTTGATATAGAAATTCCGGATGAAGATGCTGAAAAGATGAAAACTATCGGAGATGCGGTTAAATACTTAAGCAAATAAGAATATAAATATAAAATAGGCATAAGTATTTTTTATATTTATTTTTTTAAAAGATATGTACCAAAAATAATGTTAAGAAGCTAAAATTAATGTCTAATTTATTAAGGGTCGGAGATTTATCCGACCCTTAATAAAAATGTAAATTAACTAATAGTAATTTTTTAATGAAGGTGTTGGGTAAAATAATGAAAAATAGAGTAGTAATCACCGGGTTAGGTCCGGTTACTCCCGTAGGAATCGGGAAAAATGAATTTTGGCAATCCTTAATTAAGGGAAAATGTGGTATCGATAGGATAAGTTATTTCGATACCGAAAAATATCCTACTAAAATAGCAGCAGAAGTAAAAGATTTTGATTATACAAATTACATATCTATCAAAGAAGCAAATAGAATGGATAAAAGCACTCAATTTTCAATTGTTAGTGCTATGTTAGCCCTGGAGGATTCTGAATTAAAAATTACCGAAAAAGATGCTTATTTAACAGGGGTTATAATCGGTTCAGGTATAGGCGGTATAGGAACATTTGAAAAACAACATAAAATATTATTAGAAAAGGGACCGGGAAGAGTAAGTCCATTTTTTGTGCCTATGATGATTTCTAATATATCCGCAGGTGAAATAGCCATAAAAATCGGAGCCAAAGGACCTAATGGAGTTATTACTACTGCTTGTGCATCATCTACACATGCTATTGGAATGGCTTTCAAGCTTTTACAATATGGAGATGCCCAAATAATTATCAGTGGAGGCACAGAAGCCGCAATTTCCCCTATGGCCTTAGCTGGATTTTGCAAAATGAGAGCCTTATCTACTCAAAATGACCATCCCGGAAAGGCCTCCAAACCTTTTGATAAAGAGAGAGACGGCTTTATTATGGGGGAAGGTGCCGGAATATTAGTCCTGGAAACTTTACAGCACGCAAAAGAGAGAAATGCTAATATTTATGCCGAAATATTCGGTTTTGGCATGACTGCTGATGCCTACCATATTACTGCTCCCGCACCTGAAGGAGAAGCGGCTGCCAAGGCAATAGAAATTGCCCTGGAAGATGCAAAAATTAAACCTTCCTGGATAGATTATGTTAATGCTCATGGGACTTCTACTCCCTTAAATGATAAATTAGAAACCCTAGCCGTAAAAAGAGTGTTTGGCGAGCATGCCTATAATTTAAAGATAAGTTCTAATAAGTCGATGACCGGTCATCTGTTGGGGGCAAGCGGTGGAGTGGAAGCAATTGCTACTGCTCTTACTATAAAGAACGATATTATTCCCCCTACCATAAACTACAACTCACCGGATCCGGAGTGTGACCTGGATTATGTGCCAAATAAAAGTGAAAAGAAGATAGTTAATTACGCTATTTCCAATTCGTTTGGCTTTGGCGGACATAATGGAGTAATTGTTTTAGGAAAATATAAAGAGTAGCGTGGAGCGTATAGTTAGGAAAGAAGAAGACAGAATTCAGAAGCCTAATTCGTATCTCGTATCTTGTGAATCGTATCTCGTAAAATACAGTAATAAGTGATAAGTAATGTGTGACAAGTAATAAGTTTCGAGTTTCAAGTTGATGAAAAGAAGTAGGGGCGTATTGCATACGCCCTCAAGAGGCGTAATACCATACGTTTACAAGAGACAAAAGGCAAGCAGCATTAGAAAGGGCACAATTCATTGTGCCCCTACACTTGAATCCTGGTTTCTTTAACGCGATACTCGATACGATACACTAATGACTAATTTAAAAGGATATAATAATTTTAGAAAAAGAAAAGGTTTTAATGACAAATAAATTAGAAAAAAAATTAGATTATAAATTTAAAAATAGAATTCTTCTCAAAGAAGCTTTAACCCATCCTTCTTTCCAAAAAAAAAGTTTAAAAGACAAAAAAACCAACAATCAAAGATTAGAATTTTTGGGTGATTCTGTTTTAAATTTAATTGTTACTGAACATCTTTACCGCAAATTAGCCTCTTTTTCAGAAGGTAAGCTTACAAAAATTAAATCTGTTATGGTTAGCAAAGATATTTTAGCTAAATGGGCTGATCAGCTTTCTTTAGGAAAATACATTATTTTAGGAAAAGGGGAAGATTCAACCGGAGGGAGAAAAAAATTATCTATTCTTGCAGATTGTTTTGAGGCTCTATTGGGAGCAATATATTTAGATAGCGGCCTGCAAAAAGCTAAAAAAATTATCTCAGCATTTATAAAAAAGGAAATGGAACTTATTATAAAGGGAAAGTATGGGGAAGACTATAAAACCTTACTACAGGAAATTTCTCAAAAAAAGATGAAATGTTTACCCGAATATCGTCTAATTAAAGAAAAAGGCCCGGATCATAAAAAAATATTTTGCATCGAGGTAAGACTAAATAAAATCGCCTATGGAACCGGAACTGGTGAGAACAAAAAAGAGGCAGAGCAGGATGCCGCACAGGATGCTTTAAAAAAATTAAAAGTGATAGGATGAGGCAAAAAGTGTTTTTAAAAGAACTTGAAATTTATGGATTTAAATCTTTCGGAAAAAAAATAAAACTATCATTCAATTCCGGCGTTACTGCAATAGTCGGTCCAAATGGGTGCGGAAAGAGCAATATTACCGATGCAGTTAGATGGGTATTAGGTGAGCAGAATATTAGGTCATTGCGGGGAAAACAGCTAACCGATATTATTTTTTCAGGGAATCATTCGGAAAAACCTTTAAACATAGCGGAAGTTTCACTAACTCTTGATAACTCAGAGAAGGTTCTCCCGGTAGATTGGGAAGAAATAAATATTAAAAGAAGAATTTATCGTTCCGGGGAGACCGAAAATATGATTAATGGAATCCCCTGTAAATTGAAAGATATTCAAGAATTATTTATGAATACGGGATTGAGTAAAAATGCCTATTCCATAGTTGCTCAAGGCGAAGTAGATCTTATTTTAAACGCAAAACCTTCTGAACGACGTTATTTATTCGAAGAGGCTGCTTCTATTTCTAAATATAAATATGAAAAACAAAAGACTTTAAAAAAAATAGAAGTAATCGACAATAATTTAGATAAAATTGAGAATATAATCTCCGAAATTAAAAATCAATTACTAATTTTAGAAGAAGAAGCGGAACATCTAAAGAATTATAAAGTTTGCCAGGAAAACATAAAAAATTTAGAATTATTTTTAATCTATCAAAAATATAATTTATGTAGAACAAATTTATCTAGAATAAAGAAAAATTTAGAACAATATGAAAAAGAAAAAGACGAGATTATTATAAATATTGAAAAAGACGAAACAAAAATTAGTTCCTTAAATATTGAATTAACTAATTTGAGAAAAGAACAAGAAAAATATAAATATGAAAATTATGAATTGGATAATAGGAAAAAAATAATACAGAGTGAATTAAATCTAAAGTTACAAAAGAAAACCGATGTTGAAAAAAGGTTGATTGATTTAAAAAAAGAAGTTGAAAGTATTTCCCAAAAAATTGTTATTTGCGAGCAAAATATAGAGGCGGTAAATTTAAATATCCTGGAGATAAATACAAAATTAGATAGTTTTAATCAGAAAGTAATCGATTTAGATAGAGAATTTGAAAATATGTCGAAATTTACCGATTCACTTTGTATTTTAGAAAGCAATTCAAATAAGATTTTAGAAAAAATATCGGAGAAAGAATTGCTTTCAAAGGAAATAAAAATAAAATATAAAACTACTTTAGATATTATAAATATAAATTTGGGAAGGATTAGAAAAAAGAGAATACTACTTGAAAATCAATTAAAAAGTATGGTGGTAAAAGAGAATGACTACCGGAAAATTGTAAAAGAAGATAGAAAAAATGAAGATGACGCGCGCTTCGAATCAAATGAAGAAAAAATAAAAGAGAATGAAAGTATCTTAAAAAGATTACAGGCAGAGGTGGAAAAAGATAAACACACCATAAATTTGAAAGAAGAAAGAGTAGATATTTTAAAGAAAACAATTGATGTTAATGGCAAGAAAAACTGGCAAAAAGCAGAAATATTTTACTCCAAATACTACCAGAAATATCCGGATGATATTTGTGAAAAACTTATAAAACTCATTGATAATATTCCTACAAAATATGAGAAAGTTATGGAAATTGCTTTAAAAGAAAGTTTAAACTCAATTGTAGTTAATAATATTTCTTCGGCTTTAGATATAATTAATTCCTTATCAGAAAACGAATTGGATGAGATTAAATTGATCCCTTTAGATTTGATAGAAAAGATTAAAATACTTCCCGATGACCAGGTCAAATTCCAAAATAAAAATATTTATGGATTAGCTAACAATTTGATAAACTATTCCCAAAAACATCAAAATCTATTTAAAGTTTTATTGGGCAATATATTAATAGTCGAAGATATTAAAACTGCTCTTGATGTTTCTAATAAGTATTTGGGGGAATATAAAATAATTTCTTTAGAGGGCATGGTAATAAATATAGATGGTTCGGTAGATGTTCACTCAAATTCAAAGAATTATCAAGAAGGTTTCTATTATATAGAAAAAGAGATTAAAGATACAGATAAAGAAATTGAAGATCTTAAAATAAAAATTACGAAAAATGATAATTTTATAGAAAAATATAACAATATTTATAATTCCCTGTGGGAAGAAAATAAAAAAATAAAAAGATTATTGCAGGAAAATGAAAAAAATGTGATTATCAATATAGATAATTTAAATAAAATAACGATTTCTATTAATGAATTAAAAGATAACTTAAAGAATATTTCCATTGAGGAAAAAAGTATTTTAGAAGAGAAAGAAAATATCTCTAAAAAATACAGTTTCTTTGAAAAAAACCATAATATTATTTCCGAATATAGTAAAAATATTAATCAAGCTGTAAAAAGGATAAATCAAATTGTTGCGAGAGGAAATAGTCGAATAAATAACCTTTCTAGAGAAAAAAATAATCTAAAAAACGCCATTCTTTTAAATAAAGAGAAACTGATTAATCTAAAAGAAAAAGTTGAAAATATTTATCAGTACAAAGAAGAACATTTAACCGACTTAAAAGAAAAGAAAGATATCATTCAAGAATATAGTGAAAAACTTAATGATTTATTGATGAAAATAGAAGAATATAATGTTCAAATAAGCAGATTCGACCTAGACAATCCTTCTATTTTTAAGAAAGCTGAAGAGATAAAAGAAATTCTGCGAAAAAAATCTATTCTATTAGAGAATATTCAAACGGCTATAATAAATCGACAAAAACGATATGAATCAATAAAGGAACAGCAGCATAAAGAAGAAATATTAAAAGTTCAATATCAAGAAAAATATGATAATGTAGAGTATGAAGTAAATAAAAATTATAACTTGTCGGTGGAAAAATTAGAATTATACAAAAATATATCCGGTTCGCAAAAAGAAGCTAACCAAAAGATAGAAATTTTAAGAGATGATATTCTAAAAATGGGGCAGATAAACTTTGAGGCTGAAAATAGATACCGCAGTCAGTTACAGCGCCATGATTCTCTATACGAAAAATATAACGAGATGTGCCAGGCTAAAAAATCTCTGGAAGTAATTATTTCAGAGATTGATCAAATTGCCATAGAAAGATTTAAAGAAACATATAATCAGGTAAAGACATACTTTAATGATATATTTAAAAAAATATTTTCCGGCGGTGAAGGAAGATTAATTATTAATTATGATCAAGATATATTAAACTCCGGAATAGAGATAATTGCCCGACCCCCGGGAAAGAAAACACAAAATCTTGAATTGTTATCTTCCGGAGAGAAAGCCTTAACTGCTATAGCACTTTTATTGGCCTTGTGGAAGGCAAATCCCAGCCCATTTTGCCTTTTTGACGAAATAGATACATCTCTAGATGATACAAATGCGGGAAAACTTGTAAATATATTAAGAGGAGAAGATTTAAATCATTCTCAATTGATTATTATTACCCACCAAAAAACAACAATGGAATCCGCAGATACATTATACGGCATAACTATGGAAGAAACAGGTGTCTCAAAATTAGTTTCAGTAAAATTAGAGAAATAAATCAAGGCAGATAATAAAAAAACAATGAATATAAAAAATGTATTACTGCAATTTAAAGAAGGACTATATAAATCGAGAGTAGAATTAGCTAATAAATTAGTATTTTTATTTAGTGATTCTAAAGATAAATCAGATTTTTTAGAAAAATTAGAAGAATTGCTAATTTTATCTGATTTAGGGACCTCTGCTACTGTAGAGATAATGAATGAATTTCAGCAGATTAATTTTAGGGAATATAAGGAAAATAACTTTATATTTTTTAAAGAAAAATTAAAGGCTATCCTGATAGATATTTTAAATTCAACCGCATCTAATATTGAGATTAGCGAAGATAGATTAAATATAATAATGCTGGTAGGGGTAAATGGTTCAGGGAAAACTTCGGTAGCGGGCAAGATTGCTTATCGGTTGAAAAATATTAATAAAGATATTTTATTAATTCCCGCAGATACCTTCAGAGCAGCAGCAATACAACAGCTTAAGATTTTAGCTGATAAAGTGGGAGTAGAGATGATAAATACCAAAGAAGGTGCTGACCCGGCATCGGTTGTATATGATGGACTCAGTGCCGCTCGAGTCCGAAAAAAGAACGTAGTTGTTATCGATACCGCCGGAAGACTTCATACCAAAATAAATTTAATGAATGAATTAGAAAAGATAAAAAGAGTAATCCTGAAAGAGGCGAATAACTCTTCTTTAGAAATATTGCAAACCATTGACGCTACAATGGGACAAAACGCTATAGCTCAAGCAAAATCCTTTAACAAATCTTTAGGAGTAACCGGAATTGCTCTTACTAAAATGGATGGAACAGCCAAAGGAGGGATAGTAATTGCCATAAAAAAAGATTTAAATATCCCGGTTAAATTAATTAGCTGTGGAGAAAAATTAACCAATCTATATAATTTCAAGGCTGATAAGTTTGTTGAAGCTCTTCTTGATTGACACTAAAGATAATTTTCTATATACTTATAAGGGAATTTTGACGGAATTAGAAAATAATAGATGAACTGGAGATAAGAGGAGTTATTTTTTTTATGTTTGATAGCCTGACTAATAAGTTTCACGCAATATTTAACAAGATAAGAAATAAGGGAAAATTAAATGAAAACGATATAAAAAATTGTCTTCATGAAATTCGCATTGCTCTTTTAGAAGCAGATGTAAATTACAAAGTAGTAAAAGAATTTATAAATAGTTTATATGATAAAATACAGCAGGAAAAAATATCTGAAAGCCTGACACCTACTCAGCAAATTATAAAAATTGTAAATGAGGAGATAACTGAAACATTAGGTTCCAAGCAAAATGACATTAAAATGAATTCAGCTCCCCCGATTATAATAATGATGGTTGGGCTACAAGGAACAGGTAAAACTACTACAGCGGTAAAATTGGCAAGTTACTTTAAAAAAAGGGGGCACCAGCCGCTTTTAATAGCAACAGATATATACAGACCTGCAGCTATAGAACAACTGCAGGTATTGGGTGAAAAATCAAATTTACCGGTTTTTTCTATAGGAAAAAACGAAAGTGCAGTAAACATTGTTAAGGCTGCTATAAAATATTCATCTAAATGGAATCATGATGTATTGATTATTGATACTGCCGGTAGACTGCATATAGATGATAAGTTAATGAATGAGTTACAGGAGATTGATAAAAATATTCCTCTTCAGGAAAAATTACTGATAGTAGATGCTATGGCCGGACAGGATGCGGTAAATTCAGCTAAAGTGTTTTGTGATAAAATAAAGGTAAGCGGAATTATTCTGACCAAATTGGACGGTGACACTCGGGGAGGAGTAGCTTTATCCTTAAAAAAAGTTTTAGGGGTACCCATTAAATTTATAGGCATTGGTGAAAAAGTAGATAATTTTCAACTTTTTCATCCGGAAAGAATGGCCTCTCGGATATTAGGCATGGGCGATGTTTTAACACTAATAGAGAAGGTTGAAACTGCCTATAATGAGGATGAAATAAAAAAATTAGATAAAAAAATGAAGAGCCAAGATTTTGATTTGAATGACTTTTATTTGCAATTAAAGAAAATGAAAGATATTGGTTCAGTAGATCAGATTGTGGATATGGTTCCGGGATTTAATAATTTAAAAAATAAAATAGATATTACAAAATTAGGAGATAGAGAGGGTGAGCTAAAAAAAATTGAAGCTATTATAAGTTCTATGACTGTTGAAGAGAGGGAAAATCCTTCTATAATTAATGGAAGCAGAAGAAAAAGAATATCCAGGGGAAGCGGAACGCAGCTTTCTGAAATTAATAGATTATTAAAACAATTTTATCAGTTAAAAGAAATGTTTAAAAAGGGATCAAAAATAAAAAACTTTTCTTTTAATTAAATATAGCGTGGAGCGTACAGCGTATAGCGTATAGTAAGAAAATAAGAATATAGGAGTCAGGAGCCAGAATTCAGAATACTATAATATTTAGTGTATAGTAAAGAAAACAAAAGAGAAAAAAGCAAGGGTATATTGTACATGTCTGTTAATGATGATTTTACCCTATAATCGTAGGACAGGCGTCTCGCCTGTCTATTCGTTAGTGTTTCGTATTGTGTATTGCGTGAAGAAAATCAGGATTTAGAGAGGGATACGATGCATCGTGCCCACAAGTGCCAAAGAATAAAGAAAGATAGATTCCCGTTTCCACGGGAATGACAGAATAAAAAAACAGAAAAATAAAAAATGTAAATAACAGAATGGAGGCAAAATAAATGTCAGTAGTAATTAAACTTAGAAGAGAGGGCGGCAAGAAGAAACCTTTTTACAAAATTGTGGTAATTGATTCGAGAAAAGCTTGTAACGCTAAATTTATAGAGCAATTAGGATATTATCAACCGCTTTCTGATCCTTATGTCACTAAAATTGACCAGGAAGCAAGTTTAAAATGGATCGAAAAGGGTGCTCAACTTTCTGCAACAGTAAAAAATATATTTAAGAAAGAAGGAATATTGAAAAATAAGTAGGAAATAAGGAGATCATTTTGAAAGAACTTATTGAATTAATAATAAAAGGGATAGTGGATAACCCGGACAAAGTAGAGATAAATGAAATCCTTGGTGAAAAAACATCAATATTTGAAGTAAGGGTTGATTCTAATGATATAGGTAAAGTAATCGGAAAACAGGGTAGAAATATAAAGTCAATAAGGACTATAGTAAATGCTGCAGCGCAAAAGGATGATAAGAGAGTGGTTATCGAAATTGTCGATTAGAATTATCTAATAAACTTAAAGGAAAAAATATATTGAGTGACGAATTTATTACGATTGGCAAAGTGGTTTCTACCCAGGGTAATAAAGGGGAATTTAAAGTGCTCCCACTTACAGATTCAGCCGATAGATTTAAGAATATAACCAGTATTTTTATAAGAAAGAACATTAACCGAAAAACATTAAATATAGAAAAAATAAGATTCAAGGAAAATATGGTTATTTTAAAAGCAAAAGATATAGAAAATATTGAAGAAGCCAGGATGATAGTGGGGTCTTTTCTTGAAGTTGAAAGAAAAAATGCTGTAAAACTGCCAAAAGACACTTATTTTATATTTGAGATAATTGGTCTTGAAGTATATGACGAGAATGATATTTTTCTGGGAAAAATTGAAAATGTTATAAGCACGGGGAGCAACGATGTATACATAGTTAAAGGTGAAAATAAAAACGAATTGTTTATCCCGGCTATTCGTGAAGTTGTAAAAAATGTTAACTTGGAAAAAAAACGAATTACTATAAACATGGTAGATGGATTAATATGATAAATGATTGTTTAGAGATTAATATATTAACTATTTTCCCAAATATGTTTAAAGGTCCTTTTTCCGAAAGCATATTAAATAAGGCTCAAGAAAAAGGATTAATTAAAATAAATCTAATTGACCTTAGGGATTTTACCCTGGATAAACATAAGACTGTAGACGACTATTCTTATGGCGGAGGACCCGGTATGGTTTTAAAACCTCAGCCAATTTGGGATGCTGTAGAGGTGATAAAAAAAAATAAATCTTCGTTACCTTTAAAAATTATAATCACTTCCGCTCAAGGTAAGATCTTTAGCCAGGGGATGGCAAAAGATTTGTCGAAAGAAAATAGATTATTAATTATTTGTGGTCGATATGAGGGTATAGATGAACGGATACCTCAGCTTCTTGATGCAGAGGAAGTATCAATCGGTAACTTTGTAGTAAGCGGGGGAGAATTACCAGCTATGTTAATGGTAGATGCGATTTCGAGAATGATTCCCGGAGTTTTAGGAAAAGAGGAATCTATGGTAAATGATTCATTTTATAACGAATATCTTGATTATCCCCACTATACAAGACCTGATGAATTTAAGGGTTTAAAAGTTCCGGAAGTATTACTTTCGGGTAATCATAAAGAAATTGAAAAATGGAGAAGAAAACAGTCTCTATTAAGGACTTTAATTAGAAGACCTGAAATTTTTGCAAATAGAAAATTATCTAAAAGATATTTAGATTTACTTAAGGAAATAGAGAAGAATTTTAAGGAAGAATAAGGTAAAATATTTAAATTACAAAAAAATAGATAGGAAGGATGATTTTTATGATAGATTACATTAAACAATTAGAGGAAGAACAATCTAAAAAAGAGATTAGCGAATTTACAAATGGTGATACAGTCGAAGTACATCAAAAAATTATTGAAGGCACTAGAGAGCGAGTACAGGTTTTTAAAGGAATAGTTATAGCCAAAAAACATGGTGGAAGCAAGGAAACATTTATAGTGAGAAAAATATCCAAAGGTGTTGGAGTAGAAAAAATATTTCAACTACATTCACCGAATATTGTGAAAATAGTGGTTTTAAAAAAAGGGAAAACGAGAAGGGCAAAATTATATTATCTGAGAGACAGGGTAGGGAAGAGAAGTACAGTTAAAGAAAAAAGATAATAAAATGCTAATTAAGGCAAAAAAGAAAAAAGCAAAAATAACAAAATCAATCTTTTATAATTACCAGAAAAAAATAGAAAAATTATATATAGAAAGAATAAGAATTTGCAATCTTTATCATTATGAAAATCAACTGGAAAAAGAAGGATACTCATTAGTCGCGGGGGTAGACGAGGCTGGCAGGGGTTCATTGTCCGGGCCGGTAGTAGCTGCCGCGGTAATAATGCCCTGCCGATTATTTATTCCTAATATTAAAGATTCTAAAAAGTTAACTTCAAAAAAAAGAACAGAATTATATTATTCTATCTTAAATAGTGCAGAAGATGTAGGAATTGGTATCGTGGAAGCTAAAGTTATTGATAGAATAAATATTGCACAAGCTTCTTTCCTGGCAATGAAAAAAGCTATTTTAGATTTAAAAGAAGTACCCGACTATTTATTAGTAGATGGCTTTAAAATCCCTCACCTGAATATTTTCCAGATACCATTGATTAAAGGAGAAGACAAAAGTATATCGATTGCCGCTGCCTCGATAGTTGCCAAGGTTTATAGAGATAATATTATGATTAAATATGACAAAAAATATCCGCAGTACCTTTTTAAAAAAAATAAGGGTTATGGAACAGAAGAACATCTTAATGCACTACTTAAGCACGGGCCATCTGAAATTCACAGAAAAAGTTATAAAAGAGTTAAGGCTTAGCTACTAAAATTAGCGTAGAGCGCATACATTGGTTATATGGTTACTTGGTTACCTGGTTAATTAGTTCAGAAAACAGAAGAGTATTAAATATGGGTAATATAACTATAGGAAAATATGGCGAAGACCTGGCTTGTAAATATTTAGAAGCTAATGGTTACAAGATAAAAGAGAGAAATTGCCGTACTTATTTAGGAGAAATAGATATTGTATGCGAGTATAAGGGAAATATTATCTTTGTAGAAGTAAAAACCAGGCGTTCTGATAAGTTTGGATATCCCGAAGAAGCAATAAACTTTAATAAACAACAAAAAATAATAAAAAATGCTTTATGTTATTTGGCTAAATACAATCTTTGGAAAAATAATTATTGCATTGATGTAATTTTGGTAAGCATCTCTAACAATAAAAATGTAAAAAGGATAAAACATATCAGGAATGCTTTTTACCTTGACGGCAGACAAAGTTTTTGATTAATAGACAGGCGAGACGCCTGTCCTACTTTGGGCACGATAATCGTAGCCCTATTTCTGAATTCTGGTTTCTTTAACGCGATACGCGATACGCAATACGCGATACTATTCTCTATTAAGGTAGGTGTTTTTTTGTTATCCAAATTATATAGTGCGGCTATTTTCGGAGTAGAAGCTTTTATGGTAGAGATCGAAGTTGATATTCATCCGGG
>Ga0164313_10002523_pt1 | contig 16351 bp, 10 predicted proteins | sample GuaBasSedimGuay4_FD_113735 | JGI IMG/M metagenome (GOLD analysis project Ga0164313, IMG submission 113735) | Subseafloor sediment microbial communities from Guaymas Basin, Gulf of California, Mexico - Guay4, Core 4569-4, 0-3 cm | ecosystem: Environmental > Aquatic > Marine > Hydrothermal vents...
CCTCGTCCTCCATGTCGATCTTGAAGCCCTCGCCCCCGCCCATGTCGTCCAGCAGGTTGATCAGGTTGGTGCCGTAGAGCTGACTGGCCGTGGTGGCCAGGCGCGAGGTGAGGTCCTCGTGGCCCACGATGGTGACGCCGTGCTCCACCACCACCTGACCGGGTTGGGTCAGCTCGCAGTTGCCGCCCTGCACCGAGGCCAGGTCGACCACCACCGAGCCGGGCTTCATGGCCGCCACCATGTCCGCCTCCCACAGGATGGGAGCGGGCCGACCGGGGATCAGCGCGGTGGTGATGACGATGTCGGTCTTGGGCGCGATCTCCAGGAACAGCTTGCGCTCGGCCGCCAGGAACTCATCGCTCATGACCTTGGCGTAGCCGCCGCCGCCGTCGCCCGACTCCTCGAACTGCAGCTCGAGAAACTCGCCGCCCATGGACTCGACCTGCTCCTTGGCCTCGAGCCGGGTGTCGAAGGCGTGCACCACGGCGCCCAGGCCCTTGGCCGCACCCATGGCCGAGAGCCCCGCCACGCCCGCGCCGATCACCAGCACGTGAGCCGGCGGCACGCGACCGGCGGCCGTGATCTGCCCGGCGAAGAAGCCGCCGAAGTGGTTGGCGGCCTCGATCACCGCGCGGTATCCGGCGATGTTGGACATGGACGACAGGGCGTCCAGCTTCTGCGCGCGCGTCACGCGCGGCACCTGGTCCATGGCAAACGCGGTCACGCCGCGATCGGCCAGGCGCTGCAGCAAGTCGGCGTCGCTGGCGGGCCAGATGAAGCAGGCCAGGAAGCAGCCCTCGCGCAGCATGTCCACCTCGTGCTTGCCCAGGCCGGGGTGCTCCACCGGCGGGCCCACCTTGAGCACAATGTCGGCGCTGCCCAGCAGCTCGGCGGTGTCGTGCACCACCTCGGCGCCGGCCTCGCGGTAGGCGTCGTCGGTGTAGCTGGCGTGGACGCCGGCCTCCGACTCCACCGCCACCTCGAAGCCCAGCTCGATCAGCCGCCGCACCGTCAGCGGCGTGCCGGCCACGCGCTGCTCACCGGCTGCGATCTCGCGTGGGATGGCGATGCGCATGGGACGGGCGGTCCGCGGGGGGGGGGCGGGAGTGCGCCTCAGGCCAATGCCTGGGCGGGTCACGCTGCCGCCTATCCAAACAACCGAAGGGTCGCTTTGCCAAGGGGGCGTACAGCAAATCCAGCTGCGCCCAGTCGGGCTCCTGCCCAGGCAGCTTGGCCGCGGCGCTCCGGCGTGCTCAGCCCTCCCCCTCGGCCCAGACGGCGCCCTGCTCGATCCAGCGCTTCAAGGTCGCGATCTGCTCGGCGCTGAGCACGTCGCCCTTGGCCGGCATGACGTCCAGATCTTCGGGCGGCAGGGACACGCGCGTGAGCAGTTCGCTGGCGAAGGGCTGACCGGGCACGATGACCCGGGGCGAGTCGCCCTCGTCGAGGGGCAGGTCGAGGCGCAGGTCGCCCTTGGTCTTGGCCGCGCCGTGGCACTCCACGCAGTGCGCCACGAAGATGGGCGCCACGTCCCGGACGAAGTCGATCGGGGGCAGGCTGTCGGCAGCCGCAGCGTCAGCGGCATCAGCGGTCGGCTCGGCGTCGGTGAGCGCGTCATGGGCCGCTGCGTCGCCGGGGGCCTCGACAGACGCGTCGGCGGGCTCGGGCGCCGCCGGCTCCGATCGGCTGGCCTCGCCCTCGCTCCAACCCAAGGCCTGCCAGAGCGGGCCGCTGACGTACTCACGGCCGTGGACCATCTTGCCGCCCAGGCTGCCGCCGATGCCCAGGAACAGGCACACGAAGCAGAGGATGAAGCGGCTGGCCTCCACCGCCCGGGGGCGCTGACCCTTGCGGCCGGAGAGGGCCAGCACGGCCGCCACCGGCGCGCCCACGGCCACGGCGATGCCGAGCCACTCGTGCCACTGCAACAGGTCGGCTACGCCGCGGCCCGGATCGTCGTGCTCGTGCAGCAGCCACCCGCTGAGCCCGGCGGCCACGGCACCCAGGGCGCCGAACACGAGGCACGGCAGGGCGCTGGAGGACGGCACCGGCCCGCGCTTGCGCAGGCCCCACAGCTCCAGCAGCAGGGCCAGCATCAGCAGGGCCACGGGGAAGTGCACCAGCATGGGATGCAGGCGACCGACGAAGAACTCCCAGAGCGGAGGGAGGCCGAGTTGGGAGTCGGCAAGCAGCAGGATCGGGCTCATGGCAAGTCGTACGAGGGCGGGCGGACCGGCAGAGGGTACCGCGAGTGGCCAACTCGGCGCGTAACGAGCCTGGGGCGTTTCAGGGACGCCCGGCGCGGTGGGGCTGAGCCTCCGTGATCGCTGCTAGCCCGCGAGCTCAGCCTGCACCTCGGCCAGGGCTCGCTCCAGCCGGCGCTCGCTGACCTTGCCGTCGGTGCCCAGCTCCTGGGCGAAGACCGAGACGCGGAATTCCTCGAGCAGCCAGCGCAGCGCCTGCAGCGCGGGGGGCGTCGCGCCGCGGGCGGCGGCCTCGGCGCACATGTCGCCCAGGCGTGCGTCCCAGGGCTGCACGCGGGCGGCCAGCTCGGCGTCCCGGGCGGTGCCGCGCTGGGCCGCGCGCTGCAGCCGGCGGCGCACGGCCTCCACGTAGCGCGGCAGGTGGGCCAGGCGCGCGCTGGGCGTGCTGGCCACGGCCTCGTCGCTGAGCAGCTGCTGCAGCCGCTCGGTGAGCGTGGCGGCCAGGGGCGCGAGGGCCGTGGCCTGCACCGCGTCCAGCTCCTGGCGCGCGCGCTGGCCCGCGGCGTAGGCGGCCGCGAGCGGCGGCAGCGACGCGTCGAGCGCCAGCACCATGCGGTCGCGGCCGCGCCCCAGCAGCGCGCCATAGGTTTCCGCGTTGTAGATCGGATACGGGCGCTCGCTGTCGGAGCAGGCCTGGGGTACCTGCGCGAGAAACGCCTCCTCGATGGTGCGCGCCACCAGGCCGTCGCGCAGCTCGTCACCGCCGCCGAAGGCCGCGTGCTGCAGCAGCAGCTGCTGCCACTGCGGGTGACGCTGCATGCGATGCACGCTGGCGCCGCGCACCGAGAGGCTCAGCAGCCGCCCCACGCCGGCGCGGGTGGCGGCGGCCGCCGCGGCGCGCGTGGGCAACAGCCGCAGGGCCACGGCCTGCCCGGTGTCCACCAGCGCCGGGTACGCGCGGCGACCATCGGGCAGCCCCACGCTGGCGGGCAGGGCACCGAAGTCCCAGCGCGTCAACCCGTCGGCGCTCCAACGTGAATCCTCGATGGCAGCCATGGCCAGGCTGGCCTGGGCGCCGAGCTGCTCGCGCAGCGCACCCAGGTCCCGCCCCGAAGCCAGCACCTGCCCGCGCGGGTCCAGCACCTCCAGCCGCAGCAGCAGCGCCGGAGCCAGGCGCGTGAGGTCGAAGGCGCGCACCGACACGGGCCTGCCCAGCACGCGCTGCACGGCGCGGGCCAGGGCCGTGCGCAGCCCGCCCTCGTGCTCCAGCAGGGCCATGATCTCCACCGCGCGGGTGGGGATCGGTACCAGCTCCCGGCGCAGCTGCTTGGGCAGGCTGCGCAGCAGGGCGATGACCTTCTCCTTGAGCATGCCGGGCACCAGCCACTCCATGCGGCCGGCGTCCACCCGCGGCAGATCCTGAACGGACACCAGCGCGGTGACGCCGTCGTCGTCCGCGCCGGGCTCCAGGCGATAGCGCAGGGGCAACACCACGCCGCCCAGGTCGAGCTGGTCGGGGTGGGCCTGGCGCGCCTCGGCGCCGGGGTCCTGGCGCAGCAGGTCGGCGCGGCTCATGAAGAGCAGCTCGCGATCGTGCTTCTCGGCCGCTCGGCGCCAGCGTTGGAAGCTGGTGGAGCCCACCACCTCGGCGGGCACGATGCGGTCGTAGAAGTCGTAGCGCGCGTCCAGGTCGGCCAGCAGCCCGCGCTGGCGTGTGCGCGCCTCCAGCGCCGCCACCTCGTTGGCCAGGCTCAGGTTGTGCTTGAGGAAGGGCGCGTCGGTGTCGAGCTGCCCCTCGGCCAGGGCGTGGCGCAGGAACAGCTCGCGACAGATGACGGGCTCCACGCGCTCGTAGCGCGCGCGCCGGCGCGGCACCAACGGCAGGTCGTGCAGGGTCACCTTCTCGAGCGCCAGCACCTGGCCAGCGCCGCGCTCCCACCAGGGGTCGCGGTAGCTGCGCTTCAGCAGCGGGCCGCCCAGCTCCTCCACCACCTGCGGGTCGATGCGCGCCACGGTGCGGGCGAAGCGCCGGCTGGTCTCCACGATCTCGGCCGCCACGATCCAGCGCGGTCGCTTCTCGAACAACGCCGAGCCGGGCCAGATCCAGAGCGGCTTGCCGTCGGCGCCCTGGTACTCGTTCTTGTCGCTGCGGTAGGCCACGAAGCTGAGCAGGCCCGTGAGCAGGGCGCGGTGGATGGCGGAGCGGTCGCCCGAGCGGCGCCCGGGCAGCAGCCCCACGCTGCGGCACAGCAGGCGCAGCTGGCCGTGCACGTCGAACCATTCCCGCACGCGCGCCGGCGAGAGGAAGCCGGCCGTGAGCGCCGCGTGCCACTGGCTGCGGGTCTTGCCGTCGCGCAGGGCGCGCACGTGGTCCCAGAGCGTGAGCGACGACATGAAGTCGCTGTCGCCGTCGAGCAGCCCGCCGTGGGCGCAGCGGGCCTCGCGTTCCTGGCCGGGCGGGCGCTGGCGCGGGTCCGAAGCCTCCAGCGACGCGGCGATGATGAGCACGTCCGCCAGCACGTCCTCGTCCCGCGCGGCCAGCAGCATGCGGCCGATGCGCGGGTCGACGGGTAGCTGCGCCAGCGTGCGGCCGATGTCGGTCAGGCCGTCGTCGTCGTCCAGCGCCCCGAGCTCGCGCAGGGTGCGCTTGCCGTCCTCCACCATGGCCTTGCGCGGCGGGTCGAGGAACGGGAAGTCGGCCACCTCGCCCAGGCCCAGGTCGGCCATGGAGAGCACCACCGAGGCCAGGTTGCTGCGCTGGATCTCGGGGGTCGGGCGCTCGTCGCGGCGCTCGAAGTCGTCCTGGCTGTAGAGCCGCACGCAGGTGCCGGGGCCCACGCGGCCGCAGCGGCCCTTGCGCTGGTCGGCCGAGGCGCGGCTGATGCCCTCGATCGGCAGGCGCTGCATGCGCGCGCGCGGGCTCCAACGCGAGATGCGCGCGCTGCCCGTGTCGATCACGGTGGCGATGCCCGGCACGGTCAGCGAGGTCTCGGCCACGTTGGTGGAGAGCACCACGCGGCGCCCGCCGTGGGGCGCGAACAGGCGCGCCTGCACCTCGGGCGGCAGGCGCGCGTAGAGCGGCAGGATCTCGGTGGCGGGACCGGGCAGGCGGCGGCCGCGCAACACCCGCGCGGTCTCGTGGATGTCGCGCTCGGTGGGCAAGAACACGAGCACGTCGCCGGGCTCGCCGGCGCAGGCCTGACCCACGGCGTCGGCCACGTTGGCGGGCAGGTCGCTCTCGTCGGCCGGCGGCTTGTATTGCACCCGCACGGGGAAGGTGCGGCCCGTGACCTCGATCACCGGCGCGGGCACACCCGCGCGCCCGAAGTGCTCGGCGAAGCGCTGCGGATCGATGGTGGCGGAGGTGATCACCAGCTTGAGGTCCGGGCGCCGGGGCAGCAGCCGGTGCAGGTAGCCCAGCAGGAAGTCGACGTTGAGCGAGCGCTCGTGGGCCTCGTCGAGGATCAGCGCGTCGTAGGCCAACAGGTCGCGGTCGCGGCGCGTCTCCGCCAGCAGCATGCCGTCGGTGAGCAGCTTGATCAGGGTGCCGTCGCTGGTCTCATCACCGAAGCGCACCTTGCAGCCCACCTCCTGCCCGAAGCGCAGTCCCAGCTCCTCGGCCACGCGACGCGCCACGGCGCGGGCGGCCAGGCGCCGCGGCTGGGTGTGCCCGATGGCCCCCGCCACGCCGTAGCCCAGCTCCAACAGCAGCTTGGGCAGCTGGGTCGACTTGCCCGAGCCGGTCTCGCCGCACAGCACCACCACTTGATGCGCGCGCACGGTGTCCAGAATCTCGTCGCGGCGCGCGGCCACCGGCAGCTGGTCGGGGTAGCTCACGCTGGGCACCGACGCGGCCCGGGCCTTGCGACGCGCGGCGGAGGCGGCCAGCTCTTCGTGCAGACGCTTGAGGTTGCGGTCGTGGGGCTTGCCGCGACGCCGGGCCTCGATCACGCGTCGGCGCAGCTTGCGCAGCCGCGCGCGGTCCACCAGCAGCACCTGCTCGAGGGCCTCTTGCGGCGGCAGCGGCCGTGTGTCCGAGGCGCTCACGGCGAGAGCACCAGACCCACGTCGTCGAGCGGCTCGTGATGCCACCACCCACCGTCGACGCGGCGCTCATCCGGCGTGGCATAGCGGGCCTCCACCAGAGTCGCGCGCAGGAACGACGGCGGCCCGGCACCCAAGGGCTGGGTCCCCATGAGCGCCAGGGCGCCCTGGCGTTCCTGCACCAGGGCCCGCAGCGTGGCGCCGAACCAGGGCGAGCTCTCGTAGGCGTAGCCGCGTGACACGAACCACTCCCAGCGCAGGGCCTCGAACCACAGGCGCCAGTCGAGACGCGGCATGTGCGGCTGACACCACGCCGGGCGACGAGCCGGGTCTCCCGGCTTGTGGCGGAACGGCCAGGGCGTCCAGCGCTCGCCGTCGTCGCTCAGTTCCAACAGGATCTCGGGCCGCGTGGTGGTCATGCTGCGGAAGAGCCCGTAGTCGTTGACCAGCATCACACGCTGCAGCCGCTGGCGCAGAGGCTCCAACGGCGTGAGCGGCCCGGACAAGAGCGTTCGCGCGCGGCGCTGCAGCGTCGCCGCCCAGCCGTGCTCGTCGCCGCGCCCCACCCGCAGCGTGCGCGGGTCATCGCCCGGCCCCGCGGCCGAGCGCAGCAACCCGGGCGTACCCGCCGCGAGCGAGACCAGCAGCAGCGCCAGCGCCGTGCCCCGCTGCCACCAAGACGCCCGTCGGCGAGGCGGCTCCCGCAGACGCAACACACGATCGTCCAGCAGCGCCAGGCACAGCACCGCCGTGAGCAGGTTGAAGAAGCCGTAGTTGCCCGTGGCGGCGATCACGAGCTGCAGGCCCAGCAGCCCCGGCAGCGCCAGCCGCCGCCCCCAGCGACCGCACACGATCAGCAGCGGCAGGGCCAGCTCCACGCCAAACATGGCCAGGGCCTCGAGCTCGTGGGCGCGAGCGGGCAAGGCGTGGACCGCCGCGCTGACGCCGTGGGGCAAGGGCTGGGTCTGGTGGTGGTAGCTCATGGCCGAGAGGTCGGCCCAGGTGGCGTCGCTCCAGCTCAGCTTGACCAGGCCCGACTCGAGCATGAGCCGCAACAGGATCCACCACAGCAGCCAGCGCGCGGCGGCGGGCGGCTCGGGATCACCGCGGCGGTCGCGCCACAGACGCCAGGGCGCATAGAGCGCCATGGCCAGCGAGACCTCCACCATCAGGCTGTCCCACTGGAACGACAAGAAGGCGTCGCTCACCAGCACCTGGCTCAGCGTGACCAGCGCCAGCAGCAGCGCGCCCAGCGCAGGGGCCACGTCCAGCAGCACCAGCAGCGCCGCGCACACACCCAGGGCGCAGAGCAGATGCAGCCCGAGGTCGCTCGGCAGAAGCCGCAGCAGGGTAGGGAACTCCAGGGCGTCCGGCGGCTGGGGCAGGGCCTCGATGGCCGCCATGCGCTGGGCCAGGGGCAGGATGCCGGTGGAACCGATCAGCCCCTGGGCCTGGACCCAGAACGAGAGCTGGGCGCACAGGGCCGTGAAGCCGAAGGCCAGCAGCACCAGCTGCCGGCTGCGTTGATGACTGAGCGCGACCACGGCGCCAGCTTGGCGCGCGCGGGCCGGTGCGGCAAGCGGCCCGGCGTCAGACCGCGGGCAGTACGTCGAGCCCCAGCAGCTCGATGCGCGGCGACAGGTAGTGTTCGAGTACGGGCTCGGTCTTCACCAGGTCCGTGCTCAGGTACTTCTTGTGGGAGTCGGCAAACACGGTGGCCAGCACCGACCCACGCCCCTGGGCCGCGGCCACGGACAGGGCGCCGATCAGGTTGGCGCCCGAGCTGATGCCCACCGCCAGCCCCAGCTCGCTGGCCAGGCGCTGGGCCATGAGGATGGCGTCGCCGTCCCAGGCGTCGATCACCTCGTCCAGCACCGAGAGGTCCACCAGGGCCGGCACAAACTCGTCGCTGATGCCCTGGATGCGATGGCTGCCGACGCGCTTGCCGGTGCGCAGCGTGGGCGAGTTGGCCGGCTCCAGCGGATGGATGGCCACGTCCGCCAGGGCCTCCGTGAAGCAGGCGCCCACGCCCGTGACCGTGCCGCCCGTGCCCACGCCCGCCACGAAGCCCGAGGGCGTGCGCCCCACCGAGCGCAGCTGCGAGAGCAGCTCGGGACCGGTGCCGCGCTCGTGCGCCTCCGCGTTGTCGGCGCTGGAGAACTGCTGCGGCCGCCACACGCCCGGGCGCGAGGCCGCGTAGGCGTCGGCCGCCGCGATGGCGCCCAGGAAGCCGCCCTGCGCGTGGCTGATGGGTTCCACCGTGGCGCCCAGGGCGGTCATGACGGAGGTGCGCTCCACGCTCATCCAGTCCGGCATGAAAATGCGCACGGGGTGGCCCATGGCGCGCCCCACCGCCGCAAAGGAGATGCCGGTGTTGCCGCTGCTGGCCTCGGCGATCTCGTCGCCCGGCTCGATGTCACCGCGCTCGTGGGCGCGGGTGAGCATGTGCAGCGCCATGCGGTCCTTGACGCTGCCCGTGAAGTTGGCGGTCTCGTGCTTGGCCCAGACCGTGTGCCGCGCGCCGTCCAGCAGGCAGTGAATGCCCAGCAGCGGCGTGTGCCCCACCAGGTGGGTCAAGCCGCTCGCACGCCTGAGCACCTCGCTGCGATGCCGGCCGACATCGTGCTCGCGGGGCTTGGCGTGGCGGGCCGAGTCGAGACTCATGGGGAACTCCAGGGAGACCCCTGAACATAACATCATTTCGAAGTCATGTTTCGAGATCAAGGGCCGCCCCGGGCTATCTTCAGCGCTCGTCCCCGGAGGAAGCCCCATGGCCCTGAGCGGCCGCAAACTGCGCCTCACCCGCTACGCCAACTGCGCCGGCTGAGCGGCCAAGATCCCCGCTGCGGACCTCGTGCAGGTCCTCTCCAAGCTACCGCAACAGGACGACCCGCGCCTGCTGGTGGGCGCCGATCACTTCGACGACGCCGGCGTGGCCCTGCTGCCGGACGGCTCGGCCCTGGTCCAGAGCGTGGACTTCTTCCCGCCGGTGGTCGACGACCCCTGGTGGTTCGGGCGCATCGCGGCGGCCAACGCCCTGTCCGACCTGTACGCCATGGGCGCGACGCCCTTCAGCGCCCTGAACCTGGTGGTCTTCAACACCAAGGCCCTGCCCATGGAGGTGCTGGGCTCCATCCTGGAGGGCGGCTCCCACGCCCTGACCGAGGCCGGCGTCATGCTGCTGGGCGGACACTCGGTGGAGGACGAAGGCGTCAAGTACGGCATGGCGGTCACGGGCCTGGTGCCGGCCGGCCAGCAGGTCACCAACGCCGGCGCGCGCCCGGGCGACGTGCTCTACCTCACCAAGCGTCTGGGCACGGGCTGCCTGACCACGGCCGCGCGTAAGGGCAAGGTCTCTGACCAGGACCTGGAGGCCGCCTGCCAGCAGATGGGCGCGCTCAACAAGGCCGCGGCAGAGGCCATGCGCGCGGCCGAGGTGCGCGCGTGCACGGACGTGACGGGCTTCGGCCTGTTGGGGCACAGCCACGAGCTGGCGGCGGCCAGCGGGGTGCGCGTGGCGCTGGTCGGTCGCGATCTGCCGCTGCTGTCCGGCGCGCGCGAGCTCATGACCAGGGGCTTCGCCAGCGGCGGCGCGGCGCGCACGCTGAGCCATCTCAAGGACGTGCTGCAGCTGCACCCAGACGTCGACGACGTGACCACGCGGCTGGCCGCTGACTCCGAGACCTCGGGCGGGCTGCTGATGGCCGTTCCCGAGGCGCGCGTGGCGCAGCTCGAACAGGAGCTCGAGCAACGCGAGCTGCTGGTGGCGCGGGTGGGTCGGGTCGAGGCGGGCGAGGGTGTCGCGCTGCTGCCGTAAACGCAGTGCCCTGCCGGCGAGCGGGTTCCCGGCCAACGCAGGTCTTGCCCGTCCCCGAGCCCGGCAGCGCGCGTGCGTGCAGGTCTCGTGCAGCGTGAACTCAGCGGGCCGGCGCGGCGCCTTCCAACGCGAGCAGCTCGCGCTTGCGCCAGAGCCCGCCGCCGTAGCCTCCCAGCGTGCCGTCCGACGCCACCACGCGATGACACGGCACCACGATGGCCAGGCGATTGGCCGCGTTGGCCCCCGCCACCGCGCGCTGCGCCGTGGGGCGCTCGATGCGTCGCGCCAGCTCGGCGTAGCTGATGGTGCCGCCGAAGGGGATGCTGCGCAGCTGCTCCCAGACGCTCTCCTGGAAGGGCGTGCCGGCCAGGGCCAGCGGCACCTCGAAGCGTTGCAGCTCACCGGCGAAGTACGCGCCCAGCTCACGAGCCAGCTGCTCGGTGTGGGCGTGGGGCCCGTCCACCGGCGCCACGCCGAGGTGCTGGGTCAGGGCGCGCATCTGCCGCGCCAGACGGCGCGGATCAGCAAACTCGAGCAGGCACACGCCGCGCTCGACGGCCGCCACCACCAGCTCTCCGATGGGAGAGTCGAGCTGCATCACGTGCGCCACCTGTTCCGACGGATCGGAACGATGCCTCAGCGTCTGGCGCCCCGCAGCATGCATGGACGCAGCTTCACCTGTCGCGGCGAGTGCGTCTACCTCAGAATGATCTTGTCTCGCAATAGCGTGCGCCGCAGCGGCGATACAGTGGCACCATGCCCAGACCACTGATGCCTCGATCCCGCCTGTTCAGCCTGCTGCTGGTGCTCGCCGCCTGCGGCGTCTCCATGGACGCGTCGCAATTGAGTGACCCCGCGGCCACGCCGGCCGGCAGCGCCTCCCTCCTCACTGAGAGCCCCCCCATGAGCACGGACGCCGACCTCTCAACCGCCACCTTCGGGGCCGGCTGCTTCTGGTGCGTAGAGGCCGTTCTTGAGCAGTTCGACGGGGTGCACGACGTGTCCAGCGGCTACATGGGCGGCGAGGTGGATGCGCCCAGCTACGAGGACGTGTGCAGCGGCGCCAGCGGTCACGCCGAGGTGGTGCAGCTGCGCTTCGATCCAGAAGTCATCAGCTACGAGACCCTGCTGGACTGGTTCTGGCGGCTGCACGACCCCACCACGCTCAACCGCCAGGGCGCGGACGTGGGCACGCAGTATCGCTCGGCCATCTTTGTGCACGACGAGTCCCAGCGCGCCGCCGCCGAGGCCGCCCTGCGCGCCGCGGACGACGCAACGGCCTTCGACGCGCCCATCGTGACCGAGATCAGCGCGGCCTCGCGCTTCTACCCAGCCGCGGGCTACCACCAGGACTACTATCGCAACAACAAGAACAAGGGTTACTGCCAGCTCGTCATCAGCCCTAAACTGAACAAGCTGGGGCTCGATCACTAGCGGCCGAGCGAAGGAATACGCGCCCCGCGCCTGCCCCCGGCGCGACGTGGGCGAGGAGAGAGCGAGGGACGTCCATGCTGCCTCATTCCCTACCCCGGCTCATGGCCTGCTGCGTCCTGGCCCTCGGCTTGTTTCACGAACTGCCTGCGGTGGGCCAGCTCTGCTCAACCGTCTTGTTCGATGCCGAGTCGATGGGGCGCAGGCAGCTCGAAGCGACCTACGCGCCCCTGCTGGAGCTGATCGATCACGCCGTTCCCGCGGACGCCCCCGTACGCCTTGTGACGTCCTACGAGCCACTGTATGCATGGCTGCGCTTCGCCCTCTACCCGCGACACGTGTCCGTCGGAAACGGGGTCTTCGCGGAGCATGCTCGGGGCACGCCCAGCGCCCCGGGCGAGCAGCGCTCTGCCCAGGCGAGCTTCGTCGTGGTCGACCTGGACCTCCCGCTCCAGGGTCGGAGGCAGTCGGCGGGCGACTGGCTCGCCTACCTGTCCAGGACCCTCCAACCCGCGTCCGTGCGTGCCTGCGCGGCTCCTGTCGCCGGCGTAGCCGTGTTCGAGGTTGAGCATGTGGCAGGGGGCTGACGTGTGGGTCCACAGCCTGCTCTGCGGCGTCGCGTGTGTGGCGGTGAGCTTGATGGGAGCCCGCTGCCTGAGCTCGGCGCCCGGCAGCTCGATCGCGTCGCGTGGCCTGGCAGGCAGGCTCGGCAGCGGCTTCACGATGGGCAGCGGGATCATCAGCGTGGAACTGCTGCTCATGGGCTACGCAGGCGTGCCCTTCAGCCGTGGGCTCGCGCTGGCGGCTCTGTTCGTTCCGGTCGCGTTGATGTCGCTCTCTCAACGTGTGCTCAGGCGGCGGCGCAAGCACGGCCAGAGCCGCCTGCCGACGGGCCGGGTCATCAAGCGCGACAGCGATCGGAACCCGCGAGGGTGGAACATCACGGCCTGGGTGGTGGCGACCCTGCTCGCCGGGTACGTCCTGATGCTCGCGCTGGTCACGGTCTCGTACGGCGCCTCGTTTCCGGACGCGCACAACATCTGGCTGCTGAAGGCCCGCGCGTTCTTCGTGGATTCAGGCTTCGACGGGGACTACTTCCGCTCCTGGCCCGATTGTCATGACCGGCGCAGCTACCCGCCGGGCGTGTCGTTGTTCGCGACCTGGATCTACCTGCTGATTGGCGACGCCGACAGCCAGGCGGTCAAGCTGCTCTGGATCGGGTTCCTGCTCGCCACGGCCGGATGGGTGCGCGACAGCGTGCGGCGCTGGTCGACGCGCTCGCTCGCGCTCGTAGCTGGAGTGCTGACCTTGCTCTCGCCGATGGGCATGGTGCTCAGCATGTGGGGCGCCGCAGACCTGGCGCTCGCGGCGTACGGCATGGCCGCCGTGGCCCTCACGCTCGACTGGGTGGCGCGTCGACATCCCCGCGGCATTCCCTGGCAGGTCGGCATCTTCCTGGGCTTCGCCGCGCTGACCAAAGGGGAGGGTGCCGTCATGCTGGTGAGCGTTCCCTGCAGCATGCTCCTGGCGGCATGGGTCATGGCTCGGCGCGCTGCAACCGCCTCACGGGATGAGCCGCGCCCCCGGCAGCTGCTGCCGCTGGCCCGGCAGATCGGCGTCGCCTGCGCAGCGCCCATGGCGCTCGTGGCGAGCTGGCACGCCTTCCTGGCACATCGCGCGGTCGTCTTGGTCCCCGTGATGCCCGGGACGTCCGAGAGATCGGGACGCCTGTCCCAGCGCTTGGCGGTCATCGCTGACGCGGCCATCGAGCAGTTCTTTCTGCCGTCCTGGATGTACGTCTGGCCGCTGAGCCTCGCGGCCTGCTGCTGTCTGCTCGTCCTGCCGAGGTACCGCCGGCAACTCAGCGCGGGCTGGTTGCCGTTGGTCTGCTTCTGGGTCGTGGCGGCCCAGCTCGGGGCCTACGCCATGGTGTACCTGCTCTTCCGGGGGGATCTCGTGTACCTGCTTGAGACGACTGCCGGGCGCATCCCCTTCCACGTCTGGCCGATCGCGCTGTGCGGGCTCATGCTCGCGCTCTCGGGACCTCGCGACGCAGGCGACAAGCCGGGAGCCCTGGCCCCGGACCATGACACGCGCTCGGACACGCGGTCAGACTCCAACGCTCAGCGCACGTAGCCCAGGGCGCGCAGCTGCTCCAGTACGTCGTCGCCCAGCTCGGCCGTGTCGGCTCTGCGACCGCCCCGCGCCAGCAGCTCCTGCAGCGCGGCCATGAGCTGCTGAAGGCTCAGCGCGTCGTCCGGGCGCGCGTCGGCCAGGTCGTGCTGCTCACCGGGATCCAGCGACAGGTCGAACAGGCTCCACTCGGCGGACGCGGGCACACGCAGCTCAGGGTCCGTGCTGCCCCAGTGCAGCTTGAGCGAGCGCGCCTGCAGCGCGTTGCGGCGCGACACGGCCAGGTCGAGGTGCGCCAGCACGGGCTCGCTGGGCGGCAGCGGCGCGTCGCCCCGCAGGAACGGCGCCAGCGAGCGACCGTCGGCGGCCGGCAGCGGGGGCAGCCCCAGCAGCTCCAGCAGCGTGGGCGCCAGGTCGAGGATGGAGCTGGGCTCGTGCACTCGCCGCGCGGGCGCGCCAGGCACGCTCACCAACAGCGGCACGTGCAGCTGCTCCTCAAACAGCGTGAGCCCGTGCGCCAGGCCGCCGTGCTCCCAGAACTCCTCGCCGTGATCGCTGGTGATGACCACGACGGTGTTCTCGAGCAGGCCCTGCCGCTCCAGCCGCTGCATCAGGCGGCCGAGCTGCTGATCGGCGTAGCGGATGGTGGCGTCGTACAGATCGACCAGATGGCCCACGTCGTCGGGCGTGGGCTGCGCGCCCGGCGCCATCCAGTCCAGCATCAGCCGCCCGGGCATCTGGCGCCGCCAGGGGGCGTCGGGGTGCGCGTCGAAGCGCTCCAGCAGATGTGGCGGCGGCACGTAGTTGTGGATGGAGAACGTGTGCAGAAACAGGAACCAGGGTTCGTCGCCGCGGTCCTCGGCCCAGGCCGCCACGCGCTCGATGCCCCGTGCAGGAGCGTCCGCACGCGCGTCGCGCACATCCAGCGGGTCGGTGCTCACGAAGCGGTCGAAGCCGGCGCCAAAGCCGTAGTCGTCCGACATGATGGCGCCGCCCGTGAAGGCCGCCGTGGCCCAACCGGCCCGCGCCAGCAGCAGCGGCAGGTACGGCAGCTGATGACTGGGCACGCGCTGGTACATGCGCACGGCGCCGTGCTGAAGCGGGTGCAGTCCGGTGAACAGCGACGCATGCGTCGGCAGGGTGTAGCTGCTCACCGAGTGGTGCTGGAGGAACGCGCTGTGTTGCTCGGCGAAGGCGTCCAGGAACGGGCTCGTGTCGCGCGCGTAGCCATGGTATCCGAGGTGATCAGCGCGCAGCGTGTCGAGCGACACCAGCAGCAGATTGGGGCGCTGGGCGGCGGGTGGCCCGCGCACCACCGCCTCTGCCAGCACCAGCGGCCGCGGCCCCACGGGTTCGATGGTCAGGCGGACAGCCCCCCCCGAGGCCAATTCCGGCGGCCAGTCCAACGTCTGGTCCACGAAGTGCGGGCCGGCGCCGTCGGGGTCGCCGGGCGGCTGCTCGCCCATGGCGTGCTCAACCCCGGCCACATGCAACGAGACGCGCCAGCCCGGCGTCCCGTCCGTGTCGGGCATGCGCGCCACGGCAAAGCTGAATCGCTCCGCGCCCGCGGGCAGGTTCAGCGACCAGCGCAGGCCCCCGCGCGGCACGCGCAGCGCAGAGCGCAGATCGCCTCCCAGCTTGAGTCCGAAGACGGCGTCGGCCGAAGCGGCGGCCGCGCCCTCGGATGAGGAGCCGGCTGCAGCCACGACCTGCTCGCCGTCGCGCAGCGAGGGCGCCGATCCGGCCACCACCGAGGCACGCATCATGCGCAGAGCCTCGCCGCGCAGGGGCAGCATGAGCACACCGACGCGCTCCCTCGCCGCGCCGTCGAGGGTGTGCTCGGCCTCCACCAGACCCAGTTGAGCATCGACGCGCTGGATGCGTCCCCCAGGCCTGTCCTGCAACGACGCGAGCCGCGCGGGTAGCCGCTCCAGGAGCTGCTCCGGCCCGGACGCGCTCAGCGCCAACAGCCACAGCGGCGTGCGCTCGAGGTCGGGCGCGTCGCTGCCCAGCTGCACATGAGCCATCCAGCTGCGGCCCGGAGGCAGAGTCAGCGTGCGCAAGAGCACGCCGCGCAAGGGCGGCAGGCTGAGCACCCCGGTGCGCACGGAACCGCCGACCTCTTCGATGGACCGCCAGCGCGCGCCGCCCTCATGCTCGATCAGCAGGCGCCAATGGTCGAGCGATGCGTCCAGCGCGAAGTCCTGCCAGAACAGCGCGTCGGCCCCCGGCGCGCCGCGCGTGAACAGGCGCACGGGGAACTGAGCCCCCGGCTGGTCACTTGCCAACTCCGGCTCACCGCAGGCGCTCAGCAACGCGAGCAGCAAGACCGACAGCCAGCCGCCCCGGTGGGCAACGACGCGGGGATGGGGCATGTGCATGGCTGATTGGGCGGGAGGCGCGGCGCGGAGTGTAGCGCAGCCAGCTGCTCAGTCTGCTCACCCAGCGCTCGTCTTCTCTGCGGTGCTCGCCTGCCTTTGTCGCGAGACCCGCGGCGACGGCACCGAATGCTCCCTGGGGCCGGCAGCCTGGGCCCCCGGCAGCCTCGGCCCGTCACCCCGCGCACCAACCGCCCGCGGCTGGTAGATTGGCGCCGCCCACCTCTCCACCTCTCCACCTCTCCACCTCTCCACCTCTCCACCTCTCCACCTCTCCACCTCTCCACCTCTCCACCTCTCCACCTCTCCACCCCTCCACCCCTCCACCTCTCCCCCCCTCCACC
>Ga0164313_10002524_pt1 | contig 16350 bp, 12 predicted proteins | sample GuaBasSedimGuay4_FD_113735 | JGI IMG/M metagenome (GOLD analysis project Ga0164313, IMG submission 113735) | Subseafloor sediment microbial communities from Guaymas Basin, Gulf of California, Mexico - Guay4, Core 4569-4, 0-3 cm | ecosystem: Environmental > Aquatic > Marine > Hydrothermal vents...
CGTGCTCACGGTCCTCGACCTGTGGCGCATCGGCAACGTAGCTCACGGCTCTGGCGCGGTGCTCGGCGCGCTCTTCGGTTTCGCCGAGCTCGAGAGGCACTACCAACGGAAACTCCGCATGGCTGGCGTCGCTGGCCTGGTATCCACCCTCACCCTCATCGCCGTCGGGGCCGCGTTCTTTCGCCCGCAGATCAACTTCTCGGGGAGCCCGGGGCGGGCCCACGCCGACGAAGGGCTCGTTCTGCTCGAAGAGCACGACCCTGCCCGTGCCGACGACGCCGTCGCCGCCTACCGGAGCGCCCTCGCCATCGACGACTCGGTCGCCAATTGGTGGTTCAACTACGGCGTCGCCCTCGAGCGCACCGGGGACCGCGAGGCCTGCATTGCCGCGTACGAGCACGCCCTGGACCTCGAACCGAGCGACCCGACCTACCGCAGCGCCGTCGCCGCGTGGCGAGCGCGAGGGGCCTACGAGGCAGACGCCTCGGGCGACTTCGATCGGGCCATCGACCTCTATCGTATGGCCCTCGAAGTCGAGCCGGATCACGCCGGCTGGTGGACTAATCTCAGCATTGCTCTCGAAATGATGGACCGACACGCCGAGGCGGACCTCGCCACAGAACGCGCCGGCGCGCTGGGTGGCGTGGTGGTAGCGCCATAGACCTGACCTCCCAAGGTCCTCGACGTCCCGGCCGGCACCTGACAGGCTGCGCCCTTCATCCTCCACAGGAGTTCCCGTGAAGCTTGTCCTTTTGCCCCTTTCGCTCTCTCTTTCTCTCTCTTTGCTGCTCGCCCTGACCGGCTGCGGCGACGACTCGCCCCGGGTCACCGACTCGGGCTCGGGTGGCACGGACTCTGGAATGACAGGGGACTCCGGGTCCGCGACCGACTCCGGCGGCGGGACGGACGGCGGCGGCGACTCGGGGATGAGCACCGACAGCGGCATGGCCACCGACAGCGGCTCGGCCACCGACACGGGTACGCTACCCCCAGGTGCCTGCACCAACACCGCCGACGAGGCCGTCATGGCGGGCGCCAGTTTCGAAGCTGATGCCGAGACCTGCGCCACAGGCTGCTTCGCCGCAGAGATGTGCGTGACCGATTGCATGCGCGACGATGTGGGCCTGTCGATGGGCTGCTCCGTTTGCTTCGGCGCCGCCGGCAAATGCGCCCTCGACAACTGCCTGACGGCGTGCCTCACCGACCCCCGCGGAGCCGCGTGCACCGACTGCCGTCGCACGGCCGGATGCATCGACGACTACGAGATGTGCTCGGGGTTGCCCGGCGCCTGAGGCGCCTGAGGCGCCTGCTGATGGGTCCGGCGTGCACCCGCCCGGCCCAATTGTAAGCCATAGTTAAGCGGCCCGCCCGCCGCCGGCGCACCAACGTGACTGCATCATGGATGTCTCACGCCCCGCGCTCCCTCGCGTCGTCGTCGCCCTCGCGGTCTTCGTCGCCGTCGCCCCCCTGGCCGGCTGCTCGACCGACGGCCCCCCGGGGACCGGCGGAGACGGCGGGGCACGGGGCACGGAAGACGGCGCCACGCCGGACCCGACGCGGCCCGTCGACGGGGCCGTGGAGCCCGGCGACGCGAGCCTCCCCGATGGCGGCCCGGGAGGCACCTGTAGCCTCGGGGCACGGGCGTGCGACAGCGCTACCACGGAGCGCATCTGTGACGACGTCGGCGGCGCCCCCGCGTGGGTCTCGAGCCCCTGCCCCGCGGGCCAAAGCTGCGACATCGACCGTTGCGTGCCCACGTGCGCCGACGAGTGCCTGCTCGGCAGCACCGAGGGGGGCCGGAGCTGCCGGCTCTACTCCGAGAGCGCCGGCGCCTTCGTCGGGGCCGGGCCCGGCATGCACACCCTCGCCCGCCAGCACCTCGCGTTTACCCGGGCGAACCACCTCTCGAACGGCTACGTCACCAATACCCTCTTCCGCACGCCCGCCCTTCGCGATATCGACCGCTACACTGGCACCGTCGACGCCGCCGAGTGGACCGGCAGCTATCTCGCCGCCGAATCTCTCCGACTGATGAGCACGCGCTCTCCGGACGCCGAGACCAACGTCGCTGGGCTCATCGAGCGTCTCGCGGAGCTCTTCGAGATCACCGGCACGCCAGGCTACATGGCGCGCATCTGGGGACCTCTGGGCCGCGACCGACTGAACGATCAGGTGGCCAACGAGGTGTTCAACGACACCACGGCCACGCGCACCACATTCCACGGAGCGCCCGCCTACTACCACGGCTACACCAGCCGAGACATGTACTCCGGCGTCATGCTCGGCCTCGGCCTCGGCTACGACGCCACCACCTCGGAGGTGCACCGCGAAAGGGTCCGCGAGGTCGTCGTGACCCTCGCCCGAGAACTCATCAAAGAGCGGCGCGCCGTGCCCGTCCGGGTTCGCTTCAACGCCTTTGGCTCGTGGCAGACCCTCGACCAGAACTGGGACATGACCAACACGGTGCTGATCCCCAACGAGATGGAAGACGGCCGCGTTCTGATTCAGCTCGGCACGGAAGAAGACCCGAGCGACTACGAGCAGTCCATCCTCTCGGGGGCCCGGGAGTTCCTCCCCGACATGCGCACCGTGCTGCACCAAGCACCGCTCATCGGTGGCGTCATCCCAGCAATCCCGCGCTCGGGCTCCGCCGTGATGCTCGCCTCTTTCTTGCGCCTCGCGATACACGCCACCGAGGGCATCGCCGGGTGGGAAGCGGATCACGACGCCATCGAGGGGTACTACCTGGCCCACCGTGACGGGTGGGTGCCGATCATGGCCAACCGCAGCTACGTCGAGACCGTCGACTGCAATGACAGCTACTTCGGCAAGGCCATCGTCTTCCACTCGGCCTACAGCCTCCTGCGTCTGGAGCCCGAGAGCCCCTTCCGGACCGCGGTGCAGCGAGAACTCTTGGAGGGAGCACTCTACCCAGAGGTCCGCGGACACCTAAACGTCTACTTCGACTACATCGGCGCGTCGCAGGGGCCCTCGGGGCTGGTGAGCACCGGCGTACTCGACACGGCGAGGTCCGAACTCGGTGACTTCACCGCCCCTCCCAAGCTCTCCCGGGCCGTCGACAACCGAGCGCGCTACGCCGGGAACGCCGAGTGTGAAAACCAGTCGATGACCCCCGTTGCGATCCGAGACCGGGTGCCCTTGGACTTCATCTGGCAACACCACCCCTACCGCCTCGTGAACCCCTACGCCCACGACCGCCACGTCTATCCACCGGTCGACTACCTGCTCGCCTACTGGATGGGCCGGTCGTACGGGTTCATCGACGAAGACGCTGCCGATACGTGCACTCGCTGGGAATGACCGCTACTCGGGGGCGTCGGCGATACACACGTCGACGCTCGGGTCGAAGAGGTAGCCGCCCTCACCGGTGACCAGGAGCGAGCCGAGGCCTGCCTTGCGCAGGTTCGACAGCGCGACGTGCAGGCGGTTCTTCGCCGACTTGGGGCTCATCTTTTCGCCGGGCCACACGGCCGCGGTGAGGTCTTCGGACGAGAAGGGCACCCCCGGCGACGCGGCGTGGTGACGAGCGAGGGCGACCAGGAGCCGCCGGACCGCGCTGCGCCGACCGAGGTCGGTCACGGCCTCGGCGCCGATACGAAACCAACGGCCCTCGCCATCCACGGTCAGTCGCACCCGGGACTCCTCAGCGAGTTCCGGCGTGCCGATGACCGCCGCCGTTGTTTCCGATGCCTGGACGAAGAGCATCTGGGCCAAGGCGAGGTCCCGGGACCGGGCGCCGGCTCGAGGGCCGGCGTGGGCCCGAGCCGCCCGGAAGCGCGTCTCCGCCTCGGACGAGAGCCCGCTCCGCGCGCCGGCCCGGGCTTCGCCGAGGGCGAGTTGGCCCCGGGCGAGTTCGACGACACCATCGATCACCGGGTCATCGCGCTCACCCTTGCTCTCTACCGAGATGCCGAGGCGACGAACCGCTTCATCGGGCCGCCCCTGGTCCGCGTAGGCCATCGCGCCGAGGGCGGCGAAGATCCCCTCGTAGCGTCGGAAGCCGAGCTCGACGGCCCCGCGATGGGCCCAGTCGTAGCGTTCGGCCGCCACTTCCAGATTTCCGGCCGCGTGATGAGCAACGGCGAGGTAGCCCGAGAAAACGCAGACCAGGCGGCGGTCGTCGACCTCCTCGAGGATCGCGAGGGCCGCGCCGAGCTGAGCACATGATTCCTCGGCCTCACCTCGGAGGAGCGTCGTCACCGCGAGATCGCCGAGGACCTGCCCCTCGAGGAGCCGGAAGCCCTCAGCGCGACAGATCGCGAGGGCGTCGAGCAAGCTCTCCTGAGCGAGGTCGAGGTGGCCCATCTCGAGGTGCACGTTGCCCCGGGAGGCGAGGACCGCCCCCGCGAGGTCGTCCCGGGCCTCACCGGCCGCCCCCCGGGCTTCTTCGACACAATCGAGGGCCTTGTCGAGGTCACCCATCTCTTCGTGCAGCATGCCGAGGTCGAGGAGCAAGCGCCCGAGGGCGCGCCGATTACCCTCGGGACGGAGCAGCTCGAGGGAGCGCTCATAGTGTTCGCGAGCCTCCGGGAGCTCCCCCTGAACGTGCGCCGCCGTCGCGACCCCGTGGCGCGCGCGCCCTTCGAGCTCCGAATCCCCCGCCTCGGCAGCGAGGTCGAGAGCCCTCTGCCAATCCACCTCGGCGGCCGATACCCCGCTGAAGGTCATGCGCAAGCGCCCCCGAACCAGGAGCGCCCGGGCCTCGAGGCGGGCATCGACGGGAGCATCACCCGGAGCCGCGGCGGCCGCCGCACGGAGGCACTGCTCTACGAGGTCGAGCTGAGGCCGAATCGGACCCCAGGCGCTGACCACCGGCTGCAGGACCAGGGCCGCGCGGAGCGCCATCGTAGGGTCGGTGTCGGGTTCTCCCAGCGCCCCCTGGGCCGCCGCCAGCAGGTTCTCGCGCTCCAGTCGGAGCCGCGCCAGCGCTCGGTGGTCTTCGCGCCTTTCCCACTCCCCCATCCACCCCTCGGCGATCCCGACGAAGTGCCGCCCATGGCGCGCCGTCACCCCCGCGTCGCAACGGATGTCGTCCGACGACGAGTCGGCCAGGCGCGCCAGGACAAAATCGTCGATGCTCCGGAGCAACCCCAGCCGCCGCCCGGCCCGAGGCCCCGGCGAGTCACGGACCGTGATCAGCGATTGCTCCACCAGCGATTGCACGACATCGAGGACCGCGGGGGCCCCCTCGAAACACGTCAGGTCGATCACCGCCGTCGCCGCCGCTACGTCGAAGCCGCCACGAAAACACGTGCACTGGCTGAGGGCCCCCCGCTCGGCGGCCGTGAGCTGCCGCCACGACCACGACAACGCGGCCTCGAGGGACCTTTGGCGCCCCGGCACATCCCTCGGCCCGGCGGAGAGCAACTCGAGGCGCTCCGACAATCGGTCACGCACCTCCCGGAGACCCATCACGTGCATGCGCGCCGCCGCGAGCTCGATGGCCAACGGCAACCGGTCGAGCCCCTCGAGCACATCCTGAAGCACGTCCGCTTCGTCCGGCGCCACCGCGTATCCCGGACGCACGAGGTCGACCCGGTCTTCCCAGAGCGCCGTCGCCGCGTCGTGCGAAAGGGGCTCCAAAGTCACCACCGCCTCGCCCTCGAGGCGCAGCCGCACCCGCGACGTCACGACGAACCGAGCCCTCGGCGCCGCCCGCAAGAACGCACCCACGGTCGCCGCCGCCTCATCGGCCACCTGCTCGAAGTTGTCGAGGACCACCAGGGGCCCGCCGGACGAATCCGAGTCGTCCGAGTCGCCCGAATCGCCCCGGCCGGTGAGACCCGCGAGGTGGCGCCCCACCCGCTTCACCGCCTCGTCCCCGCTCGCCGCCGCCCCTTGGATGTCCAGGGCATGAACCACCGCCGCGCAGATGTCCTCCACGGTCAGAGCCTCGGACAGGTCGCAGAACCACGCCGCCGGCGAGCTGTCTCGCCCTTCTTGCCCTTCTTGCGTCGCGGCCTCGGACCATCTGCGAGCCAACTCCAACGCCAGGCGCGTCTTGCCCACGCCCGCGGGACCGGTGAGCGTGATCAGTCGACGGGGACCGCGCAGCAGCCGGTCGAGGGACGCTAACTCATCCGTGCGGCCGAAGAACGCATTGAGCGGCACGGAGAGGTCGGCAGGCCTTTCGGTCGGCGTGCGAGGCATCGCACCGAAGAGTCTCGCATTGGTGATGGCTGGTGGGTCAGGAAAGATGCCGGGGCCAGGGCGGCGCGCTCTGAGGCCACTGTGCCACCGTGTGCAAGCCGTGACGCGGCTGACGTGATCGAAGAGCCTCAGGCCCCCTGGGAGGCGGGTACGCCGTTTGCAGAAGCTCTCTGCCTTTCTTGAATTGGGGGTGAACCATGCGAATCGTCGCAGGCTTGTTTGTACTCGCATCGCTCGGCGCCTACGCGCGCCCGGCCCACGCATGTGGGGGATTCTTCTGCTCTTCGGCCCCGGTGGACCAAGCGGGGGAGACCATCGTCTACTCCCACGAGGCCGACGGGACCCTGACCATGTCGGTCGAGGTGAGCTACCAGGGCATGGACCGAAGCTTCGCGTGGATCCTCCCGGTGATCGCGCCGCCGACCGAGATCGGCATCGCCTCTCCGGCGCTCTTCGACCAACTCGAGGCGGCCACCCGGCCGATCTTCGTAACCGAAGAAGAGACCGTGGGCGACTGTCACGCCACGCCGACCTGCGTCGACCCCTACACAGGATACGGCGGCGGCTCCGGCGGAGGCTGCGGCGCGTCGTCGAGCCCCGGCGGGTGGAGCGGCGGCTACGTCGATGCGAGCAGCAGCGCAACGGAGCCCCCCATCGTCGCCGACTCCGGGTCCGGACCGGGGCCAGGGGTGACCGTCTTTTCGAGCGATACCATCGGCCCCTACGACACGGTCGTGCTCGGGGCCGCCTCGGCGACCGAGGTCGTCACCTGGCTGCGCGACCACGACTACGACATCCCCGAGGCTTCGACGGATCTCCTCGAGCCCTACGCAGCCGCGGGCCAGGTCTTCGTCGCCCTGCGCCTCTCCGCCAACCAGCCCACCGGCACCCTGCGGCCGATCCGCCTGCACATCCCGACCGACGAGGCGTGCCTGCCGATTCGCCTCACCCCAATCGCCAGCGTGCCCCGGCTTCCGATCCGCGCGTTCTTCCTCGGCAGCGAGCCCGTCGCGCCGCAAAACTACGCGACCGCCGTGGTCGACGTGGCCACCCCGGACTACTGGACCGGGCGGGCGACGTTCCAGACCGACGTGGACGCGGCGATCGACGACCTCGGAGGGCAAGCGTTTCACGTCGACTACGCCGGCCGCACCCCGGCTGTGCCCATCGCCCTCCCCGCCGTCGCCGACCTCGCCGGGGAGACAGACCCGGCGGCGTTGCTCCAAGCCCTCAGAGACCGCGGCTACGCCGCCGACCCCCTGATCCCGGAGCTCCTCGGCCGCTTCATGACGCCCCCGGCGGACTCCCTCCCGGCGTCGTACTACAACTGCCTGATCAACTCGGACACCGCCTTCTGCGGTGAACCCATCGTCTTCGACCCGGCCGGCCTCGTCGAAGCCGTGCAAAACGAAATCACGTTCCCACGCCAGGCGGACCAGGACCTCATCCGCCGCCACGGCTACCTCACGCGCCTCTACACCAGCCTGTCCGTCGGAAAGATGACCCTCGACCCGGTCTTCGTTCCCGAGCCGCGGGTCCCGGACACTTCGGCGGTGCACACCGCGGTCGAGGTGACCGAATGCAACGCCGCGATCTACGAGAGCGACGCTGCCCGCCATTGGGAGATAGACGGAGCGACCTATCGCATCCGAAGCCAAGGCCCGGCCGCCGACGACAGCGCGTATTGTCGCGCCCGGGGACTTGTCCTCGAGAGCGAAGCGCCGCCGCCGACCGCGTCCTCGAGCTCGTCTGGCGGCTGCCTCTGCGGCGTCGCCGGCGGCAGCCAAATCTCCTTTGGCTTCCTGCTGGGCTTCGCCCTGATGATCATCTTCCGCCGGGCACGGGACAAGAGGTAGGGGGGGGGACCCGGCGCGTTCCCATCACCCGCAAAGGCGGGTAGGCTCATAACGTGGTTCGCGTTTTCCCGCTGCTCATCGTTCTTTTCCTGGTGACGACCGTCGAGGCACAGGACCACGTGCAAATCGACTTCGACGATTGGCCTCCGGTGGTCTGTCCCGCCCTCGGAGACCCCGCGTGCGAGGGCGCCCTGGCGGAGACGGTCGACCCGACGGTCGCAGATCACGCGGCCCCCGTAGGATGCGGCACCGGCGGCTGTTTCCGACTGAGGTGGCCCGAGGACCAGGCGATCCGGCGCATCCGCACGCCCTGGAACCCCGGCCCCGACACGCTCACAGCCTTTGCGCAGGTTCGCCTGAAGTTCGAGGCGGATTACTACCCGAACGGCGTGGACTACGTCGGAGTCCAGTACCAGCCGTTGGTTCGGTTTTTCGGCATGCCCATCGGCGTCCTGGGGATCGACGTAGCGGTCATCCAACGAGGGGATGGTGAACCCAGGATCGCCATCGTTTCTGCACCGGACGCCGACATCATCGGCGGCGTGAGGTACGTGCGCGACCTCGATCGCACGTGCTTCGTAGACGGGCCGTTCCCCCGGGGCTTCGTCACCATCCAGGCAACGATCGAACTCGACCCCACGGGAGGCGGCAACGACCGTTGCGAACTCGTCGTCGGTACGCGGCGCAGCATGAAGAGCGGCCTCGACTTCCGGGACATGCGCCCGGAGGCGTTCGAGTTTCGGTATGCGAGCTTCTTCGGACGTGTATCGAACTCCAGCTCCCGCGGCCCCTGCAATGTCGGCGGATGGCCCCCCTGCGGGGATACGGACCCGACCCGCACCATCATCGCCGACGACCTCTGCGTCTCCACCGATCTCGAGGCCGGGACAAACGGACGCTGCGACCCGACCCCGCCTGTGGCGGAAGACGCCGGGGCCATACCGGAAGACAGCGGGGCCGCCCCCGATGACAGCGGCGCCGCGCCGGAGGATAGCGGGGCCGCGCCGAGGGGTCCGGGACGTGAGGGTCAGGTCACGTTTCGCGGAACCGGGGGCTGCACCTGCGATGCGGCGGGTCGCCGAGGCACTTCGAGCTCTGCCGTGCTCGCCCTCGCAGTGACTCTGTTGCTGCTTCGTCGCCGCCGCGCCCGGTGACGGGCCCAGGTGAGTCGACGCGGAATACCTGGCATCATCGTTCCATGCGCCGCACGTCATCCCTCATCGGGCCCTCACTCTCCTTGGTCGTCCTGGCCGCCCTGGCCGCCCTGGTCGTCCTCTTGGCCGGATGCGGAGACGGCCGGGACCGGCGGACGGGGGACGGCGCCGTGAGCGACACCGGCTTCTCCCGGGACAGCACAGCCATCCCCCGCGACGGAACGACGCCCGACGCCAGCAGCGGCAACTGCGCGACCGCGGCCCGGTGGGTCTACCTCGTCGACTCGGACCAGAGCTTCCTGCGCTTTCAGCCCGACGACCTGAGCATCACCACCGTCGGGCGCCTCGACTGCGTGGGCGGCGTCAGCCCGTTTTCGATGTCGGTGGATCGCAACGGCCAGGCGTGGGTGCTGCACCAGGACCGGCGCATCTACAAGGTGTCGACGACCGACGCCAGCTGTACCCCGACGGACTACACGCCGAATCAAAACGGCCTCGAGCTCTTCGGCATGGGCTTCGCGGCCGACGCCGACATGAGCACCGAAGAGACCCTCTTCGTCGCCGGCGGCGGGTCGTCGTCGGTCGCTTCGGGCACGTCGACCCTGGCCTCGATCGACGACGTTTCGCTGGCCGTGTCGACCGTCGGTAGCCTGCCCGGCTGGCCCGAGCTCACGGGCACCGGGAGCGGCGAGCTCTGGGGCTTCTTCCCCGACACCTCCCCGCCGTCGGTCCGCCGCATCGACAAGTCGACCGCCACGACCGCCGAGTCCTTCGGCATGCCCGCCCTCAGCGGCAGCACGCCGGCCGCGTGGGCCTTCGCTTTTTGGGGCGGGCGCTTCTACGTCTTCTACCAGGCCCTCCTCGACCCCTCGACGAACGTCTGGCGCGTCGACCCCGACGGCACCGTCACCCAGGTGCTCACCAACATCGGCTACCGCATCGTCGGCGCGGGCGTCTCGACCTGTGCTCCGGTCGAGCTGATCTAGGGCGCGTCGCGGAGCGGCAGGCCCGCCGGGCGAGGGCATCGGCCACCCCCACGACCGCCCGCAGCAGCGAAGTCCGGAGGCAGAGGCAGAGGCAGAGGCAGAGTCGGACTGAGAGCGCGTCGGTCGACGGGTCCCTCAGCCCGCAGTCCAGGGCCCGCCCAACGGCCACCGGTAGAAAAACGTAGTCGCTGATCGTATGGCAGTGGAAGGTCAGCCCCCAGACGCAAAAACGGCCGGAGAAGCGTGATGCTCAACCGGCCGTAATCACTAGCTATCTATTGCGTCGCCAATCCGGCTTCGGGGGCTGAACGCCCCGTTACGCCTTTTGTCGACTTGGAGCGGGACAAGAGATTCGAACTCTCGACTTCAACCTTGGCAAGGTTGCACTCTACCACTGAGTTAGTCCCGCAGGAGGCGCGAACAAATAGACCACGGTTGGGGGGCTGTCAAGGGGACGGTAGGACGGAAGCTGGGGGTCACAAAGGCTCACGGTTCATCGGGGTCCGATGCATCATCGGGCGCCGGTCACGGGGCCCAAGAGGAGGCTGGAGGAGACGACATGAGGACAACGCTCTGCTTGATGGTGGCGCTAGCTTTGGGGACCGGATGCGACCGGGGACCCAGCGGCTCTGGATCGGAGACCCCGACACCTACCGTCACCCCGGATCCTGTCACCGCGCCAGGCCAGGGACAGCCCCAGAACCCAGCGGACTCGGTAGACCCGGGAACCGAGACCTCACCCACGCCCAACTCGGGGCCGCCGCTCTCCTTCGCCAACGCGAGCAACGCCCTCGGCTTCGACCTCTACGCCAAGGCGCGTGTCGCGGCGGACCGGGCGGCCGAGAGTGGTCCCGAGAACCTGGCCATCTCCCCTGCGTCGATCTCGCTGGCCTTCGATATGGCCCTCGCTGGAGCCCGGGGCGAGACCGCGACCGAGATGCGCCGGGTGATGCACGTGACCGGGCCGGAAAGCGCGCTGCACGATGAAGCGAGCCGGGTCCTCGGCCGCTTGAACGATCCCGACCGCGAGGACTACGAGCTGCGGGTGGTCAATCGGCTCTTCGGCGAAGGCAGCTTCACCTTCGACCAAAACTACCTGGACCTGACCCGCACGAAGTACCTGGCGCCCCTCGAAGGGGTGGACTTCAGGGGAGCTCCGGACGGGGTGCGTGGTCACATCAATGGCTGGGTCGCCGAACAAACAGCCGACCGCATCACGGACCTCTTGCCGCCCGGCTCAGTCGACTCCGATACGCGCCTGGTCCTGGTCAACGCCATCTACTTTCTCGGGTCCTGGGCGACGCCCTTCGAGGAATCTCTGACCCGCCCTCTGCCGTTCCATCTGCCGAGCGGCCGAAGCGTGCGCGTGCCCACGATGCACCGGGACGGCGTCTCCGGTTTCGGCCGGACCGACGGGGTGACCGTGGTGGAGCTGCCCTACGTGGGCGACGAGTTGGTGATGGACCTCATCATCCCCGATGCCATCGATGGGCTCCCGGCCGTCGAAGAACGCCTCGACGCCGAGACCCTGAGCCGTTGGGTCGCCGCCGTGCAAGGCTATCCGGAGTGCTCCCTGTGGCTACCCCGCTTCGAGATGCGGACGAAGGTGACTCTCGGCGAACACCTCGGGGCCCTCGGCATGACGAAGGCGTTTACCCGAAGGGTTGCCGACTTCACAGGCATCGCCAACCCGCCGGATCCCGACGACCGGCTCTTCATCAGCGAAGCCTTCCACCAGGTCTTCGTCGCCGTCGATGAAGAGGGCACGGAAGCCGCGGCGGCGACGGCCATCGTCATGGGCAGTTCCGAGGGCGGAACCCCGCCGCCGCCCGTCGAGGTGCGCGCCGACCGGCCCTTCCTCTTCGTGATTCGTGAGCGTGCTTCGGGCGTGATCCTCTTCCTCGGTCGCATCACGGACCCCAGGTGACGCTCAATTGATCGCGGGCTTTGACTTCGGCCCAAGGGATGTGTGAAGCCTGGGTCGAAGCTTTCGAGGAGGCGGTATGCGGGGCAATCGTTGGATACTACCGGGGCTCTTGATTCTCATCGGCTGCGACTGCGGACCGACGGCGGCGACGACGCAACCGGCGGCGCCCGTGGTTAGCGAGGAGGCCCCGGCAGAAGAAACGCCGGGAGACGAGAGCGCCGATGAGAACGCGCCGGAACCGAGCGGAATCAGCAGCCCGGTGACCGGGGACATCCCGGCGCCGAGCCAAGAGCAGATGGCGGCTTTCGCCCAGGCGAGCAACGCCTTCGGCTTCGACCTCTACGAAAAGACCCGCGAGGCGACGCCCGAGGGCAACCTCGCGCTCTCGCCGGCGTCGATCGCCCTGGCCTTCGACATGGTCTTCGCCGGGGCCCGGGGGGAGACCGCGGCGGAGATGAGCCGGGTGATGCATGTCGAGGGTGACTCGAGCGCCGTGAACGAGGCGGCGAGCCGGATCCTCGCGCGCTTCAACGACCCGAACCGTGAGGACTACGAGCTCCAGGTGGTGAATCGGCTCTTCGGTGAAGAGACCTACACCTTCGAACAGGACTTCCTGACTCTCACGCACGCCCAGTATCGCGCGCCCCTCGAAGGAATCGACTTCCGAGGCGCTCCCGAGGACGCGCGCCAACACATCAACCGATGGGTCGGCGAACAAACCGCCGAGCGCATCACCGACCTCTTGCCGCCCGACTCGATCAGGAGCGATGCACGCCTGGTCCTCGTCAACGCCATCTACTTCCTCGGCACGTGGACCACTCCCTTCGAGGAGCGGGCGACCGCCGACGTTCCCTTCAGCCTCCCGGACGGCGCCCGGGTCGACGTACCGACGATGCACCAGGTCATTCACATGGCTCACGCGAACGTCGACGGAGTCACGGTGGTGGAGTTGCCGTACGAAGGCGACGAGTTGGTGATGACCCTCGTCGTCCCGGATGCGGTCGATGGGCTCGGGGCGCTCGAAGAGCGCCTCGATGCCGAGACCTTCGACTCCTGGGTCACCGCGGCCGCAGCGCCCACTCCCGGACACCTTGGGGCCCCGATGGTCTCGCTCTTTCTCCCGCGCTTCGAGATGCGCACCAAGGTGATGCTCAGCGAGCACCTGAAGGCCCTCGGCATGCGGCAGGCGTTCCTCGATGGGGTCGCTGACTTCACTGGCATCGCCAATCCGCCGGATCCCACCGACCGCCTGCACATCAGCGAGGCCTACCATCAGGTCTTCGTGGCGGTCGACGAAAGGGGCACGGAGGCGGCTGGAGCAACGGCCATCGTGATGGGTCGGGGCACCGGAGGGCCGCCGCCGCCGCCCGTCGAGGTGCGCGTCGACCGGCCGTTCCTCTTCGCGATTCGCGAGCGCGCCTCCGGCGCCGTGCTCTTTCTGGGCCGCATCAACGACCCGCGCTGACAGAGCCGTCAGCCGCGCGAGCGGCTACGGCGCGGCGGTGATGAAGAGCTGGGGCACGTGGGCGAGGCTCTGCCCCTCGGGCAGCGCGCGGGCCGCGCGCTCCGCCGAACGGATGACGGAAGTCTCTTCCGTGGTGAAGAGCAAGCCCTCGAGGTGGTCGAAGCGCGCCGGGTCCGCGGGGCCTAGCTCAGAGCTCTGCTCGACGCGCACGGACAGACCGGCCCGGGAAAGCTCGGCGGGCAAACATCGACCCACGGCGGGCTCGCCGCCGGCCCGTCGAATCGCGGCAGCGACGACCGGGGCGATGGCCACCTCGGCCGGGTGTTCGAGGGCCGCCTCGTAGTCCGGCTCGACGGCGACGAGGACGCCCCTCGGCGCGAGGACGCGGACGATCTCGTCGATGATGCGCCGCCGCGCCTCGGCATCGTTCCACAAGAAGACGTACTGCACGTAGATCAGCTCGAAGTGGTCCGCCGGGAAGGGGAGCTCGACGGCGTCGGCGACGATGCACGCCTCGGCCGGGGCAGCCTTGACGACCGGGTCCCGGTCGAGGGCGATGACCGGACCCCGAGCGCGCCGGGTGAGCTCGCCGGTGACCACGCCGGGGCCCGCGCCGAGGTCGAGGACCGGGCCCAGGTGGGCGATCCCGATGCGGCGGAAGATCCGCGACCGCATCGGAGCGAGGAGCTCGTCCTGGGCGATGAGCACATCGCGCGGGGGAAGCCCGGGGGTGGGGACACGGTCTGCCATTTCCTCGGTCATCGAGCCTCCTACCGGCCGCCGCCGGCGCACGCACAGCCGGCGCGACCCTCGGTGAAGCGTGTGCCCTCGAAGTGAAGAGCCACGGCGACCGATAGTAAACATGAAATCGATTGCGACTCGCGGACGTTCACAGATCAGTTCTACGAAGTATCGCCCTCCGCTGCGGCACTCTCAGTACAGCAGGGCTGTGAAGCGGGGCCCCCGAGTCGCTCTGCGTGCTTCCGGCGATTGCAGCCTCGATGGACTCCGCCATCGAGGCCGGTCGCGGAACCGAAGGCTTCTCGACCATCGCCGACCGGTCGCGCGACTGACGCGTCGATGAGCGTCTCAAACCTCGAAGGGGACACACAAGCCACAATCAATGTACGCTTTCCCATGTCCAACATTGACGAAGAGCCGATCGTGCCTCCCATGGGGGACGGGTTCACCCAGGGGCTAGGTTTCTACGGGCTGATGGCCTCGGTCATCCCCTTCTTCTTCAGTACGCATCATGGAGCAGACCCGATCGACAACGCCGTCAGCGCCTCGTACACCGGCACGCTCAGTGTGGTCGGTGGCGGCATCGCCGTGGTCCTCGGGGGCATCGGCCTCGTGGGCTCGCTGCGCGACTCGAACCGGAACCCCAAGCGGAACGGCGTCTCAGCCCTAGCGTTGGTGCTCGGCACCTACCAATTGATCCGTGGACTGGGCCTGCTGGTCTAGGCCCAATGTCCACCGGTCGCGTGGCGTGGCGCACCGTACCGCCGCCCCCCCCACGGGGTGGAAGATCCGACCCTGGTTGTGAATTACCGCAACTGAGCGCCGCAGATCCGACCCTGGTTGCGAATTAACGCAACTGAGCGCCGGCTTGCATCGCGCTCGGCATTTGCTGCGGCGTGCCAGCGACCGCGGCGGCGCATGCATCCACACGACCCGAGGCCTTCTTCGTCTTGCAACGCCTGCCGACCCCAGCGCCGGATGAGGCTGAGCTGCCTCCGCAGGTTCGCGCCACCTACCGTTCGCTTCAGCGCACAGTCGAGCACCGCGCCGCGCTCGTTCGCGGTGGGCTCGTTCCGCGATCCAAGCTCCAGCCTCTGTTCCAGGCTGAGGATGAGGCGTGCCGCGGCCTCGTTCGCCAACTCCGCGCGTATCGGGCGACGCTCTCTGCGTCCGGGTGGCTCCTCTACGGCGATGTTCTGAACCGGGTGACGTACTTCGCCTGGGATGATGCCCTCGAGGCGTTCGAGGAAGCCCAGGCTGCCGGGCACGGCGCCGTGCCCTGGCCGGTGCTGGATCTCGGCGAGGTCATCGATGCCTTCCGCCAGGCCTCCGCCCGTGCCCCGGCGGATGGTGAGCTGGGCGCGTGGGCACGCTACCTCGAAGCGTTTGCCCGCGGATACCACACGGGCGACGACTGCCATCCGGAGTCCCTCGTGGCCTATGGCCTCGCCGCGGCGCACGGCCCCCCCCGCTGCGCAGCGACGTGCACCTCCGTCTCGGCGAGTGCGCCTTCGACCGTGCGGACTACGGTCGCGCGGCGCTCTTGTACGAGCGCGCCCTGCACCAGCCCGCTGATCAGGTCCGGGTCATCGCGGTGTACAAGCTCGCCTGGGCACTGCATTTCGCTGGCCGCGCGAACGAAGTGAGGGCCGCGGTCGACCGGTTGCCCCCGGATGCCGACGAAGAGATCCGTGACGAGCTCTTGGAACTGCTGGCGGCGGTGCCCTGAGAAGTTCGCGCGGAAGTCAGGCTGTCGATGGCGGAGCCCGCACCAGACCTCAGCGTCCGATGGTCCGCCCTGGACAACCACCGGCGATCGCCTGGCGGAGCCCGTCATTGACCCAATCGCAGTTGTTGAGTCCGGCGGCTGCCGCCTCGTCGATGGGCATCTGCTCGCCGCCACAGAACCGGTCTGCGTCGCCTCCGAGGTAGAGTAGGCCGCTGGCGCGGTGGCTTTAGGCTCCCGGTGGCCCTGCCGTCTCTTTCGAGCGCGGCGCCTCAGTCCGGTTTGCCATGGCTCCGTTTCCAGCGGCCTCTCATCGAACCGGAC
>Ga0164313_10002525_pt1 | contig 16345 bp, 28 predicted proteins | sample GuaBasSedimGuay4_FD_113735 | JGI IMG/M metagenome (GOLD analysis project Ga0164313, IMG submission 113735) | Subseafloor sediment microbial communities from Guaymas Basin, Gulf of California, Mexico - Guay4, Core 4569-4, 0-3 cm | ecosystem: Environmental > Aquatic > Marine > Hydrothermal vents...
CAGCACTTGGCGAAGTAGTTGTAACATCCAACAGTATTGTAGGTGTTGCATTTGTTGTTGACGCAACAAGCGCATAATAGTTACTTAAACTATATTAAAGAAAGGACTCCTAGAGTCCTTTTTTTTATGACTACTATTTCTAACTATAAATATAGCTATGTTTGCACCCTTGCCATTAAATGATGAACGACACGATTACTTTACAATCGTAACCCTAATAGATATTACTAAGACAAATGGCACTGATCAGTATCCTCCGGGATACGAAAACACAAAATCCTATGTTAATATTATTCGTAACCAAAGACGAAATTTAAATTCATTTATACAAGCACTTTCAATCAGGGCCCAGCCAGTATACATGACTGACCCAGTTCAGCATTACGGGCATATAGAAATCTTTGATCAACTTGGATCAAATTACGACACAGGAACAGTATGGGCATTTAACTTCGGCGTAGAACACAAAGGCATTTATGACCTACCCAATCGGCCAGCTGGCGCTATAGCAGACGACTTGCACAATGTTCCTATCATAACAGGCATGTTAGAAACTGTCGATATTGATCCTGCTATCATCGATTGTCACCTCCCCACAACCAAAAATACAATTATCCTCCAATAAAGATAAATACCGTTATGAAACCATCCGTAACTAAGTCTGACTTTGCAAAGATAAAGAAATTTATCGACACTAATTGTAACGAGCTATCATCCACGTCAGCATTAGTTAGGGAATTATCCAGCACTGATTTATATATTGGCGTAAGCCACGTTCTTAAAGAAGAATATGTATGGTCGGTGACTTACGATAATGAAAGATTAGAATTTGCTACAAAAAGAAATGCGATGTACGCAGCATTCTTAATTGCATACAAGCACAAAGATTTAATAAAATCTTTATCCGATATTGATAGACGTATGGAATTATCAAAAATTGAAATTGAGCACCTGAGACAGATGCTCGGATTAACACGCGATGCATGGAAGACTGAACTGTATCATAATAAACTGAGCGAATGTGTAGCAAAATATCGCAAGGCTAAGCACGAATTGCATGATTGGATGGATTATGCTAAATACATAAACTATTAGGAAATTAAATATGAATTTACAAGACTTTAACTCAAACCCTATGAAGGCAAAACGCTTCCATAAAATCTTCGAATCTCGTTTCGGACGTAAAGTTAATTTTGATAAGCTATCAGTAGCCAAAGCAGTGCAATTGGTCACCAAGATCGATGAAACACTTGCTGGAATGAAGAAGACTGTTGGTTATCAAAATGCACAAACTAACCCTGCATACTGCGAAGTTCTTATGCTTAAAGAAGGAATTGATAATTGGCTACATGTGAAGCTAGGAATCGAGCACTCACGCAAATTAACAGAAGGTGAAATTGAACAGGCTGAAGCAGTATTAGCAGCAAAAGATTTCGTCGACCGTCTGCAAAAAATGCTTGAAGAAGTTGGACGCATTATTAACGAAGACCTTCCTCCTTTGAGTGATGTTATTCGTGACCAAATGGGTTCTGAAGTAGCAACAGCATACGCAACTTCTGCAACAGCAGCACTATCAGAAATCCAAATGTCCTTAACAACAGGACGACTAGAAATGGACAGTGCGGCACGTGTTCTAGCAGGCGAAGAAGATGCAATGGGCGCAATGGACATGGCAGAACCTGGCATGGACGACGGCATGGGCGACGAAATGGGCATGGGCGACGAAATGGGTATGGACGCTATAGCAGCGGACGACGGCATGGGCGGCGGACTTGACGACGGCATGGGCGGCGAAGGTGTTTCGGATTTTGATATGGATGATGCAGCAATTGGCGGCGATCTCGACTTAGGTAGAGAAGCACGTTAAAATGGACTTGCAAAGATTAAAAACCAACGCAGGCATAACTGAATCTGTTAATAGGCCAGCTGATTTAATTTTCTTAAATGAATTAACAAACCAGTCTGACCTTTATACGTTTGACAGAAATGAAAGTGGCGGCATCGATGTTTTTCGTTTGCAAGATGGTGCCCTAATTGGATTATTTACTAGCATAGATGAAATAATAATGAAAGCTCTAGGGCATAGCCGATAATGCGAATTTGCGAATTTGATGAACCTGAAGGAGCGTCAATTGACAATCCTGCTAACGAATCTATTGCTAATCTGATTACTGTTTTAAACGTAGTCCTTAGCAGAGCAGAAGAGGAAGCGACTGAGGCAAGCATTTCTACACCAGCGTTGATTAACATGGTGAAGAATACGGGCATACAATACGATTACCAAGCATTGGTACAAGCATACGAAGGTAGCCAAGCAGTTCAGAATCTTATTAAGAACTACAGCAAGGACACAGTTGACTTGGCTAGCAAGGAAGATGATAGCTTAGACGATATCCCACAGGGCGGTGGTGAGGATGCTGAGGCAGCAATCGGACGCATCGCAAAACGAGTAGCTAAACGAAACGTAGGAAAGGACTCACTGTAATGAACGGCAAAGAATTAACCGAAGCCACTAGCGAACGTGTTTCAACTATTATCAATAACCATAAAATGGCTTTTGGTAAATTAATAGCAAACGAAAATAATGCAGGAGCATTATTGTTAGAAGCATTTGTAGACGCCGGTTTCGAAGAAAATTACTTTAAAAATATCACATGCGAAATCAAAGGAATTGATTTTAGACAGGATGGTGGTATTTATGTTATACTAGAAAATATCGATGTCGACACAAATGAAGACAACGAATTGCACGACCGTTTAACAATTGAAATAAACGGCAACAGAATCACAGGAAAATGGTAATGAAAGACGAACTTAAACAATTATTAGAAAATGCAGGCATGGGCGAATCTTATGTGAACAGCCCCGGCTTTTCTGGACAGCAGCCAGACACCGAACAGAACATACAGGACGGAGACCCTGCTTTGTTTAAAGAAATAATGGACTTACATTATTCAGAAGGCGAAGTACCTAATCCCGGTATGATAAATGACTGGTGGCAAGGAGCCATAGAAGCGGACATGGGAACAGAACTCCATGATTATATGGCAGAGCTTGAAGATCTCGAAGCTATGTGGGACGAGGACGAAGAAGAAGTCGATGAAGCAGTTAGAGACTGGACCCCGGAAGCAAGGCAGGAACTATGGGTTGAAGACAAAAGCGGAAACTCGTACAGCCTGGAATTTGAAGATCGTAAAGAAGGCGAGACTATGTTTGTGCAAGCAAACGGAATCACAGTAGCAATCTGCCAGATAGGTGGAGCAGGATCAGTTGACACTAAAATAATGAAACCCAATGAAATGATGGATGCGCTATACGCATTCGCAAATAACAACGCTAGGTAATTAGGATGTTACCATTATTAGATGCAGGTGACGCCCGTAATTGTTAGAGGCAATTACACAATAGCTCAAGAAGTTTTGCTAATTAGTTTGGCATCCATCACAGCAGGTATGGCCGAAGAATTAACAGTAACAGTTGACGCCACCACAACCAATGATGTCAATGGTGTCGTAGTTACCGGAACACCAATGACAAACGAAGACGCTTACGGATTTGAAGTTTACAGTGTCTGGTCAGAATCTACAGTGGATGCTAAAATCACAGAACAACTTAACACCGTAACAGCCTACTTCGAAGGATACAACTATTCAGTTTCAATTGTTAGCACCAACGGTACAACAATTAGCTGGGTAATTAGCTGGTAATTAGCTGTAAATTAGCTGTAAATTAGCTGTAAATGAAAACCTTATAGAATTGGGACTTCGGTCCCTTTTTTTATGACTGCAAGAATATGTCATAATTATTATAATGAACAGAGAAAAACAAATCGAAGAAGAAATCAAAATACTTGAAGAAGAATCCTTTCAAATTAAAGCACGCCGCACAATCAAATGTTCACATTGTGAAAAACGAACGCCAATACGCAAGGTAACAGTCTTAGCCCATAATCATTATATTTCACCAACAGGTTGCATGGGCGGCGATTATTGGGTAAGTTCAAAACAGTTTACTTGGTGGTGTCCAAAATGCGGCGAATGGAACAAGGCACATGACGGCGGCGACAATCCGTACTCGCAACGAACAACTCCATTGTATAAATGGATGAGCATACACCGGCCACACTTTGCTGAAGTCCTGCAATACCATAACGAAAGAGATATTACTATGGAAGAACTAAGGAAGAAACAAGATGCTAGATAGCCCATTCGATTACGTAGAATTAGAAAAGGTAACTGATGAAGAAACAGGTATTCGTCATTACAAAACACCCGACGGAGAGTTCCTACCTTCAGTCACAACTATTCTTGCTCAAACAGCAGACCCCGATGACAATGGCGGATTGCAAGCGTGGATAGATTGGGTAGGTGAAAAGAAAGCAATTGCAATACGGGACGAAGCTGGTGCACGTGGAACCATTATGCATATGCGATTAGAAAACTTTGTTAAGGGAATTGAGAAGCGCGTCGGATCAAATGTAATCCATCAGCAAGGAAACAATATGGCTAATGTCATTATTGAAAATGCATTGAAGAAGCATGTGACAGCATTTTGGGGAAGTGAAATGTCGTTGTGGTTCCCGGGCTTGTATGCAGGAACCACAGACCTAGTTGGCGAGTGGAAGGGCAAGGATGCAATAATGGATTTTAAGCAAGCGAACAAACTTAAAACTCCGGAAGTAATAATGAATTATAAAACCCAGCTCACAGGCTACGGACATGCCCATAATGAAATATACGGCACAAACATTAAGACTGGTGTTATTTTGATTTGCACAAAAGATCTCCAGTATCAAGAATTCGTAGTAGAAGGAAAAGAATGGAACGAATACACTGATAAATGGTTTAACCGCGTAGAGGCCTACTACCAAAACCTTGATAAATAATACAAACAGGAATATCATCAATGGCAATAGTAACCATAGGGCAAATTAAACACCGAAGAGGTATATTAGGCATAGACCCAATGCCACAGCTAGGCAGTGCTGAATTTGGCTGGGGTATTGATTTACAAGAATTATACATCGGCAACGGCACAATCTCTGAAGGCGCACCCGCAGAAGGAAACACTGAAATATTAACCGAGCACAGTGACTTGATCGCTCTGCTAAGTGATTACACTTATGCAGGTCCCTTTAGTGGTGCGATTATGTCAACCTCTGCAGGCTTACCAATTACACGAACCTTCATTGAACGTTACGACGACAATGTAAGTGTACGAGCATTTGGTGCAACTGGAGATGGTGTAACTGATGACGCGGACGCAATTGAAAGAGCAATTTATCAACACACATTAGAACAGCCTTTAGACAACGAATACTGGACAACAATTTATTTCCCTGCAGGCACCTATCTTGTTTCGCGCATGATCGAAGTGCCAAGCCACGTACGATTAGTAGGTGACGGAATGGAATCTAGTATCATTAGCTTGTCTATTGCTGATACAGCAGTTATGGCAATTAGAAAGATGGTCGATCCAAATACGTTGGGCGATATATTTCCTGTAGACATTCATGTTGCAGGCTTAGGACTTGTAGCAACTCAAGCATCCTCGCACGGTTTATTAATTGGCGATGCCAATAACATTCTATTTGAAAGAGTAGGATTCAATGGCGCTAGCGTTGACAGGACTGTAGTAGGCACAAGTAATGCAGCCGTACTATTTCAAAATGTAAACCAGTCTTCGGCGGATATCAGATTTACTGATTCTCTATTCACTACTGCAACATTTGGTATTGCAACAGGCATCCCAGATGCATCCAACACGCGACAAGACATTAGCAGCATCACAGTAACCAACAGCAGGTTTTACGATTTGTATAAAGGCGCCTTAATAGGAAACGAAGCGGATAATGTTTTTGCTCTTCCTAGCAATTGGAGCTTCGCGTTTAATTCCTTTGATGTAATTACTAAAGAAGGAATCCATACGTACCAAGCAAACAGAATCACATCCGGTCAGAATCACTTTGGCGATGTGGGCGATGATCAAATTAGCACACCGGCAACCAACTGTATCTTCTTTGGAGACACTGGCGGCGAGAATCCTGTAGACACACTTGTTGACTTAACGGAATACGAAGGTAACTACAGCATAGGCGACACGTTTGATAGAGACGATGCAGACAACGCATTGTTCCTAAGAGTAAACATAAACTGCCTAAATTCATATGCAATTGATTCTAAGGAAATAACTTGGGGAACATTAAAAGTTGAACCCGGACGTTTAATATTGCTTGCCGATGATACAACGGTAGCAGCAACCACAGGCATTACATTAGACATAGCCCAATACCAAGGCGCAATAATTGACTACCAATTAAATCGAACTGCAAATCAAATTAGAACAGGCACTATCGAAATAGCTAACGGAACAACATCAGCATCCATGAACGAATCGTATACAGAAGAAGATGCGGTCGGTGTCACTCTTAGTATTTCCGACAACGGCGCAGGACTAGCAACAATTGAATATGTAAGTACAGACGATGCAAATGATATTACATTAAGTTATTCAATTAGACACCTAACCTGTATCCCAGCAGTACCAACAGCAGCACCTTAATAATCCCTGGAGGGTTTAATGTGGGCATTAACACCTGAAGAAAGGTTAATTTCTTGGCGCGAGTTTAGAAATGACATAAGTAAATTGTCGAAGGAGGAAGCTATCCAAGACACAGCAACGCTTTGGAGCACTTGTCCTATTTCCACGCAATATTTAGCGCAGGATTTAATAGATGATTGGCCAGATCCCTGGTCACTAATGCATGATAATTGTTACGATGATATTGCAATTACTCTAGGCATGGTGTACACTCTAGCCTTAGCGGATGACATCTTCAATGATGTTGAAATCCATATGTTAACGAATCGAGGCACTGGAGAAGAATTCCACACGGCATGGTTTGAAAATGGTAAGTACATAATAAATTACGAATATGGAGCTGTAGTTAGTTCGAACAAATTACAGCGGAACCTTGTAACAAAGTATAAATATTCTTACACAGATTTACTAATAGACAATTACAAATAGGAAGAAATGAATGAATGAATTAAGCGTCACCAAACGCGGTGGCCGGGACGAAGCCTTAGACCTTGAAAAAATGCACAAGGTGGTTTTCTGGGCAGTGAAAGACATTACTGGTGTGAGTGCGAGCGAAATAGAAATGAAAAGCCACATACAGTTTTATCCCGGAATCACAACTTCCGATATCCAAGAAACATTAATCAAAAGCGCAGCGGATCTTATTACAGAAGAAACTCCAAATTATCAATTTGTTGCAGGCCGGTTAATTAATTATCACTTACGAAAAGAAGTATACGGGCAGTTCGATCCATGGCCGTTATACGACATTGCCGTTCGTAATGTAAAATTAGGATTTTACGATGATGATATTTTAGATCAATACGATGCCGACGAATGGGCTAGATTAAATGGTTTCATTAAACACATTCGCGACGAAGACTTTACCTATGCAGCAATGGAACAGTGGCGTGGAAAATATCTTGTACAAAATCGAGTTACAGGATTAAAATTAGAAACTCCGCAGATTGCATACATGATGATTGCAGCATCTCTTTTCTCCGATTATCCTAAAGACACTAGAATGAAATGGGTTAAAGATTATTACGATGCTATCAGTACAGGCTGGGTTAGTTTACCAACTCCTGTTATGGCTGGCGTACGAACACCACAAAAACAATACAGTTCCTGTGTCTTAATTGAAACAGGCGACAGTTTAGATTCGATCAACGCTACAAATTCTTCCGTCGTTAAGTACGTTTCGCAACGTGCTGGCATAGGAATTGGCGCAGGTGGATTACGAGCGTTAGGCAGTCCTATACGAGGAGGTCAAGCGTATCACACAGGAGTTACTCCATTTTATAAAATGTTTCAAAGCGCAGTTCTATCTTGTTCGCAAGGCGGAGTACGCAGAGGCAGTGCAACATTGTTCACTCCACTTTGGCATTATGAAATAGAAGACATCTTGGTCTTGAAAAATAACAAAGGCACGGACGACAACAGAGTCCGACACATTGACTACGGAATTCAATTTAATAAATTGATGTATGAGAGATTAATTACTGGAGGTGATATCACATTGTTCAGTCCTAGCGATGTCCCCGGATTGTACGATGCCTTTTTCGAAGACCAAGACTTATTTAAAGAGTTGTACGAGAAATACGAACGTGCAACTAGCATTCGTAAAAAGAAAATTAAGGCAACTGATCTGTTTACACAATTCCTCAAGGAGCGCAAAGAAACAGGACGTTTGTATTTAATGAATGTCGATCATTGCAACACCCACAGCAGTTTTATGGAAAAGGTCGCACCAGTGCGCCAATCTAATTTGTGCGTAGAGATTACATTGCCGACGGAGCCTTTAGAAGACTTAGCTGACGAGAATGGGCGGATAGCATTATGCACATTGTCTGCAATTAATTGGGGTATGGCTAAGTCTCCAGATGATTTTGAAAAGCCGTGTACCTTAGCGGTGCGTGGACTTGATCAAATTCTTAGTCACCAAAAGTATCCTGTCCTTGCTGCACAATTAGCGACAGAGGAGTTCCGGCCGCTAGGCGTAGGCATTATTAACCTGGCTTACTTCCTCGCTAAGAACGATTTGAAATATGACGAGGGTGCATTGCCGTTAGTAGATGAATATGCTGAAGCATGGTCTTACCATTTAATTAACGCCAGTATGAACTTAGCAAGAGAGAAAGGACCTTGCGAAAGAAACATGGATACAAAATACGGAAACGGAATCCTTCCAATTGACACTTACAAAAAGGACGTCGATGAATTGGTGCCACACATTGAACGCATGCCATGGAAGAAACTGCGTTACGGATTAACAATATGGGGAACTCGTAATGCAACACTGATGGCAGGCATGCCTGCGGAAACATCTGCGCAGATTACAAACAGCACAAATGGCATGGAAGCACCACGTGGATTTATCTCCATCAAACAAAGTAAGGACGGCGTCCTCCGCCAGGTTGTGCCTGAATTTAGACGGTTAAAGAACAAATATGACTTGTTATGGGATCAAAAAAGCCCCGTAGGATACCTAAAAATTATGGCCGTACTTCAGAAGTACATTGACCAGTCTATCAGCACAAACACCTCCTATAACCCAGAACATTACGAAGGCGATAATTTAAGCATGAAGGAAATGATTGGCGATGTCCTATTAGCTTACAAATACGGAATAAAGACATTATACTATTTCAACACCTACGACGGACAGGGCGAACTCGACGTGAATAAACTAACCGCCGACGCGGAAGAAGAATTCGAAGGCTACGACGACGATGCGGATTGTGATAGTTGCACCATCTAATGTTTGGTATCTTTAAAACACTGTTCAAGTTTTTCTGCATATATATTAAAATACGTTGGTATGCATTGCGGGCCGTTCATGCAGGTTGGCGCAACGTTAGGAATTGGCGTTGGTCAATTGCCCATACAATGGAAGTATGGCGTTCAGCAATACGATTTCACACATTAAACGAAAACAGAGATAAAAATGGAAAAGCAAAAAGCAAGAATTGAAGTACAAGGCTTCGAAGCCTTTAAAAGATCACAAGTGACAAAGAATTTTGATTGGCACCGCAACGGATATTGGATGAACAAGCCCGACGGAAGTCATCGACGAGAGGCCGGGAAGTTTTGCGGCGAGTGTATTTTGCCATTAACGGAAGTTTCGAGAACTCGAGATGCCACAGCACATTTGAAATGTGAAGAGTGTGGAAAGGAGATTGGCAAGCGCGACAAAGTTTATGATTGAATATACAGCACAAATATTAAAATGCAACGAGCCATCTGTAACAGGAAAAATTTACCTTAAAGACGAAGTTGAAAAAGCGATAGCAGTATACATGAAGAAAGATAACCTAGGCGAGCTCGGCAGCGACTATAATCCTGCGTGGGTCAATGCTCCACCCTTGATGTCAATTAACCTCGATCAAGTGTCCCATAAAATTATTGACACATATGTTGATGATGACGGTTGGTGGTGTGCCAGGATTGAAGTGCTTGAGACACCAATGGGAAAGATCCTAACAGGATTATTAGAAGCGGGTATTGAACCTAGATTAACTCTGCGTTGCGTTGGAATAGTTGGCGCAAGAACAGTAATCTCCGAGATAGACATAATTGCTATCGACGTTGCGGATCATGTATAGAATATTTTTAAACATACTTCGGTATATAGAATATCTGATTACAATTAGACCGGGAGAAATCAGACGTGACAAAGGCCAATTGGCTAACAGAGTAATTTTACCTCTTATAAGACAGGCAATGCCTAGTGTTATTGCAAGTCAAATAGTTGGAGTACAGCCAACGACGATGGATCCTGCAGATTTAATTAAAGGATTGTCTAAGGACAAACAGGACATAATGCAGAAGATGTTAGAGGACATTAAAAACGATGACTAAAGAGGAACTTATAGAAGCAGCGAACAGACCTGTAACAGAAAAGGATTTAGACGAATACAAAGCCTGGCGAAAGAAATGCGAAAAAGAATTCGCCAGAGTACAAAAAATGCACAACAGCCCAAGCAATTGGCAGGAAGGAAAATGAGCGTATCCTACAAAGACAACGTAAGACAAGTCTTTGCTGCGGCGTCCCGAAAAGCTGCGAAGAGTTTAGAAGGCTACGAAAGAGCAACTAAAATTTTAAAAGACAAACACAAGAGAGAGCTAAATGAGCGTATTCAACAAAAACAATAAGGAGCACCTTACCACCACACTGTTTTTAGGTGAGGAACTAGGAATACAACGATACGAAGAAGTGAAGTATCCAGTAATCGACAAGCTAACAGAAAAGCAATTGTCATTTTTCTGGCTACCTCAAGAAGTAGAGTTGTCCAAAGATGCAAAAGATTTTAAAGGACTTACAGAACACGAAGAGCATATTTTTACAAGTAACCTAAAGCGACAAACATTGTTAGACAGCGTACAGGGTCGTTCACCTAACTTAGCTCTTTTGCCATTAGTCACGTTGCCTGAATTGGAAGCATGGACAGAGTTGTGGTCGTTTAACGAAACAATCCATAGCAAAAGTTACACATATATCCTGCGCCAAGTGTATGCCGATCCTGGTAAGATACTCGACGAGATTATGGACATTAAAGAGATTGTGGATTGCAGTGAAGCAATTTCCAGATACTATAATGACGTTATGGAATATGGAAGGTATTACTTATTGTTAGGCGAAGGCAATTTTACCATTAATCAACCCGGCCAGCGCGATTATACAAAGTCAATTACTATAAGTAAATACGAATTAAAGAAAAAGATTTGGCTTGCTATCAATGCTATTAACGCACTCGAAGGAATTCGTTTCTATGTGTCGTTTGCATGTTCCTGGGCGTTTGCTGAGTTAAAGAAGATGGAAGGCAACGCAAAGATCATAAAATTCATTTGTCGAGATGAGAACCTACATCTTGCATTTACTCAGACAATGTTAAAGATGTTGCCAGAGGACGACAAGGACTTTGCAAAGATACAAAAAGAATGTAAAGTCGAAGTGCAAGAAATGTTTTTAGAGGCAGTACAGCAAGAAAAAGATTGGGCAGCATACTTGTTTAAAGATGGGAGTATGATCGGATTGAACGAACGACTATTAGTTGATTACGTTGAATGGATTGCTCACAAGCGTATGGGCGCAGCAGGACTTGACTCTCCGTTTACAGGGGGAAGCAATCCCTTGCCGTGGACTGAGAAATGGATTAGTGGAGGCAATGTTCAAGTTGCTCCGCAGGAAGTAGCATTGTCATCTTACACAATTGGCGCGGTCGATATGGATGTAGAGGAAGGTGACTTTGGCGGCTTCAAGTTATAAGCGCAGATATAAGAAATAAAAACGAAGGTAAATATTCGTAACAAATCAAGGAGCCACTACATGTTAACAATTTATTCGAAACCGAAATGCCCGCATTGCCTACAAGCTAAACAATACCTAAGTTCAATGGATATAAAATACAACACGAAAGACATAACAAGAGACCCGCTAGCACATAGCTTCCTAATAGGAGAAGGTCACAAAACAGTACCACAATTTTATCAAGACGGGGCCTTACTTTTCGAAGGCGGCTACGCAACACTCAGGCAGCAGAGCAAAGAACAAATCAATCAATTAATGGGAGAATCAAATGCTACAAAATCTAGGACACAGTTATAAGAACGGAGACATAGTTTCCGTAAAAACATTGCAAGGAGAAGAATTCATCGCTAAGTTTTTAAGCGAAGAACACGATGTATATATTTTCGAAAAGCCGTTATCACTACAGCCAAATCAAGAAGGACAAATTTCGTTTGTACCGTCGATATTTTCTGGCGAAAATAAACGATGCATTTTTCCTAAATCAAATAGAGCGTGGATTACTAATACACACTCTGACGGAGAAGCAGCGTATTTGTCAGCCTCCACAGGAATCCAAACTCCAGCGAAACCATCGATTATTACTTAATTACCAACCTTCGGACATTTCAACGGTGCCGTACCACATTGCTATAACGCCATGTGTAAACGCACCATGTAATGTTTGATGCACGGGCGACCCGCCTTGATACATTGTGATATTAATTGTTTCATTGCCGACCTCTTTGCCTTGGGCTTTATGTTGCATTTTAAAGATTTGTTTCTTTAAATCCTTATCGCCATCAGGTTGCCAGTCGTCGGAAATCATATGCCAGGTTGATCCGTCCCAATAATCTCTATCTTGATTTCTGGAAAGTTCTGCCGAGGTGTCTTCGTCATTCATTGCGGTGTCATAAACTTCGCGGTCAACAGTAAACCAATGCCAGGACATGCCGAATTCATTTTCATCCTCGCCAGCATTCCATTGTTCGCCGTCAATTAACGGTTTCTGATCTCGCATGCGATCTGCCATATCGGACCTTTCCTTCTTGTCCCTTGCTATCGTAAATTCGTCTCTCGGATCGGGCGGTGGTGGACCCAAGCTTGTCAGGAATTTTTGTTCTAGTTTTGTCGACTCGACGCCAAAATTTCGTGTAGAGTGTAAGAATTTCCTAATCTTATCTTGGGCCAAGAACGACGACAACGGAATTCCAGGCCAATTGCCATCATTTAACATTGCGGCAATACTGCGTTTGTCATAGTTGTATTCAGGCAATGCATCTATTAGATACTTAACATATCCTTCCCAATTGCTTTCGCTATCTATGTCTGGAGACATCCAACCTGTTTGTCTTTCCCATTGTTTTAATTCGGCTTCCCAATTATCAGTACCCTCAACTAATATGTTCAAGGTTTTACGCATTTTGTCTATATGATTATCCATATTGTATTTATGAATAAATAGGTTCCATCCGTACGGAAATCCAAACACCAGCGAAGCCTGCAATTATTACATAAACGTTATAATTTAAGGAAGGAATTATTACATATATGTTATAATTTTTTCAGGCATAAATACAATATGCCAGCAGTAGCAAGAATAGGTGAATCATTCGATTGTGGAGATATTGTTAAGACAGCAAGTCCTAACGTATTCTGCAACGGAATCCCTGTTGCGCGAAAAACCGATGCAACGACTGGTCACGGATGTTGGTCTGGTACCGACATTAAGTCCGGATCCGGAACTGTATTTGTAAACAACTTAGCTCTTGCAAGAGCTGGAGATCCTAACACTCCTCACACTTGCTCAAGCATTCCAGAAACACACGGCGGCAACATTGTAGGCGGCAGCCCAGACGTCCAGGCAGACTAATGCCGTTAGATTGTTCTCCGCTTTATGAAGGTCGCCCAGACTCCGATCCATTCGCAGCTATATCATCAATGCCGGAATACGAATCAGCACGTTCGAGATTATTTGCAGGCGGAACATTCTTTCGTAGCAAATTAACCTCAGCTGATACACAAAGCCCGGACTGCAATAATATATCGTTAGAGGTAACTCGACCCAATCCATCCCTCGAAGGAATAGACTTAGTTGTATATTTTAACGAAGTGGAAGTTGAACGATATAGCGTTACACAAGATTTAAATTGTACAGCACCCGGCGAACCGCCTCCGCCCCCAGGCATAGGAAATGACGTAGCAATCCCAGCGTTAAGAACTGCAACAACAGACAGTCTGTATATTAGTATGCCGGTTCGAGGAACAGATTTACAAGACGGCGGAACAACTCCTCCCCCTCCTATTATTCCAACAGACGATGCTTGTTTGTCAGAATTTGAAATAACCGCAATGACAGGTGGTAGTGGATCTCTTGCAGCGGACGTTCCGAATATTGATACCGGACCCGACCGCACAATGACATATATTTCCACGCACGAAGATGACAACGGCAATCCCGTAGAACCTCCACAAGACGAAAAGTTACAGCAATTTGATTTTGATAACGATGCGTTTATCTCATACGTTCCTAACGCAGATTGCAGAATTTAACTAACCTTTTAGGATGACATACTATTAACGTTAGTCTATAATATCATTATGGGAATATTATCGCCAGATTACGAAATGATGGATAAAGTGTCAGCTGTAGTTGATGAAGTTAATGCTTGGTATAAAGCTGAACTAGCAATCAACCACGACATTGATGATATACAAGCATTAGCAGAAATGTTAAACATACAAACAATAAAATTCCAATTACCAATTGAATGGTTTGTATACGATGACAAACGAGCAACAACCACAGAATGGTTATCGGCCGCAGCTTGCACAGGCAAAATGATTAAGAATGGTAAGACGTTGCACAGTAATCATTTAGAGGTAATACTGTGGGAAAATAATTTAGAAGGTAAATGGGGGCCGATCACATTTAAAGAATTAGTCATGCAAATGATAGGGCACGAAACAATACACTTTAATCAGTTTAGTAGAATTGGTTATGATCGACTTAACGACTTGAAAAGCGGTCATCAAAAAGGACTTCAACTGTTTAATAAAACAGGCGAGGAGCATGACTATATGCAATGCTATTTACGTGATCCCCACGAGCTAATGGCATACGGACACGACTTGGCCGCTGAGATAAGACGTGTAAGTGATCCAGCAAAAGCTTTACGGAATCCGGAAGCGTTTAAAAATGAGTTGTTAGTTTACGAACAGTACAGAGATATCTTTCCACCCAATTCAAAACCATTGCAGAAACTATTGTCGTATGCAGCGAGGTACACGGAATGTTCTTAACAAAGATAACATATTGGTATTTGAATTCATATTGGCGAGGGAATAAATACGATGAAACTTGTCGTCATATGCCTTGCGCGAAGGTTCATGACATTACGCACTCAGGTCTTCTAAAATATGCAATATTACAAACGATAATAATAAACGCATTTATTTACCTAGGGATTTCATTTACAGAAATGCTTCGGGTAGTATATTGAAATTCTTTATAAATTTCTGCCATTGGTCAGTCAGGACAATGCAGAATTGGCTCAATTCTACTAATCTAGGAAAAATATCAACGGCAGCATTACTTGGTTTGGTTGTAGGAGTTATTGTTTTGATATTTCATTACTACTGGAGAATTACACTAGGGATAAAAATAATTCCCAAGCAATGGTATTGGACTTACCCAAAATGATAAAAGTTTTCCTAAGACTAATGAAAGAAGTTCATTCCTTCTCAGATTTTGTGGCCGTGATCCTAGCCTTCTTTAAAATATTTGGAGTGGCCGTAGTATTCGTACTCTATTATTATACTCACGGATTTGTAATGCTTCCGCCTAGTTGGGGATTTGTACGAAGAGACAGAAAATGAAGCCGCGCCAGTTCTGCATGTTCTGTGATACGTGGCGAGAAGTAATTCGTACTTGGGCCGAAGTGTTTATATTGTGGATCCTACTCACTGTGGCTATTTTCATTAGCCTATATTACTATGCATTTACAGGTTTGGTAATCTCCCCAATATTTGGTTGGGATTTTAATGGCCCGTACGAACAAGGATAATTACAAAACAGAGGAATAAATATGCCAGTTAAAAATTACGTATCAACAAAGAACTATGGTCCCGAGGAAGGATTTTCCATCGCTTACAGACAGTGGAAAGCTGATCGCAAAAGCGGCAAGCCCGACGGCGCAAAGTACACAAAGGATGAAATCCCGGGTTGCAATGCAATACACGGTTACGCAATCAGTTTCTATTTTGAATTTGAATGCGCAACACTTGACGCTCGCAACTGGGTTGTTGACTTTGGTGCATTGCGTCCGCTTAAAGAATTCCTTAAGGAAAACTTTGACCACACAATGTTAGTGGCGTTAGACGATCCGTACATTGAAGAGTTTCGTCATTTGTACAATATAGGCTTATGCAAGTTAACTGAAGTTGACGCGACAGGCTGCGAGGCACTAGCAGCATTCA
>Ga0164313_10002526_pt1 | contig 16341 bp, 13 predicted proteins | sample GuaBasSedimGuay4_FD_113735 | JGI IMG/M metagenome (GOLD analysis project Ga0164313, IMG submission 113735) | Subseafloor sediment microbial communities from Guaymas Basin, Gulf of California, Mexico - Guay4, Core 4569-4, 0-3 cm | ecosystem: Environmental > Aquatic > Marine > Hydrothermal vents...
ACCATATATGCTTTGCATGGATTTTAGTGTGTTTTGAAGCAAAGTTGAATTCATAATGCCGCAATCAACTATCAATGCATGGCCGTTGTTAGAAAGGATCAGTGAAAAATTTGGAAAGAATTCAGGGCCTTTAAATTTGAACAGGTGGGGGGACACCTCCCATAAAAAAGGTATTTTAGTTGGTTTTGATACTTTGTCCTGACTGGCTGAAGAAAAGGTATGCACATCGTATCCTCGAAGTAAAAGATGTTCTGTATGACGAAGTTTTTTTAGATATGTATTCAATTGTTGTTCCGGTTGCGGGATAATTGGCCCGTGGGATGGCAGGAGAAGAGCAGGACGATAATCCCGGATCAATGCTGCTGAATTGTGAAGAGTTCGGATGCCTTTACCAAATCCGTAATCCCATTGAGTGTCGAATAGGTGATGCATACAGGAACCATCGATCATAACATCACCTGAAAAGACAAACCAGCGATTGTTTTTATTTATCAGGTAACTCATACTGCCGGGGCTGTCGCCCGGTGTTTCAATACAAAGAATTTCATAGCCTCGCCAGGTAAACGTGTCCATTTTAGCAAATTCGCGGTCGACGCCTATAGGTTCAACCGGTGGTCTCACATAGCTGGCGCCATAGATGGTGTAGGGGTCACCGAGTGAAGTTTTTATTTTGCGAAAAGATTCAGGATGTTCAAATAATGCCCGTTCTCCTTTTGGAACTGCTATCCGGGGCTTAAAAGATTTTAGTTTTGGGAATCCCTGGCATTGCTCACGGTGATGATGTGTAAATAGAATCCAGTCAATATGTTCAACCCCTATATCGGGTAAATGATCCAGAATGCCGGCATCGCCCAGGTCAATTAGTAGCGCGTGATTTCCATCGCGCAGGAGATAAACATTACAAACATCCGTATAATGGTAAAGTCCGGGAAAGCCTTCGGGGTCCACGGGCAAACACCGGTCAGCTTTGTTTTGAGCTGGCTGGGCATAGAGACCTGATATTAAAAAAAGCTGTAAAAGAAAAAGGTGTATGATAAAAAACTTCATGTTCATTGAAATAAAAAAAATGATACAATTGAATATTCAATTTGAAAAGGTTTCATTGATAAAGCAAAATTTTTGCAAGGCATTTTCCCATAATGTAGAGACGCACGGCCGTGCCTCTCTACTAATCACCGAATCTAATGCCTTCACACCTGTACGGAAATATTCTGATATAAAATGAATTTGGAAAGACCACGAAATAACCTCATTTTTAATTTATAATTTTTATTAACCTGTTTGTCTATGAGCATTTCTCTTGTTGGCCTGGATTGGGTAGTTGGACTTGTAGTACTTCTCGGAAGTCTGGCTATAGGTCTGTACATGGCCTGGCGTGAGAAAGCCGGGCAGAATAGCTCTAATTTTTTTCTTGGCGGCCGTAAAATTACCTGGCCGGTGATTGGTGCATCCCTTTTTGCTACCAACATTGGAGCGGAACATTTGGTAGGGTTGTCAGGCGATTCTTACCGATATGGTTTGTCGGCCGGTTCTGTGGAATTAACTACTGGCATCACCCTGGGCTTTGCCTGTGCTATTCTTTTTCCCTACTATATGAAGAATAAGATCTTCACGATTCCCGAATTTCTGGAAATACGTTACAATCGCAATGCACGTACTTTTTTTTCCGGTTTGATGTTGGTGATCAGTGTGATGACCAAACTGGCATTCACCCTTTTTGCCGGAGCTCTTGTATTAAACAGTTTACTCGGATGGAATGTAATGACAACGGTTTTTTATATTGGCATAATAGTTTCAGTTTTTACAATGATTGGAGGGTTTACTGCCGTGGCCTATACCGACACCATTCAGGCGGTTATTATGATTTTGGGCACGAGTATCATGCTTTTCATCGGCCTGGATAAAGTAGGAGGGTGGCATGGCCTCATGGAAAAGGTGCCTGAGGCAATGAGTATTGCCAAGCCTTATGATGATCCTGTTTATCCATTTTGGGGGATTTTGGCAACAGCATTTTATGCGGGCATTTTTTACTGGGGTATTGATCAGGTAAATGTACAAAGGGTGCTGGCGGCTCCAAATATTAAACAGGCACGTTGGGGTGCTATGTTTGCTGTATTATTGAAATTATTACCCGTTTTTTTATTTGCTCTTCCGGGAGTTATCGCCTTCGCTCTATACCCTGGATTGGAAGGGGATGAAACCAAGCAGACTTTCATAGTTTTGCTAAATAATTTATTGCCGGACGGGTTACGTGGTTTGGTGCTGGCATCCCTTATGGCTGCTCTTATCACTTCGCTGATCGCTGTATTGAATTCAGTATCGACGCTTGTTGTTCGGGACTTCATAGTCGAATTTCGTCCTTCCACAACAGAAAAGACACAGGTTTTTCTCGGGAGGATCGTGATCATGATCGTTACTTTACTGGGAGTAGGTGCTGCTTATATGGTTTACAAAAATGAAGAGGGACTCTATAAATACTTGCAAACTATTTCAGCTTATCTGGTTATACCGGTTTTCCCGGCCATATTTTTTGGTATTATCAGTAAAAAGGTAACATTGAAAGGGGCAGCGGTTTCAGTGATAGTGGGCGTGATACTCGCCACATGGTTTGTGATTGATCAGTTTTTGGGGCCGGAGACCGGAAAGGAACTATTTCCGGTTTTGCACCATAAGCTGACACTTAATTTTGGCTATCGGGGATTATGGGCAGAGATATTTATTACCGGAGTTTTGTTTGCCGTTTCAGCAGTTACACCTAAAACCGCCCCGGAAAAACTTGCCAGGACTACTATTGATTATAAAGAAAAACTTGCCAGGTTTTCAGGCTTCACTGACTGGAGACTGCAACTGGCAGTTTTGGCATTAATAACAATCGCACTTTATATATGGTTGAGCTAATTGTAAAAAAATATAATTATGAATTATTCTAATTTGTCGCTTTTTGTCTTGGTAATTTTAATAGGTTTTTTTGGCTGTACTTCAAAAGAAGCATTTCGAGTGAAAGTGGAGGCCGAAGAGTCTGTTTATTCATATGAACCTGCCGATAACGGCGCGAGCCCTATGTGGGCACATGGTAATACTTGCATTGTACGTTATAATAACAGAGTGTTTGCATCAGGTCTGGAAACTCTGAAAGATGTTAAACCTTTGCACAATACGCGTTGGATGCTTTTTGAGCGGGATAAAGGGGGCTGGAAGTTGTTGTTAAAGGATCCCAAAGACCGGACTCGTGAACCAAGCCCTATGGGATTGATTCAGGATGGTCGTTTGCTTTTATCAGCAAACCCGACACTTACCGAGCCGGATACTTATAATGGCCCTGCAGATCCACAGATCCTGCAGTTTGATGTGAAACATCCAGCATTACCTGATAAAATTTTGAAACCCGTTTGGGAGGGTGACCCGCAGTTCACAGAGCATTCTTACCGCAGTTTTGCCATTGATGGTAAGGCGGGTGAAATGATCTTGTTTCAGAATATTGGTTACACACATGCGGAGTGGTCCTTTATGGATGAGGCAGGTAAATGGTCTGCACAGGGGAAGTTACCCTGGCCGGCAGGTGATTATTCGGAACCCATTGAGGGAGCTATAAGGGTATGTTATCCAGCTGTACAACTAAAAGATCGTAAAGTTTTCTATTTGGGTGTAAGCGATGTTGTGGAACCTATTAAGGTTTGGAGAGATTATAAATTTGAGCTGACCGGACGTAAGTGGGATTATGATTTCAGAAGGCTGTTTTACACCTGGTCAAAAGATATTACTACCGGGAAATTTGAGAAATGGGTGGAGGTGTCAAGCAGGGAAAAGACAGGCGGACGTATTACTCCTCATGATTTATGGCTGGCCCCTGATGGTCTGGTGTATGTCCTATGGTTTGAGCGCGCACTGGATGAAAGGCTTTGGGAAGATTTTTTCCCGGATGAAAAGCAGAGTGATGCATTGAATTATGCAATTATTAAGGAAGGCAAGGTTATTTTTAGGGAACCTGTGATGATCGGTACACCAGGAGAAACTGTTGTGCCCGGGCAGGGACGTTTTCATATTACAAAGGATAACCGGTTATTCGTGTTTTATTATGTGCATGGCGGATCTGACGACATTAAAGAAAACCGTATGGTCGAGATCTCATTGACCGGTGACCATGCGTTGAGCAAGCCTGTGAAAATAAACGTCGAAAGGCCATTAAGCAGTTTTTATACAGCAACGATCCGTGGAGGCTCTGCGCCTTCGTCGCTATTGGATGTTTATGGTAAAGACAAGGAAAATGAGATGCGATATATCCGGGTGAGGATAGAATGATTTAATGAACAGCCTACGATCTATTACTGCCGATTGCTAACTAATCCTACTCCAGTTTAGTGCATTTTTTCTCACTTTGTCTACCTGATGGCGGATAGCCAGATTTTCAGAGTGATTCAGGTCAGGGTCATTTTTCAGCAAGTCTATAGCTGCATTTCTGGCAAGTTCAAGAATTGCCTGATCTTTGCTCAAATCTGCAATGAGCAGATCGAGTACACCGCTTTGTTGGGTGCCCATCAGATCACCCGGCCCACGGAGTTTCAGATCGGCTTCTGCTATCTCAAATCCATCTGTAGTATCAACCATGGTTTTGATCCGCTTTTTACTTTCTTTTGTGAGCTTGTAATTGCTCATCAAAATGCAGTATGACTGATCGGCACCCCGGCCTACCCTGCCACGCAATTGGTGTAGTTGCGAGAGACCAAAGCGTTCGGCATTTTCGATTACTATCACAGTGGCATTAGATACATCAACCCCCACCTCAATCACAGTTGTAGCCACCATGATCTGTGTTTCTTTATCGATAAACCTGCGCATTTCAAATTCTTTGTCAGCAGGTTTCATTCGCCCGTGTAAGATGCTAACCTGGTATTTTGGAAATGCATTGACGATGGCAGCGTAGCCGTCGGTCAGGTGTTTAAGATCAAGTTTTTCCGATTCCTCTATCAATGGATAAACGATATATATCTGACGGCCGGCTTCAATCTGTTTTTTCATAAAACCAAATACCTTCAGGCGGTGCGAATCATAATTATGAAAGGTCTGTATGCTCTTTCTTCCTGCAGGTAGTTCGTCGATAACGGATACATCGAGGTCTCCATAGAGAGTCATGGCCAGAGTTCTTGGAATGGGTGTGGCCGTCATTACCAAAATATGCGGTAGTGTTGTAGTACTCTTTTTCCACAATTTGGCACGCTGAGCAACTCCAAATCGGTGTTGTTCATCTATCACGGCGAGTGCCAGATCCTTAAATTGAACTTTGTCTTCAATCAGTGCATGAGTCCCTACAAGGATATTGATCTCTCCTGTTATCAGTCCCTCGTGTATTTTTTTTCGGGCACTTTTTTTTGTGGACCCTTTGAGTACGGCTATTGACAGACCTAATTGTTTTGCAAATACACTCAGGCTCTTGAAGTGTTGGTCGGCCAGGATTTCAGTAGGTGCCATAAGGGCCACCTGGGATCCATTGTCAATAGCAATAAGCATGCAGATGAAAGAGACGATTGTTTTTCCGCTGCCGACATCACCCTGGATCAGGCGATTCATTTGCTTTCCGGATTTCATATCCGTATAAATTTCCCTTATTACGCGTTTTTGCGCATCTGTTAACACAAAAGGCAGGTGTTTATCATAGAATTTTGTTAGCAATTCTGTTTTGTTTAGTACTTTCCCTTTAAATTTTTCGAGCCGTGTGAGCTTGAGTTTTAGCAATCTGAGTTGCACATAAAATAATTCTTCAAATTTGAGTCGGTATTGGGCTTTTTGAAGATGTTTATGACTTTTGGGAAAATGTATGTTTATCAATGCATCTCTTTTTGAGATCAAGCTGTATTTATTAATTAAACTATCGGGAAGCGTTTCTTCAATATGAGTATTAACGGTAGCCAGCAATGTTTTTTCCAATTTGGAAATAGCTTTACTGTCGAGAAAGCGTGTTTTTAATTTGTCTGTTGTAGAATATACAGGTTGGAAATGACGGTTTTTTTCACTTGCCTGTGTGAGCAGTTCTATTTCCGGGTGGGTGATGTTGAGTTTTTTATTAAAAATGGAAGGTTTGCCAAATACGATATAATTAGCTCCGAGGCTTAGTTTTTTCAATATCCATTGTGCCCCCTGAAACCAAACTAACTCGATTTCACCTGTTTCATCCATCAGCCAGGCGTGCAAACGTTTTTTTCTTGCATGTCCTACCAGTTCATAATGTCTCAAATGGCCTTTAACCTGAATGAAAGGCATATGGACATTAATTTCTTTTATTTTGTAAAATTTCGTCCGGTCTTCGTAGCGAAAGGGGTAGTACTGCAGTAGGTCTCCGAAATCAAATATTTCGAGTTCTTTGTTGAGCAGATCGGCTCGCGCAGGGCCTATTCCTACAAGAAATTCGATTGGAGTTTTAAATATACTATTCATTAGTTAATAACCTGCAGTATTATTGAAGCGACTTTAGTTTCTAAAAGTATAATTTAGCTTTTGAATTTCGAATATAAATGTTGAGCGAAGTCGAAATAAAGATTAACGATTTAAGAATAAAGAAATATGAGAAATTAGTTTACAATGAAATCGGATTCATTTCATTGTAATTTTTCACTTCAAAAATCGATATTCTTAAATTGACTTCATCCATTTCATTTGTTTTATAAACCTATAAATTTCAAATGCAAAACTTTTACAACTCCTTATTCCACCGCAGCGTGTTGAGCATATGCAGTATATCATCGCGCATATATTTGATTACAGGTGCAAGCGAATCATTTTTTGTAGCGGTTTTAAAGTACAATGCACCCCGGAGGAAATGTTCGGTACTGTCTGTGGAGTAAAACTGGTACTGGCTGGGCACTTCTCCACTCAATTCGGTTAATATGGCAGTTTTACCAAGTTTTGTCTGAAATATATGTTCATCAATGGCATAAGCTTTTATTTGGTGTTTAGAAGTGAGTTTCCAGGCAGTCCGAAAATATTCTTCGAGTAGCTTTTGACTTTTTTTCACAGGTTTATAGGTAATAGAAATGGTGGCATCAATATTAGGGTAGTAAACATCAATCCAATATGGTTCTGATATCCCTGATGAATCGGGATAAATTACTGCGTGTTTGGAATATTCAAAAAAGTATGGAAATGAATCGGGCATGGATATATATTGATGCTTCGGGAGGACTATCCTGTTATATCCTTTTGGTTTGGGCATATAGTCTTTTGTGCACGCAGTCATAACGGCAAAAAGAAAGAACCACAATATCGATTTATACATAGCGAAGAAATGAGTAAATGATTAGTTGATGCTTTAATAAGCCATAATAAGTTGCAAAATTAATCAATGTTTTTAGCCTGTATTTTGGTTCTTATTAATCTTTCAATAATAAATAATCATTAGAAAATAATAAATTGATTTAGCTTATTTTATTAAGACCCGGATGCGTTTTATTCTTTTTTGATTTATTGCCACTACAGTGAATACAAAATTATCGATTTCTATTTTTTCTCCGGCACGAGGGAATTTACTTGATATTTCCAGGATCAGACCCCCGAGAGATTCACTTTCTCCTTTCATTGAATCGAAAATGTTGGGATCCTTATGTATTATCTTACAAAAATCAATGAGTGTGGTCTTACCTTCAAATAAGAAGGTGTTGTCATTGATCTTTGAATAAATAATATCATCATCATCAAATTCATCCCTAATTTCACCAACGATCTCTTCAATCACATCTTCAAGTGTAACCAAACCTGAAGTGCCACCGTATTCATCCACCACGATGGCCATATGTACATGCATTTTCTGAAAGTCCTTTAACAGGGTGTCAATTTTCTTTGTTTCAGGTATGAAGAATGGCTTGCGTATTAGTTTCTGCCATTTAAAATTTTCTTTTTTATCCAAATAATAAAGAAGATCTTTGTTGAATAAAATACCTTCAATATTGTCGATGGTTTCGCTATAAACCGGGAAACGGGAATATCCGGTTTTATTGATTGTGTCCATCAGCTGATGGAAATCCATCTCTGTATCAAATGCAGTCATATCCACCCTGGATGTCATGATTTGCTTTACATTGAGCTGCCCAAAATTCACAATACCCTTTAATATGTCTGTCTCTTTTTCCTGAATTTCATCGCCGGTTGTAAGTTCAAGAGCTTGTATTAGATCTTCAGCTCTAATTTCATAGCCTTCTCTTTTAATGCGTTTTTCAATTATGCTTGAAAATGAAGTGAGTATCCATGAGAGGGGTTTGAAAAAAATGAATGCATAATAAATGAGGGGAAAGGAAAAACGTACAAATGGGATACTTTTTTGATTTGCATAAATCTTGGGCACCACTTCTCCAAAATATACCAATGCGAAAGTGACAATGGCGGTAAGTGCAACGATTATAATACCTTCTATTTGGTTTGTCCCCACTATGCGCCATATAACAAAGGTAGAGAGGGTAATAAAGGCTATGTTGACCAGATTATTAAGTATCAGAATGGTTGCCAACAAGCGCTTAGGTTTTGAGACCAGCTGGTTGATGCCGTCCTTATTGTGGTACTCTTCTTTTAGTTTAATGATTTCGCTTGAGCCCAATGAGAAAAAAGCTACCTCTGATCCCGAAACCACAGCTGAAAGGAACAATAAAATGAATAAAGCCAATCCTGAGGCCACATAAAATACAACCGGAACCTGAATGACTAATAAATTCAATAATAACTCAGGGAGCGGATCGTCTAGACTTGTTTCCAAGATAATCTATTTATTTCACAATTAGAACGGCAAATCGTCCGTTTCACCTTCATTCTCTTTGATTACTGGGGGGACACTGGCTTGCTGATTATTATCAGGAGGTGCTTGCGGTTGAGTAGAAGGCTTATCGTAAGAGGGTGCTTCCTGATTGCCTGTTGGTTTTCCACCAAGCATTGTCAAATTTTGGGCCCTGATACGTGTTGTAGTCCTGGTATTCCCATCATTGTCTTGCCAGGTTTCCGTTCTGATTTTTCCTTCTATATAAACGGAATTCCCTTTTTTAAGATATTGTTCGGCTACTTTTGCCAAACCATCCCACAACTCTATGCGGTGCCATTCGGTTTGTGTCACCCGCTCACCATTTCTGTTGTTATAGGATTCCGATGTGGCGATATTAAAATTCGCTACCACTGATCCAGTACTCAAATGACGTACCTCAGGGTCTGACCCAAGGTTTCCGATTAATATAACTTTATTTACTCCTGACATTTTTTTTGTTTATATCTGCAAAAGTATGAATGTTTTTTAAAACTAATCAAATTATTTTTTCACTTCAACTATCTAACAAGAAATATAACGGTTGGCGACGTTTCTATTTCATTTTGCATATATTTTTGTAGTTTTCTTTTTTAATTCTCGTTTGAGCATGTAAATTTGACGTTCAAATTAATTGATTCATAGGTTTTTATATAATTAAATACTACTACAAGTGACAAAAGCAGATGTAATAACAAAAATTGCTGATCAGACAGGTATTGACAAAGCAGATGTTCAAATTACCGTTGAAGCATTTTTTAGTGTCGTTAAGGATTCCATGGCGGAAGGTGAGAATATTTATGTCCGTGGCTTTGGAAGTTTTGTTAATAAAAAGCGTGCAAAAAAGATTGCGCGGGATATTTTGAAGAATACTGCTATAGTAATTGATGAACATTATATTCCAAGTTTTAAGCCTTCTAAAGTATTTGTTGAAAAAATCAAAAATAGCAACCAGGTTAAATCTGCAAATTCATAATTCTAGTTTATTCTGTAAGAAGAGGATTTTGTTTTGTGGTTGCCGGAGTGCGTATTACAGGTTAAAAAGAAGTGACTGGTTTGAAACACGCCTAAATTTTGTATTTGGAAGAGTAATTGGGTGCTTTTCTCAGAAAATCAAATAAAAAGATATATATTTGCATCCCCGTTATCAGAGGGTTGCGTAATTATTAGTTATTGAAAGATAAAGGGCAATGTGGTTTGCTTTACATTTACAAGCTAAATTGTCAAAAAAAGATAGTAAAAATATAAATTTTAAAGGATTTGTACTATGCCTTGCGGAAAGAAAAGAAAAAGACATAAAATTGCCACACACAAGCGGAAAAAGCGTCTGAGAAAAAACAGACATAAGAAGAAACATTAATATTCGTAATAGGGTTATTACATAACAAATAACAATAGCCATGAGTAATGAATTAGTAATTAATTCAACTCAGCATGGTTGTCGCATAGCCCTTTTAAGAGATAAGAGCCTCGTTGAATTTCATGATGAGGAGTTTGAAAATAAATTCACAGTTGGTGATATTTATTTGGGAACAGTAAAAAAAGTTGTACCCGGACTTAATGCAGCATTTGTCGATATTGGATATGAAAAGGATGCATTTTTGCATTACTTCGATCTGGGTCCCCAATTTAATTCTCTAAATAAATATGCACGTATCGTTGTATCAGGCAAAAATTTGCCATACGACCTGGGGAAATTTAGGCTTGAACCTGATATTGACAAATTAGGTAAAATCAATCAGGTACTTACCAAGAATCATAAGATTTTGGTACAGGTTGTAAAAGAACCTATCTCTACAAAAGGACCGCGTTTATCAAGTGAGTTGTCATTAGCAGGAAGGTTTATCGTTTTGGTGCCTTTCTCTAATACCGTTAGTATTTCAAAAAAAATCACGAGCAGGGACGAAAGGAAACGCCTCTTGCGTTTAATTTCCTCGATTAAGCCTGAGAATTTCGGAGTGATAATCCGTACGGTCGCAGAAAAAAAGGATGTGGCCGAACTAGATCGTGATTTGCAAAACCTTGTAGATAAATGGCAGAAGGGTGTCAGAACCCTTAAGCAGGCTAAGCCCAGAGACAAGGTGATCGGTGAAATTGGCCGGGTATCATCATTTCTTAGAGATGTCTTGAATGAGTCCTTTGATAGTATAACAGTTAATGATCAAGTTCTTTATGAAGAGGTCAAGTCGTTTACAAGAGAAATTGCCCCGGAAAAGGAAAGAATTGTAAAACGCTATAGTGGAAAAGTAAAAATATTTGAGAATTACGGTATCGAAAAACAGATGAAACTGCTTTTTGGAAAATCTGTAAGTCTTCCTCATGGTGGTTATTTGATCATTGAGCATACTGAAGCTTTACACGTAATTGATGTCAACAGCGGGAATAAATCAGCTGGTGAAACTGATCAGGAAACCACAGCCTTAAAAACTAATATTGAAGCAGCTAAGGAAATAGCCAGGCAATTGCAGCTGAGGGATATGGGAGGGATTATCGTGGTCGACTTTATCGATATGCGTAAATCCGAAAATAAAAAACTGCTGAATCAAAGGATGAAGGAGTATATGAAAGATGATCGTTCAAAGTTTACGATCCTGCCCCTTTCCCGTTTTGGATTAATGCAGATCACTCGTCAGAGAGTGCGCCCTGAGTTAAATATAAAAACTACGGAAACATGTCCGGCTTGTGGGGGATCAGGTAAAATTGCACCCTCAATCCTTATCGCTGATCAGATAGAGGGCGACCTGAAATATCTATTGGTGAAACAAAATGAAAAGCATGTAAAAATCCTTTTGCATCCATATTTGTATGCCTTCTTTACGGTAGGAACATACTCGAGGCAAATGCGATGGTTCTTCAAGTATCGCAGATGGATTTCCCTGATTCAGGATACCTCTCTTCCAATTACTGATTATTTATTTACAAACAAGGAAGGCGATCTTATCGAGTTGAGATAATGGGTTAGTCGAGATTTAGTTTAAGTACATCCAGGTATTTATTGATAAGTTTTATTTCCTCTTTTGATAATAGGAATGCTGTAGCACCGGAATTATCGGTGATCTGTTTTGGATTTCTTGCGCCTGCCAATACACTCGTTATGCCCGGCTGGTTCATGGTCCAGTTTAAAACTACCTGGGCTATAGTTGCCTGATGCTCATCGGCGATTGGTTTTATTTGGTTGAGAAATTTGTTGACCAATTCAATATTTGCTTTCTTAAAGAATGGAGTTGATGGTCTGTGGTCACCTGGTTTGAAGACATAATCCGGTGTTATTTTACCTGTCAACAGACCTCTTTGCATAGGGCTGTAAGCAAGAATACCCACTCTGTTTTTAATGCAAAAAGGCATAACGTCCTTTTCAATACTCCGGTTTATCATACTGTATGGCACTTGATTGACGGCTATAGGAAGATATTTTATAGCTTCATCCAATTGATCCAAAGAAAAGTTTGATACACCAGCTGCACGAATTTTGCCTTGTTGAATTAGCTGATCAAGAGCTTCCATGGTCTCCGATATTGGTGTTGAAGAATCAGGCCAGTGCATTTGATACAGATCAATGTAATCGGTACCCAGCCGCTTCAAACTTTCTTCACATTCTTCGATTACACGCTCTTTTCCACCATATTTGTAAATATCAACTGAGTTTCCTGAATCGTCCTGGGTGGTAAAATGGTACTGGCCTTTGGTGCTTTTCCATTGAAGTCCGAATTTTGTGAGGAGTTGTATTTTGTCTCGCTTGCCTTTTATGGCTTTGCCAACAAGTTTTTCGCTGTGACCAAAACCGTAAACAGCCGCTGTATCAATTGTAGTGATACCCTGATCCATTCCTGCTGTAATGGCATTAATTGCAGCCTTATCATCACGCCCACCCCACATCCAACCGCCGATGGCCCAGGAGCCAAATGAAATGACAGATAGTTTAACTCTACTTTTTCCGGCTTTTCGTAATTCCATTTTTATGGTTGTTTTTGATTGTTTTTATTCAATAAATAATAAGAATTATATTCATTAATATGCCAAATGTAATATTACTTTACAATTTGACACTTATATTTAATTATATCAGCATAGATTTATATCGGTGTTTGATATATGTTTATAAAATAATTTTTACCCATGGAAATAAGATGGCAAAAAGGCTTACGATTAATGGTCGTTTTTTTAATGTTACAAAGTATAGGTATTTTAAATGCTTCAGCTCAATCTAATTTTTACAAGCTGCACTCTTTGTTTATTTATAATTTTGTAAAAAATATTCAATGGCAAAATGTGGGTGACAAATTTCTTGTTGGTGTTTATGGTAGTGATAATGCCATGAAAGTGCTTAAGGAAAATTTAGCAGGAAAAAAGTCAGGTTCCAAGGATATTGAGATTGTAAAGATAAAGTCATCCGCGGATGTGAATAATTGTCAGGTGGTTTATGCTCCAAAATCTAATAAATCAAAGATCATGGATCTTATAGAATCAAGCAATCAAAGCGGGAAGCTCTTTGTTACTGAAGATGACCTCACATCTGATGGCGCTTCCATCAGCTTTGTTATTCAAAGTTCAAAGTTGAAATTTAAGATCAACAAAAACAACATTGATGCTTCAGGTTTGAAGGTTAGCGGTGCGCTCCTATCTCTGGGTATAGTTGTGAATTGATCGAGTTTAATGACAGGCTCTAATCGGTACGCCTTGAGGAAATAAAGCGATATATCAAAAAGGCAATGGCCAATCCAACTATTAGACCTCCAAGTATTTGACCCCATGCACTAAACAATAGTAGTTTATTTAAAATGCTATTGTGCATTTTATTGTCAATTTGTATGTTGGCCACTGCTGCCGCATGTGTCATGAGCGATACTGCCAGGTCTTTTTCAGGTATACTTTTATGGCACGATAAGCACACGCCACTTCTGTCAAGTTTAGCCCTGGCGGTTGAATCCAGTGGGCCAGATAGATTAAAGTGATGTCCTACAGTTTGTAATTGCTTCCCGTTTTCATCTACAAATCGTGACCAATCCATATGTAAATTTGGAATGCCTGGTATTTGTGAGGTTACTCTTTCAGGTAGCACTTTTCCATCTGCTGTCATAAGGTCTACAATAAAATCTTCTGATGGATCGCTGATAAACTTACCGCCCTCAATACCATATCCTGCAGCAGTTTTACTTGTATGACAACTCTCGCATGATCGCGCTTCTTTTTGTACAGTGTGTGGATGTACAGGTGACATATCTATACCTAACTGCCCTCCATTACCTGCCCCTTCTACATTAGGTATCTTAAAAATATGATTTTGGAGTACGGCTTTGCCATTTATTCCGATTACCGTGATGGTAGTCTGACACCCCGGAATCGTGGGTGATATACGTCCTTCACCGTTTTGGGATAGTGGTGGATCTTCCCAGCGCAGGTAGCTTCTCGTTTCCGTAACTTCACCATCGATCATGTAATTATTGAGATTATCGCGCATGCAACCAGTGCGACCCTGCTCATCGTGATCTCCCGCAGCAGCCAGCCAGTCAACATGTTGGGCGCCATTGCTGTAATCTATCTTGACATGACAACCATAGCATTGGGGCGCCCAGGTAGCGTGGCAGGTATAACATTCCATCCGGTCTGTATGAATGGAAATCTGGTCCATAGCCACAGTTCCTGCTTGTGACAATTTATTTTCAGCCTTTAATTTTTTAAGAGGGATTAAATTTAGGTCTTTGCCGCTGGCCAGATGTACGATCACATCCGAACCTGTTTTAACCACATTAACAAACGGATTACCGCGAGCTGACCTAAGATATCCATCTTCCGGATCATAAAACATCCCTTTTTTCAGATATTCAGGTATGATGATATCAACGCCTCTGGCTTGTCCTGTGGAAGGAGTGGTTTCAAATTCATCACCGTAACCAAGGGGTAGTTCCCAGGGATAAAGTTTTGTAGTACCATGACAGTCCTGGCATTCAATTTCAACCGGTGCAAGGGTAGATCCGCTCAAAAACCCATCACCGTGTATATCGATGGAAGTATGACAATCCTGGCACAACATGCCCAACTTGTAGTGTAAATCCTCTTGCAGGTGCATGTAATGTTTGGAGTGAAGTCCAGGCTGACCATTGCCCTGTTCGTCAAAGGTTGATTCATATTCTGTTTCCATAAGCCCCTGGTAAGAAACACCGATTCGTTTGCCACGATTGTGACAGGTAGTGCAGGTTTCTACTGATATGCCGGAGTAATGAGTGCCGTGTACGTTGACCAACGCATCGCGAGTTGATTGTATGGAATGAACTAGCATATGGCCGGCTTCGTCATGAGAAATGGAGTGGTCTTCGCCTTCGTAAAAACCGTTATTGGAATAAGGAATATGACAGGAAGAGCATCCGGTACCACGGTAGTCACCCCGGCGTTTACGGCCTTTTGACCCGGTGTGGCAGCGTTGACATTCCTGGCGTAAGTAGGTATAAGCAGCCAGCTGAGGGTTTTTTGTAGCTTCTTCAGCAGTGGGTGCTGGTGGCAGGGGTCTCATCTCCTGTGGATATACCTGTGGGTTTTTACCGCTGATCACATTCATGTATTGTTTGTAAGCCATGGTTCCTAGCCGGTCCTGAATGCTTACGTTTTTTGTAGGATAATTGCCGATGTTGTGCTCATATCCTTCCATGCCACCAAAACCCCATAAAGTTCCCTGAATTTTTCCCTGCTCTGTCATCATAAGAGAATTCATCTGTGCCATTATCTGTTCATTGTGACACATTCCGCAGGTATTCTCGTTTATCCACGAACTTCCGGGATCGGGATAGAAGTTTTTGGGCCCATCGTTATTGATAAAGTAGGAAATGGTGCCCCGGTGAGCAGCATGAACTTCTATGGTTTCGGGATTACCGCCATGGCAAACGATACAGTTATTATTTTCATAACCTGATTTTTTAGCAAGGTCATTGATGGTAATCATCATTTTCGAATTTGGATCGCGGATATCTTCAATCCCTTTGTGGCAATTCAGACACAGATTCGAACCGGAGTATGCCGAGACAGAAAGGAAAATAAGGATAAATAAGAGGATATGAGAATTAGCGGTCATTAATGATGGCTTGGTTTGTTTATACCAAAATAGGGAATTGGAATGAAATAATGAAATTCATAGATTCAACAACCCATTTTTTTCATATATATTCTGTTTTTATTGGTAGTATGATTAGTTTGCATTGTAGTAAATACAATTTTTTGTTAAAATTAGATATATGATTTCTATCATTAATTTTATTGTTGCTTTCTCTTTAATTTTTCATCCAGGTACAACCATGCCCCAACGGGGTATATGTGCGCACCGCGGTGCAATGGATACACATCCTGAAAATACGGTTGCTGCTTTTCGTGAAGCGGTCAGGCTGGGTGTACATATGATTGAGTTTGATGTTAGAATGACTAAAGATGGCAAACTGGTTATTTTGCATGACAAAACGGTTGACCGGACAACCAATGGTCATGGTGCCGTGACGGATAAGACCCTGAAGGAAATTAAACAACTGGATGCCGGGAGCTGGAAATCCACCATATTTAAGGATGAGCGCATTCCAACTCTACGGGAA
>Ga0164313_10002528_pt1 | contig 16338 bp, 14 predicted proteins | sample GuaBasSedimGuay4_FD_113735 | JGI IMG/M metagenome (GOLD analysis project Ga0164313, IMG submission 113735) | Subseafloor sediment microbial communities from Guaymas Basin, Gulf of California, Mexico - Guay4, Core 4569-4, 0-3 cm | ecosystem: Environmental > Aquatic > Marine > Hydrothermal vents...
ATAACACTGAGATGACGGTGACGTTGGGTAAGCCGATTGCTATGGATGAGGGTTTGAGGTTTGCTATTCGTGAGGGTGGCCGCACTGTTGGTGCTGGCCGTGTCACAAAGATCATCGAATGAAGAAGTATCTAGTACCTGGTATCTAGTACCTGGTAAAGAAATCAGAAGACCAAGTACCAAGTACCAAGTACCAAGTACTTCTAAGAACGAAGAGAGTTTTCATGAGCGACAAACGACCGCCGATCACGCTTGCATGTGAGACATGCAAGAGGCGCAACTACGTCACCTCGAAGAACAAGACGAACACGAGGGAACGTATCGAGTTGCGCAAGTGGTGCAAGTGGTGCAGGGAAACCAAGCCACACAAAGAGACTCGGTAGAAGAAGCCATCAGCTGTCAGCTTTCAGCCGTCAGCTTTCAGCCGGTTATCTGTTGATCTGTGAGATCAGGTTCTTTGGGTTCAGCATCCCGTAGTCGAACACGAAGACCGATCCGTCGACCATCGTGACGATCGCCTGTTTCATGAACCCCTTCTTGCGTAGTTGAGCCCCATCGATGTCTGCTCGTGGCAGGGTGAACCCAAAATCGGTATCTGTGTTGTGGAAGTACGAGGCATGGCCACCGCTGACCGCAAAGGATCCGAGAGCCAACCCGATCCCCTTGACAACCTGGGCGTTACTTGAGTCATAGAGGCCCCTGTACTCGAGGTCGCTGTCCGTCAAGCGCAGCTTGCCTGTGATGCGGCCCCCTTCTTCGGGAAGGAAGTTGATCGTCCATTCGTTTGCTGCCATACACGCCCTCTTTCGTCTCGCGATTCTGGAGTCACCCTACTTGAACGCGGCGGGGCATGTCCTCGCTCACATGCAGCCGGTCGCTTCCTCTATCCTGTAGCCATGGATACCGCCAGTGGATTCACATTCGGGCTCGTCATAGCGGCATTTCTCCTCGGGTTGCGTCACGGTATCGACTGGGACCACATCGTTGCGATAAGTGATATCGCCGCCACCCAGGACTCCAAACGGCGAGGAGTCTTTGTTGGAACTCTCTATGTGCTTGGCCACGCGTCCGTGATCATCATCCTCGGCTTGGGAGCGATCGCACTGGGTGCGACCGTTCCGGACTGGCTCGATGCTGTCGCTGGCCGAGTGGTGGGAGTCACTCTGGTCGTTCTCGGGATTCTGGTTGCGGTCACTCTCGTTCTTGAGCGCGGATCCTTCAGGGCTCGCAGCCGGTGGATGATCCTCTTTGAGACCTCACGCAGAATGGTCCAAGCCACGAGAGCGAGGTACACGCATTCGCACGAACACGTCGCTATCAGTCACGCACATCACGATGATGACGAGATCGACGATGACGGCACGTCGATGGTTGCCGCACCGACGCACAGCCATACCCATGAACACGAAAGCGACAGTGAGTACACCAACAGAGCTGCCGTAGGTATCGGTGCGATCCACGGCGTTGGCGCTGAGACGCCTACCCAGGTGGTGGTGTTCCTCGCCGCTGCATCAGCGGGAGGCGTGTGGGCAGGAATCGTGGTGCTGGCCATGTTCGTGATCGGCCTCGTCGTATCGAACTCGGCGATTACTCTCGCGTCTGTGTTCGGTTTCTCGATGGCGTCGCGGAGTCAGGGGGTTCAGATCGGATTTGGCGTGTTCACAGCGGTGATGAGTATCGGTATCGGTCTCTTGTTCCTTACCGGATATGACGCGATCCTTCCCGCTTTCTTCGCCGGGTGACGCACCGATAGCTAGTTGCTCGGCGTCGTCTACCGTTCCCCCATGGAATCCGTGAACACACCTCTTGATCTGGTCGGCCGAAATGTCGGGCCTGTCGAGGTAGCTGTTGTGGCAGATCGTGTTGCGCAGTACGTTGAGGCGACCGGTGCCGACCCCGCGACCTGGACCGAAGAAGCGCCGCCAGGGTTCGCTTCGGTGCTGTTGTTCGCCGCGGCAGATGAGTTCCTCTATCACCCCGATGTCATCGACTACACCGCAACGCTGCTCCACCTCGACCAGTCGTTCACCTATGTAGCACCGATACGCGTCGGATCCGCTGTACGGGTTGAAGGCACGGTAGCGAGGGTCAGGGAACGTGCAGGTTCCTACTTCGTGACATTCGACGCATACGCCTCTGATGACCGTGGGCTGGTCATGGAGTCGAGGTCTACGTTCATACTGTCTGATCGCACGGCCCCCCGACCTGAGGCGATCCGCACTGAACCACCCGTGCATGAGCGTGCACAGAATCTGGGAAACGAGCGCTCAGCGAGCCGGTACGATCTCGTACGGTACGCAGCGGCGACCCGCGATTTCAATCCCCTTCACTGGGATCATGAGTTCGCTGTTGACTCCGGGCTGTCAGGAACGGTGGTCCACGGGTTGCTGATGTATGCATGGATGGTGCAGCAGGCCTCAGACGCGTCCGGAGGGCGCCGTGTGGTCTCTGCAAAGATCCGGTTTCGTTCAGCACTTCATCCTGGCCAGCAAGCGACTATTTCAGCTTCCGTCTCGGATGACAGCGTTTCTGTAACACTGTTTTGCGGTGACGATCGTCTAGTCACGGGTTCCATGACTCTCGCGCCACAGGGAACGTAACACCGTGGAACGCGAGAGAGTCGAACCCACCGAACCGCAGGCCCTTGTTGATCGCGCCAGGCACGGTGACAGGGACGCCTTTGGTGAGCTCGTTGCGATTCATCAGCAGGAGGTGTACACGTTGGCTGTTCGGCTGGTGCGAGATCGAGACGAAGCATCTGACGTTGCCCAGGACGCGTTCATCCGAGCGTGGCGTGCAATGCCGAAGTTCAGAGGAGACGCGAAGTTCTCGACCTGGCTTCACCGGATCACGGTCAACACCGCCTGGACCCATCGCACGAAGCGGAACCGTGTCCGTCTCGACCCCCTCGACTCGCTTATCTCGGAGCCTCAGGCAACGACGCTCGACCCGATACGGGCAGGCGAGTCCGTGTCCATCGGCCCGATAATCGAAGAAGCGTTGAGCAAGTTGTCCTACTCAATTAGATCCGTTGTCGTGCTCAAGGACATCTATGACTGGAGCCACTCTGAGATCGCAGAGCACCTCGGCATCTCGGTGACCGCCGCCAAGGTCAGGCTCCACCGTGGGCGCAAGGAACTCCGTTTGCGGCTCGATGGTTGTCAGGACGGTGCCTCGTGAGCGTCATGTGTTCAGCAGTGTCCGTGGCCCTTCCGAGCGTGGGTAACGATGCCATAGCCGGGCGTCTTTGGTCCCACATCGAATCCTGTGCAGCTTGCCAGACGCGGTACACGGGCTACCGCGAGATGCACGACGAACTGGCAGATCTACGATTCGTCCAGATCCCAGCACCGATAGGGCTGTCGCAGAAGGTGATGGCATCGCTTGGTCCCGTCGCGGTCCCTGACCTTGACGAGGGTTGGGATCATGTCGTACCTGTCGCTGCTGCAGCTGCTCTGGCAACAGCTGCAGCTGGTACCGCGGTCCTACTCAAGCTGTACCGCCATCGCGCAGCGTGATACTCGCAAGCTCGCTGTCAGATATCAGACGGGTCTTGCTCTGACTGTGGCCTGTGAACTGTGCACTGTGCACTTCTTCTCCCCATTATCTCGCACAGCAAGACCGCAACCGGTTTACACTTCCGGTGAGGGGTACATATACTCCCCGTTCGGGGCCCAGGCTGGCCGAAGGGGTGTAGCTCCAATTGGCAGAGCGCCGGTCTCCAAAACCGGATGTTGTGGGTTCGAGTCCCGCCACCCCTGCAAACTACTGAGGAGTACGTAGTTGAACCGTGAGATGCGACGCCTTCAGGCGAAAGAAGAAGAACGCGCCAAGAAGCGGCGTGCCGATGGATCGCGCGCCCACAAGAAGCCGAACAAGGATCAGAACCTTAGTTTCTTCGCGCGGACGAAGAAGTACTTCCACGAAGTACGCCAAGAACTCAAGAAGGTGGCGTGGCCATCTCGCGAGGAGTTGATGACCTACACGGTCGTCGTCTTTGGTATGACAACTGTATTGACACTTTACGTGTTCGCCCTCGACTGGGGTTTCTCCAAGCTTGTTGCGGACGTTCTGAGGGCTATCACGTGATGACAGAGGCAAGTGCAGACACAGCAGTGGACAGCGTACCTGAGGTTGTTGAACCCAAGCCGCTCAGCCCGTATGACCTGCCCGGTGGCTGGTATGTGATTCACTCATATTCCGGTTACGAGAAGAAGGTCAAGGCCAATCTCGAGAACCGCGTCAAGTCCATGCATCTCGAGGACAAGATCTTCGATATCGTGATCCCCATGGAACAGGTCGTTGAGTACAAGAACGGCAAGAAGGTCACGGTGGACCGCAAGAAGTTCCCCGGCTACGTGCTCGTTCGTTTGTACATGGACGATGACTCCTGGTACGCCGTTCGCAACACGCCGAATGTCACAGGTTTCGTCGGATCAGGCATCACCCCGAGCCCATTGTCACGTCGCGAGGTTGAGCGAATCCTCGGGGTTGAGAAGGAAGAGGGCACGAAGAAGGACAAGCCAACTTTCAAGCCAGCATGGGATGTTGGCGAAACAATCCGGGTCGTTGGGGGCCCATTCGCAGACTTCAACGGCATCATCGAAGACATCAATGTGGACCAGTCCAAGGTCCGTGTTCTCGTAGACATTTTTGGTCGCGAGACTCCTGTCGAACTCAGCTTCGACCAGATCATCAAGTACTAACAACAAGGAAACTGAATCATGGGCCGCAAGAAACTGATGACAACGCTCAAGTTGCAAATCCCTGCTGGCAGCGCAAGCCCTGCGCCCCCGGTTGGCCCTGCGCTTGGCCAACATGGCGTGAACATCATGGACTTCGTCCAGGCGTACAACACTGCCACCCAGGCACAGGCCGGGACCATCATCCCTGTCGAGATTTCCATATACGAAGATCGCTCCTTCACCTTCATCACGAAGACTCCGCCAGCGGCCGTTCTTCTTCGCCAGGCAGCGAAGATCGAGAAGGGGTCAGCGGTCCCTCACCTGGAGAAGGTCGGATCTGTCACTCGTGACCAGGTCAGGGATATCGCCGAAACGAAGATGCCCGACCTCAATGCCAATGACATCGACAACGCGATGTTGATCATCGAAGGAACAGCCCGTTCCATGGGCCTAGACGTCGTAGACGCATAGCTTCGCTGTAGTACGCAATACGTAGTACGTAATACGTACTACGTCGGCAATGTGGGAGGGCGTGAGCCCGACGCACCACGAAAGGAAACACCCGATGGGTACCACCAAGAACCGTGCTGAGATTCAGCACAAGTACGACCCCGACACGCTGTACGGCCCGACCGAGGCGGTCGAACTCGTGAAGAATCTGGCATTTGCCAAGTTCGACGAGTCGGTCGATGTCACCTACCACCTGGGAATCGATGCCAGGCAAGCGGACCAACTTGTTCGCTCAACCGTCTCACTCCCACATGGAACAGGCAAGAACATCAAGGTCGTTGTCTTCGCCAACGATCAGGCGCAAGAAGCGGAAGATGCTGGCGCGGATATCGTCGGTGGCAAGGATCTCGCAGATCAGATCACCGCAGGGATGGCTCTCGATTGGGACGTCACCATTGCAAGCCCGGACATGATGCCCGTTGTCGGCAAGCTTGGACAGCTCCTCGGACCACGTGGGCTCATGCCGAACCCGAAGTCGGGCACCGTCACCAGAGACATTGGCAAGACGGTTGCCGAATTCAAGTCCGGCCGTGTGGAGTATCGCAACGACAGGTACGGCAACGTGCATGTACCAATGGGCCGGGTGTCTTTCACGATCGATGCGCTCGTCGACAACCTCTTGATCATCTCCGATGAGATCCAGCGTGCGAAGCCCGCATCCTCAAAGGGCAGGTACATCCAGAAGATCGCAGTCTCGTCCACCATGGGACCTGGCATCAAGGTCGATCCGTCGGCTGTGGCTGACCTGATCAAAGAGCGCCGTAGCTGATTGGCCCTGGCGGGCCTCTCGTATTGGCTCGGCTGGCGCCTCGCGGATACGGCCGAAGGCCTCATACGGCCGTAGGCCTGATTCGGCGAGCATTCCCCTTGACAACGCACCGCAACGCGACCACCATATAGGCACATAGTGGGGGACCGAAGGAGACGGATTCAAGGCGATCCACCACCGCCTTGTTGGGTGGTTCCGTCATTTCGGACCATGCGGCCGGACCCTACCCCGGCCTTCTGGAATGACACATACGAGTTGATGGCTACCTGGCCCGCTGTCTTCTCGATCCTCGCAAGAGGCCACCATCCCCTCCAACGGCCCCCCACTATTTCTTCTTGCCAGCCCTCAGCTATCAGCCATCAGCTATCAGAGAAGAGTCGCGTTTGACACACGCCAAGTTCCACTGCCGCTTCTTGCTGATAGCTGACGGCTGGGAAAGCAAATGGAACATATGCGGTACGTCTCTGTATGCTTTCCTCCAATAACCTCATACGTCCCGAGACCGTTGGTGCCCCAGGGCATAAGTCGCAAGACGCCAGCACAGGCCGAACTTCGATGGAAGCCCCTGATGTCTCTTGTCAGGGGCTTTGACTATGTCATTGCCCGCTGAGGTAGGAAGCGAAAGTCCGATTTGAGGAGGACGACACATGCCACGACCAGAAAAGGTCCAGGCTGTCGCCGATATCAAAGAGCGTATGGAGGGTGCACAAGCCGTGTTCCTCGCTCAGTACGCTGGTCTTTCGGTCAAGGATCAACAGACCCTGCGACGCGAGCTGCGTGCTAACGGTGCCGAGTTCAAGGTAGTCAAGATGACCCTTGCTCGTCTTGCTGCAGGTGATCTGGACATTGATTCCCTCGACGAACTGTTGCTCGGCCCGACCGGTCTAGCGTTCGCCGATGGAGATCCTGTTGGTGCAGCCAAAGTCCTCAAGGACTTCGCCAAGACTCACGAAGTATTCGTGATCAAGGGCGGCTTGCTCGGAACCGATTTCCTCTCACCAGAGAATATCGCCGAACTCGCCGACCTCGAGCCACGCGAGGTGCTCCTCGCGAAGATCGCTGGTGCGATGAAGGCTCCAATGGCGAACCTCGCCGGATTGCTCGCTGCACTCCCCCGCAACACCGCATCCGCTCTCCAGCAACTGCTCGAGAAGAAGGAGCAGGAGCCCTCAGCCATCAGCCCTCAGCCATCAGCTGAGGACGAATCGGCAGTGGACGACAGCGGCGACACCGGAACCCCGGAGGGCACAGAGCCCTCGGACGCTCCGGATGAGCCAGTTGCGCAAGACAAGACCGAAGACCCGATAGCGGCGGACGTCGAAGCATCTGATGATGCTGATGTAGAAACCGAAGATCAACCCAACGAGGCGTCCGAAGATGCCGAGGAGGAATAACCATGGCTAAGACAACAACCGAGAAACTGCTCGGGGCATTCGAGGAGATGACCATTCTCGAACTGTCCGAGTTCCTCAAGGCATTCGAAGAGAAGTTCGATGTGACCGCAGCCGCACCTGTCGCCGTTGCAGCTGTAGCTGCCGGTGCCGATGACGTAGAGGTCGTCGAGGAGCAGGACGAATTCGATGTCGTGCTCACCGGCCCAGGTCAGAAGAAGATCCAGGTGATCAAGGAAGTTCGTTCCCTGACCAGCCTCGGACTCAAGGAAGCAAAGGCACTCGTTGACGATGCGCCTTCCGCCATCCTTGAAGGTGTCGACAAGGAGACTGCCGATAAGGCGAAGGATGCTCTCGAAGCAGCCGGCGGCGACGTAGAGCTGAAGTAGCGAGGACGTATTACGTAGTACGTACTCCGTATTACGTACCACGGAAGAGGAGGTCGAGGGAACCCTCGACCTCCTCATTCGCGTCTGAAGCGGTACGGTTTATTCTGAATACGTACTACGGAATACGTGATACGTAATACGATTCCTCCACCTTTGTTGCTTGAACTCTTCGGCACTTTCGTGTATCCTCGTCTGCATAGTTGAAGACCTTTTCACGACTCTCTAGTACAAGAGAGGGGATAGTTGTGTGCTATCCCCAGTTCGTGCTATCCTGACCCATTCGCCCGTAACTGCTCGCGCAATCTGCGCGTTGTAGCATCTATAGGAGGAGGACTCGCGTTGGCCCGTGCGCGTTCCAGCAGACTCTCATTCGCAAAGATCCCTGAAGTTCAGGAGATTCCAGATCTCCTTGACATACAGAGGGAATCGTTTGAGGCTTTCTTAGAGACCGGTTTGAAGCAGATGTTCGATGAGGTTTCGCCCATCGAAGACTTCACCGGCAACCTTGCCCTAGAGCTCACCGACCATCGGTTCGATGAGCCCCCACTCTCGATCGAGGAGTCAAAGGACCGCGACACTAACTACGCGCGCCCCTTGTATGTGACTGCCCGGTTCCTCAACAAGGAAACCGGTGAGATCAAAGAACAGCAGGTCTTCCTTGGGGATTTCCCCATGATGACACGCAACGGGACGTTCATAATCAACGGAACGGAACGTGTTGTCGTCAGCCAACTCGTGCGTAGCCCCGGCGTGTATTTCGATGAAACGCGCGACAAAACCACTGGCCGCCCAACATACGCGTGCAAGGTGATCCCTGGTCGCGGTGCCTGGCTTGAGTTCGACATCGACAAGAAGGAGACCATCGGCGTTCGCGTTGACCGTAAGCGTCGCCAATATGTCACCACGTTCTTGCGCGCTCTTGGCATTGCTGAGACGGACGAGGAGATTATTGCTCTTCTCGGAGACACCCAACTCGTGCGTAACACGCTCGAGAAGGACCCGACGTCCACCAAGGACGAGGCTCTCCTCGATCTCTACCGCAAGCTTCGCCCTGGTGAGCTCACAACGATCGAGTCTGCTCGCAGTCTGATCAAGACGCTCTTCCGCACACCGAAGCGGTACGACCTCACTCGGGTGGGTCGGTACAAGCTGAACCAGAAGCTTGGCGGCGATGCATCCATCGAGATGCTAGACAATTTCAAGGCGGCCGAGCAGGGTCTCATCACCGATGAGGACATGCTCAACACGATCAAGTACTTGATGGGACTCCACGAAGGTGCCGAGGGATATCGGATCGATGACATCGACAATTTCCAGAACCGCCGCATTCGTACGGTTGGGGAGTTGATCCAGAACCAGATCCGCGTCGGGCTGACACGTCTCGAGCGGGTTGTCCGTGAGCGTATGACGACGCAGGATCCGGAAGCGATCACGCCCCAGACCCTGATCAACATCAGGCCGGTGGTTGCGTCGATCAAGGAGTTCTTCGGGACATCCCAGCTGAGCCAGTTCATGGATCAGCCGAACCCGCTTGCCTCGATCACGCACAGGCGTCGACTGTCTGCACTGGGCCCTGGCGGTCTCTCACGCGAACGTGCTGGTTTCGAAGTGCGCGACGTGCACCCTTCCCACTACGGACGTATGTGCCCGATTGAGACCCCCGAGGGTCCGAACATCGGCCTGATTGGCTCGCTTGCATCCTACGCACGGGTCAACCGGTTCGGCTTTATTGAAGCGCCATACCGTCGAGTCATCGACAACAAGGTGTCAGCGACGGTCGACTACCTGACCGCAGCCGCCGAGGAAGGCCACGTGATCGCTCAGGCGAACGCACCGCTCAACCCCGATGGGTCCTTTGCGAACGAGTACGTTCTCGTGCGCAAGACCGGTGGCGAGATCGACAACGTGAAGGCCGACGAGGTCGACTACATGGATGTCTCGCCGAAACAGGTCGTATCGATCGCCACGGCGTTGATTCCGTTCCTCGAGCATGATGACGCCAACCGCGCTCTCATGGGCTCGAACATGCAGCGTCAGGCTGTTCCGCTCATCACATCCGACGCGCCTCTTGTGGGCACGGGTATGGAGGGGCGTGCCGCCAAGGACTCTGGTGAGGTGATCGTCTCGCCTATCGATGGCGAGGTCGTTTCCGTCACGGGAACCGAGATCGTCGTCAAGGAGTCTGGCGCGAACAAGAAGCACGTCTTCCCTCTCGACAAGTTCGAAAGGTCGAACCAGGGAACATGCATCAACCAGAAGCCGATCGTCTCTGAGGGCGACACGGTGAGCAAGGGCGATGGGCTTGCAGATGGAGCATCCACCGATGGCGGTGAACTCGCTCTTGGCCGCAACCTCATGGTCGCGTTCATGCCGTGGGAGGGCCACAACTACGAGGACGCGATCATCATCTCGGAGCGTCTCGTCAAACAGGATATCCTTTCTTCGATCCACATCGAGGAGCATGAGATCGAGGCACGCGACACGAAACTCGGTGCGGAGGAGATCACTCGTGATATCCCGAACGTCGCCGAAGAAGTGTTGATGGACCTCGATGACCGTGGCATCATTCGCATCGGTGCCGAGGTTGGCCCCGGTGACTACCTTGTCGGAAAGGTGACACCCAAGGGAGAAACCGAGCTCACACCTGAAGAGCGCCTCTTGCGGGCGATCTTCGGAGAGAAGGCCCGAGAGGTCAGAGACGTTTCGCTCAAGGTGCCCCACGGTGAGTCTGGCAAGGCGATAGCAGTCAAGGAGTTCTCGCGTGAGGATGGCTATGACCTTCCCCCCGGTATGAACGAACTGGTGCGGGTCTACGTTGCCAAGCAGCGAAAGATCTCCGCTGGTGACAAACTCGCGGGACGCCACGGGAACAAGGGTGTCATCGCCAAGGTGCTTCCGGAGGAGGACATGCCGTTCTTTGAGGATGGAACCCCCGTCGATATCGTGCTTTCGCCGCTTGGTGTGCCGTCCCGCATGAACCTGGGACAGGTACTCGAGACCCATCTTGGATGGGCTGCAGCAACAGGGTGGGACGCTTTCGATGATCTCGAGAGCGCCGCATCTGACGGTGCCGACGCGTGGACCCGTGTTGCAACACCGGTGTTCGACGGTGCCCACGAAGACGAGGTTCTCAACGTACTGAGACACTCGAAGACCAACCGTGACGGCGTCCAGCTGATCAACGATGAGGGCAAGGGCCAGCTCTATGACGGCCGGTCCGGCCTGCCTTACGACTCGCTGATCACAGTGGGGTACATGTACATTCTGAAGCTCGTCCACCTTGTCGACCACAAGATCCATGCACGTTCGACGGGTCCGTACTCGATGATCACCCAGCAGCCGCTTGGCGGTAAGGCCCAGTTCGGTGGCCAGCGATTCGGTGAGATGGAAGTGTGGGCTCTCGAGGCATACGGAGCTGCATATGCACTCCAGGAGTTGCTGACGATCAAGTCGGATGATGTCCGCGGTCGGGTCAAGGTCTACGAGGCCATTGTCAAGGGTGAGAACATCCCTGAACCCGGCATCCCCGAATCGTTCAAGGTGCTTGTGAAAGAGATGCAGTCCCTCTGCCTCAATGTCGAGATGCTCTCGGCGGGTGAGGAAGTGGAACTCAAGGACCTCGACGACGATGTATTCCGCACTGCGGCTTCCCTCGGGATCGATATCTCTCGTCCCGAACGCCCCGAAATGGACATTGTCTGATCTCTGACACGAGAACTCTGAAAGTGAGCGCTAACTGATGCCACAAGTCTTCGATGAACTGAAAATAGGCCTCGCGTCGTCCGACCAGATCCGATCCTGGTCCTTCGGCGAGGTCAAGAAGCCCGAGACGATCAACTACCGGACACTCAAGCCAGAGAAGGATGGCCTCTTCGATGAGCGCATCTTCGGGCCGACCCGTGACTGGGAGTGCTACTGCGGAAAGTACAAACGCGTCCGTTTCCGGGGCATCGTTTGCGAACGGTGTGGAGTGGAAGTAACGCGCTCGAAGGTACGTCGTGAACGTATGGGCCACATCGAGTTGGCCGCGCCCGTGACACACATTTGGTTCTTCAAAGGCGTTCCGAGCCGTCTGGGATACCTCCTTGACATGTCCCCCAAGGAACTTGAGAAGGTCATCTACTTCGCCGCTTATCTCGTGACGTATGTCGACGACGAGAAGCGCACGAAGGATCTGCCTGACCTCGAGGAGGCGAAATACCACGAGAAGATCCTTATCGAGGAAGAGCTCGAGGAGTGGCGTGAATCTCGCCTGGAGCGTCTCGAGGCTGAGCTTGCTCAGATGGAGGACGGCGGAGCGAAGCCGAATGAGATCACTGCTCGCAAGAAGACGGCCGAGCGCGAGATCAAAGATCGTGAAGACCGTGCCAGCGTTGAAGTTGACCTTCTCGAAGAGGCTTTCGATCGCTTCAAGTCTCTCAAGCCTCGCGAACTCATCGAGTCCGAGCAGCTGTGGCGTGAGATCTACGACCGGTACGGTGAGTACTACGTCGGCGGGATGGGTGCCGAGTTTGTCAAGGACCTGATATCGCGGATGGACCTTCAGGCAGAGGTCGAGAAGCTCCGCGGAGACCTCGATGCAAAGTCCCAGCAACGTCGCCAGCGTGCGATGAAGCGTCTCAAGGTCGTTCAGCCGTTCGCCGATGGCAAGAACGATGCGACCGGCATGATCCTCGAGGCGATTCCTGTGATCCCGCCAGATCTGCGCCCGATGGTGCAGCTCGACGGTGGCCGCTTCGCAACCTCAGACATGAACGACCTGTATCGCCGCGTCATCAACCGGAACAATCGGTTGAAGCGCCTCATCGATCTGGGTGCACCAGAGATCATCGTGAACAACGAGAAGCGCATGCTCCAAGAAGCTGTCGATGCCCTGTTCGACAATGGGCGACGTGGTCGCGCCGTTTCCGGCCCGGGAAACCGGCCGCTCAAATCGCTCTCGGATATGCTGAAGGGCAAGCAGGGGCGGTTCCGCCAGAACCTCCTCGGCAAGCGTGTTGATTACTCCGGCCGTTCGGTGATCATTGTGGGCCCGCATCTGCGCATGCATCAATGTGGACTTCCCAAGATCATGGCGCTGGAACTGTTCAAGCCGTTCGTCATGAAGCGTCTCGTTGACCAGGAGATCGCTCAGAACATCAAAGCAGCCAAGCGGATGGTCGAACGACAGCGTCCCCAGGTTTGGGACGTTCTTGGTGACGTGATCCAGGAGCATCCTGTCCTGCTGAACCGTGCACCGACATTGCACCGTCTCGGTATCCAGGCCTTCGAGCCTGTCCTCATCGAGGGGAAAGCGATCCAGCTGCATCCTCTGGTGTGTGAGGCGTTCAATGCCGACTTCGACGGTGACCAGATGGCTGTTCACCTTCCGTTGTCCGCCGAGGCCCAGGCCGAGGCAAGGGTCCTGATGCTGTCTACGAACAACATGCTGTCTCCTGCAAACGGGCGGCCGATTGTCACACCATCCCAGGACATGATCATCGGCATGTACTACCTATCTGCCATCGTACCTGGAGAAAAGGGTGATGGTCGCAGATTCTCGTCCGTTGACGAGGCGATGATGGCCTATGACGCTGGTCACATCGCACTCCACGCACCAATCAAGGTTCGTGTTGGCCACCTGGCTGGAGAGACTGAGATGCATGCTCGACTCAAGCCGCTGCTCAAGGACCTCATCGACGATGAGCCCGTGCCCGCCGACGGTCTCACGGAGACCACTGTTGGTCGTGTCATCCTGAACGGGGCGTTCCCGCTGGGGTTCCCATTCGTGAACGCCATCCTCATAAAGTCGGACATCCGTACGCTTGTTGAAGAAGTGATCCACGCGTACGACAAGCCAGATGTTGCGAACACGTTAGATAACATCAAGGAACTCGGCTTCCACTATGCAACTCGGGCAGGTCTCACAATCGGCCTCCAAGATGTGAAGACGCCTCCAGGCAAGAAGAAGATCCTCGAAGTATTCGAAGACCGCGCAGCCAAGGTTGAGAGCCTGTACCAAAAGGGCGTCATCACGGGTGATGAGCGTCGTTCAGAACTGATCGAGATCTGGACCGAAGCTACAGATGAGGTGAAGGATGCAATGCAGGAGACCCTGCAGGAGGATCCGTTCAACCCGATGGATATGATGGTTCGCTCAGGCGCACGAGGCAACATCATGCAGTTGCGTCAGATCGCAGGTATGCGTGGGCTGGTTGCCAATCCGAAGGGTGAGATCATCCCACAGCCGATCAAGGCGAACTTCCGTGAGGGCCTCTCCGTCCTCGAGTACTTCATCTCTACTCACGGTGCTCGCAAGGGCCTCGCTGATACGGCACTGCGTACTGCTGACTCGGGCTATTTGACGCGTCGCCTGGTCGATGTCTCCCAAGAGATCATCATCCATGACGACGAGACGGAAGACCCAGGGTTGGTGATTCAGATCCGTGATGAGGATGATCGGGTGATCAAGCACCTGAGAAACCGTATCTTCGGACGTATCCTTGCTGAGGATGTCAAGATCGGTCGCAAGATGGCGCGACTCCCGGACGGCCGCAAGCTGACCGAAGGTTTCGTGATTGACCGTGAAGCCGTCAACGGGATGATGAGCATCGAAGATGTGTCTGAGATTCGTGTCCGCTCACCGCTGACCGATACGAGCCGGCACGGAATCTCGAAAGCGTCGTACGGCATCGACCTCGCCACAGGTTCAATGGTCGAGTCGGGGACCGCTGTCGGGATCATGGCAGCTCAGTCGATCGGTGAGCCTGGAACCCAGTTGACGATGCGTACGTTCCACACCGGAGGCATCGCAGGCCAGGACATCACTCACGGCCTTCCCCGCGTCCAGGAGCTTTTCGAAGCACGTACACCAAAGGGTGTTGCACTACTCGCCGAACTGGGTGGTGTCGTGACCTTCGATGATGACCCAGACACCGGAGATCGATACCTCGTCGTGGTGGATGGTGATGAGGAGTTGCGGTATCTCCTGCCGGTACGCGCCAAGTTGCGTGTCGCAGAGGGTGACATCATCGAACCTGGAACACAGTTGACCGAGGGTCCTCTGGATCCCAAGGAAGTACTCGATATCCAGGGTATCCGTGCCTGTCAAACCTATCTGGTGGAACAGGTTCAGGAGGTCTACCGCTCACAGGGCGTGGACATCCACGACAAGCACATCGAACTCATCGTTCGCCAGATGCTTCGACGGGTCCGCATCGTGAGCCCGGGAGATGGGCCATGGCTGCCAGCCGAGCTCATCGATGCCCAGGAATTCCGTGACACGAACAGGGAACTGGTCGAGGATGGGAAACAGCCGGCTGAGGGGCGCCCAGCGTTGATGGGTATCACGAAGGCGTCGCTTGCTACGGATTCGTGGCTTTCTGCGGCATCGTTCCAGGAGACGACGCGCGTCCTGACGGAGGCATCGCTCAACTCCAAGTCTGACTACATGCGTGGTCTCAAGGAGAACGTGATCATCGGCAAGCTGATCCCAGCAGGGACAGGTTCTGACGTGTATCAGACGATTCAGCCTTCGCTGCCAGATGCCCAGGTACCGACAGCTGCGGGCCTCTTTGGTGACGTTGAAGTCGAAGCGGCGACCGACGCGTTGCCAGCCGACCCGGCTGAGTGGCTTGCATCACTCGGTGCGCCAAGCATCGAAGAAGCAGTCGTCGTCGAAGAGGACGCCGAAGACACGAAGTAGCGTCACAACGCTACGCGCAGAAGCCGCCCCTAAGGGCGGCTTCTGCGCGTATTCCGCTAACCGCTCACGGCTGTCCGCTAACCGCTGTCCGCTAACGGCGACAACCGGTCGAGTCCACTTTCGGGCGGAAAGCGGAAAGCGGACGGCGGATCGCGGTTAACTTCCCTGCATGCTCTCGTTCAAGCTGTTCGGCATTCCCGTGGGTGTGCACGCGACGTTCCTCTTCATCGCGTTGTTAGGTGCAATGTCGTATCGGGGATGGGATATCGCGTTCTGGACGGCCGCTGCGTTCGTCTCGATCCTTGCCCACGAGATGGGCCATGCGCTCGTCGCTAGCGGGTTCGGTGCACAGGGAGTGAGCGTCACCCTGTACGGACTAGGAGGAGTCACCACCTACACGCACGCCGGAGCGATGGCTCCCTGGAAGTCGTTCATCATCTCTGGCGCCGGATCTGCCGTCGGTATCGCACTGGGGGGAACTCTCTGGCTCGCCGTTCGATCAGGTGTATTCGACAGTGTCGGTCCCGAGGCGATGGTGTTCATCAACTCGTTGGTCTTCACGTCGCTCGTATGGGGAATCCTCAACTGGATACCGATCGTTCCACTCGACGGTGGGCACATGGTGCAATCCTTCATCTCTATCTTCTCTCCGAAAAGGGCTCCGCTGATCAGCCAGATCATCACGTGGATCGCTGTTGCGGTCATCGTTCCTTTTGCCTGGACGAGCGGTTACCGGTTCGGGGTCATCATCGTTGTGATGTTCGCCTTCTCTGGCTTGCGGGAGTACCGGCAACAGGCCGCTAGGTCGAAACCACGCGTGGACCGAACGCCGGAAGTCCGGCAGCCGCAGCCGTATCCGCCTGCACCCCCGACACCCCCGAAACCACCCCCAGAGTTCCCGATATAGAGAA
>Ga0164313_10002529_pt1 | contig 16335 bp, 13 predicted proteins | sample GuaBasSedimGuay4_FD_113735 | JGI IMG/M metagenome (GOLD analysis project Ga0164313, IMG submission 113735) | Subseafloor sediment microbial communities from Guaymas Basin, Gulf of California, Mexico - Guay4, Core 4569-4, 0-3 cm | ecosystem: Environmental > Aquatic > Marine > Hydrothermal vents...
CAAACATTGGTATTTAGAGTAGGGAATAATGAATACAGGACACAGCCACCACATGAGTTTTTTTCTGAACCTCAGGAAATGTTCACGGAGCAGTTAAAACGTTGGTTGCAAAAAAGTGGTCTATTCAGTCAAGTTGTAATTAATGAAGATACGCCTGCAGATATGGTGCTTGAATCTGCGGTAACTGGATTATATGGTGACCAACGTGAACAGTTTTCTCCGCAAGCAGTGTTAGAAATGCAATTCTTTCTAATGTCAGATGATCAAAATAATGCTGAACCACTACTACAAACGGGGCTGAGGATTGAGATTGATATTGAGCAAACCACGCCAGAAAATGTTGTAAAAGGCTGGAAGCAGGGGCTTGAAGAGCTGTTAGCGACTTTAGAAGATGATTTCAGCGGTTATTTCTCAAAACGTAGCCCCTAGTACCGCCTCTCGTTAAACGTGCAGGAAATCGCCTGAAATGTTAAGGTTATACTTTCGGCAGATTTGTGCTGCCCATTGTTTATTTGGATAATGACATAGATGACTGAGATTGCTCTAGAACTAGAATCTATTAGTATTGAAGAGGAAATGAAGCAGTCGTACCTTGATTATGCAATGAGCGTAATTGTGGGGCGTGCTTTACCTGATGTTCGGGATGGTCTGAAACCTGTACACCGTCGTGTTTTATTTGCGATGCGTGAGTTGAATAATAACTGGAATGGTTCGTACAAAAAGTCAGCCCGTATAGTTGGCGACGTTATTGGTAAATACCATCCTCATGGTGATACTGCTGTTTATGACACCATGGTCCGGATGGCCCAGCCTTTCTCAATGCGTTATATGCTGGTCGACGGTCAAGGCAACTTTGGTTCAGTTGATGGTGATTCGCCTGCTGCAATGCGTTATACAGAAGTGCGGATGGCAAAAATCACTCATGAAATGTTGGCTGATTTAGACAAGGAAACAGTTGATTTTACCGCTAACTATGATGAATCTGAACATGAACCATCAGTATTGCCAACAAAAATACCTGCTTTATTAGTCAATGGTTCATCAGGAATTGCTGTCGGTATGGCGACCAATATTCCTCCTCATAATCTAACTGAAATTCTTAATGCTTGTATAGCTACAATTGATAATCCTGAAATTGATATTTCTGGTCTAATGGAACACATTCCAGGCCCTGATTTTCCGACGGCAGCGATGATTAATGGTGCCCATGGAATTAGTGAAGCATATCGGACAGGTCGTGGCCGTGTGCATATCCGTTCTCGTGCAGAAATTGAAACTAATGACAGTACTGGCCAACAAAGCATTGTTGTTGTTGAATTGCCATACCAAGTTAATAAAGCTCGTTTGCTAGAGAAGATTGCAGAGTTAGTTAAAGACAAAAAAATTGAAGGTATTTCAGGACTGCGTGATGAATCTGATAAAGATGGTATGCGTATGGTTGTGGTACTTAAACGTGGTGAAGTGCCAGAAGTTGTTTTAAATAACTTATATAAACAAACCCAAATGCAAACTGTATTTGGTGTCAATATGGTGGCGATTGTTGATGGGCAGCCACGATTATTAGGTTTGAAACAGATTCTAGATGCCTTTATCCGTCATCGTCGTGAGGTGGTGACTCGCCGTTCATTGTTTGAATTACGTAAAGCCCGTGACCGAGCTCATATCCTAGAAGGCTTAGCGACTGCATTAGCTAATATTGATGAAGTTATTGAGTTGATTAAATCTTCTACTAATCCTGCTGAAGCAAAAGAAGCCTTATTAGCTCGTGGTTGGGCATCAGAAATGATTCTTGAGATGCTGGGTGCTGCTGGTGCTGAAGCGTCACGACCTGAAGGATTGGCAGCAGAATTAGGTTTGATTGATGGGGCTTATAATCTTTCACCTGTACAAGCACAAGCAATCTTGGATATGCGTCTGCATCGTTTGACTGGGCTTGAACAAGACAAGATCTTGGATGAATACCGTGAAGTATTGGAAGAAATAGCTAAATTATTAGCTATTTTGAGTGATCCGGATAATTTAATGGCAGTAATTCGTGGAGAGTTAGTCAAAGTTAAGGATGAGTATGGTGATGAACGTCGTACAGAAATCCTTGATACTCATCTTGATCTAACTCTGGAAGATCTGATTACTGAAGAAGAAATGGTAGTGACATTGTCTCATTCCGGTTACGCTAAGACCCAACAGTTAGATACATATCAAGCTCAACGAAGAGGTGGTAAGGGTAAATCTGCAACGTCAATGAAAGATGAAGACTTTATCGAGCATTTATTCATTGCTAATACCCATGACACATTATTGTTCTTCTCCAGTGCTGGTAAGGTTTACTGGAAAAAAGTCTATGAATTGCCTCAAGGTGGTCGTGCTGCGCGTGGAAAACCAATCATAAATTTGTTGCCGCTTGAAGAGGGTGAACAGATCAATGCGGTATTACCTGTTCGTGAGTTTGATGAAGATAAGTATATCTTTATGGCAACGGCATCAGGTACGGTTAAGAAAACACCCTTAGAAGCCTACTCTCGTCCACGTGCTAATGGAATTATTGCCCTAGATTTAAAAGAAGGCGATCAACTGGTTGGTGTGGCATTGACAGATGGTAAATCTGACATCATGTTATTTAATGCCTCGGGTAAGGTTATACGTTTTTCTGAAACCGATGTACGTTCTATGGGCCGTGTATCTCGAGGTGTACGTGGTATGCGGATGCCAGAAGATGGCCAAATTATCTCATTGATCATTGCTAACGAAGAAGATGGTGCAATTCTAACTGCTACTGAATTTGGATTTGGTAAACGAACTAATTTAGATCAATATCGTGTTCAAGGTCGCGGTGGTAGCGGAATTATCTCAATTCAGACTTCGGATCGTAATGGCGCTGTCGTTGGTGCCGTACAGGTGCGAGATGAACATCAGATTATGTTGATCACCGATGGTGGTACTTTGGTGCGTACGCGTGTAAAAGATGTATCTATTGTTGGCCGTAATACTCAAGGTGTGAAGCTTATTAACCTGACTAAAAAAGAAAAACTAGTCGGTCTTGAACGTGTATTAGAGGAAGAAGATGATTCTGAATCTGAAGGCGATGCAATAGAAGAAATCACCGAAGAATAACAGTTATTTTATGTCGCATTGGAAGGATGTTATCAACCGCCTGTCTATTTGGGTTAAATTATGACTGAACAAAAAGCCTTGCAAACCACAAGGCAGAAAATTGATGAGATTGATCTTCAATTACAGCAGTTGCTGAATAAGCGTACCGCTCTAGCACAAGAAGTTGCACGAATTAAAATTGCTAATAATGAACAAAGTAATTTTTATCGTCCAGATCGTGAAGCGATGGTGCTACGACAAGTGATGGATCGTAATGATGGACCATTACCAGACGGAGAGATGGCAAGGTTATTTCGTGAGGTGATGTCAGCTTGTTTGGCAACAGAAAAACCTTTACAAGTTGCTTATCTAGGGCCAGAAGGTTCATTCACTCAAGCTGCAGCATTAAAACAATTCGGTGGTTCAGTTAACACTCAGCCAATGACTACTATTGCAGATGTGTTTCATGCGGTTGAAACTGGTAATGCCTGTTATGGAGTCGTTCCTGTTGAAAACTCCACTGAAGGTATGATTTCCCATACTCTGGATCGTTTTATCAATTCACCTCTTAAGATCAATGGTGAAGTGACACTACGTATTCATCATTATTTATTGAGTAAAGCCAAAGATTTGAATTCGGTCGAGAGAGTGTATGCACATCCTCAGGCGTTAGCGCAGTGTCGACAATGGTTAAATGAGAATTTGCCAAATCGTGAATTGATATCAGTCAATAGTAACTCGGAAGCAGCAAAGAAAGTGGCAAATGAGGTTGATTCAGCGGCTATAGCTGCTAATCGTGCTGCAGAGATTTACGAGTTATCGGTGTTAGGAAGCAATATCGAAGATGAAGCAGATAATACAACTCGTTTTTTGGTAATTGGCACTCAGAATGTCGGTCCATCAGGTATTGATAAAACTGCTTTATTAGTGTCGACAAAAAATAAGCCTGGCGCATTGCAGACTCTGCTGAAGCCGTTAGCTGATAGTGGTATCAGTATGACTCGCATAGAGTCGCGCCCATCTCGAAAAGGCGTCTGGGAATATGTATTCTTTATAGATATTGAGGGGCATTGTCATGACGAGGCTGTGTCAGATGCATTGACTCTATTAGAACAAGAATCATCGATGTGCCGAGTGCTTGGGTCTTATCCGAAGGCTGTTTTGTAGGTAACGATACAATGAAACTGATATTAGCCAATCCACGTGGTTTCTGTGCTGGTGTAGATCGTGCAATTGAAATTGTTGAACGTGCATTAGAGTTATTTGGTGCTCCGATTTATGTCCGTCATGAAGTGGTCCACAATCGTTTTGTTGTAGATGGCTTACGTGATAAGGGTGCTGTTTTTATTGAAGAATTAAGCGATGTTCCTGATAACAGTACTTTAATTTTTAGTGCCCATGGCGTATCAAAAAAGGTAAAAACCCAAGGGCAGCAACGTGGCTTAAAAGTTTTTGATGCAACCTGTCCGTTGGTGACAAAAGTACATATGGAAGTTGCACAATATGAAAAACAAGGACGTGAATGTATTTTGATTGGTCATGCAGGCCATCCGGAAGTTGAAGGAACCATGGGCCAGTACACTTCAGAAGATGGTGGTATGTACTTAGTCGAAACACCTGAAGATGTTGTAAAGTTGCAGGTAAAGAATCCCGATGATTTAGCTTTTGTGACTCAAACAACATTATCAATGGATGATGCTGCAGTTGTCATTGATACTTTGAAAAAACACTTTCCAAATATTCATGGTCCACGTAAAGATGATATTTGTTACGCTACTCAGAACCGTCAGGATGCGGTGAAAAACCTGGCGCAACAGTGTGACTTGGTATTGGTTGTTGGATCCAAAAATAGCTCTAATTCCAATCGCTTATGTGAGCTTTCTTATAAACTAGGTAAAGAGTCATATCTGATAGATAATGCCCAAGATATTGAACCTGAATGGTTGAAGGATAAACGAGTTATTGGTCTGACAGCTGGAGCATCTGCACCTGAAATACTTGTTGAACAGGTTGTTGAGCGATTGAAAAAGTTAGGCGTAACGCAGAGTGATGAAGATCAAGGGCGACGTGAAACGGTTGAATTTTCATTGCCTAAAGAATTAAAAATTGATACTTCCAGACTTACACAATAGACATTAATATTAGTTATGCCTTTTTTGCCTGTATTTTTGTGGACTGATATTCTAATTTATCTGTTGTTTTCAGTCGTGCTGGCAGCAATTTTTTATATTCGTCGGTATCCACACCTTCGTGCACCATGGAAACTAGTCTTTCAACGGAAGCGTGGTGTTATATCTATAATGATCCTGCTGTGTTATGTCACAATCGGCTTATTGGATTCAGTCCATTTTAGACAAGCATTGAATACTGAGAAGGTCGGTGATACTCAACACTATTCTACAGAAGTGGTCACATTGCTTGACTTGGTGTTGATGCCCTTGCGTCAGCAAGTTGAAAAAACGTATTCAGCCCCATTTGCTACTCAGTTGTTTGTGCGTGAGATGCAACAATCTGATTTAGGTACGCTTGATTATGATTATCCAAAATTACTTTATGGTGGCTCACACCTATCGAAACAACAGGATAAATGGTTTGATATTCGAAATACGATTTTCTTAAGCTCTTTCCTAGCATTGCTGATCTGGTTTTTGCTGTCTTTTTCGATCGCTGTTTTTTTAGCAAGATACCATGCTATGAGTTTAAGACAGCAAATTCGGGGTATACGATTAGGACATTTATCTTACCCGATACGAACAATATTATTCATGCTGTTGGTGTTACTGTTATTTGCTTTTAATCTTGTTGGCTTGAGTGTTGATTATCATGTGTTGGGTACAGATAAAGTTGGGCAGGATGTTTTATATCAGGCCTTAAAAAGTGTTCGTACAGGCTTAGTAATAGGCACACTCACTACCTTGGTGATGTTGCCTTTCGCCTTGTTTATGGGCATTGCAGCTGGTTATTTTAAAGGTTGGATAGATGATGTAATCCAATATATTTATACAACCTTAAATTCAATTCCAGGCGTGTTATTAATTGCAGCGGCTGTATTAATGATGCAAGTCTATATGAATAATCATCCTGAGAATTTTGTGACAGTAGCAGAACGAGCTGATATGCGGCTATTATTTTTGTGCATCATATTGGGCATGACTAGCTGGACAGGTCTATGTCGAATTTTACGTGGTGAGACCTTAAAGCTAAGAGAGGCTGAGTATGTTTTAGCGGCAAGGTCATTGGGTGTTAGTAGTTTCAGCATCCTACACCGACATATCCTTCCAAATCTGATGCATATCGTGATGATTGCTATTGTATTGGATTTTAGTGGTTTGGTATTAGCTGAGGCAGTTTTATCCTATGTAGGAGTAGGTGTTGATCCTTCAATGATCAGTTGGGGTAATATGATAAATAGTGCTCGTCTGGAAATGGCTCGTGATCCAGTAGTATGGTGGTCATTAACGGCGGCCTTCTTTTCGATGTTTATTTTGGTTCTAGCAGCTAATTTATTTGCTGATGTTGTACGTGATGCTTTTGACCCCCGTATGCAGACTGTGCAATGACCACTGCATTATTACAAGTAACTGGTTTAAAAACGTGGATAGGTCACAAAGACAGACCACTAAGGGCTGTTGATGGTGTCGATTTTACAATTAAACGCGGTGAAACGTTTGCTTTATTAGGTGAGTCTGGCTGTGGTAAGTCAATGACTGCATTGTCATTGTTACGACTTAACCCACAACCCGTAAGTCGTATTGTAGAAGGTCAGGTTAAACTTGCTGGACAAGACTTATTGGCCTTATCAGAAGAAGAGATGCAACATATACGTGGCCGTCGTATAGCAATGATTTTTCAGGAACCACAAAGTTCATTAAATCCGGTATTAACGGTTGGTGAACAGATAGGTGAATGTTTGAAATGGCATTTTGGTCTCGACAATAAGCAATGCCATGATCGTATTATCTCTTTACTTGGTTCTGTGGGTATCCCAGACCCGAAACAACGAATAAAAGAATACCCTCATCAATTATCCGGTGGCATGAAGCAACGGGTAATGATAGCGATAGCATTAGCTGGCGAGCCTGAACTGTTAATAGCAGATGAGCCAACAACTGCTTTGGATGTCACCATACAAGCACAAATATTAGATTTATTAAAAAAGATCCAACAAGAAACCGGTATGGCCATATTATTAATCAGTCATGATTTGGCTGTAGTTGCTCAGATCGCTAATCATGTAGCAGTAATGTATGCAGGCCAAATTGTTGAAACAGCAGGCCGTGATCAGTTCTTTAATCAACACCAACACCCATACACCAATAAGTTATTTGAAGCGTTACCAACAGAACAAAAACGCAATCAGCGTTTGACAGTTATAAAAGGGAGCGTTCCTGTCTTAACGCAACAATTTACGGGGTGTCGTTTTGTCAAACGTTGTGAACATGCTTGGGAGCATTGTCATTCAGCCGAACCAGCTTGGGTTCAAAAAGATGATCATGGTGTTCGTTGTCACATGTTTGATCCAGAAGTGGCGATTGAAAATGGACCAATAGAACATACTATTGGTATTTCACCTCTATCTGAAATGATACCGTCGAGCAGGGTAGTGTTGGATATCAAAAAGTTACGAGTACATTTTCCGATTCGTAAAGGATTGTTCCAGCGTGTAGTTGGATATGTCCGTGCTGTTGATGACGTGAGCATATCACTTAAACAGGCTGAAACAGTTGCTTTAGTAGGTGAGTCAGGATGTGGTAAGACAACTGTAGGTAAAGGAATATTACAACTTGTTTCAGTGACTTCGGGTGAAGTGAATTATCAAGGTCATATATTAAATACTTTATCTGAACGTCAGTTAAAACAACATCGATCATCATTGCAGATTGTATTTCAAGATCCCTATGCATCCATGAACCCACGGATGACAGTTACTCAGATCATTGAAGAAGGAATGTCTGTGAAACGCTTTGGTAAAGATTCATCGGCAAGAGAAAAGCGAGTTGATGAATTATTGGAGCGAGTAGGTTTACGTACAGATATTAAATATCGCTATCCACACGAATTTTCAGGTGGACAGCGGCAACGCATATGTATAGCAAGAGCGTTAGCAGCTGACCCTGAGATTATTATTTGTGATGAACCTACCAGTGCATTAGACGTTTCAGTTCAGGCTCAAATTCTCAATTTATTACGTGAAATTCAACATGAATTTGGTTTGTCTTACTTGTTTATTACTCATAATATTGCAGTGGTAAATTATCTGGCTCATCGGGTGGCGGTGATGTATTTAGGCCGGATTGTTGAGCAGGGTGATCGTGATGAAGTCTTAAATTCACCTAAGCATCCCTATACCCAAGCATTATTGGCAGCCGTTCCTGAACTTGATGAAGATAAACAACGTGAAGTAATTCGTTTGGAAGGGGAGTTGCCATCTCCTTCTAACCCTCCGCAAGGTTGTCACTTTCATCAACGTTGCCCACAGGTGATGCCCGAGTGTTTAAAACATTACCCACAACGAACCGAGTTATCCGCAACCCATGAAGTGCGGTGTTTTTTATATGAGGAAAATAATGGACAAACAAACACAAACTGAGTTAGAGGCAGCTGCATTTCGTCGTTTGACAGCACATTTACGTGACCGTACTGATGTACAAAATATCGACTTGATGGAGCTAGGTGGTTTTTGTCGAAATTGTTTGGCTAAATGGTATATGGCTGCAGCAGAAGACAAAGGATTGGATATTAATTATGATCGTGCACGTGAACACATATACGGTATGTCATACGATGAGTGGAAAGATAAGTACCAGTTGGGTCCTAAACGTTAATGATGATGTTTTTTACATAGATTATGTAATTTTTTAGCTAATGCCTTAGGATCAGTATTATCATTCTCTTTGGGATGTGAAACTGTGACCACAGAAATTGTAGAACGAATTTGTTGCAGGTAATTACGGCAGCAGCTGCAAATTAATAGATGGAAAAATAAGCCTATACGCTTGCCTAATGGTAATCCACCATCAATATAATTATTAACCTCTTCGGCGATGTCTTTACACTGATACATTATGACTCACTTTCCTGATATTTCTCGATACTATGATGCAATGTCGTTCTTGCCCTATGTAGTAATACCCGTACATTAGACGCGGACACATCAAGAATGTTACAAATCTCTGTCATTTCTATTCCTTCCATGTCATACATGGTAAGCGCAGCCCGTTGCATAGCAGGGAGTTGCTGGAATGATTGCTCTATTATAGATTGTAGCTGTTCGTTAGCTAGTAATGCCTCGGGTGTCGCGACATCCCAAGCATAAACATTATCAAATCGGTGACCACGCTGATCAAATTTGTCACTAGAGACTGATTCCCAGCCATCATCGAGTGAAATAGTTCTATTTTCACGACGGACTCGGCTTTTAGCACCATTACTAACAATATGTAATAACCATGTTTTTAGTGATGATCGACCTTCAAATTTTGGCAATGCTTTAATAGCCGAAATCCAGGCGTCCTGAACAACTTCATCAGCAAATGCTTCACCAACAATTGCTCTGGCAACTGACAGCATAATATTCTGGTAATCTGCAACAACTTGCTCAAAGGCACTTTCTTCGCCTTTGATTAGCCTTTTAATTAAGGCATGCTCATCATGTTGCTTCGACTTGAAAATTTTTTTCATATCGTTTGTAACAAAGTTGTTTTACGTGTGTCTATGTTAGCAGGCTGGGTCATTTTTGACCGGTTGTTTATTATTTTTCACAATACTATTAGGAAATTATTATGTCTATTACTACTAACAAAACAACAATTGCTTTGGCTGCTAGTGCTGTTTTGACCGCTGGCCTTGCATTATCACCAACATTAGCAAGTGCTGACACTAACCCCTTTGCATCTGCAGAATTGTCTAGTGGTTATATGCAACTTGCTGAAGGCAAATGCGGTGAAAACATGAAAGAAGCAAAATGTGGTGGCGACAAAAAAGCTGAAGGTAAATGTGGCGAGAATATGGACAAAGGCCATGAAGGTAAATGTGGCGAGAATATGAAAAAGTCTGAAGGCAAATGTGGTGAAGCTAAATGTGGTGCTGATAAGAAAAAAGCTGAAGGCAAATGTGGCGAAGCAAAATGTGGTGCTAATAAAAAATAAGCCTTGCCTGCACCTTGTGTAATAAAAAAGGGCTCTCTAGAGCCCTTTTTTATAAACTATCTTATTTTACGAAATAAGATTATTTGGACTGTTCAGAAAGGAGAAAATAAATGTTTATATGTAACGTAACAAATACATTTCAAGGCTGGTTGAACAGTACGCGAGTGGTGGACTTTTTGGCCCCACTGGCACTAAGACTCTATCTTGCCCCAGTATTTTGGATGGCTTCAAATAATAAGTGGAATCCATTTGATGCAAATAGTTCACTCGATGGCACTATAGAATGGTTTGGTAATCCAGATTGGGGTTTAGGCTTGCCGTTTCCTGAAGTCATGGCTCACTTGGCTTGGGGAGCAGAATATTTTGGTGCGATTTTCTTAGTATTAGGTTTTGCTGTTCGTTGGATTAGCATTCCTTTAATGACAACTATGATCGTAGCAGCGATTACTGTTCATTGGGGAAATGGTTGGCTGGCTATTGCAGAACCAAGTGCTCAACTTGAAGCAGCGCGCTCTATTTTGCAAGAACATGGCAATTATGACTGGCTAACTCAAAATGGTAGCTTTGTTATTTTGAACAACGGTATTGAGTTTGCGACAACTTATTTCATTATGTTGATGACATTGTTTTTTATCGGTGCTGGTAACTATGTTAGTGCTGATTATTGGATAGCTAAAAAATACTCAAATTGCTAAAGGAATTGTTATGTTGATTCGCAAAAAAAGGCTTGGGGAAGTAGCTGCTAGCGATATTACTGATTATCAGACTTATCTTAATCGCAGGCAATTTTTAAATGGTGCAGCTGTAGCTGTTTCAGCAAGTATGTTGCCATTATCGATGGCACATGCTGAGAGTGAGCCAGTACCAACATTTAAAGATTTGATCAAAAGTCAGTATTCGACAGAAGAAAAGCTGAATACGTTTGAGGAGATTACTACCTATAACAACTTTTACGAGTTTGCCACTAACAAGACATATCCTGCTCAAATGGCAACAAAATTTCCTGATAAAAGCAAGCCATGGCGAGTCGTCATTGATGGAGAGTGTGATAAGCCCGGTGAATATGACTACGATGATTTAATTCGCCCATTTTCATTGGAAGAACGCATTTATAATTTTCGATGTGTTGAAGGCTGGTCGATGGTTATTCCATGGGTTGGTTTTCCTTTAGCAGATTTGATTAAGCGTGCTCAACCCAATTCTCGTGCTAAATTTGTCGAGTTCACTACGCTTTATGATCCTGAGCAAATGCCAGGTCAAAAAAGAGCTGTTTTGGACTGGCCATATACCGAAGGTTTACGAATGGATGAGGCTATGAATCCATTAACATTGCTTTCAGTAGGGTTATATGGCCAAGAACTATTAGGTCAGAATGGGGCACCTATCAGGTTAGTTGTGCCATGGAAATACGGTTTCAAAAGTATTAAATCAATAGTACATATTCGTTTTGTTGAAAGCCTCCCTGTATCTGCATGGATGAAAGCCGGCCCTAAAGAATATGGTTTTTACTCTAATGTTAATCCGAATGTTGATCACCCTCGCTGGAGTCAAAGTCGTGAGCGACGAATTGGTGAGTTCTTGAAACGAAAAACAGAGATGTATAATGGCTATGGTGAGCAAGTTGCACATTTATACACGGGTATGGATTTAACTAAAAACTTCTAGAACTCATGTCAAAATTTAAACTTATTATTTTTATTGTTAGTCTAGTGCCTGCAATTTGGTTAACGGTTGCATTGTTGACTAATCAACTGGGTGCTAACCCAATTGAGGCGATTACTCGTGAGACGGGCTTATGGGCATTACGTTTTCTCTGGCTAACACTACTAATTACGCCATTACGCTGGATAACAGGTTGGAATAGTTTAATGACTATTCGGCGCATGCTTGGTTTGTATGTATTTTTTTATGCTGTACTGCATATGTTGATGTATCTATGGTTGGATCAGTTTTTTGATATTAATGAAATTATTAAAGACATCATCAAACGGCCATTTATCACCATCGGCTTTTTCACTTTTACCTCATTAATTCCGTTAGTGCTGACATCTAATAATGCAATGGTGAAACGATTGGGTGGCAAAAAATGGAAAAAACTGCATCGATTAACGTATTTCATTGCAGTTGCAAGTTCCATACATTTTTATATGTTGGTCAAGCAAGATAAAGCAGAGCCACTCTTTTATATAGCATTGTTGATTGTATTATTAGGTGTACGCATATACAGACATTACCAGAGGAATGCATTAACGATTAGAACTGTTGTATCTTGAACAGAGCTTTCGAGAGTACTTTACAAACAAAACTAAAACCTTTGATAATCTATTAAAATTGCTACTTGGCCATATACTGTGCCATATAGCATTTTGAATAGGACAAAAACTGTTACAATGTCTGCTGTTTTTGACGTTAAGATTTTTGAAGGTATTTATGACTGATTTTGTTGATAATGATCCACAAGAAACTCAAGAATGGCTGGATGCTTTAGAATCCATTATTGAAGTAGAAGGTGGTGAAAAAGCACACCATATTTTAGAAAAACTCATTGATATGGCACGCCGTTCAGGTGTGAATCTTCCCTATAGTTCCAATACCGCTTACGTAAATACTATCCCTGTTGATCAGCAACAACGTATCACAGGTGATCAGGATATTGAGCATAAAATCAGATCATATATCCGATGGAATGCGATGGCGATGGTGACAAAAGCAAATCTTAAACCAGGTGCAGTTGGTGGTCATATTGCTAGCTTTGCATCATCAGCTACGATGTATGATGTTGGTTTTAATCATTTTTTCAAAGGTGATAACCATGGCAATGGTGCGGATCTAGTCTTTTTCCAAGGCCATATTGCACCCGGTATCTATGCGCGTTCTTTCCTTGAAGGTCGTTTAACAGAAGAACAATTAAATAACTTCCGTTTTGAATCAAGTAGTAATGGTTTATCATCTTATCCTCATCCTTGGTTAATGCCCGACTATTGGCAGTTCCCAACAGTGTCGATGGGATTAGGTCCCATCCTTGCGATTTACCAAGCACGTTTTATGAAATACATGGAACATCGTGAGATTCAGGAAACAGCGGGTAGAAATGTATGGGCATATTTAGGTGATGGTGAGATGGATGAGCCTGAATCATTAGGTGCAATCACCTTAGCTGGTCGTGAAAAACTAGATAACCTTAACTTTGTGATTAACTGTAATTTGCAACGTTTAGATGGACCTGTACGAGGTAATGGCAAGATTATCCAAGAACTTGAAGCAATCTTCCGTGGTGCAGGTTGGAATGTCCTCAAAGTCATTTGGGGCAGTGAGTGGGATCAATTATTAGCTAAAGATAAAAATGGTTTGTTACTTAAACGAATGACAGAAGTTGTTGATGGTGAATATCAAAATTATAAGTCTAAAGACGGTGCATTTGTACGTGAGCACTTCTTCGGTAAATATCCAGAACTATTAGACATGGTTTCAGATATGACCGATGAAGATATCTGGCACTTAAGCCGTGGTGGACATGATCCAAGAAAAGTCTATGCAGCGTATAAACAAGCGACAGAACATAAAGGCCAACCTACAGTAATTTTAGCTAAGACAGTAAAAGGTTACGGTATGGGTGAGGCAGGTGAAGCTCAAAATACCACTCATTCACAGAAGAGCTTAGGTGTAGAGCAAATGAAAGTGTTCCGTGATCGTTTCAATATTCCATTGACTGATGAACAAGTGGAAGAAATTCCATACATTACTTTAGATGATGATAGTGCAGAGAAAAAATATTTATTAGCACGTCGTGAAGAGTTGGGTGGTTTCTTACCTAAACGTAATAACAATGCACCTGCTCTGAAAACACCAGATTTAAGTATTTTTAGTGCAATGTTGAAATCAACAGGTGATAGGGAAATCTCTACCACGATGGCATTTGTTCGAATTATTACTGCATTGATTCGTGATAAAGAAGTGGGGCAGAATATTGTTCCTATCGTGCCAGATGAAGCACGTACTTTTGGTATGGAAGGTTTATTCCGCTCAATTGGGATTTACTCATCATCTGGTCAAATGTATGAACCTGAAGATTCAGGCAAAGTAATGTGGTATCGCGAAGATACCAAAGGCCAGATCTTGCAAGAAGGTATCAATGAAGCCGGTGCAATGGCAGAGTGGGTATCAGCTGCAACAGCCTATTCAAACTATAGTGTGAATATGGTGCCTTTCTATATTTACTACTCTATGTTTGGTTTCCAACGTGTTGGTGATTTGGCGTGGCTTGCCGGTGATATTCAAGCGAAAGGTTTCTTGGTCGGTGCAACTGCAGGGCGTACATCATTAAATGGTGAAGGTTTACAGCATCAAGATGGCCATAGTTTGATACAAGCTGGCACAATTCCAAACTGTGTTAGCTATGATCCAACCTATGCTTATGAAATGGCAGTGATCATTCATGACGGTTTCCGTCGTATGTATGAAGATCAGGAAAACGTCTTCTACTACATTACAGCAATGAATGAAAACTATAGCCATCCTGAAATGCCCGCAGGTGTTGAAAAAGCCATCCTTAAAGGGTTGTATCAACTTAAGTCAGGTGGTAAACATAAACTAAAAGCACAGCTTTTAGGTAGTGGTACCATTTTGCGTGAAGTTGAAGCAGCGGCTGAGTTATTAGAAAAAGACTGGAAAGTGTCTGCTAATGTGTGGAGTGCTACCAGTATTAATGAACTTGCTAGAGATGGCCAAGCAGTTGAACGCTATAACCGATTGCATCCTGAAGCAGAGAAGAAACAAAGCTATGTAGCTGAGTGTTTAGATGATCAAGCAGGTGTAGTCATTGCTGCAACAGATTATATCCGTCAGTACGCTGAACAAATTCGTCCTTGGGTTAAATCAGCTTACACAGTATTAGGTACGGATGGTTTTGGTCGCTCAGACACACGTGAAAAATTACGTAGTTTCTTTGAAGTTGATCGTTACCATGTTGTAGTCGCAACATTGAATACTTTGGCTGATGAAGGTCAAGTCGGTCATGATATTGTGGCTAAAGCAATCAAAAAATATAAAATCAACACTGAAGCGTTGAACCCAATTAAGGCATAAAAATATGGCAGATTTAATAGAGTTAAAAGTTCCTGATATTGGTGACTTCGATGAAGTAGAAGTCATTGAAGTCTTGGTTGCTGTGGGTGACACAGTAGAAGAAAACCAAGATATTATTACCCTTGAGTCTGATAAAGCAGCGATGGAAATTCCTTCATCACAAGCTGGAGTGATAACAGAACTTAAAATTTCGGTTGGAGATAAAGTTAAAGAAGGTTCAGTTATTGCACTAATTGAAGCGGGTGAGGGTGCACAAGCTGAGCCTGCTCCTGTTGAAGACGTTAAAGTGGCGTCACCGCCAGTTCCAGTTGTTGAAGTTAAATCAGAGCCTGAATTAGTTGAGATTGCTCCATATGCCCCAGATAATAAAGCAGGTGTAAAACATGCTCATGCTTCACCATCAGTTCGTCAGTTTGCCCGCGAATTAGGCGTTACATTAAGCCTCGTTAATGGCGGTGGTGATAAAGGGCGAATTACCAAGCAAGACGTACAAAACTTTGTTAAACAAAAAGTGAATGCACCTGCAGCTGTTGCAACAGCTGGCTCGGCTATCCCACCAGTTCCTGTCATTAACTTTGAGAAGTTTGGTGATGTAGAAAGTACTGAATTATCACGAATTAAGAAAATTTCAGGTAAGCATCTCCATGCATGTTGGTTAAATATTCCACATGTGACTCAGTTTGATGAAGCTGATATCACAGAGCTTGAAAAATTTCGAAAAGAAAATAAAGATAATGCTGCAAAACAGGGTGTTAACTTGACGCCACTAGTTTTCATTATTAAAGCCGTTGTTGCCAGCTTGAAACTATTCCCGGAGTTGAATGCATCTCTGAGTGAAGATAAAGAAAACTTAATCCTTAAAAACTATTACAACATTGGTGTTGCTGTAGATACGCCAAATGGTTTGATGGTTCCCGTCATCAAAGAGGTTGATAAAAAAGGCTTTTTAGAATTAGCTGGTGAACTAGGTGAGATCAGTGCTAGAGCACGAGATGGGGCGTTGACAGCTAAA
>Ga0164313_10002530_pt1 | contig 16333 bp, 4 predicted proteins | sample GuaBasSedimGuay4_FD_113735 | JGI IMG/M metagenome (GOLD analysis project Ga0164313, IMG submission 113735) | Subseafloor sediment microbial communities from Guaymas Basin, Gulf of California, Mexico - Guay4, Core 4569-4, 0-3 cm | ecosystem: Environmental > Aquatic > Marine > Hydrothermal vents >...
CGACCACCAGATCCAGCTCCTGTTAAGCGAGAATGACGAACACCTGAACAAGGAATTTTCGCGGCTACCCGCCGAAGAGCGTCTCATGGCCACCCGCGAGCTCATGCACAAGGACATCCACCGTCATTAGCTCTGCCGCCCATCCAAATGGAAAACCCTCTGGGTGCTACGGGGGCAGAGAGTGAGAGAATGAAGAATGCCTGATGCTCTGACCTTGATGGTTTACATTCTCGCAAGTGTCGGTGGCATGGCGTATTTTGTTTACGGCAAGCGACAGCAGAACGGCGCGTTTCTCGTCGCCGGAGTCTGCTTGTTCGTCTATCCGTACATGTTCAAAAGCATAGTGGCGTTGATCCTCGTCGGTCTCGTTCTTCTCGCGGCACCGTTTCTCCTCAGTCGGCAGTGACGTCGGCACCCTGGCCGCCATCGTTGCCAGCGCCGCCTCGGGAGACGCCATCCTCCTCCACGACGGAATTTACAACCTTCGCGAGACCCGATTGGGTGCCAATTGGGTGCCAAATTGGGCGCCAGGCACATCACGGCAAATGTGTACCTGGCACCGATTTGGCACCGATTGATTGATTCACCGACTTGGCACCGCTTCGATTCACGATTCCGATTGTCTGGCATCGTGGAATCAGGCGAATCCAGGCGTCCCGACCGGGGATCGACTCTATTGCGTGTTAGGGGCGATGAGTGACCGCGACTGCTCGCTCCCCCACCCCTCCCGACCAGCCGCCGGTGTCGCCAGACTCGAAGTCGTCAGCGAAGAGAAAGGTCTCATCGATGACGACCCGATCGACCCAGATTGTGGCGCCCGAGGCGGTGGCCTCCGCGAGAATGACGATCTCCGCGGATTGGGCTCCCGGCGGCGTCACGGCGCGGCCGCTGAACCGCTCCCAGCCGGTCGTCGGGCTCGCGATTGAAAGCGCCGTTGTCGGACTCGGGTCGAGATTGACGCAGTCCTCCTGGTCGGTAAAGCGAAGCTCCACTTGCAGGGCTGATTCCGCGCTCAGGTCGGCGGCAACATCTACGAACAAGGTCTCCCCCAGCGCGAGGTCGAGGCACTGGGCAGCCCTCGCCGTTCCGGTCCCGGACGCCGCAACCTCGAGGCTTCCCGAAGCGCCCGAGCCCTCTGCGTCGGCCACAGCGGTCCACGCCCACTCGGCGCCACCGCCGGGGGTCAGCGACCACCTCTCGGAACCTGTATCGAAGTTAGGGTTGGCGGCAAGATCGACCAGGCCGGTTTGGAAGCGACGGATGAAGTCCCCACCGGGCGCACCGTCGGCGGCTCCGTCCAGGGGATTGCCGGGAGCGTCGGAGAGCAGCTCGCACGCCAGTGCCGCATAGCTCCCCGCCGCCAGGGCGAAATCGCTCTCGGGGCGGAGTGCGGCCGTGTGGTCGCCCAGCGCCAGCACGTCTGCGATGGCGAGCTCCATGTCGGTTCCGACTACCGGGCCGCAATCGACGGTCTCGATGGTGCCGTCCGCGCCGGCTGCGACGATCAGCCAGCTCGAGGGCTCGGTCAGGGACGTGACATCCATCGCCTCGGAGAAGGCGAATACAATCTGAGTCACTGGCGCCAGGACGCTTTCGTGCTCCGTCAACTCGCCATCGGAGGTCGTGCCTATCGTGTCCACGAGAGCCACCGTCGGCGCGTCAAGGTCAATGACGAAGGGCCCCAGGTTGGCGACGCCGGACAGGTTGCCCGCCGCGTCCACCGCACAGACATGGAACCACCACTCGCCGCTACCGAGGCTCTGGCTGGTAGCGGAGGGGTCGTCCCCGTCCGCGCTGCCGTCGCAGCTCCAGGTGGTCTGGTCGTCGAACTCCCACGCGTAGCCGGCCACGCCCGACAGGGGATCCGACGATGCGGTCCAGTCCACATCGACGGTGTCGTCGTTGGAGGGTTCGCTCAGAGTGTGGCTCGGACTGGTCAGCGCCGATGACGCCGAGGGCCCGGTCAGGTCGACACCCATGGGCCCGTGGTGGACTGTCGTGGTGCACTGGCCGAGTTGATCGCAGGTCCGCAGGTGGGCGTACCAGCCGCCTCCCTCTGAGATGGTCGTCGACAACGAGTGCGGGTCGCTGCCGTGCGGGGTGTCGACCACCTCGTCAGGCAACGTCGCCGGTTGCTGATCGACGAGCCACGAGTAGCCGTCGAGGCCCGATCCGACGTCCGCCGCTCCCGACCATGTGAGGTCGAGCTCGGTCTCGACGACCCAGCCGTCGGCCGGGTGGCTCGGGCTGCCGAGCCCCGGGTCGACCGGTTCTGTCGTGTCGATCCAGAAGGCTCCGAGGTGAATGGTGGCGCTGCAATTGCCGGCAACGTCGCACGCCCGAACATGACCGTGCCAATCGGCGGCGTCGGGAGAGGCCGCACCGGTGAAGTTGACACCGGTCTGGTCGACGACGGCATCGGGCTCGGTCATGGCGATCTGATTGAAGACCACCGAGTAGCCGACGACGCCGTTGGGGTCGGTGGCGCCGGAGAAGACGAGATCCACCGAGGCGTCGGCCGACCAAACGGCGACCGTGTGGCTCGGCGAACCGAGGGCGAGGCCGGTGGGCGGGATGGTGTCGACCACATAGGGCCCGCCGCTGATGACCGTGCCGGTGTTGGCGGCGGCGTCCTGGGCGCAGACATGGAGGTACCAGGGGCCGTCGGCCAAAGCGGGTGAGGAGATGCTCGTGGTTGCAGTTGTCGAGGCCAGCGTCCCGCACGCCGGCGGCGATGCCGAGGCGCTGAAATCGAAGCGGTAGAGGGCGACCCCGGAGGTGGCGTCACTCGCCGCGCCCCAGCTCACGTCGATGGTCGAATCGCTCGCCGGACCGCCGCCGTGCGACGGCGAGCTCACCGCCCCCGGCGTGGTTGGCGGGGTGATGTCGATGAGGAAGGGACCGGCGTGGACGGTGGCGGTGCAGTTCAGCGCCCGGTCGCAGGTGGAGAGGTGGAAGTACCAGTCGGGCGCATCGGCCAGGGCGCCGCTGGTGACCGAGTGGGGATCGCTGGTGTGTGGAATGTCCACGGTTTCGTCGGGTTGGGTGGCGGGGCTCTGATCGAAGAGCACCGAGTAACCGTCCAGGCCCGAGCCGTTGACCTCGTCGAAGGCACCGGACCAGAAAACGTCCACCGTGTTGTCGCTCGCCCAGGCGCCGGAAATGGGCGAGGTCGGGTCGACGGTCGGATCGGTAGGCGGGATCTCGTCGGGGATGCAGACATACTCAGCGATGCGGCCGGCGGTCATCCCGCCGGCGACGGTGAACTCGCCGCCCAAATAGAGCCTGTCGTCAAAGACTTGGAGGGCGTTGACCTCGTGGTTGGTGCCGCCGTCGTAGGGCGCCCAGCTCGAGCCGTCCCAGCTGGCGATATTGTCGGCCGGTGAACCACCCGCGCCGGTGAAGCCGCCGGAAGCGACAAGCTTGTTGTCGTAGACCGCCAGAGCCTGCACACGCTGATAACTCCCACCGCTGACGCCGGTGCCGAGGGGCGACCAGTCGGCGCCATCCCAGCTCGCTACGCGGCTGGCTGCAACCCCGCCGGCGGTGCTGAAAACCCCGCCGGCCACAAGCTCGCCGCCGTACTCGGCGAAGGCGTAGACCGCGTTGTTCATACCGCTGTCGAGGGGCGCCCATGTGGCTCCATCCCAGCTCGCGATCCGATTCGCCGGAACCCCTCCGGCTGTTGTGAATGTGCCACCGGCCACCAGTTCGCCGTCGAAGATCGTAAACGCCTGGATACCACTGACGCTGCCCAGATGGTTCGACCAATTCAACCCGTTCCAAGTAGCCAGACCGCCCGATCCTACGTTGGTGAATGTGCCCGCGACGAGGAGCTCGCCGTCGTAGCTGCCGAGAGCGACGACCATGTTGTTCAGCCCACCGAGGGACGACCAGGTCGAGCCGTCCCAGCTCGCGATGTACGCAAAGGGTGAACCGCCCCATGGACCGAAGACACCGCCCGCGATGAGCTTGCCGTCCCAGACGGTCAAGGCGTTGACACTGTGAACGAAACCGTCGCCCAATGGTGACCAGTTCGTGCCATCCCAGGCGGCGATGCGGTTGACCGGAACCCCACCCGCGGTGACGAAGTCGCCGCCCGCGATCAGTTTGCCGTCGTAGATGGTCATGGCGCGGACCAGGTTGCTCATGCCGTTACCCATGGTCTGGAGGGCGGCCCAGTCGGCGCCGTCCCAGCTCGCCACCCGGTGGGCGGCAACTCCGCCTGCGGTCTCGAAGAAACCACCGGCGACCAGGTCGCCGTCGAAGACCGTGAGGGCAAGGACACCCGCGTTTGTGCCGTCGCCGAGGGTGGACCAGCTCGCCCCATCCCAGGAGGCGATGTGATTTGCGGGGGTGCCCCCGAGGTTGATGCCCGCTCCCGCGACCACGAGAATGCCGTCGTGGACGGCCATGGCAGTCTCGGTTGAGGGACTGGAGTAGCCGGGAAGCTGGGACCAGGTTGCACCATCCCAGACGCGGATGCCGAACCAAGGTCCGCCCGTCGCTACCAAATCACCGCTGTAAACCGTCAGAACGCTGACGCTGCTAGGGTGCCCGGCGCCGAAGGTCGACCAGCTCGAGCCATCCCAGCCGGCGATGTATTTGGCAGGGACGCCTCCGGCGAAGGTGAATCCGCCCCCCGCTACGAGCTTTCCGTCGAATATGGTGAGAGCGTTGACCCCGGCAGACATTCCACTGCCGAGGGCCGACCAGCTCGTGCCGTCCCAGGCGGCGATGCGGCCCACCCACGAACCGCCCGAGAAGCCAAAGGCTCCACCTGCAATGAGCTCTCCGTCGTAGACCGTGAGGGCGTTGACCCAGGCGTCCACGCCGCTGCCGAGCGCGGCCCAGTCGGCGCCGTCCCAGGCGGCGATGTAGTTCATCGGGACGCCGTCGGCCTCGTCGAAGTCGCCGCCGACGATCAGGCGCCCGTCGTAGATCGAGATGGTGCGAACCCGCTTGTTGACCCCACCGGCCAGGGCCGACCAGCTCGTGCCGTCCCATTTGGCTATGCGGTTGGCGGCAACCAGACCGGCGGTGGTGAACTCGCCGCCGACATAGAGGGCCGGCCCCGAACCGTCGTCCCAGACGGCCAAAGCGTGAACGATGCCGCTCAGGTCACCGATGCCGAAGCCGCTCTCCCACCAGCAGTACGAACCGGACTTCACGCTCTTTCCTCCGCGTGGGGCGGCCCGCAGGCGTTCGGGCGGCAGGTCGGGGTCAACCTCGACCACTGCGACGCCGTTTTTTGATGTTGTCGTCGCCGCCACGGGCTCGCCGGGTCCGTGCAAACCGTCGCCGTCGATATCGTCCCACAGCGTCACCTCCGTCGGCTCGCCGCCGGTCCAACTCAGGGCCACACTCGCCATTTCCGCACCATCCACGCGTCCGAGCCAGGTCATAGACAGCGGGTTCTCCTCGACAGGTACCGCAGCGAAGCCCACCGACCCTCCAATACCACAAACCAAAACGACCGATTTCACGAGTGTGCCACGCATGTTTACCTCCGCGGGTTCTCTCCGATCAATTTCCTGTCACCGAGACATCCGGCATACTGCCTGTCCAAATCGAGCTCTTCGCCTGCGCCCCGAGTTGCTCCGTCCTCGAATTCCAAGACATGGTTGTGTTGATGAGTACTGGGTCTAAGTTTGAGGCTCAGTCCCGGGTGCCAGGGCCGGAGTTTTGGCGTTTTCCAGCGGCCACACGATCTCGAAGGAAATCGTCGAGAACGTCGACCCTGACACTTGAAGCTGCTGTCGACAATGGATCAATGCGAACAGTGGTAACAAAATATTCTCCTAGTCGTGAATCACAATCGATCCGCCTCCGACGACGGTTGTGATTGGTGCACCGTCGCCATCGCCGGTTTGGTTGTCGTAAACGACCACATCGGTGGCCTTTTCCCAGATCTTGATCCGGAACTTGTCGTCTCCACCACCCCCGCGGCGTTGCCCATCAATCGCGGTGAGCATGAAACCATATTCGCCCAAACCGTTGATGGTGCCGTCGCCCTTGAACATCGCTCTCGCTCCAGCCACCACCAGCCAATCGTAGCTCGTGGAGTGGAAGTCCAGACTCCCCGCCCGGAACCGGAACTCGGTGTTTCCGGAAGGGGTCGACTGACCCCTCCTGTACTTCGAAACAAAGCCAAAGTTGGCCTTGCCCACCACCGTGGGATCCGGTACGTAAGCTCCAGGCGGTGAGTCAATCCATCCGCCACCGGTCACGAAACCACCGTCGGGGTCGTAGACCACGAGGTACTTGAACTCGGCCGACCCGACCTCGAACCCGCCCTTGTAGAGCGTCAGGGTCGGTGTGAAGATGCCCGCGGAGGTGCAGGTGTACGTTCCCTCCACCACACCGGCGGCCGTGATGGTCGCGGCTGATGTCGAGCCGTCGCCCCACGCCCACTGGGCGCTGTCCGCGGCGGCCGGATCGCCGAGGTCGAGGCTCGCGTTGATCGGTGTATCTACCGCCACCGGGTCCATCGGGCCGGCAATTTCAATGGCCTCGGCCACAAAGAACGGCGACAACGAGTTGGCGGTGCCACAGATAATATCGTTGACCGTATCCGGGTTGGGGTTGAGTGGAGAATCATCGGGGTCGGTGATGTCCTCCGTGCAGCCATTCGTCTTGGCGCACACCGTGCCGTCAGCCATGGTCTCGCCCAGGAGGACGATGTGGAACACCTTGAGCTTGGTTTCTCGGTTCCCGGTGATGCCATAGCCTGAATAATCGAAACACAGGTTGATGGGCGGATCGACCAAAGCCGTCGTATCGATCTCAAGGTAGGTGTTGTTCCCGAGCTTGAAGCCGGACGGCGGCGGCGGACCAGTCGTCGTCGTGGTCACCGTTGTGACCCCGCCCTGCTGCACGGACGCGAACTCGAGCGTGACCGGACTCGTGCCGGTGACCGGATCAACCGGCTCGATCACCACCGGGCTGGTGCTGGGCGGGGTACCACCGTTGACGTCGAGGACGGTGATGCGGATCGGCAGAGCCCCGACCCCGCCCGAGCCGTCCGTGGCCAGGAACTGAACATCGAAGAATGCATCCGCACCCGCCGTGGATACGTCATATCCCGGCGCGTAGTCGAACTGGCCGGTGACCGGATCGAGCATCGCCCCGGGCGGCAGACCCACCGCGGTGTAGGTGATCGCCTCACCCTCCACGTCGGTCGCCGACAGGATGAGCTGGATGCTCAATCCCTCCTCGACGCTCTGGTCGGTGAGCGGCGCCAGCACCGGCGAGTCGTTCACCGGGTCGACGGTGATTGCCACCGCGGCTTCGGCCGATGTTGCGGCGCCGTCCGAGACCGTGAAGCTGAATGCGTCGGTCCCTGACCAGTTCGTAGACGGAGTGTAGCTGAAATTCGGCGCCGTTCCAGCCAGAGTGCCGTTCACGGGCGTCGAGGAGAGCGAGAAGGTCAACGCGTCGCCATCCGCATCGGTCCCCGTCAACGTGATCGCCGTGGGGATGTCCTCGTCCAGCATCACCGCCAGGTTGTCGGCCACCGGCGGCTGGTTGGTGGAAAAGACTGCGAAGGTCGAGAGTGAGGTCGTGATTCCACAGATCGTGTTCGAGTCCATGGCGAGAGAGGCCGTGATATCCGTCCACGCTCCGCCCGCAAACTGGGAAAGGCTCAGGCTCGACTCCACGGCCGGGTCGAAAGTCCCGGTAGCGTACGTAACGCACACCTGGATCGAGCCGTCGGACCATGCCGAGCTGCCGAACTCGTAGAACATCGGTGGATTGCCATGCAGGAACCCGTTCGGCGGCGCCGGCCCGGTCGCGGTGGTAGTCAGCATTGTGTTACCCGGCTTCATCACCTCGTCGAAGACCAAAGTGATCGGTGCCGCGCCGGTTGTGGAATCGTGTGGTCGCACCCTGCTTGGTGTTCCCGTCTGGGTGTTGCCCGCCGCAGGCGCCGGGAACTCCAACGCCAGGTCGACGGGGTTCGACAGACCGGTCACGACGTCTTCGATCGCTGTGCCATCCAGATTGGCGCGCTGGATCTTCTGCGAACCGATGGCGGAGTCCACCCAGTAGAGCTTGCCGCCAACCGGATCGACCTCGAGGCCCGTGGGCGACTCTAGACCTGCAACGACGAACTCGACGCCTGTCCCATCGCTGTTCGCCCGCTTTATGGCAAACCCGTCGGCAGTGCTTTCCGACCAGTAGATTTTGCCGGAACTCGTGTCCAAACCCAACGCGCTGACCTGCTGTCCGGCTGCGGCTGTGTACAGGGTTTCAAGACCCGTTCCGTCGAGATTCGATCGCGAAATCCGATTGGGTGATCCGTCGGTCATCATGTAGAGCTTTGCGGCGGCCGCATCCACCGCCATGTCGGCGACTGGGCCGTCGGTATGACTGAAAACCGGCTCGGCGGAACCGCCCGGGAGAATCCTCGACCGGATTTCGCCGGATGGCCAGCTCGCCCAGTAAAGCCTGCCGACCGCCGTGTCCAGGGCCAACGCCGTCACCTCGTCACCCGGCGGATTAACGCTGACCTGGGTCGGGCTCGATCCATCTGAGTAGGAGTGCCAGATCTTCTCGACTCCGTCGAGCGTCCAGTAGACCTTGCCGTTCACCGCGTCGGAAACGATCCGCTTCTGACTGCCGGCATAACCGGTCAAAATGGTGACGACATCCGAACCGTCGGCATCCGCCCGTCGGATTACGCCGTCCAGGGCGCCCGTCCCCGCATCGGTCCAGAAGATGCGCTTGGCGGATCCTCGAGGCGGGGCGGGGGTAACTGCGAATCCGATCGGACTATTGACAACCGCAACCTGATCAGGACTAGCCGTGTTTGTCGCCGTGTCGAACACCGACACACTATGGCCAAAGAAATTGGTGACGAATCCGTGCCCGCCGTCCGGGGTGATTGTGACATTCCAAGGAGTAGATCCGACGACGATTGGATCACCGATCACTGTACCCGTGGCCGAATCGATCACGGAAACAGAGTCGTTCCCGGAATTCGTCACATATACACGCGCACCGTCCGGCGTGATTGCCACCCCGTTCGGCGCAGACCCAACAGTAATCGGGTCACCCACCACCGAATTGGTGGCACAGTCAATTACCGATACTGTGCCATCCGCGGAGTTTGCCACATAAGCCCGACCACCGTCAGGTGTTATGGCGATCCCTTCTGGCTGGCCCCCAACCGAAATTGGAGGTTCGATCACCATATTCGTCGCCGTGTCGATTACTGTCACTGTTTGATCCCACTTGTTGGTGACGTAGGCACGGTCCCCATCCGCCACGATCGCAATGGCGTATGGACCGGATCCCACGGCAATCGGGTCGGCAACAGTAGAATTCGTCGCCACATTAATAACTGACACTGTATTGTCGCGGATATTAGTTATGTACACGTGCTCGCCCAGGGGCGTGACCGCGACACCCCAGGGATGGCTTCCAACCAGGATGGGATCGCCAACGATCGTGTTAGCCGCCGTGTCGATGACTGACACCGAGTCGTTGCCGCGAATCGCAACAAAGGCACGGCTGCCGTCCGGTGTGACCGCAACTCCACCGGGATGGACACCCACCGCAATCGGACTGCCTACCGTTGTGGTCGTCGTAGTATCAATCACAGAAACTGAGCCAGTGCTAAAGTTCGTCACATAGGCGAACGAACCGTTGCCAAGAACCGGCACCGGCACCGTGCAGGCATCCCCGATGTCGTCGGCATTGCTGTCCGTCTGGGCCTGGTTCGCCACGGTCGGGCAGTTGTCTACATCGCCGCAGACCGTGTCGCCGTCGGCATCATTTGCCGGATCGAGCGGGCACGCATCCACATCGCCGCAGATCCCGTCGCTATCGGCGTCGTTCAGCGGATCGGCAGGACATGGATCCACATCTCCACAGACGCCATCACCATCGAGATCGTTCTGGGGATCGAGGGGACACACGTCCACGTCACCGCAAATCCCGTCACCATCGATGTCGTTAGCGGCGTCGAGCGGGCATGGGTCGACATCAGCGCAAAGACCATCCCCGTCAAGGTCATTGTCCGGATCAAAGGGACAGCCATCCACGTCACCGCAGATCCCATCGCCGTCCAGGTCATTATCCGGATCGAGCGGACACACATCCACATCGCCACAGACTCCGTCACCGTCGACGTCGTCAAACGGGTCGAGCGGGCACGTATCAACATCGCCGCAGATGCCGTCACCATCAGAATCGTTTTCCGGATCGAGGGGACAGTCGTCGACGTCGCCGCAAATACCATCGCCATCGAGATCGTTCTCAGGGTCGAATGGACAAGCATCGACATCACCGCAGATACCGTCACTGTCGATGTCGTTGTCTGGATCGAATGGGCACACGTCCTGATCGTTCGTCATGCCATCGCCGTCGCTGTCGGCCCATGCCTCAAGCGCGATACTGTAGGGCCCGAGCGCGGGTCCGAAGTCCTTGACGTCCTCGACGCCCAAGCCGTCGAGCCTGGCGCGCCGTATTCTGTGCTTCGCCCACTCCGACCAGTAGACCGTGCCGCCGAGCCCGTCCACCACGAGGTCCTTCGCTCCGAAAGCGCCCAAGATGACGTCCTCGGCCGCCACGGCGCCGACGGGAAACCGCATGATCCTGTCGTCATCGGCTACCCAGTACGGGATCCCTGACACCAGATCCACATCGACGTACAGGGGCCGGCCGACGTTAGTGGGGGCGGAGTAGAGGAGTACGGGGTTCGCGCCCTCCAGGTCGCTCCGGAACAGAGAACCGACCCCTCCAATGTAAGAGGTGTAGAACATCGTGTCGCGACCAACATCCAAGGCAACGGAGTTCACCAAACCGTTTGGCACGGAAACCAGCTCCTCGCCGGAACCGTCGAGGCTTGCCCTGTAGATTCCTGCGTCGGGAATTGGGTACCAGAGCGACCAGTAGATCGCATCGTTGACCGTATCCAGGGCGAGGTCTGAGATGTAGCCCGGTAGCGCGACGACCTCTTCAATCGCCGAGCCATCCAGATTAGCCCGGTAGATCTTCGGCGCCGCCGTGTTTTGGAACCAGTACATCTTGCCGCTCTCACTGTCCACGACGATAGAGTTCGGGTTCGAAGTGGTGATGAGGACTTCCTGATTCTCTCCGTCGATGTCGAGCCGCCGGATTTTCGTATCGGTCCAGTACACCCGTCGTGCCGAACCGACCGGTGGCTCGGGAATCATGGCGATCCCAACCGAGTTACGGCCGATCGGGATGTCTGTGATGACGGTGTGTGAAACGGTGTCGATCACCGTCACATCGTGAGTGTTTTGGTTGACCACGTAGGCGACGGTGCCGTCCGGCGTGAAGGCGACTCGATTCGGGGCGAGGCCCACGGCGATGGTTGAGATGATCACGTCGGTAGTCGTATCGATGACTGAAACAGTAGCCCCGCCGGCGTTGGCCACCCAGGCCTCGGTACCGTCGGGCGTGAGGGCGATCCCTGTCGGTGAGTTGAAGCCCGTGAGGGTCGGACCGACCGTGTTGGACGCCGTGTCGATGACCGATAGGTCGTGGGACGTCTGGTTGGTCACATACGCCTTGCTCCCGTCATGTGCTAGCGCAATGCCGCGAGGATAGTCGCCGACCACAATCGTGGTGACGATACTGTTGTCAGCGGTTTCGATGACCGTCACCGTGCCGTCCACCACGTTGCTCACGAACAATCGGCCGCCGTTCCGGGAGATGGCCAGACCCCACGGATTGACTCCGACCGGAATGTGGGTGACGGCATTCGTCGAGGTGTCCACGACCGCGACCGAGTTCGAGTTCTCGACCGCCACGTAGGCCGTAGAGCCGTCGGGAGAAAACACGATTTCCGCCGGGGATGGACCGACGTTGATCGCTCCGGTAATCGCGTGGGTCGCCGTGTCCAGGACGAAGACCGAGCGGCCGAGCCGCGAGAAAATGGCATAGCGTCCATTGGGTGCGACGGTGATTGCCCCAGGGCCGGTACCGACAGACAGCGTGTGGGTGACGGTGTTCGACGCGATGTCAATCACCGACACCCTGTCGTCATCCTGGCTGGTTACGTAAGCCCGGGAGCCGGGAGCCGGAGTCGGCTCGCAAGCGTCACCGGTGCCGTCGCCGTCACTGTCCGTCTGATCCTGGTTCCAGACGTCGGGGCAGGTGTCCACGTCGCCGCACTCCCCGTCACCGTCGAGATCATTATCCGGATCGAGAGGGCACAGATCCACGTCCTCGCACAGGCCGTCACCGTCGACATCATTTTCCGGGTCGAGCGGACAGGGATCAACGTCGGCGCACAAGCCGTCGCCGTCTGCATCATTGTCCGGGTCGAGGGGGCACGGGTCCACACTTCCGCAGATCCCATCGCCATCGGCGTCGCCGAGCGGATCGGTGGCGCATGGGTCGAACGAGACTCCCTCACCGTGGAGCGGGACACCGAGTGAGGGCCGTGACGGGTCGTCCGAGCCCACCGTGAGTTGGCCGAGGAACTCGCCGTTCGACAGAGGGGAAAACTCAACCTCGGCAGTGCAGCTTTCACCGGGCAGAATCGTCATCCCTGCGCAACTCAGCGGGAGCGCATACGGAGATACTGTGCCCATCGATGCAACCCACAGATCCTGGGCGCCGGTGTTGCGAATGTCGAGAATTCGAAAAGCAGTGGTTCCTTGATCGACGGCTCCGAAGTCGATCTTCCAGGGAATGGTCTCGATGCGCGGAGCATCCGGAGGGCACTGGTAGTCCATCTCGAGCACCACATCGACCACGTTTGGTGTCATTACTGTCGTCGGGTGGTTCGTGACGACCGCAACCGCATTCGTGGTGACGAAGTCGCTGAAGTTGTCCGTTGCCGTCATGGTGTAATCGCCGACGATCGTGCACGAGGGGTTGATCTCTCCTACGCCGTCGGTTCGGACCAGCCAGGTAGCGTTCATTCCAAGGAAGCTCCCCAAAATGAACGAGCCGTCTGCCGCCACAGCGAAGGCCGTGTCTGTGGAACTACTGGTCAACTGATAGTCCTTTGCCCACAGGAGGTCGCCCCCCGACGACGTTCGAAACAGGACTGTATTCGGGGGATAGACATTAGCGAAGACCACGAGATCGCCGTTCGATGCCTCGCGAATCCGGGTTGGATATGCTCGTGTGCCGTAGGCCAGCTGGACGTACCTGGTTTCCCACTGCAACACCCCGCTCGAATCGAACTTGAGCAACCAGACTGCGGGTGGGTCGACCAGACCGCGCGTCTCGCCCCGTGACGCGATGACGACACCGCCGTCCGAAGTAGCCGTCACCCCGGCGACCCCGTCGCCGTCGCGGTAGCTGCGCTGGCTGATGATATTGCCGTTGGGATCGAGGAACAGGACCCAGGGCTCACGCGGCTGGGCCACCCAATTGCTGTACGAGTGGCCAGCCAGCACGACTGTGCCACCGGACAGCACCGCCAGCGACGGGCCTTCCATGAGCTCGTCCCCTTCACCACCATAGCGTTTCTGCCACAGCACGGTGCCGTAGGAATCGGTCTTGACCAACCAGAGATCGTGACCTCCCCCACCCGATTGGCTTGCGTAGCCGGCAATCAGCAATGATCCATCCGGGGTTTGGGCCAGGGCACGTGGGTTCTCCGTTCCGCCCGTTTCGCCGTAGTCCTTATGCCACAACGCCGTTCCGCCGGCGTCGAACTTGACCAGGGAGAAGTCAGCGTCAAACTGTGCCACAGAATTCGATTGGACGGCGATGACGATGCCCCCGTCGAACGCCTCCACGACGCCGAATGCGCCACCGCCACCCCTAGACTCCAGTCTCTTTGTCCACTGGATGTTCCCGGAGGGATCGATCTTCATGAGCATCGGCCCGCTGAATACGGTCCCGGCCACGAGCAGGCTCCCGTCCGACACCTCGACGATATCGCGTGGGAACGGAACTCCTAAGTTTGGATCGTCGTACCAGTAGGTCCTGGACCAGGTTTGTGCGGCTGCCGGGATAGCGGCAATAAACGTTGCGACCAGGATGATCGCCAGAGCGGCAAGTCGGGTTGCGTGTTTCATCGGGTTCTCCTCTTCTTGTTGGATCGGCTTCGAATACCCTTTCTTGTTGTGTCTTTTTGCTTCAAAATCTGAATCTCCGTCTCGATCATGGGACCAGATAAACACCAATCTGTTGAACCTGTTAGGTGTCGAGACCGACGATTTTGACGATTCTGCCGCAACAAAGGAATGTGGGACAGCGCCGGGAGATGGATATAAGTCGTCGACAGCGTTGGCCCTCGTTCCTGAGAAAAGAGAAGCGAACCATATGGCGCATCGAGATTCGTTTTTCAACGCCTACCTCCTTAGGTCGCGGTTGGGACCGGCGGCCAGCACCAAATTTTGCACATCGTTCTGATCTCCTCTCTCAACTATGCGGCCCACATCATTTGCGCGCGTCATCCATTTGGATGACATTCTCCGAATCGAGCTCTATTGCGGAATTTGCGAGCTTCTGAAAATCAGCGCATCGCGACTGGGGTTCGAAGCGGACGATCCCCCCAGAGATTGCAGAGCCAACCACGCCAACCCGCTGCCCAGTCCTTCGGGATCGGTCATTCTCATTCCGCATCCACCATCCCGGCAGGCCCCCCCAGCACGAGCCGGATCAGCTCGCCCTGGCGGCGAGTATCTGTCTTGCTCATGGCTCGTTGGAGGTGGGTTCGCACGGTGTTGCGGGTAACATGAAACTGCTCAGCGGTCTCGGTGAGGCTGGCTCCGTTGGCCAGGGCGACGGCGAGCTTTGCCTCGGCGCAGGTCAGGTCGTAGAGCTGGCGGAGCCACTCGGTGGGCGGCGTGGCCTCGCGCTCGGGGTCGGTGATGAAGAGGACCACGCGGCCACGGCCGTGGCCGTTCAGGCTCCTTGTCTTCCCGAGGGGTACTGCGAGGACCTCGAATGATTTCTTGCCCGAGGGTCGTTCGAGGAGGACGGCCTGGCCGGGAGCACTGCACAGGCTGGTTCCATCGGTCGAAGCCGCTCTGGCGATCCTCTTTCTCAGCTCGGCGGTGTCACTGCTGAGCGCGCCGGCGGGGCCCTGCCTCGTTAGGGCGAAGCCGTCACCCGCCGCGGCCAGGTCTGTCGCGGCGCGGTTTGCTAGGAGGGTCCTCCCCTCCCCGTCCAGAATCACGACGCCGGTTGCCAGGCGATCCAGGCTGTCGGCGAGAGCGTCTCGTTCCTCGGACGCCCGGCCCAGCTTCCTGGTGACCTCGAGCGCGCGCTGCAGGTGCGGCTGAACGATCTGGTAGATCCGTTCGTCATGGTCGTCGAACTCACGCGCACTTCGGGGCCGGTGCATTCCTATACTGGCAAAGCCGCTTTCATTTCGCAGCAGCACGCTGCCGGCGATGCGGTAGAGGTCATTCGGGAGGAGCAGGTCGGTGACCATCTCGTTGCGGTCCCACTCCTTCTTTGGGACCATCTTGTCCGATCCGGAGAAGGTCCCGACCGGCAACGTCATCGCCGCCTTGACGGTGAGGTCTTTACTCACGAAGTAGCGATCGTAGAGGTCGCCCATCTCCGGGCTGATGCCGGTCGAAGCGAAAACCGCCCCCGACCCAGTCTCGGTGCTCTGCAGCAGGGTCATGGCGCAGGCGTCGAATAGACCGGCCATCTGCTCGAGCGCCACTGACCACCTCGTCGCATCCGTGGAAGCATCGTAGAGCGAGTCGATGACCCGGAGGATGGGCTCTTCACCAGAGAACATGGTGAGCCTCCCCGGTTCCAATATTCAGAGGCCCGCGCTGGAACCCGCGCACCGCCGGGCCCACAACTCCGCCGAATCGAAAACACGACAACCGATCAATCGTCATCTGGCACCCCCGTCCGGCGTGGGTGCAGGCCCGCCGGAAGCCCGTCGACCGCGGCCAACTTCGGTGATCTCAGCGGTCGATTTCGTGTTGCTCGTTAAGGAACTACGCCTACTGGACGACCACGAGCCGCTGCCAGGACCGCCGAAACGGAGATGTAAAACCTGCACCCACGGCGTACGGTCCGCCTATCTCTGGCCGGGCGATCTCGTTGAGAACGAAGAGATCCCGCTCTCGCCATCCAATCCTCCACTCCGATAACCACAATTCAGCAGTACGGTGCCTTGCACGTTTACGGACCTCGGACCTAGTACCCAGGCCGTCACGCTCGCGCCTCGAGCACCATGTTGGTGGGTGTATCTGTTGCACGTCGCACTTGGGTGAACCCACCCTCGGTGAGCACCTCGGTGAGGCGCTTCTCTCCCGCCTGTGCTCCGAGGGCGAGCCCAACCTCCTGGGCCTTTGAAGCCGGCACACAGACCAGCGTTGAGAAGGCGTAATAAATCTGACTCAGAGGATGGATGTTCTCCTCGAGC
>Ga0164313_10002531_pt1 | contig 16332 bp, 14 predicted proteins | sample GuaBasSedimGuay4_FD_113735 | JGI IMG/M metagenome (GOLD analysis project Ga0164313, IMG submission 113735) | Subseafloor sediment microbial communities from Guaymas Basin, Gulf of California, Mexico - Guay4, Core 4569-4, 0-3 cm | ecosystem: Environmental > Aquatic > Marine > Hydrothermal vents...
CTACAGGAAAAGTTATTAAAGATTCTGGTAGAGCTATTGAGGAGTTTGGTGATGTTTTCGGAAAACCAGGGTCAATTCTTGGAAATCTGGCCTCTTATAATGATACAACAGGAAAACAAATTAATGATTCTGGTGTTGCTGCTCAACTTGTTCGTGATAACCAAAATAACATTGTCTCAATTCAAGCGAGTAATACGGAATTTAATACGAGAATTTCAACTAATGAAACAGATATAATAAATCTTGAAACAGAAGTTGCGAGTCACCTTCAAGTTCCAGTTGATGCGGGAAATACTGGCAGAATTTTAACTAGTAGCGGAGATGATAATTCCACTTGGCTTGTTGATGGAGTTAGCGGACAAGTTTTAACTACCGATGGTGCGGGAGTTCTCTCTTGGGAAAATATTATTACGGCGGGGGGAGATGTAACAGGTCCTGGCTCAAGTGGTGATTTTAATATCGCGCTTTTTGATGGGATCACGGGGAAATTAATCAAAGATTCAGGAAGAAATATTGATGACTTTGGCGATGTTAAGGGCCCTGACATGAGCCTTGATAAAAATCTTGCTGTCTTTGATGGGGTTAGTGGAAAAGTGATTGAGGATGGAGGAATTAACATTAATGACATTGGTGATGTTAGAGGGCCTAGTAGTGCAATTGTTAATTCAATTCCTCTTTACTTAGATACCAGTGGAAAAACAATCATTAGCACTTTATTTTCTTTTCCTATGCTTGATGGATTGGCCGGTCAAGTTCTTATGACTGATGGGCTTGGAAGTGTGAATTGGGAAAGTATTAGTGCAGGAGATGTCATAGGACCTGCTACAAGTACTGATTTTAATATTGCCTTGTTTGATGGAGGTACGGGGAAAGTTATTAAAGATAGTGGAGTCGATATATCAGATCTTGGAGATGTAAATGGGCCTGATTTGACAGAAGATAATCAAGTGGCCCTTTTTGATGGTACAACAGGAAAAATTATTAAAAAGACAGATTACAAGCTTCCTATTGTTGATGGAAATGCTGGAGAGGTGTTAACCTCTGATGGAAATGGAAATGTGAGTTTTCAACCGGCCACTCCTGGTGGTAGTTTTGGCGGAATTAAAATTTGTGAAATTGAAATGAGGCTTGATAAAGGTAAAGAGTTTTCTATTTCGGATGGAAAAAATGATGTGAGATGGGATGCAGCTGGGCCTTATGGTGCAGATTGCAGCTGGATATCTTATGGTAATACTACTAGTGATGGTGATTACGATTCTGGAAGCTATTTTTCTGAAATCACTCTGCCGGCCGGAAATTATATGGTGGATGCCTGGGTTTCCTTTCAAAAATGTGGAAAAAGTTGGGTTGATTTATATAACGAAACTGATGATGCTCAAATTAGAATGGGAGGAACCGCTAATGCCAAGAAAAATGTAGAAGTTCCTACTAATTACCCTGTTAAAGCATCCTTTTCACTAGGTGGACAGAAAACTTTAAAAATGAGATTTGCCGCTCAAGAAAACGATTGCAAAACCTCAAAAGGGGATATAGAGAATAATCCCCATGAGTTATCTGGGCAAATGGTGATTTGGAAATTTAATTAAATCTTAAAGGAGAAACCTAATTGAAACTCCTGAACTTCAACGTTTACTAAAACATTGTTGTAGTTAAAAAAGACACGATCAAAAAAGGCCATAGTTGTTGGAAAACGGTAGCCAAAGCCTAAACTCCAGGCCATATAATTATCTAGTCTGTCCTCCAACCAAAATTGCATTCCAGCACCTGCTTCTAGAAAATAATATTTTCCTAGATAATTTACATACAACATTAAAGGGATGATTGGGAAAGTCGTGCTCTCTATCGTTTTGCCCGTTTGATCTGCAATTGTGATGCTATAAAACTGTACTCCGGCATCTAATTTGACTCCCCAGTTAGGATGAAAAATAAATTGTGGTGCCCAGGAAATATTTCCTGTACCAACCTGAGCATCCTCATTATCGGAGACACTTTTATAACTAAGAGAAAAGTTTGCCAACTTCAATCGAGATTGAAAGGTTAAAGGCCCATCTTCAGCTTTTTTAAGCTCATAGGTCTTTTCTGAACCATCTTCTTCCATCGTGGTGACTAGTTTCCATTTAGTATCATCTTCTTGTATTTCTGTTTTAAATTCTTCTTTCCCTTCTGGGACCATATCTTCTATGGTGATATCTTGATACATCTTTGAGGGTTTTTGGGCGAGTATATCATCATAGTCTTCTAGATTCTCTTCCTCTAAAAGTGCTAGGGCCTCTTCTTCTAAAATTTTAGGACTAGGTTTTCTCTCTTTTAAGATAACTTTCTTTTTTTCCTTAATTTCTTTTATTTTTACAAATTCTAATTGTTTTTCTTTTCGTTTTGTTCGTTTAACTTCGGCCACTTGTTTTTTATAGGCCACTCTTTTTTTTGCAGCTTTTCCTGTATCAAAGGTAGGCGGTTTATCAATGGGCCAGCGAATTTCATAATTCCCTTGAATCTTTTTTGAGTTTTTAAGCCCCCTTCGACTTGCTGAGATCAGAGTAACCCTACTATATCCCCTGGTTATTCTTCTGCAACCGAAGATTCTTGTGCACTCTCTACCCGAGCAGTTCCATCTGCTTTTAGCAAAGGGAATATAGGCGCCACGACAGTGTGTAATAGATTTTGCTACCTCTAAGTCGGCCATTCTACTGACAGAGCGTAAATCTTGTTTATCACCTGAGATAGTGATTTTAAAGGGTTTTACGTGCCCAAAGGAATGAGCATTAAAGGAGAATAAGATAGAAAGTAAGGTAAATGTTTTCATCAGTTTAATGATACCTCACAAGCATTATTTCTCAACCTTTTATAAAAACCAATTAACTTAGTACGGTAAAGATTTGCCTGGCCAACGAAAGAATTTAAATTAAGAAAGTTTAGGGCCGATGAGTCTAGAGAGTAATTACAAGGGTTTGATTTGAAATTAACTATTTCTTTAATTTTAATATTGTTTCTTTTTTCTTCTTGTACTGAAGGCGAAAAAAGAATTGTGGTTGAAGGAGAAGGGGCGACATCAGAACCCGTTCCCCCAAGTCATAGCTCTTTTTCTAACCCACCAAGTCCAGTCTTGCCAACTGTTGCTTTTAACAGTCCTTATCTTCCTGGAGAATATCCTTTTACTCGAAGTACTTCTGATTTTAACTTAGCAGTTGTTATAAATAATCCCACCAATGAAATCTACACTCATAAATGGTATTTAAATAGCGCTGAACAAGTATCACTTAGGACAACTAACTCCGAATCACCCCTTCCATTTCCTGTGGTTCCAAGTAATAGTTTTCTGTTTCCAGAAGGAACACAAAATGTAACTTCTCAGCTTGTGGGTAAAAATGGCAACGTTATTGCTTCAGAAGTTTGGGTTTTTGCTATAGGTCAGGTTCGGCCTTTTTATTCAAGCTCAAATCCATTAGCTGCGCCTGAACATCCTTTTCCGGACACTCCTTTTGTTCCTACAGATACCCCAACTTCTATTAGTGTAACTATTTCAAATCCTGAGGCAAATAAATATTTTAATAGATGGACAAGAAATGGTGTTATAGATTCCGCTCTTACAACAGATGAAACTGAGTCACCGTCTTCTTTTTTGATTGATCCTTCCGATACAGTTAATTGGCCCCCAGGAGTTTATACAATCACCGCCGAGCTGACGGGGAATCCAGATACTTCTATTATCTATCATTCAGCTACATGGACTTTAGAGGTTAAAGAATTTGAAGCTCCAAGTTTTTCTACTTTTTCAGGGCAGCAACCAACTCCAGCAGTTTTTCCTGATATCGATTATGCTTCTGCAAATGATATTGATCTCGACCCAGATATTTTAGATAACCTAGGAGATAAAGCGTTTACTTTAGAGTGGAGATTAGATGGAGCTTTTCAGGAGGTCCAAGAGAATAGTAATGGAAGTAATGATGAACCTCTTCCTTTTATTATTACTCCCAGTGATGTGACTACCTACACAGTAGGTAGTCATACTGTTGCGCTTTCTCTTTTTGATGCTGTACCCGCAGCAAGTGGAACAGTTTTAGAAACTGTAAGTTGGACTTTTAATATATCATCTCCCATTGTTGCCGTGATTGAAGATGTATTGCCAGCAACAGCAACTGCTATTGTGGCGATAAATACAGTTCCTCTTAATGGAAATCCAGTGGCAGGGTTTTATACCAATCCTCCAGGTGATGATACCGGCAGAGGAGATGCAATTACCATAGGCGGCAATTCTTTTTGTGTTGTAATTGATGATGGAATAGGAGTAGGCGGGCATCCTTCCTTGTCCGGTGTGCGGATTAACTTTTATGATTCACATAATTCACTTATCAATAGTTCTCCTATCATATATCAAAAAATTTCTAATCCTCCTAAAGTTTGTTTAGATGGCTCAGGTGCTGATAGTTCAGGTGGAGCTGGAGTGCCAGATTATTCCATTTCTACAACTCAGATTTCAGATGATATTCCAAATTATACAATTAAGGCGGTGTTAACTGATATTTTATCTCTACAGCCAATAGGGGTCGTAACGTGGAATATAACTCAAGAACCGGCAAATACAAAACCTGTAATAGAGGTAGATCTTCTTGGTGAAGCGAGCATAACTACTATTCCTCAAGATGCCTCTCGTACCTTCATATTTTCGGTAAAAGATAAAGATAGTCTAGATAGTATAGAAGCTGGTGTTGATCTCGATTACTCAGTTAAGTTTTGGTTTCAACAACCAAGCGTGGCAGCAATAGAGTTAGATGGTAATAATACCTATTATACCGGAGGGAATCAGATTACGCCTGATTGCGTTCGGGCCATTACTGATGCAGGAAATCCAGCTGCTGAAGATAAATTTTCATGTACTATTTCAATCCCAAGTTCTGTTGGAAATGCACCAGCTTCAGCTTCTGGAACATATAAAGTAATTGCAGAAGTTCAAGACTCTTTGACTAACGATCAATATGGATCCCCACCTATTGGAGCAACAGCGACTTCTGATCCCCTTGAATGGAATATAACCTTAACTGAAGCTAATAATTTTGCTCCAGAGGTTATAAATTGGATTGCTTCAGGAACAGCTACGCCTACTGACTCTTACGTTTTTGAAGGCCCGGCCTTAACAACACCAATAACTTCCGCTAGCGAAGGGGCCACAATTACTTTCAATCTAAATATTGATGATTTTGAAAAAGATGATTTTAATATGAATATATCTTATCTACCTTTAGGAGTAGATGCTACGACTACAAGCTTTTGTGAACGATCAGACTTAAAAGTTGAAGATAGTAATCACTTGTGTAGTTTTAATATCCCTTATGACGTGATTGTTGGGGTGGCGAGTGCAACAGTCACTTTCACTGTCAATCTAGTTGATGTACCAGATTTGGCCATACCTCTTTCAAACACTTTTCCAATTGACTTAAATATAATCAATGTAAATCCAGCTCCAGAATTTGGATCGTCAACAGTTATGACACCAGCTTTTAATGCTACGGCAACGGTTGTTAGAGGTTTTCCATATTCTTTTAACATTGATGAGATAAGAGATGACTCAGTAACTGATGGTGATGGAATAGAATGGCAATGGGAAGTAATGTCTGGAGTAGACTGCGCTTCTGCTACCAATCCACTTTGGCAAATTCTTGATGGGGCAATCCAATCCTCGCCAACTCTTCTTGCTCCAGTGTCGGCCTCGCTAACTTGGTTTGCTCCAGCTCATAGTGTTGGAGACAAATATTGTATAAGAAATTGTGTAGGAGACGATGGGTTTGGCAATGATGCCAATTGTTCTGATCCAACTTTAATTGCAGGACCTTGGCAAGGAACTAGTGATGGCATTGCTCAAGCTTATCAAGCTGATAGAGCTGTTTCAGGTGGTTCTATAGAATTAGCAAATTTACCAAGTCTTGGCGCTTGGACAGACTATGCCAGTCCAACCAGTTCTTCCGTCTATACAGCTCATGCTTCTGACAACGTAATTTATGTAGTACGAAATGCTTACTCTTTAGATGGGTCTTCAATGGATACCAGCGAGTTTGTTTCTTTTACAACTGATGATATTGAGATTACTGGAACTGAATATCCTTATGAGCTTTCTATAACTGGAAATAATAATTATATCTTTGTTTCCTATCTGTTTCAAAAAAGCGGCAGTGGTACTCCAGTTATGAGAATTGTGAGACTTAAAAAGCTTCCTCTAAGCGATATTAGATACCAAAAGCCAACAGTAGATCAAGCAGTTGTTGAAATAGGAAATATTGTTGCTGATAATTTCTCGGCCTATCTTCCATACCTTGAAATAATGGGAGGCGATGCTTGGTATTATGCTGTAGATGGAGTAACTGCCACGCCAACTGGTCCCCTTGCAGGTACTGATATGGGGTTAGGTATTGCTGCCACTGAAATAAAAAGCACATGGGACTCTAGAAGTAACGCATTAGTTTTGGCCGCTAGATTAACAAATGGAACCATAAACCTTTATAGTTTTAATATGCCTGGCGCCACATTAGGGGCATTAACTCTACCACCAGCAAGTAACATAGATACAGATAATATATTTAACTCAAAAATTATTAATTTTTATTCCCTGGCAGCGGGGAAATATGTAGATAATGAAAAAATTTATGTGGCGGCCCAAAATGACAACCTTGAAATTATGTTTAGTAGGTTTTCTTCAGGTACCTTAGATTTTGACGTATCTCAAACTTATAGTGTAGGTGAAATTGATAAAATTGATTCTTTGAGACAAATGGAGATTACGGCAGGAACTGAGTCCGATGTATTTTATATCGGCGCCGTAATGGAAGATGAACTTTTTCCAGGGAGTTATAATGCTGTCAGTATTAGAGTAAATGATGTAACTGTGGATCCAGTGAAGGATATAAGTCCTAGATTAAATTTAAATAATGTAGGAAATGTAAGGCCCGCAGTTACTGATATTGTTAAAGATTTTAGTATCGGAAGTGCTGGGGCGATTACAGATGAAAATAAAAAAGATACCTTCTGGATGTTTTTTGTTGATGCTGATTTAGTTGATCCACCTCCGGGTGCCACAGCAACTGCTAGATTAATAATAGTTAATTCAGAACCAGAAGTTTTCTCAGGAGCGGCGCCTGCAACGGCCACAGATCAGTGGACTAGACCTTGGTTTATAAAATAAGTTAACTTGAAGCACTGTCGTACTTTTTAAGACCTACATTCCAAAGAATAAGCATGAGTTTCCAACTGATTATTATGGCGATGATGAGTCCTATGAGGAGCTTGTAGTCTTTGTAGTCATAGAGAAATCTCACAGGGCCTGAGCCGATAAGCAAAACTGGCAGAAAAATAGTTAAAACCTTTCTGGTTAAAGAGGCGTAGATAAAATCTGGCCAGCGGGAGAGGTGCTGTATTTGCATCCTCAAAAAATTAACTCCCAGTCCTTCAACGATCCAAAACATAGCAATGGAAATAATTATTTCAATAATGAGAAGAAGTGTGAGTCCTAGTATTATAAGAAATGGTGTTAGGGCCCAGGATAGGGGAGAGAGATTGAGTGCTAGTCCATACTTGATAAGAAAAAATATCGCCACCAGGCCATTTACCATAGTGGCGGGACGAAAATGTCTGAAGAAGACACTAAAAATTGAATGAATGGGTCTCAGGAGGATAAAATCTAATGACCCTGTTCTAATATGCTCTCCCATCATCCAAAAGCTCTCACTAAAAAGTGTCATATGTAGCCAATCAAGGGTCAGCATGAAAGAGATAAAAAACATCAGCTGAGATTTCTGCCAGACGCCAATGTATTCTACATGATCATAAATAAAAATAACCGAGGCGAGAGTAGAAAAATAGAAAAAAAGATCCATTAAGATGACAAGAAAAAAACTTATGCGAAAACTTGAGGCCTGAGTAAAAGCAGTGGAGACAAATTTTTGATAGACCTGAAGATAGTGCTTCATTACATACCCGCCGCGGTATAGAGTTTTAATCCCTTTCGCCAAAGAAGACTATTTATAACGATAAAGATTAAGATCCAGAAGCTTAAAATCATGTAGGGAGTGCCAATGGCGGTGAATTCTCCCATGAAAATCTTGATGGGATAAAAAGTTAGATAGGGAAAAGGTGTGTAGTTTAAAACAGCTACAAGGTCTGGAGGGAAAAGATCTAAAGGAATAATGGCCCCCGAGAAAAAGGCGGTTATCATCATTACAATTACTCGTAGAATCCAAGTCTCTTCTAGCCAGAAGGCCATCATACCAGTTAAGTATTGCAGGCAAAACCAAAAGATACTGACATAGAGGGTGTAGATATATCCTTGGATAAAGGCAAATGCCCCATGAAATTCTAAGAGGGGAGAGAAATAGAGTGCGCCAATAGTTATCAAGGAGATGAAAATCTGAAGAATTTGAAAAGCGACAAAGTTTGCAGTGTGAAATTCCCAAAAATTAAAAGGATAAATGAGATACGAGGATATGCGTCCCATTCTGATGTCTTCCGCCAGGTTCATTGCTGTGTGGCCTTGGGCCAGAAGACCTACGATAAGCGCCCAGATATGGTAATTAATCATTTCACTAAAATTATAGTTTTGAATGATGAGGTTTTCCTTGGCGGAATATATCGAGGACCATAGATTGTATTTAATAAAAAAGAATACCAATGCCGGGCCTATGACTTGTAAGAAAAAATTGATCCTATAAGTTGTATAGTTGGTCCAGGCCACTCGAATGGTTTGCGTCCATTTTAAAAGATAGTTTCTCATGCCTTTAAAATGTCGGGATTGGCCATAAGCGTTTTCATGACTCGTTCAATGGGCATATTTTCGGTATGAAAATCGATAATCGATTTATGGTCTAAAATCTTTTGCGTAGTCTCTCTTAGATCGCTTTCGGGGATTTTAAGCTCTACTTGATCAAGAAAATCATTCCATTTTGGTTCTAATCTCATCCATAGAGGATCATTGGGATTTTGCGCTTCTGAAAAATAGAAAGAGACAACTTTATCTTTACCCAGGATGTTTTCAAACTCTTTGATAGGGCCATCGTAGTGCTTTTCCCCATTAAAAATTAAAACGAGCCTTTTACAAAGTGCCTGAATGTCGGCCATGTAATGTGAGGTTAAAAAAATGGTGGCGTTGTGAGTGCGGTGATACTCACTTATAAATTCTCGAATGTTTTCTTGGGCCACAAGATCAAGTCCTATTGTGGGCTCATCAAGAAAAATAATTTCTGGGGTGTGCAGTAGTGAGGCCATAAGTTCCATTTTCATCCTCTCTCCAAGAGAGAGCTTTCTAACATGTACCTTTAAAAGCGGTTCTACCTGTAAAATATCAGACATCTCCATCACTCGTTTTTTGAACTTGTCATCGGGGATCTCATAATATTTTTGCAAAAGTAAAAAAGAGTCCATGGCCGGGATATCCCACCATAGCTGGGATTTTTGTCCCATAACCAGTGCTATTTTTTTTCTAAATTCTTTGGACCTTTCCCATGGTTTATAACCCATAACTGTAAGGTCACCTCGACTAGGTACGATAATGCCGGTAAACATCTTCATAAGGGTGGTTTTTCCCGCCCCATTTGGCCCTAAGAGACCTATGATTTCACCTCTCTTTGATTCAATATTAAAATTCTTAACTGCATCCTTATAAACATAATTTCTTGAAAAAATGGCCTTAAGAGACCCCTTAAAACCGGGCTCTTTGATGTAGCTTTGAAAAGTTTTAGAGAGATTTGTAGAGTGGATCATAAGTATTTATTTTTACTATTTTGTGAGGGTAAAGTAAATTTGTTTACATTATAACCAAGCCAATTGCTATGCTATAATGGATCAAAAGAAAACAGGGAGATGCCCATGTATACGACCTTGTCACTTACTGACCCTCAGGTGGAATATCTTAAAGCAAAACTTCAGGTGCTAATTGGTGATATAAAGTCTGAAATTAGACATAGCCAGAGTAGCCAGATGAAAGATGAATTGAAGCAGCAAAAACATGATATTCAAAATATGCTAGATCAAATTGAAGGTAAGGAAATTCTTCAAGCTGCTTAGAGTAGAATAGGTGGGTATAGCGGAAAGACTTTCTCAATTTGTAACAAATAGATTTTTTTTATAAAATTAAATCTATGAAAATAAAAAGCTTATTACTCCCTATCTTCTTTTGCACTCTAACATTGGCCGCCGGATGCTTGAATCCCAAGCAGGCGTTAGATCTAATTGATGCTATCGGAGATATGAAACCCTCTAATGGTTGGGTAGAGCGAATTGTTAAATCAGAGTCGTTTCTAAATAAAGAACACGGTCTTAAGTTTAATCGGAACCCGATTAAAGGAGAGCTGAAGTCTTACAATATTAGAGTTCCAAGAGAGGCCAATATAAATAAAGTGCTGGATAATCTTGAAACTTATCAAATTGAACTCGACCGCTTCCTATCTTATTACGACGGGGAATTTAATAGAAGGGAAGAATTTGAAAAAAAATTAGAAGCAGTTAAAGGCTTTCTCGATAATTACGATCGAAAAGATGAGTACTTTACCTCACCAAGTTTTTCTCACGATTAATTCCTTCTAAGGTCATTTTATCTATATAAGTCTGAGTGATTTTGGCATCCTTGTGATTTAGATAGTCCCGAACCAGTAAAAGATCTTTATATTTTAAATACAAGTTAGTCGCACAGGCCTTCCTAAAACTGTGTGGTGTCAGTCCTTCGCTGGTGCCTGCTTTTTTTAGAATTCTCATAATAAGGTTATACATGGTCTTTTCTGTGACTCTCTCCCCTTTAGAGTTAGTAAAGAGAAACTCAGAATCTAATCTTCTGTTTTTTAGAAAGTAATCGAGTTGGCCAAAGATCAAGTCGCCTTTAAAAAAAGTGAGATGATGTACGTAGCCTCCCTTTCTAATAAATTTTAGTGATTTTTCTTTAACGCTAAAGTTGTCTGTTTTTAGATTACAAAGCTCCGCCAGGCGAAGTCCTCCCCAATAGAGAAGATAAATTATAAGCCTCTCCCGGGTTCTATAGACCGAATCGTGAATTTTATCCCAGTCATTTCGCCTAAGATTCATAGTAGGGTTAATATCCATTTCTTTAAGCTTTATAGAATGGATTTTAGGTTTCACGGGGTTTTTAGCAAAGAGTTTGGAGTGATCCTCGTGAGTCTGTTTAAGATATTCAAAAAAATTGCTTACAGAAGATAGATGCCTTTTTCGTGAACCTACTGAGAGAGGGCCTTGAACCAGTAGTGGAGGAGAGTTTAACTTCTTATTAGGTTTTTTAAATATATTCATCAACCGATTTAGTACTTTGCTCTTTTCTTTTTTAAAAATGGTCCCACCTTTAGTGAGAAAGTCTTTGTAGATGGTAATAGTCGATCCATCGGCCCTGGTTATGAGCTGATCGTGATTTCCTTCGAACCAGATGAAAAACTTCAAGAGATCGGCCCTGTAGTTTTTAATGGTGTGCTCTGACCGGTTGATCTGCCGGCAGTTTTTGAGATATTGATGGAGCCAGTCCTGGTGTTTCGTTTTCATGTTACCAGTATAGTCCTTTAAGATGCACTAAATCTCTAAGTAGGTTACCTGGAAAACATTTCTAGTAAGGTCATCGGCATCTAGCCACATTCCAAAAACAGACCTATTGTTAGACCCCCTGCCGGTGGCGCATTCCCATTTATCACTATAGTCCCAATTGCAATTTTCACCCCAGGTGTTTTTTAGAAAAAATTGGCATTTTCCATTTCGAGTTCTCTTCCCGGCAATAAGGGATAGATGTTGGCTGCATTTTCCTGGCCTGGGAGAATTTGTGCGCAAAAGCCCATCATGTTTATCATTATAAAGAATATCAGCGCAGTAGCTAATAATTACTGGTTGGGCATTTTTTTTGTCTAACCTCTCAATTATTTTCCTTTTATAATAGTTTTGGGATTTCCATGTATGGGTTTCTACCGGGGGGAGCCTTTTGGTGGGAAGGATAATGCTTTTTGGTTTATTGCAAAGAGAAAAAATATTATCGTAAATTTCCATCGACTTTCCCTTTTGGAAATTTTTGATAATAAGATTGATGAACTCTTTACTTCCTTTACAGCTAGCAGTCTTAGGTCTTTTTTTACACCGATAGGGAGTGTAGGCATCAACTAATTCTTCGGTGTATTGAGGTCTCCATTTTTGATAAAATTTAAGCGATCCCTTTTTTTCGTGCCAATCAGCGTATACCCCATGCAGGACTTCAATTACGATGTTGGGCGGTAGGGAGAACTTTTTGGCAAATTGAGCAATCGATTTTTGAATTATATCTTCTCTACACATCCCATTTTTTCTTATGGCATCGATAGTACTTTTTCCAAACCCAACATCAAGGGGGGTTCCAGTTTGCGGCCCAAATTTTCCAACTACCCTGGACATGAAATCGTTCTTTTTGGTGATGTAGGCAGCATAGAGAGGATCACTAAGCATTATATCCTTAGTGATTCTTGGGCCATGGGTAAGCCTCCAGTAGTCAACTAACTGAACTGCTGCGTAGGCATAACAAATTCCGGTAGTACCCTGGTTATAGTTGGGCATATTGCGAAGTTCTAGACTCCATTTTTTTCGTGGAAGATAAACTCTTTTGCACTCTTGGGCGGAAACTGAAAATGCCATAAAAAGAGCGGTGATTAATAGTATTGATTTCATAGGTGTTCCTTTGGCTAAAATTTTAGCATTTTTTACTGTGTGGGTGACAGTTGAAATTTACAAAATTAAATGGACTTGTTTAGTTTGTTATTGGTGGTTGTGATCCGATAAAGTTTTTAAGTGTCTGGGTGAATTTTAAAATTTGTTAAGGCCTCTGTGTATCCTGCAAAAACCCTGTAGTTCTTTCGTATAATTGTAGTTATATGTAATCTAGTATCAGTAAGCTATTGAAATCATTGATCAATGCTGAGAATCGCCTGTGTTGATTTTATCCATGGCGTGTATAGCCTCAAAACAAGTTTTTTCCTGAAAATTATTAAAAATTAAAACGGGTTCCAATTTATACAAAATCAAAGAGTGTTTCTTATCTATTCCTAATAATGGAAGTTATTAGCAATAGAATTCAGTTGGTGAGAAAAGTGGATTTACCAGGCCGTTATTTTAAATTTTGGCCATGTCTAGGATTGATGGGAGTACCTCCTGAACTCCCACACTACGTGCCGCCTGTGGCGTCCCAAAATTAGCGTCATGCTAATTTTGTGGAGTTAGAACTATGGAAGATTTGAAAAACATAGATTTTTTTACTCGGTCAAATCTTGTGATTTTAGCCCGTCTACCCCACAGGTGAAAGATACAATTTTTAGGGGTTTTTCCAATTTTTGTTGTGTCGTGTGATAATATATAGTATAATACGTTAATGGAAGAAGCAATTAAAGCATTTGATGAATATTTGGAATCTAAAGGCCTTAAGTTTGAGGGAATCGTCATTGGTGGAGCTGCGCTCATTCTCCTTCACGTAATTGATCGGGCCACCAAGGATGTGGATATTTTGGCCCCCAAGATTCCAGAAGATATAAAAAAGGCATCTATAGATTTTGCCACTGAAAAAGGCGATTTGAATCTAAATCCTGGTGAGTGGTTTAATCATGGTCCTTATCCCTTAAAGCGGGACTTACCTGATGGATGGAGGGATCGCACGGTAGAGGCCTATGCGGGAAAAGCATTATTTTTATATACCCTGGGCAGGATGGATCTTTTAAAAATTAAGATTTATGCCACTTGTGATCGGGAAATTGATTTTGATGATTGTTTGAGCTTGAAACCGACCATAAAAGAATTAGATGATTGCAAACCTTGGGTTTTAACAGGGGATATTAATCCTAATTGGCCAGAGCGAGTTAACGAGGTTTTGGGACGTCTTAAAAAAGAGGTAGAAAATGGATAGGGAACTCATCGCCTCTTTAAATGCCATGGGAATATCTTTAACTGGTGGTGGAAAAGCTTCCGGTAGGGAGCGGGTTGATATTGAGCAGACGCTAATTGATGCTTGTTACTTAGTCGAGAATGATTCGCGGCTTTTGGGACTGTTAATGTCATGGGTTTTGGTTCACGGAAAATATTTAATTACAGAAAAATTTTTAAAGCTCTACAAGCTGACTGCTAAATTTCGGGGAGAATGTCCTTGGTTTTATGCTCTTTTGGCCTTCGGGGCGGAAAGTGGGATTCATAAGTTTAAGAAAGGAATTTTAAAGCAAAAAGAAAAAGTCTATTTTAGGGGAGAGAAATCCCCCGCGTTTTTTAAGATGAAGGGAGCGATAAAGTATCTGGAGAAGATCAATATTATGGTTCCAGAGGGCAGTATACGAATTAGGGAAAAGGATATTTTTCCGGCCAATATTTTAGTTAGAAAAAATCAGCAATTTAAAAATCGGCTTTTATATGGGGCCAATTGGCGGGCGGATATTATAACGGCGATAGAAGAGGGGATGGAAAATCCTTATCGGATTTCCAAAGAGCTTGGATGCTCTTACGATCCGGCCTACCGGGTTTTTAATGAATATAAACTAGCTATGGGGGCCTAGGATGGGCAATAGAGTTTCAGAATTTAAAAAACTAATAAAAGAGTCATCTAAGGATTGGGAAAAGAATAAGGAACGATTCTCGAAGAGAATTACGCCCACTGAAACTGAAGACGGTACAGAAACGGCAACACAATTTTCACATGGACGTGAAAATTGGGACGCTACTGCGGCTCCGTCCGGAGGGCCGAAGCAGGATGCGGAGGCATCAGAAACGGTAACGGGAAATAAGGAAAAACGAAAAACTCAAATCAATCTCGGTCATCTGGTCCTCGACTATTTCAAAGAAGTTTCTTCGGTCCCTAAAGAAACTGCCAAAAGGGTCGGCCCAGGCCGTCCCAGAAAACCAAAATCAGAACAGGTTAAAACCATTGCCATTAAAATCAGGCCTGAGTATGTCGACATGCTCAAAAATCTTTCTTTTGGGCGGGGGATGGGGACAAGAATTCGCATGATTATTGATCAGTGGAATAGTTTGAAAAAGAGGGAAAAAGAGCAGGTTGAAGTGCTTCGTAGAGCTATAGGGGAACTCGATCTTTCCCTTAAACGTTATGCGCGGAATTTTAAGCGGGCAGAGAATGTTGAAAAAAATGAAAACACAAAAAAGGCGATGGAAAAAGCTGTTAATAATATATGAATCTTGATGAATGTTTTGAAGATGGAATTTAAAGATCTTGAAGAGATGCTTTCAAGAGAAGAGTTTAAGAATCTAAACTTTGCTTTTCATTATAAGGGGTAATATCAGTTACAGTTTCGGTTTCCGTTTCAGCACAGTTTCAGAGGCAGTACAGTGCTAGTGACAGGAGCAGACCTCCGTGATTTTGGTCGCTTGGAGGCCAATTTAGTGGTTGATTTAAATTTAACTTGATGATACAATGGATATACGATGTTGTACCTCACGGGAGAGGATGAAATGATTAAAAAACTGACGAAACATGGAAATTCAATGGCGCTTATTTTAGATAGGGCGCTACTTGAGATTTTAAAGATAGGGGAAAGCACTCCCTTAGAAATTACCACTGATGGTAAAAGCTTAACGATATCTCCGGTTCACGATGAGAAGAGGGCGAGAAAGCTTTCTAAATCTCTGGAAAAAGTGAACAAGAAATACGGAAAAGCGCTTAAGAAAATGGCATAAATTTTTATGGAAGAAAATATTCTTTTTTTGACCTTGGGTGAGGTCATGCTAATTCATCAAAATCAAATTAATCTTTATGGAGGTTCTCTTGGAGTTCGGGATCATGGACTTCTTGAGGCAGCTCTCGCGCAACCAGAGGCCAGTTTTGGTGGGGAATATCTTCATCCCGATATTTACTCAAAGGCCGCGGCCTATCTATATCATCTTGTCATGAATCACCCCTTTATTGATGGAAATAAAAGAGTGGCCACAGCAAGCACTTTGGTTTTTCTTGAGATGAATGATTATGAGCTAGATGCAGATGAGGGAGTACTTTTTGAAACGGTGATGAGGGTGGCGAGTAGTGAGCTAGGGAAGGATGATCTGGTTCAGTTTTTTAGGAAGTACACTAAGCAAGAAAATTAAGTTACAGTTACAGTTACAGTTGCCGTTACCGTCTCAGTTGCCGTTCAGTAAGCAGTAAAAACTGAAAACAGTTACAGTTCGGAAACAGAAACGGAAACTGAGTTTGATCCTGAGCTTGAACCTGAGCTTGAACCTGAGCTTGAACCTGAGCTTGAACCTGAGCTTGACCCTGAACCTGAAATAATTCACAATTAACAAATGATGATGAGTCCCCTTACAAAACAAATCTTTGAAAATAGAAAATTTCTTTTCATTCACCAAGTAAAAGAA
>Ga0164313_10002532_pt1 | contig 16330 bp, 14 predicted proteins | sample GuaBasSedimGuay4_FD_113735 | JGI IMG/M metagenome (GOLD analysis project Ga0164313, IMG submission 113735) | Subseafloor sediment microbial communities from Guaymas Basin, Gulf of California, Mexico - Guay4, Core 4569-4, 0-3 cm | ecosystem: Environmental > Aquatic > Marine > Hydrothermal vents...
GCGCCCAGAGTGGACGACAGGACGAAGGCGAGAAGCACGCCAACGAGCACGAGTTGGACTGCGGCGCGCACCGAGGCCCAGATGATCGCCTTCCCGAAGCCGAGCCGGAGATATGCCGACACGACCACGGCAATGGCGACGAGTACCAGCGACGCTCCGAGGACATAGATCAGATTGAGATCGGTCACAAAAGAAGAATAGGAGTACCGGTGTCCGCTCTCCGCCATCCGCCATCCGCCAGAAACGGAATCTGGTTGCAGCGGTCCGGCCGTGCGCGAAGCTTTGCGGAGAGCGGAGAGCGGAGAGCGGAGAGCGGAGAGCTATTCTCCTTTGCGATGTCAGTTCGGATTCTCATCGCAAAGCCAGGGTTGGACGGTCACGACCGCGGCGCCAAGGTTGTTGCGCGCGCGTTGCGCGATGCCGGATGTGAGGTCATCTACACAGGACTCCATCAAACACCCGCCCAGATAGCCGAGATAGCGGTCCAGGAAGATGTCGACGGCCTCGGGCTTTCGGCACTCTCCGGTGCCCACCTCACGCTCTTCCCCAGCGTCGTGGAGGAACTCAAGGTACGCGGTGCGGATGACATCGTCGTGTTCGGTGGCGGCATCATTCCCGAAGGCGATGTTCTGGTGCTCGAAGAAGCCGGGATTTCCCCGATCTTCGGTCCAGGCACGTCTCTTGACGTCATCCAGGCATGGGTCACACAACAATTTGCTGACTGATCAACTCGACAGGCTCCTGAGGAGGGCATGTGAAAATCCACGAATACCAGGCGAAGGCATTGATGGGCGAGCGGGGTATCCCTGTTCCCGCTGGTGTCGTTGCGACAACGGTTGATGAGGCGGTGGCTGCGGTTCGTCCGCTCATCGAGTCCTCAGGTAATCCCGTGGTCGTTGTCAAATCACAAATCCACGCCGGCGGCCGTGGAAAGGGCCGGTTCATCGAGCACCCAGACCTTGGAGGTGTCAACGTCGTCCTCGATGGAATCGACGGCGGAATTCCTGCTGCCGAGGCCAAGGTTCGTGAATATGCATCTGAGATGCTTGGATCGACGCTGGTTACGATCCAGACCGGCGCTGAGGGCAAGGTCGTGAATCGCCTCTACATCGAACAAGGTATAGACATCGCTACCGAGTTGTACCTGTCCGTCCTACTTGACCGCTCTACGAGCCGCAATATCATCATGGCGTCGACGGAGGGCGGGACCGAGATCGAGGTTGTCGCCGCGGAAACGCCTGAGAAGATCCTCAAAACAGAGATCGATCCCGCGTTCGGGTTGCTCGACTTCCAGGCACGGAACATCGCCTATGGGCTGGGTCTCGAAGGAGAGGCATTCCGCAACGGTGTCAAGTTCATGAAGACGATAGCCGGGGTCGCTGTCGACCTCGATACCGATCTTCTTGAGATCAACCCGCTCGTCGTTGCATCCGATGGTCAGGTCATGGCGCTCGACGGCAAGATGTCGTTCGAGGCTAATGCCCTGTATCGCCACCCCGAGGTCGAGGTACTACGCGACGAAACGGAGGAGGACGCCGCAGAAGCCGAGGCCAAAGAGTACGGGTTGTCGTTCATCTCCCTCGACGGGAGCATCGGGTGCATGGTCAACGGTGCGGGACTCGCAATGGCAACGATGGACATCATCAACTATGTCGGCGGTGAGCCTGCGAACTTCCTCGATGTCGGTGGGGGCGCGGAGAAGGACCAGATCGTCGAGGCGTTCAAGCTGATCACCGCCGACGAGAATGTCAAGGGCATCTTCGTGAACATATTCGGCGGGATCATGCGGTGTGACATCATCGCCGAAGGCGTGGTTGCGGCAGTGAAGGAAGTCGGCCTTGAAGTCCCACTCGTCGTGCGACTCGAGGGGACGAACGTGGAACTAGGGAAACAGATCATCGATGAATCGGATCTCAACGTTGTGAGCGCCGACGATATGAAGGATGGAGCGACCAAGATCGTGGAGTTGGCCCGATGAGTGTGCTCGTAGATAGAAACACAAGAGTTCTCGTCCAGGGGATGGGAAAAACAGGCAGGTTCCACACGGACAAGGCCATCGCCTACGGCACGAACATGGTCGGAGCTGTGCACCCCTCTCGCGCAGGGCAGGTCGAGACGTTCACCGGCGAGACAGACCAGTCCGGTGTCCCTGGCCGCCCTGATACCTACGACGTGGATGTCCCGATCTTTCGCAGTGTTGCCGAGGCCGTTGTTGCTACGCAGGCAACCGCAACCGTTGTATACGTTCCACCACCGTTCGCTGCGGACGCGATCATGGAGGCTGCCGACGCGGGTGTCGAACTGATCGTCGCGGTCACAGAGGGCATCCCGGTTGCGGACATGGTTCTCGCAAAGCGGTACCTCGAGGGCAAGGATGTGCGTCTTGTTGGCCCGAACTGCCCTGGTGTGATCACACCACGTGAATGCAAGATCGGCATCATGCCCGGTTACATCCACACACCGGGGAAGATCGGTGTCGTCTCGCGTTCAGGAACGCTGACGTACGAAGCTGTCCACCAGCTCACGCTGAACGGACTCGGCCAGACGACGGCGATCGGTATCGGCGGAGACCCCGTCAATGGAACGAACTTCGTCGACTGCCTTGCGATGTTCAACGATGATCCTGATACGGCAGGTGTCATCATGATCGGTGAGATCGGAGGCACAGCCGAAGAAGACGCTGCCGAATGGATCAAAGCGAACATGACCAAGCCGGTCGCGAGCTTCATCGCGGGAACGACTGCGCCTCCTGGTAAACGCATGGGACATGCAGGTGCGATCATCTCAGGTGGCAAGGGAACGGCCGAGGCAAAGATCGAGGCACTGGCGGCAGCAGGAGTCATCGTTGCCGCAACTCCCACGGACATGGGTTCGGCGATGCTCGAAGCAATGAGGTAGATCAGATGCCAGATGCGTTCCTTTCTGGCATCTGGCAGCGAGCCTGTGAGCGTTCTGGTATCTGGCAGCGAGCCCGCGAGCGATCTCGCTGTCATGTGACTCCCAACTCTGTGTCCGTGATCGCCGCGATGAACTCTGCCGTGCGTTCCACCGCACCGGCAGGTCTGATCGAACCGGTGACCACGGACTGCACCAGGCGTTGAAGCTGTCGCGTTACAGGCTGATAGCCAGCGACGATCGGGCGGGTTCTTGCGTTCGGAAGCATGGAAATCGTGTCGTGTATGAACGAGGACTCTGGCGAGTCTGGTGAGACGATCGATCGCAGAGGCGGGATGGTCCAGTGGCCCTCGGCCCGCTTCCGGAGCACCGCATTGCTCATCATTGCCTCGACGACGTCCATGGCGCGCAGCGGGTCGGTTGATTGTCGGAACACGACATGCCCCATGCCACCGATAACAGTGGCAGGTTGCCCGTCTGGCCCTCCGGGGAATGGTGCGAACACGAAACGATCTCCCACGGATTCGAGGGGGATGCCGGCTTTTTGTGCGATGTGCTCTATCTCGTACGATCCGCCGACGTTGATGGCAGCTTCACCGCTTGCGAGTAACAGCGGGCCTTCGAGCCATCCGTTCGAAATCGATTCGGGGTTTGTCAGGCCGTCCGTGACGAACTGACGGATCAGCCGAAGTACGGCGGCGGCATTCGGTGCATCCAGATGGACCACGTCGTTCATGATCGACGCGTTATTTGATGCAAGCATCGCCGCAAGGCAGTATGTGGTGGTCTCCCCAGCCGCTTCGCCTCCGGGAAGAGATATCGGATACCTCATCCTGCCCGAATCACGTATGAGTGTCGCTGCCGTGATGAGCTCTTCCCAGGTCCGGGGCACATCCACGCCAATCGAGGAGAGTGCGGCGGTGTCGTACCAGATGCCTGCGAGATTGATCTCTTCGGGAATCGCGTACATGGACCCTTCGTAACGGAATCCCGAAGCGACCGATGGGTGCAGATCGTTGACCACCAGATCATTCACCCATACCGGATTGAGTTCATCGAGGGGGTAGATCATGTAGCTCTCAGCGAACTCAGCGATCCACACATGGTCGATCATCGCGATATCGGGCGCATCCCCCTCAGCGACAGCTCGCATGAGGTGTTGGTGGATTAGGTCGTAGGGAACAACCTCTATCGAAAGATTTCGGGCCGGGTTGATGCTGGCTCGTATCTGTTCAGCACGAACCTCGTCGGACATGACCATCCGCAATGCGGAGCCCTCTGGCGTCGAGCGCCAGGTCGGTGCGACGATCGTTCCTCTCCGGCGTGCCCGCTCCACGACACCTTCGTCGACGAGCAGCGAGAGAGCCTGTCCAGCAGTCGACCTCGACACGCCATACGCATCACAGAGTTGATGCTCGGTTGGGATACGTTCCCCTGGTAGGAATTCGCCAGATGTGATCCGTTTCAGGAGGAGTGAGCTCAACTGGTGGTACAGCGGAAGTGGCGATTCTGAGTCAAGCTGGTCCATTACAAATTCTCGATCAGGACTCACGTGACGTGGCGGATCGCGGTGGAGTCATCCATGCGATTCCGTACGGTCCGATTTCGACGCCTCCGGGAATCTCGGAGATGTTGAATCCGCGAACATCCGGTAAGCCCTCGGAACGGATCTCTTCAGTTTCCTTGCTGACATTGACGTACACCCTGGCGATGCTACCCGACAATGAGATCCGTTCGATACCGACGACGTGTACTGATGTAGAGAGGACGCGTTGAGCTGATTCGGGGAAGAAGGCATCAGACTCGCGACGCCACCCGAGCATCTCGACCAGGTGATGGAGGCTGAAGGATGCATCTGATTCGGGGTCTGCGAGGCAGCGGTCGATGCCTTCGATGCTGAAGCGGCGCCTGTTCATCGACCGGGGTTGAGACGTTGTCGCAGCGAGTTCGATGGCGTTCCTTTCTGCGAGAAGCGCCTGAACGTACACCGCAGGCTCTCCGCGCAGCGCGAGCATGAGACCGTGCGATGCGATGTGGCGTTGCAGGGCCTCCGCGCCAACTGATGCGCCGCGGATGAGGTCGAACCAGGTCCCGTTCAGCTCATACGCGACCGCCCTTCCGTCGTTATCTGATCGGTACGTGACGAGACCGCCGTTCGCGATACAGGCCTCTACGAGCATTCGCACGTCGTTCTCCTCCACAAGACCTTCGAGGGGCCGCAAGCCAACGCCGTCGTGCGATGCCAGGAAGTTGAAGTAGGTCGTTTCGGGAGGGATCTCATCGATCGTACCCAGCCAGGTCTTGAGGGCCGTCCCGTTGCCGGTCGCGAACGCGTGAAGCATCAATGGGGGGAGGGGGAACTGGTACACCATGTCAGCTTCCCGCGTCGATCCGTCGCCGAGATACGAGATATTCTCGGTGTGAGGTACGTTGGTCTCGCTGACGAGGAGCACGTTCGGGTACGTGGCGTCAAGGGTTGCACGCAACAGTTGCACGACACGATGCGTGTTCTCGAGGTGTATTGATGGTGTTCCTGCCTCTTTCCAGAGGAAGCCGACCGCATCGAGTCTGATCGCCGTCGCACCGTGATGTGCATAAGCCAGGATGACCTCAGCTATTGCAAGGGCAACTTCTGGGTTGCGATAGTCGAGATCTGCCTGATCCGGCGAGAACGTCGTCCATACCCAGCGCTCGCCTTGTGTGGTATCGAACTTCGTGAGAAGAGGGTGCTGACGAGCACGTACCACGTCGGACAGGTCCGCTCTGGGGTCCTCAGTGCGGAAGAAGCCATCGAAGGGGTGGATCCCCTCCTGCCATTTCTTGAACCATTCCCCCTGTGTTGAGGCGTGGTTGACCACCGCGTCGAGCATCAAATTGCCATGGCTTGCAATACGTTCGATGTCGCGCCATGAGCCGTACTGCTCGTCGATGGTGAGGTAGTCCTTGACCGAGAACCCCTCGTCGGAGCTCGAAGGGAAGCATGGGAGGATGTGGATTCCCGTGATCGATGGCCTGAGCCTGCATTCAACGAAATCATCGAGCACCTCGAGAGGTGCGCCTTGGTGCCCTGAGATATGATCAGGATAGGAGATGATCCAGCTATCAGCGGAGCGGAGGTGATGATTGGTCCCGCGTGCTCGTTGCTGGTGCTGCGTGATCAGTGCCTCGTAACGCTCCCGAACCTCCCCTGCGTCCTCCGGTCCGTAGATCTCGTTCAGGAGCTCTCCGGGTCGATCGATTCGTTTGTCATCGGTGAACGTCACAAGGGCGATCCATTTGTCTGTAGAAGAAGGCAATTAGAATCCACCATACCACATGATTGGTTTGCATGCTGAAGGTAATTGTGTGTAGTGTGTAACAAATAGATCATCGGGTACCTGCCCGATGGTTAGCGTCCCTTGATAATTCCTGGGAGCGGAGTATCGAAACGAAGGAGAACAGACATATGAAACGAATGCGTTTCACGATACTGATGGGTCTTGCTATTGCGCTCGTGGCATCCGCATGCTCATCCAGTAGCGATTCAACACCCGAGACAGTGATCGTAGAGGTCACAGTTCCCGGTGAAACCGTCACCGAGACGGTGATCGTCGAGGTACCCGCGTCGGTTCCACCGGCCGAAGATGCCGTAACGATCAAGTTCTGGAGCACGGAGACCCAGCCTGCAAGGCTCGAGAAGACCCAGGCGATTATCGAAGGGTTCACAGCCGCAACGGGAATCAACGTCCAGCTGACCGCGACAGATGAGGATGCGCTTCCACAGCTCATGCTCACGAACGCAGCGTCAGGCACATTGCCTGACGTCGTCTTCCATCCTCTCGACTTCACTATCGGGTGGGCAAAGGCTGGTCTGCTCGACATGGACGCTGCAGCTGCAGTTATCGAGAATCTCGGTGCTGACACCTTCTCGTCCGGCGCCCTGAACCTTGCAACGGTTGACGGGATGCCAGCGGCTGTCCCGTCAGACGGTTGGGGACAGCTATTGATCTATCGCAGCGATCTCTTCGAGGCGGCAGGTCTTGCGGCACCGGACACGTTCGCGAACATCCAGGCGGCAGCCGAGACGTTGAACGACCCAGCGAACGACCTGTACGGCATCACGGCTTCGAATGATCCAAGCGCGGTGTTCACACAGCAGACGTTCGAGCACTTCGCTCTTGCCAACGGGTGTGAACTCGTTGATGACAGCGGTGCGATCACGTTGGACTCTCCGAACTGTGTTGAAGCCCTCGACTTCTACACGAGCCTGCTTGAAAACTACAGCCCGGCAGGGCTCCAGGATGTCGTGTCGACACGTGCGACCTACTTCGCTGGCCAAGCTGCGATGATCGTATGGTCACCGTTCATCATGGACGAGATGGCTGGATTGCGTGATGCGGCGCTGCCAACATGCCCTGAGTGCGCTGACAACATCTCGTTCCTCGCCGAGAACAGTGCGTTTATGCCATCGTTCGCTGGCCCGAGCGGATCTCCTGCCCAGTACGGACAGGTGTCGTACATGGGTATCGGTGTGACAGACAAGACCGAAGCTGCCCAGGCTTTCGTTGAGTACTGGTTGTCCGATGGGTACGTTGACTGGCTCTCAGTTGCGCCTGAAGGCAAGTTCCCGATGCGTCAGGGCACGACAGACAACCCGACCGAGTACATCGAGGCGTGGCGCGGGCTCTCCACCGGAGTTGACCGTCAGGCTCCTTTGGCTGACTTCTACTCAGAGCAGGTCATCAACGACCTGATCAGTGGGTCGGATAACTTCGCTCGCTGGGGATTCACCCAGGGTGAGGGCGAACTGGTGACAGCGGTCTATTCGACGCTGATCGTACCCCAGGCAATCGACGAGGTGCTGTCCGGTGTTTCTCCTGAGGATGCGGCTGCAGACATGCAAACTGCTGCAGAGGATGAGAAGGCATTCCTCGAGGACACGGAAGAAGGCTGATCGATCAAGGCACGGGTGGGGTCGATTCGTCGACCCCACCCGTGGCCTCCTAGAGGTCGAGAGTGACGATGTCAGACACGAAAACGAAGAAGCCGAAGAAGTCGGGTTTGCGACGACGCGAGTCGAGGCTTGGCGTCATGCTGATACTTCCCGCGGTGCTTGTGGTGCTCCTGCTGGTCGTTCTTCCCCTCCTCTGGAACGTTGCCTTGTCGTTGCAACCAGCGCGGCTCATCAACATCCGGGATGTACAACTCATTGGATTCGAGCCGACTCTGAAGAACTTTGACAGGGTCCTCAGCGACCGAGAGTTCTGGCCTGTTCTGCGGACAACGTTCGTGTACACGATCTTCGGGTCGATCCTGTCGATCCTGATGGGACTGTGGGCCGCCCTTGCCCTTCGCAAGGCCTTCCGGGGAAGGGCCATCGTGCGTGGACTCGTGCTTTTCCCATACGTTGTACCGGTCATCGCCGCGGCCTTTGTATGGCAGGTGATGCTGAATCCAAACTTCGGCATCACCAACGTGTGGATAGAGCGCCTTGGCGGCGATGCCATCGACTTTCTTGGCACGAAGTCGTACGACCTCTCTGTCTTTGGGCTTTTCACGATGTCGATACCGCTTGCGTTGATCACCGTGATCGTGTTTGAGGGTTGGAGGTACTTCCCGTTCGCTTTCCTGTTCATCCTCGCTGCCCTTCAGTCTCAATCAGAGGAGATTGAGGAGGCTGCTCTCGTGGATGGTGCCACCATCAGCCAAAGATTCCGGTATATCACGGTGCCTGCCCTCAAGCCTGTGCTGTCCGTGTTGTTCCTTCTCCGGTTCATCTGGACATTCAACAAGTTCGATGACATCTTCCTGCTCACAGGTGGGGGAGCGGGAACCAAGGTGATCACGGTCAAGATCGTCGACTGGCTACTCGGCCGTGGCGACGTTGGTGCGGCAGCAGCTCTCGGCCTGATTCTTGCGGCCATTCTGGGAGTGGTCGTTGGCCTCTATTTCAAGTTCTTCTACGTCGAGGACACGGCATGACACGCTCAGAATTCGAGGAGAAACTGTTTGGCGTACTCAAGTGGATAAGCATCGTCTTTTTCACGATCATCTCCCTCTTCCCCCTCGTGTACATGCTCGCACTGTCGTTCAAGCCGATCGCCGAGCTGCTCACGAATCCTGCCCAGTGGTGGCCGTCGCTCGAACAGGTTGTCTCGTTCGAGACCTACCGAGCGGTACTGCGACCGGTGAGTGAAGGCGGGTTCGGCTTCACCGTGTTCATCAAGAACAGCGCCATCGTGGCGACGGTGACGGTCATCACCACGCTCACTGTCGGGATACTCGCCGCCTACGCCGTAGCGAGGCTGAACTTCTTCGGTAAGAAGAGCGTGAGCGTTGCCATGATCCTCGTGTACCTCTTTCCTGTGGTCGTCGTCTCGATTCCATTGTTCGTGATGTTCTCACGCATCGGGATCCGATCGAGCCTCTACGCATTGATGATCGTGTATCTCGCTTCAACACTCCCCGTCGCCTTGTACATGCTGCGCGGATACTTCCAATCGATTCCCCAGTCTCTTGAGGAGGCCGGCCAGGTCGATGGGCTCTCACGCATGGGGGTCATCTGGAAGATCACGATTCCGCTTGCTATGCCAGCGATCGCAGCCGTGGGGCTGTACGTATTCATGATCGCGTGGAACGAGTTCCTGTATGCGCTGCTCTTCGTTCTCGAGAATCGCGAGCTGTGGACCCTGTCGCTCGGTGTGGCACAACTCGACAACCAGGAAGTGCCCAAGACAATGTTGATGGCTGGGTCCGTCATCATCTCGCTACCTGTGATCGTCCTGTTCTTTGCGGCGGAGAAGTTCCTCACCGAGGGCCTCACCGCTGGAGGCGTGAAGGGATAGCGATGCGCATAGGCATGGTTGGCGCTCGCTTCGCCGGTCTCGATGGGGTATCGCTTGAGTCAGCCAAACTTGCTGAAGCACTTGCGCGTTCTGGCCATGAGGTCGTCTGGTTCGCTGGCGAAGTTGGCCCGGGATTCGCACCCGCCGTTGTGTGTGACGCTGCGTCTTTCGGAAGTCCGGCGAACACCGAGATCGAGCGCCAAGCGTTCGGTGGGGGCGACCAGGCTGTCGTGCGGGCAATGATCGAGGTTGTGGCACGCGAGATCCGAAATGCTCTTGATGCGTTCATCGACGAGTACACCATCGAGGCGATGATCGTCGAGAACGCCTGGGCGATACCGATGCAACTTCCGCTCGCGCTCGCAACCGCCCGGGTGGTGGCGGACAGAGGCCTACCCACGATTGGACATCATCACGACTTTTCGTGGGAACGTGTGCGGTTCTCGGAGTCATCGGTACAGGATCTCATCGACGAGTTCTTTCCACCGGCATTGCCTTCTGTCGCCCACGTTGTTATCAACTCGCTCGCTCGCGACGATCTGCTGGAGCGTCGCAGCCTGACGTCGAGTGTTCTCCCGAACGTGATGGATTTCGAGTCAGGCCCGCTCCGGGGCGACGGTGGCGATAGCTTCCGACGAATCGCAAGGATCACCCCCAGTGACACCGTACTGCTCCAGCCAACGCGCGTGATCCCGCGCAAAGGGATAGAGCTGACAATCGACCTTGCCTCGGCCATGGACGGTCACCCCGTGGTCGTGATCACGCACCCAGACGATCTTGATGCTGAGTACTGGGCGAGACTCAATGCCCGAGCCGTGGAGTTGGGGGTGGACCTCAGACTTGTTGGTGCGGGACGAGACCTGTCGTCCCTCGCTAGTGCCTATGCGGCGGCTGACCTTGTCTGTTTCCCGAGCCTCTACGAGGGATACGGCAACGCTCTGGTTGAGGCCGTCTATCACCGCAGGCCTGTGCTCGTGAACAGGTACAGCGTCTATGTGAGCGACATTGCACCACTCGGCTTCGATTTCGTCGAGATCGACGGTGAGATACGTCGCGAAACGGTCATCGAGGCGAACCGTATTGTCGCAGGCGGGACGAGTGTGGATGAGGTCACAGAACGCAACTTCGCCCTCGCAGAGGCTGCACTGTCGTACAGCTCTGCACTGAGAGTGATCGAACGGAGCTTCTCGATGATAGATGGCCCATGAACGGGTAACGGCCAGACGGCGCGGCCACCAGGAGTCCTAGAATGCTCGTTGATGCCCTCTGTCCCCGTTTCTCTCGCTGTCCTCGTCTCTGGTGAGGGAAGCAATCTCCAGGCACTCATTGATGACTCGAGCGACGACTTCTCTATCTCTGTAGTTATCTCCGACCGGCCGGATGTTGAAGGACCTGCACGGGCGAGAGCCGCTGGTATCCCGGCGGTCGTTGTTGATTGGGCGGACTTCGGCTCCAGAGCCGACTTCACGTCGGCCGTGTGCGACGCGGCCGAAGACTCTGGCGCACAGGGCCTCATCCTTGCGGGGTTCATGCGCATCCTGGCACCGGTTGCGATGGAACGTTTCCCTGATGCGATCATCAATGTGCATCCGGCCCTTCTACCGTCGTTTCCTGGTGCACATGCCGTGGAGCACGCCCTTGCGTACGGCGTAACGGTCACCGGGGTGACGGTGCATTTCGTGGATGAGCAGGTCGACCACGGACCGATCATCAGACAACGTCCCGTCCCCGTGTTACACGGTGACGATGCCTCCTCGCTTCACGAACGCATTCAGACCATTGAACATCAGCTCCTTCCCGAAGTTGTGGCCGCCTTCGGGCGTGGCGACCTCAGCGTCGAAGGCAGACAGGTTCGGTGGAACAGCACGGCAAACGCAGGGGGCTCACAATGACGCAGATAGCAGTCGGCAGGGCACTGATCTCCGTATCTGACAAGCGTGGGCTGACACCATTTGCAGAAGCGCTGGTGAGCCTCGGGGTCGAGATCGTCTCGTCCGGAGGAACCGCAGCGCACTTCGAACAGGCCGGCATCCCCGTCACACATGTCCAGGACGTGACCGGCGCACCCGAGATGCTCGGCGGGCGGGTGAAGACTCTCCACCCGCGGATCCACGGGGGCATCCTTGCCGACCTCGGGAAGGAGAGCCACAGGCAGGGCCTGCTCGACTTCGGCATCGAACCCTTCCAACTCGTCGTATCGAATCTGTACCCGTTCGCCGAAACCGTTCGAAGTGGCGCTGATGACGATACGGTCATCGAGAACATCGACATCGGCGGTCCAACGCTCATCCGCGCCGCTGCGAAGAACCATGCCTGGGTTGCAGTGGTCGTTTCGCCAGACCGGTACGACGAGATCGCCAGCGTTGTCGCCACGGGAGGGACAACAGCCCGGTTGCGGCGCGATCTTGCCAGAGAGGCGTTCTTTGTCACCGCCAGTTACGACGCAGCCATCGTCAACTGGTTCGAGCGTGATGGAGCAGAGAGGCTCGTCCTGCCGCTTGAGATGAACACAGCACTGCGATATGGAGAGAACCCTGATCAGCCCGCAGGTCTCTACTCGATGGGCAGCAGCGATGGATGGTGGTCGGCGGGACAACAGATCCAGGGCAAGGACATGTCGTTCAATAATTACGCAGACGCCGATGCGGCTTGGAGCCTCGTCGCTGATCTCCCTGCGGGGTCTGTCGTCGTGGTCAAGCATATGAACGCCTGTGGAGCAGCAACGGGTACCTCGATGTACGAGGCGTTCACCAAGGCATGGGCGGGGGATCCTCTCGCCGCTTTCGGAGGAGTAGTAGCGCTAGCGGGCGAACTCGACGGTGAAACCGCTCGCGCGATCGCCGAGAACTTCGTCGAGATCGTCATAGCGACATCGGTTACCGATGAGGCAAAAGCCGTCATGGCACAGAAGAAGAACCTGAGGGTGATCATCGCTCTTTACCCGTCAGGCGATGACCTCGATCTCAGATCTATCGATGGCGGATTCCTCGTTCAGAAGCCAGACACCGTGATTTCAGACGCGTCCATGTGGGAGTCCAAATCCCGTGAGCCGTCGAGGGATGAGGCTGTCGATCTCGAGATCGCCTGGACGATTGCAGCCCACGCGAAATCCAACGCCATCGTGCTTGTCAAGGACGGCGCAGCAGTTGGCGTCGGCACGGGTGACCAGTCGAGGGTCGGAGCGGCCGAGCGTGCCCTTGCCAAGGCGGGGGAGAGGGCGCATGGATCAGTATGTGCGTCGGACGCGTTCTTCCCATTTAGGGACGGGCCAGATGCATTGGCGGCAGCAGGGATCACTGCGATCGTTGAGCCAGGTGGCTCAATGAGAGATCAGGAAGTAATCGAATCAGCACAAGAGCATGCCATGGCATTGCTATTCACAGGTGAAAGGCATTTCAGACATTGAGCGCACAGATACTCTCAGGAATCGCGGTAGCGAAAGTTGTCAAGGCACAGGTCGCCTTGGACATCGAGGCCCTCAAGGCTGATGGCATACAGGTCGGACTGGCGACGTTACTCGTTGGCGATGATCCCGCATCCCACATCTACGTGGGGTACAAGCACAAGGATGCTGAAGCGGTCGGCATGAAGTCGTTCGATGTTCAGTTGCCAGCCAACGCAACCCAGGCGGAAGTGTTCGCTGCCGTCGATGAGCTCAACGCTCGCGATGATGTCACCGGCATCATCGTGCAGCTTCCACTACCGGACGGACTCGACGGCGAAGCGGCGGTCGAACGGGTTCTTCCCACCAAGGACGCGGACGGCCTCCACCCGTTCAATCTTGGCAGAGTCATCCTTGGCCGGCCCGGACCCCTCCCAGCCACACCCTCGGGTGTCATGAGGATCCTCGACTACTACGGGATCGAGACCGCTGGTAAGACTGCCGTCGTCGTCGGCCGCAGTTTCCTTGTTGGCAAGCCGATGGGTCTGCTGCTGGGAGCCAAGGGCGTCGATGCAACGGTGATAACAGCGCACTCCCGAACCCCAGATCTCGCAGCTGTGTGCGCCACCGCTGATATCCTCATCACAGCGATCGGCAGGCCCGGGCTGGTCGATGCTTCCTTCATCAAGCCTGGTGCGGTTGTTATCGACGTCGGTACGACCCGAACCGACGATGGGCTCCGTGGTGATGTCGTGTTCGATGAGGCGGTCGAAGTTGCAGGTGCGGTAACACCGGTACCCGGCGGCGTTGGGCCAATGACGCGAGCATCCTTGCTCACGAACACGATCGGGCTTGCTAGGGCACAGCAGTAGTTGCAGAGAGCACAGAGCACAGAACTTAGACGAATGGAGAAGCCGATGGCTGAACTGATAACCAAGACAGACACCTCGATCCACGTACCAGACAACCCGATAATCCCGTTCATCGAAGGTGACGGCATCGGGCCAGATATCTGGGCTGCTGCACGGACCGTTCTCGACACAGCGGTCGAGAAGGCATATGGCGGTGAACGGAAGATCGAGTGGGTCGAGGTTCTCGCAGGCGAGAAGGCTTTCAATGAAACAGGCGAGTGGCTTCCCGAAGCGACAACCGCTTCTTTCGAGGAGCACCTCGTGGGCATCAAGGGACCACTCACAACTCCCGTCGGAGGCGGTATCCGCAGCCTCAACGTAGCCCTTCGCCAGATCCTTGACCTCTACGTATGTCTGCGGCCGGTGCGTTGGTACGAGGGTGTTCCCTCGCCAGTCAAGCGCCCTGAGCTCGTCGACATGGTGATCTTCAGAGAGAACACAGAGGATGTATACGCGGGCAAGGAACTCGAAGCCGGTACCGAGGGTGCTCAGAAGCTGCTCGCCTTCCTCGATGAAGAATTTGGTTGGGATATCCGGCCCGATTCTGGTCTTGGACTCAAACCGATCTCCGAGACCGGGACCAAGCGCCTCGTGTCGGCCGCTATCCAGTATGCGCTCGACAACAATCGTGACTCAGTAACCCTGGTCCACAAGGGCAACATCATGAAGTTCACCGAGGGCGCATTCCGCGAGTGGGGATACGAAGTCGTGAGGGACGAGTTCTCCGACGTGGCTGTCAGCTGGGAGGATTGCAACGGCGATCCCGGCGACAAGCTTCTGGTCAAGGATGTAATCGCAGACGCGTTCTTGCAGCAGATTCTCACGCGTCCTGGCGAATACGATGTCATCGCAACGATGAACCTCAATGGCGACTACATGTCCGACGCACTCGCCGCACAGGTCGGCGGTATCGGCATTGCTCCTGGTGGCAACATCAACTATGAGACGGGTGTCGCGATCTTCGAGGCCACCCACGGAACTGCTCCCAAATACACCGGCATGGACAAGGTGAACCCCGGATCGGTGATCCTGTCGGGCGAGATGATGTTCCGCTACATGGGGTGGAACGAAGCCGCAGACCTGATAGTCAAGGGCATCGAGGCAGCCATTGCTGACAAGATCGTCACGTACGACTTCGCCAGGCTCATGGACGACGCCACCGAGGTTTCGTGCTCCGCATTCGGCCAAGCCGTAGCGGACAGGATGTAGGGAGAGGTACTTGGTACCTGGTACTCGGTATTTGGTCCAAGTACCAAGTACCAAGTACGCAGCGCCGGTTGAGACGCATAACTGATTCGGCGTGCGCTGCTTCCAGTATCCTTGGTTGTACGCCGATCCCAAGGAGAGATCATGAGCAAGGTAACTGTTGTTGGTGCTGGCAAGTATGGGTCAACCACCGTCCAGAGGATCGCAGAGTGGGACATCGTCGATGAGGTTGTGATGACCGACATCGTTGAAGGGCTGCCGCAGGGCCTGGCTCTTGACATGAACCAATCACGGCCTGTCCTTGGATATCGGACGATCGTCACAGGAACGAACGACTACGCAGACACCGCCGACTCCGATGTTGTTGTCATCACGGCGGGCCTACCCCGCAAGCCGGGCATGAGCCGCATGGATCTTCTCGGTGTCAACGCAGGCATCGTCAAGTCCGTCGTTGAGGAGATCGTCAAGCATTCGCCGAATGCTGTGATCATCGTCGTTACGAACCCGCTCGATCAGATGACCACTCTCGCAGCCGACGTGTCCGGGTTCCCGCGCAACAGAGTTCTTGGCCAGGCTGGGATGCTCGATAGCGCCCGGTTCGCCCACTTCATCTCAGAGGCAGCTGACCATGATGTCCTTGACATCACAGCCGTAACGCTCGGCTCCCATGGTGACACCATGGTTCCCGTCCCCTCATTGTGCACTATCGGGGAGGCGCCCCTTCTTGATGTCCTCGGCGCTGACACGGTGGACGAACTCGTTGACCGCACCCGCAAGGGCGGCGCTGAGATCGTTGCGTACCTCAAGACCGGTTCCGCGTACTACGCACCTTCAGCCGCGGCCGCTTTGATGGTGAAGGCGATCGTTGAAGACGCTGGCACTGAGATGCCCGTATGTGCCTGGATGGATGGTGAGTACGGGATCGACGGCGTGTATCTCGGAGTCCTGGCACGCCTTGGTTCGAACGGAGTTGAGGAGGTCGTTGACGTTGACCTCACCGACGACGAAGTCGATGGTCTTCGTGAAGCCGCTGTAGCGGTCAAGGAGAAGGTCACAGACCTCGAAGACCTGGAGCTTTAGAAGAAACGTACACCGTACACCGTACACCGTAC
>Ga0164313_10002534_pt1 | contig 16327 bp, 13 predicted proteins | sample GuaBasSedimGuay4_FD_113735 | JGI IMG/M metagenome (GOLD analysis project Ga0164313, IMG submission 113735) | Subseafloor sediment microbial communities from Guaymas Basin, Gulf of California, Mexico - Guay4, Core 4569-4, 0-3 cm | ecosystem: Environmental > Aquatic > Marine > Hydrothermal vents...
AGTACTTTTGCGTTCCGGTAATGCAAAAACGCATATACATATCAATCCCGTTACTCCTTCTTGTAGTTGGAGCATTTGCACAGACGACAAATCCTTTTGATTTAAAGTGGAGGGGGACGAAGTCTGAGCTTGTGGTGGTTGATTCCACAACTCATGACACCCAGAGCATTGTCGTGCCAATGACCAGCACACCAGAGGATTCCGCAAAAGGAAGCCTGACAGGTATTGCGATCATCGATTCGGGGGGTGTTTCTGAAGCAGAGAATATGCCTGATAATGCACTATCAGAAACACCTATAAATACCGGGGCTCCTTCAGAAGAGCATATACCGGATGGTGTATTGGCGGCCAAACCAACTGATGAGATTTCAGGGCCCGATTCTTCACGTGATGATTCTGTACCCGGGGCGCCCTCTTCAGGCGCCACTGAACTCCCCTATCTGAATGAAAAAGCACCACAGGAGGTTGATCACGAAAATGTGGATGACGTGGAGGCCATAAGTCTCTCCCCGGACAATACTTATGCGGCGCCAATCAAGAGGCACACTACGCCTGTAGCAAACATGGGCATGGCGCTGTTTCTGATACTTTTTGGGCTGGCACTCGTCATTTTGATATGGGCCGTGAATATTAACCGCGGCTTCCTTCAAAAGATCTACAAGGCCGCACTCAATGAAAACTTCTCTACTCTCTTGCTTCGTGAACAAAGATTTGCGTCGTCACAGTACCTGTACTATATCGTCTACGTGGTGTTTTTTCTAAATGGAGGCCTTTTTTTATACCTGGTCTCGCGATATGCCATATGGGATTTTGGGTACAGGAACACGCCGATGATCTTGTTTTTAATTTTTCTAGTTGTTGTGTATTCTGTTAAGCACTTTGTGACGCGTGCATTGGGAGAGACATTCCAGATTTCGAATGAAATGCGTCACTACAACTTCAATGTCATACTATACAATATACTTGCTGGCATAGCCCTGATGCCTGTCAATCTGTTTCTGGCATTCGGACCAGTAGGTATGCGCATGCCCATGATCTACGCAGGTTTGGCGATCATCGTGTTTTTGTACCTGATGCGACAATTCCGAGGGATCATTATGAGTTCACACCTTGTAGTAAAAAATGTCTTCCAATTTTTTGTTTATCTTTGCGCCATTGAAATTTTGCCTGTTCTGGTATTGTTTAAATTTTTCCCTAACTAATTGATTACAAGTCTTTTAGCGAATGTCGACAAATACAAAAAATGCTATTACAGGGCGGTCTAAAAAGGTGACCAATATCCTCATCTCGCAGCCCAAACCAGGGAGATCTCCTTACTTTGATTTAGCAGAAAAATATGGAATCCAGGTTGACTGGAGGCCATTTATTCATGTTGAGCCGGTTGCAGAAAGGGAGTTTCGGAAGAATCGTATTCGTCCTGACGATTTCACGGCAATCATTCTGACGAGTAAAAACTCAATTGATCATTTCTTCCGCATGTGTGAAGATATGCGCATTCAGATGCCGCAGACAACCAAGTATTTCTGCTTGTCTGAGGCTATTGCAAACTATCTACAGAAGTTTATCGTCTATCGCAAGCGCAAGGTCTGCGTGGGTAAACGCACCATCAGCGACCTGGCAACTGCTTTGAAAAAGAACAAGGAAACAGAAAAATTCTTGTTGCCTTGCTCAAACCTGGGTGCGAAGCCGGTGACCGAATATCTGGATGCAAATGGTTTTGAGTATCAGGAGGCGATGATGTACCGCACGGTGAGTAGCGATCTGTCTGATCTTGCTGAAATCACCTATGATGTGCTTGTATTCTTTAGCCCATTGGGCATAAAATCACTGTACGAGAATTTTCCTGATTTTGAGCAGAATGAAACAAGAATGGCCATTTATGGCAAGAGTACAAGCCAGGCTGTTGAAGAGCACGGACTGACGATTAACATTCAGGCACCTATGCCAGATGTTCCTTCTATGTCAATGGCTCTCGACAACTACCTGAAAGAAGCAAATGGACCGTTGCGCAAGAGATAATAGAAATTTTTACAAGACGAAATACGAAAAGACTCCAACTTTGAACTGGGGTCTTTTTTTTATTAAACGATGAAATCTTTCCCTGGAATCATTTTAAGCAACGTGCGGATCTCATAGTACAGATGGAATCAACTCCTGAATTCATATCGTCTATAAAGCAATCTCTGGCCAGGGACTTGCCCGGTAAGGCAGCTCAGTTTGAAATGGCCGCTGTCGGAAGACCGGAATATCATACAATGCCCCGGGATGATATCCGTTCGGCAGCAGTACTCATAGCTCTTTACGAGAAAGATGCCAACTGGCATACGATCGTGATGAAGCGCAAAAGTCACCCCGGTGACCGGCACGGTGGTCAGATCAGCTTTCCTGGAGGGAAACAAGAAATCGGGGAGGTACTCTCACAAACTGCGGTCCGCGAGAGTCATGAAGAGGTAGGCACACCACTTGAGGGCGTACAAGTCATCGGCCAGCTCACACAACTTCATATTCCCATTAGTAACTTCATGGTATATCCATTTGTCGGGTACCTCGACGCACCTGCCATGCTGAGCCCCCAACTATCAGAAGTCGATCAGATCTTCGAAATCCCCGTTTCATCTTTCCTGGCTGGGGAATCACGCCAAAAGAAAGATTTACGCATTCCCGAAGGAGTACTCTTGCGCAATGTGCCGTACTTTGATATCGCTGATCAAGTCATATGGGGAGCTACCGCTATGATCATGAGTGAGTTTGTAGCAGTGGTACGATCGATCTCCGATCAATCGTAAATTCCAAATTTCTCCCGTGGAAGACCATTCGGGTCAAGCACCAAATTCTGAATCTCGCATCCCGATTTGTCTATTCCCTTAATTTCTGAGACCTTTACACCAACAGAATTCAGCAACATGAGTGTAACTAAAGTTGAAGTATACAAGCCCGTAAACAAAGTGCGAATCGTAACGGCTGCATCTCTGTTTGACGGGCATGACGTAGCGATCAATATCATGAGGCGGATACTACAGCGCTCAGGTGCAGAAATTATCCACCTTGGACACAATCGATCGGCACGCGATATTGTCGAAACCGCGATTGAGGAAGATGCTCAAGGGATTGCCATCACGAGTTATCAGGGTGGGCACAACGAGTTTTTCAAGTATATCTATGACTTGCTCAAAGCACAGAATGCAGGGCATATCAAGATATTTGGCGGAGGTGGTGGTACAATCCTCCCATCAGAAATCAAAGACCTCGAGGCATACGGCATCACCCGGATCTACTCGCCAGATGATGGACGGCATATGGGCCTTCAGGGAATGATCAACGATGTGCTCAAACAATGTGATTTTCCTATCGGCGGAGAACTCAATGGTCAGATAGAGCGCCTGGCAGAGAAAAAGCCCGGTGATATCGCACGCGTGATCACAGCAATAGAAAACTATCCCGAAGACCATGCAGAGTGGCTGAATGGAGCCGATGAAAATGGCGATGCAACAAGTATTCCTGTGATAGGAATTACAGGCACGGGAGGATCGGGTAAGTCCAGTCTGGTGGATGAACTTGTACGGCGCTATCAAATGGATTTTCCGGATAAAACAATCGCAATTGTGTCTGTTGATCCTTCAAAAAGAAAAACAGGTGGTGCACTTCTCGGTGACAGGATACGCATGAATTCAATATCACGCGATCAGGTCTATATGCGGTCTCTGGCGACCCGGCAGTCCAATCTTGCCCTGTCAAAACATGTCCGTGGAGCTGTCAATGTACTGAGGAAAGCTGGCTATGACATGATCATTCTTGAGACATCCGGCATCGGTCAATCAGATACAGAAATCGTCGACCATTCAGATATCTCCCTCTACGTCATGACTCCCGAGTATGGTGCGGCGACACAACTCGAAAAGATCGACATGCTCGATTTTGCTGACCTCATCGCCATCAATAAATTTGACAAGCGTGGTGCGCAGGATGCCCTACGGGATGTCAAAAAGCAATTTCAGCGCAATCACGATCTCTGGGAAAGCAAACCCGAAGACATGCCTGTCTTTGGCACAATCGCTTCGCAGTTTAATGATCCAGGTATGAATACACTTTATAGTGAACTCATGTCTCGCGTCAATAAGGTGTCGGATGGAAAGTTCGTTGCCGCATATGAATTAGAAGGTGGTACGAGCGAGAAAATCTATATCATTCCGCCAAACAGAACGCGCTACCTCTCGGAGATTTCAGAAAATAACCGGCACTATGACGAACGCGTAAAGGAACAAACGATCATTGCACGCCAACTGTTTGGCCTTCAAACTTCTATCGGGCTCTTCAAGGATCTGAGCAAGGATACGGAAGAACTAACTTCCACATTTCAAGATCGGCACAAAGATCTGGACGGAGATGCTCAGCGCATTCTCGATGATTGGGAGGCAAAGAAGCTGGCATACGACGGGGAGGAATTTGTCTATACCGTGCGTGGAAAAGAAATCCGCGTGCCCACTCAAACTGAATCGCTGTCACATCTGATGATCAAACGTGTTGTACTGCCCAAGTATGAAGATTGGGGAGAGATCCTCCGGTGGAGCATGCAGGAAAACGTGCCGGGATCATTTCCATATACTGCTGGTGTTTTCCCGTTTAAACGCAAGGGCGAAGACCCGACACGTATGTTTGCCGGTGAGGGTGGTCCTGAAAGAACGAATAAGCGGTTCCATTATGTCTCACTTGACATGCCGGCCAAGAGGTTGTCTACGGCATTTGACTCTGTGACATTATATGGCGAAGATCCTGATCAGCGTCCTGATATCTATGGAAAGGTTGGGAATGCCGGGGTGAGTATTTGCACCCTTGACGATATCAAACGGCTGTATTCTGGATTTGACCTCTGCGATCCCCGCACGTCAGTCTCTATGACGATCAATGGCCCTGCAGCGACGATCTGTGCCTTCTTTATGAATGCCGCTATCGATCAGCAATGTGAGATCTATATTAAAGAAAATGGCCTTGAACAGAAAGTTGAAGAGGCGTTTAGGAAAAACTATGATGACAAGGGCCGCCCCCGTCCGGGTTACAACGCAGAAATTCCGAAAGGGAATGACGGACTGGGTCTCATGTTGCTTGGACTGACGGGCGACCAGGTTCTGGATAATGATGCATATCAGGGCTGTAAGATCAAGGCTCTCACATCTGTACGGGGTACGGTACAAGCTGACATCCTCAAGGAAGACCAGGCTCAAAACACGTGCATCTTTTCCACGGAGTTCTCTTTAAAATTGATGGGTGATGTACAGCAGTACTTCATCGACCACCAAGTGCGCAATTTTTATTCAGTTTCAATATCTGGATATCACATTGCAGAAGCAGGGGCAAATCCAATAACACAATTGGCTTTTACACTCTCTAATGGGTTTACTTTCGTGGAGTATTATTTATCCCGGGGAATGCCTATTGATTCGTTTGCACCCAATTTATCTTTCTTTTTCTCGAATGGCATCGATCCGGAATATGCAGTGATCGGTCGTGTCGCCCGACGCATCTGGGCCAAGGCGATGAAATTTAAATACAAGGGAAATGAGCGGTCGCAAAAATTAAAATACCATATTCAGACTTCGGGTAGGTCACTCCACGCCCAGGAAATTTCCTTTAATGATATTCGCACCACACTGCAAGCACTTTATGCAATTTATGATAATTGCAATAGCCTGCACACGAATGCATACGACGAGGCGATCACGACCCCAACGGAAGAAAGCGTGCGTCGCGCAATGGCCATTCAATTAATTATTAACAGGGAACTCGGCCTCGCGAAAAACGAAAACCCACTGCAGGGATCATTTATTATTGAAGAACTTACCGACCTCGTAGAAGAAGCCGTCCTCACAGAATTTGACCGCATTACAGAACGCGGAGGAGTGCTCGGCGCAATGGAGACGATGTATCAGCGCAGCAAAATCCAGGAGGAAAGTCTGTATTACGAAACGCTTAAGCACAACGGTGAATTTCCAATAATCGGTGTCAATACATTCTTGTCAAAAGACGGCTCCCCTACCGTACTCCCCCGTGAAGTGATCCGTGCGACCGAAGAGGAAAAGGCACTACAGATAACACGACTCAATGAAGTGCATGTCGCGGCCAAAGAAAAGGCCGGTACGGCACTTAACAAACTGAAGGCTGCTGCCCTGAATAACGACAATCTCTTCGATGAGCTCATGGAAGCAGGCAAGTCCTGCTCGCTCGGGCAGATTACGCAGACCTTGTATGAGGTCGGTGGGCAGTATCGAAGGAATATGTGACCTGAGTACTGACCTTCGGTCAGTATGATACGAGATGCGAGATGCGGGATGTGGAATGCGGGTCCAAAGGACTCCTTTGATACACAATTCCCTATCTTGAGACATGCGATTAAAATATCAACTTTCCCTTTTGACATGCATCTTTCTTTTTGCCTGTTCTTCCACAACAGATAAAAGTCCCAATGCATCTGGCGACCAAGACGAAGCACCACGCGAGATCAAACTCGATAAAATCAAACTCCCCGAAGGGTTTAAGATCGAGGTCTATGCTTCTGATGTCAAGAACGCACGTTCGATGTCGCTCTCTCCAAATGGCACCTTGTTTGTCGGTACTCGCGGGCACGGTAGCGTATACGCGTTGCAGGATACCAATGGAGACTTGAAGATTGATAAACAATACACACTCATCGAAGACCTGAATATGCCGAATGGTGTCGCATTCAGAGATGGTGACCTGTATTTTGCAGAGGTTGATAAGGTCTGGGTGTTCCGGGATATAGAATCAAAACTCGACAACCCCGGTGAGCCCGAACTCATCGTTGACACCTATCCTGACAAGAAGCATCACGGATGGAAATACATTGCCTTTGGCCCAGATGGTTGGTTATACATCCCTGTTGGCGCCCATTGCAATATCTGTGAACCGGATGGCGAGATATTCGCATCCATCACCCGCCTCAATGTCGAGACAAAAGAAGTCGAAATCATGCAAAAGGGGGTTCGCAACACCGTCGGATTTGCCTGGCATCCCGAAACAAAGGAATTCTGGTTTACTGATAATGGCGGTGACTGGCTCGGTGACGATATGCCGGCCTGCGAGCTCAACTATGCACCTCAGAAAGGCATGGACTTTGGCTATCCATACTGCCATCAAGGTGATTTTCTCGACCCCAAGGTTGGCAAGGGAAAAGATTGTGCAGACTATGCCGCACCAGCACAGAAACTCGGCCCACACGTCGCACCTCTCGGTATGGAATTTTACCAGGGAGACATGTTCCCGGCAGAATACAGGCATCACGCATTCATCGCAGAACATGGCTCATGGAATCGCTCCACCCCCATCGGATACCGCCTGACAATCGTCCGCATCGAAAATAACACAAAGGCAGTTTCCTATGAAACATTCGCAGAAGGGTGGCTTGATGACAAAACAGCCTGGGGCCGTCCCGTCGACCTCGAACACATGCCCGACGGCTCACTCCTGGTATCAGATGATTATGCCAATGCGATTTATCGAATCTCTTATGGAGTGGAGGAGTGAAGGAGTGGAGGAATGAAGGAGTTGAGGGGTTCTTTTGCTCGCTGTAGCTTTAGCGAAGGCGAGAAGGAGTTAACAATTAAGAATTGAGTGTTAACAATTTAGAATTCAACATTTAAAATTAACCTTGGTCAGCTTCAGCCTTCAAATCTATCAACGTAACAGTCTCAATTTTCTTTTCCGTAACAGCCTCAAAAATAAATTTATAATCGCCCATCACGAGTTCTTCTCCCTGGTCAGGGATATCTTCAGATGTCATAATAATATAACCAGATAATGTATTATGCTCTCCTTCCGGAATATTTAAATTTTCATATTTCTCATTGATAAAATCAATCTCAATGCGTCCTGAAAAACGGTATTCCGAGGGTGACAATTGCTCATCAATATATTCTTCTGTGTCATGCTCATCTTCTATTTCGCCGAATATTTCCTCGAGGATATCTTCGAGTGTAATAATTCCGGCCGTTCCGCCAAACTCATCCACTACACAAGTAATATTGGATTCTTTCAAAATCATTTGTTGCATCATATCCTTGGCGCTCATGGTCTCTGGCACGAATTGGATTTTACGCATCGCCTGAAGAATAGTTTCAGGGTTGAACAGCAACTGCTGATGGTGTACATAACCGATCACATTGTCTATATCACCCTCCGTTACGATAATACGACTGTGGCGCGCCTCCTTAAAAACTTCAGCCAATGCATCCACCGATTCTGATAAATCAATGTGTGTGATCTCGGGTCTTGGAATCATGCACTCATGCACACGTACCTCTTTGAGGTGTAGTGCATTTTTAAAAATATCTGTTTCAATTTCATCTTCTTCCAGGCTTATTGTACCCTCGATGAAGTCCTGGAGGTCGAGGCGTGTGATGGCGTCCTCTGTAGTATCGAGTGAGGTACGCAAGACATATTTCAAAATGAAATTTGACATTTTAATCATCAGCCACGAAGGCAATGCCAATATCCATTTGAAAAATATAAGAGGATAAACAAATGCGGAAATTAATTCATTTGCATACAATCGAAATAATACTTTCGGTAAAAATTCCCCAAAAATCAAGACGACAATCGTAACGATCATTGTACTGACAAAGAAGAACCACCCCGCCTCACCCACAAACGGAGCGAGCCATGGCTGAAGGAGCTTCGTCATGAGAAGCGTAAAGACCACAAGGGCAATATTATTTCCGACAAGCATCGTCCCCAAAAACTCCTTTGGAGCTTCGTAAAAACTCGCTAGAATTCTGCCTTTGCGCGATCCACGATTTTTTTCGACTTCTACAGACAATTTATTCGCAGAAATAAAAGCGATCTCAGCCCCTGAAAAGAAAGCTGAAAGCAAAAGAAAAACGACAATAAGAATGATCAGTGTGGTCATACTGTTTTGATGGCTAACTCAACGTCAACAAGATACCTCTTTTTGAATTGAGGATTGTAGCCGTGCGTTTTAGCGCGTGTAGTAATGTAGCAGTGCTTTGGCCACCACAGCCTCAGCGACAACAGAAGAATCTAATTAGTTCTCATTGTCAGGGTTTTCGACAGACATATCTCCTTCTACTGAGTACAACTCATAGTCTGTAAACGACTCATTTGTCTTCATCCCATAACTGGTTAGTGTGTCACCGGTCGGCCTGATAATCTTCACAAATCGCTCCGTCCAAAGCGTATGGGTTCGCTCATCCCAGATCAACTCCGTCGTCTCGATGCGCCCTCCTTCGATGTTGAACAATACGACACTATCCCTCGCAATAATGGTCTTTTCATTTGGTTGGCGAATGGCATATTTGGCATCTAACCAAGCCATGGCGCTCCCTTGCTCATCGTAAAACTCGACATGAACCCCTTTTGAAAATTCTTCTTCTACCCTGAATTTATAGATATATCGCTTCAATTCCGGTCCTGAGACGATGACGCGTAACAGAGAAGAATCGCTGTAGATGATCTTCACATCATTGGCAATCTCAAGTGAATACCCCCGTTTTGCGCGAATTGGCTCGAAATTGACTTCCGTCTCCATGCATGACGTAAATGCGAGTCCGGATAGTACTGCGATGGTAATATATTGGAGCACCTTCATCTCAACGCAAGACAGTCACCGAACCAGAATAATCAGCAATAAACCCATCGATAAACCTGATACGTGCATGATAGGCATAGACACCTATCTCGGCATACTGACCTTTAAACCTACCATCCCAGCCAACACCGTTTTGTCCAAACGGGATGTTGCTCTCCTCCCATACTATAGCACCCCATCTATTGAAAACGCTAAACGTTTCGATCTCGGCAACTGCCTGATTGGCAGATATGTAAAACAGTTCATTTATCCCGTCTCCATTCGGAGAAAACACATTTGGTATATAGACCGGCCTTAGGATATTCACGAGTATCAGTACATCGTCAGTCGCGACACATCCCGCCGGATTTGTGACTTCAATCGTATATAGCGTAGAACCCGGAGCAGTCGCAAGCGGACTGAGGCTATCACCTGAAAATTCAAGACCGGCCAATGGTGTCCATACGATTTTCGAAACAATATCAGGTGTCACAATTGCATTGATCTGTACAGGAAAACCCAAATCCGTAAATAGCGTATCTCCCGCATCAACAATGTAAGGGGGCGCATCATTAATGATAATGTCAGTGACATTCATGCACCCTTTCTCATCGATGATACTCAACATATATTCACCCGGGCCCAATCCCGGATAAAGTGATGACGGCTGAAAATTACTGCCGTTCAGGCTGAACAGATACACAGGTGCACCTGAAATGCCAAATGCATCAATCACACCTGTAGGGACGCCCGGACAGAGGAGGTCGATTGTATTTGCTCCAACATCCAGCGTAGAAGTATCTGCACAACACGGTTCGACATAGAGGTCGATGATCTTTGTGACCATACATCCACGAGAAGTAACTACCGTCAAAGCAGCGCGCTTGTCACCAAAGGATCCGTATATCACATTGTGCGGACCTGCGCCCATTGACATGACCGGAGCCCCTCCCGCCCCGAAATTCCACTCGTAGGATACAATAGAATCTGTGGCGGAATTGGATAAATTGCTAAAAACGATGGACTTGTCGCATTCGAATGCCTGAACGGCATCGATCTCGAAGTCCACTTCTGGTCCGAGAAACGTACCAGTACCACCCCAGCTTATTTCAAATCCACGACCTGACTGGGTAAAATTATTGACGAGCAATGCATATGATTTGCCAACCTCCATCATAAGTGGAGCGAGGAAATTGTTATCCCCGGCCTGACAACCAGCGACTTCTGTGATATCACTATCACCATCACGCAGTCCTGTAGGACCTGTACATCGCTGCCATTCACTAAAAGGCTCACCGACATTCTCACCGGACGCCATGCAACGCACCAGTATTTTCCCAGAACAGTCATTGATACCATTGGGGAGTTCATATAAGGCAAAGTCGAGATCTTCTGTAATGTTGGCGCTTGTGGGAGTCAGTGTGAACGTCAGCGAACCGGGAATATCACAAGTCCATGTATACCACACTGAGCTGCTCTCAGAATCACCAGGTATCACCTCCAGACAAGAACCCGCTGCTTCATTCTTAAGGAGCCCGTCGCCAATCAGCTCTTCGATGATGAATGATGATTTATCACACAATATTCCCGCGGTCGGACAATCTGCCGATGGTTCATTTGTCGGAATAAATGAGTTGATGCAAATTTGGAAAGTCCCGGTACTGCCATTGCGCGCATCTACCTGGATATAATAGAGCTGACCGATGATCAGATTGTCGATGACAAGTTCCACATTCTGGTTACTCACAGCATCAGAGCCACATCCCAGTATCGTAAATCCACCTGCACAGCTCCCTTCCATGAGGGCCAATGATGGCTGGTTTAATGTGCCTCCATTTCCTGCATCGGCACCATTGACCTGAATGGCAACAGCAGGTGTAGCGGCAAAAAACGTAAACCATACGTCGGTCGTACTGGATGGAAAACACGTGATAGTCGGAGCGTGGGACGATTCTGTTGCTCCGACAATGGTAAACTCTCCATTGTCCGAACAATAGTCAAGCGCAGAAGCGATATGCGTCGCACTGAGGCAATTGTCATTCACAGGTTGCGCAATCATAAACCCGCTCAGAGTCAGATTGATTGCAACCCAAAATGCCTTCAAGAACTGTGGATGTTTATACATATGCGTAATTCCTTAGAATAAACGATTATGGTCTTGCAAAAGTACCTTCTTCAACTATATAACCGTGGTTAAGGTTGTGTTAATCATAATTCGTCAGATATTGTCATTTCTTTCAAAGACAGCAATTAAAAAGAAGACGTTGGCAAACGACCACATCTATATTCCAAAGCCGTCATTCTTCGCTACTTTTACACCGTGAAGCAACACATCCCGAATCTGTTTACACTGGCCAATCTCTTTACAGGGAGCGCGGCAATCCTTCTTTTGTTTAATGGAATGACCCTGTGGGTGCTGGTATGTGCTGCTTTGTGCCTGATCCTGGATGTGCTGGACGGATTTGTCGCCCGCAGTCTGAATGTCTCCTCAGACATGGGTGGACAACTCGACTCGCTGGCAGACATGGTCTCATTTGGCGTTTTACCCTCCTGTATTCTGGCCTGGCTGATGATGGATTGTCAGGACGGACTGCCGCTTTGGGCGATTCTGCCGGCATTTCTGATCGCTGCTGCAACGGCATGGCGTCTTGCAAAATTCAATCTTGACGACCGTGATCATGCGTTTTTTTACGGTCTGCCGTCTCCAAGCTCGGGTGTAGCCATTTTTGGTATTCTGCTCATTGTTGCGACTGACCACGAGTGGGCAGAATATTTGAGCTGCAACAATGTCTTTTTCTTTGTGCTTGTTGTACTTTTGCCGCTCCTTATGCTCTCAGATTTGCGTTTGTGGAGTTTTAAGGGCTTTAACAGACCTAATGGGAAAATCATTCTAGGCCTATTGCTCAGCATTTTTGCACTCTTAGTGCTCTCGACAGGTGCAGCGGCAATCATTCTCATGATTTTTGTCTATGTGGTCTTCGGATTTATTAACAAACTCGTCAAAGTCTACTGATATGAAATTCAAAGCCTCTATAGATGTCATGCCAAACAAGGAGCTTCTCGATCCCCAGGGCAAGACCGTCGCAAAGAACATGCACAACCTGAATATCAACGGAATCGATACTGTGCGCATCGGCAAGCACATCGAGCTTGTCATCGACGCGGATAATAAATCTGCTGCGAAAAAACAGGTGGAAACCGCTTGTAAAAAGCTACTCGCTAATGTGATCATGGAATCTTATCAGTATGAAGTAACTCCCCTTGACTGAGGGGTTTGGAATTTTGTCCATCCCGAAGGGATCCCTTTGGGAAAGGACTCCTTCGGAGAATTTTGGGTTTTGAATTTTGAATTATTTCTGAAGGGTTTCTTCCCGAAGGGATCCTTTGGATTGGAAAAATATAAATTTTCAATTGTCAGTGCTATTTCTTGTACCAACGCCGATCGGCAACCTGGATGATATCACGCTTCGGGCGTTGACCGTCCTCAAGGAGGTGGATTATATTCTGGCTGAAGACACGCGTACTTCCGGTAAGCTCCTTAAGCATCACTCTGTCGAGAACAAACTCAGGTCTTTTCATACACATAATGAGCATCGCATTACCGCTCAGGTCATTGAAGATCTGTCGTCGGGTATGTCTGTGGCCATGGTGTCGGATGCTGGTACGCCGGGTATTTCGGATCCTGCCTTTCTCTTGGTGCGTGCTTGTCATGAGGCTGGGATCACAGTTTCATGTTTGCCCGGTGCTACTGCGTTGATACCGGCTGTTGTGATGTCCGGTTTCCCGATGGAGCGGTTTCATTATGAAGGGTTTCTCCCACATAAAAAGGGGCGAAAGACAAGATGGGAGTTGATTGCAAAGGATATTGAGACCGTGGTGCTATACGAATCGCCGCACAGGCTCCTCAAGTTTTTGAAAGAAGCTGATCAATATCTCGCTCCGGGTCGCATGATCGCTGTGGTACGTGAGATTAGCAAGATGCATGAATCGGTGCATCGTGGGACTGCGGTGGAATTGTTGCAGTTTTTTGCCGAGAATCCTTCGAAGGTGAAGGGGGAGATTGTTGTTGTTCTTGAGAGAATCTAAATTTCTGCTTAGCTTAAGGCTTCTACTCTACAAAAATTGGCATGACTATGAACTTGCAATATATTTCAGATAGCAAAGGCAAAACCACGGGCGTATTTATTCCGATTTCTGAATGGATCGAGCTCAAAAATAAATACAAGGGTATTGACCAGGAACAGATAGATATCCCGGACTGGCAAAAAAATGAGGTAAGAGAGCGTCTTGAGGAGTATAAAAATAATCCTGAGCAGGCTAGTGATTTTGATTCAGCTATTGATGAGATAGAAAAGGATTTGTAGATGTTCAAATCCATTATTCTGCCACTTGCCAAAGAAGATATCAGGCAAAAGCAGCAATCCACGATCAGAAAGAAACCCTTTTCTCTATATTAATCTGCGAAGAGTTCACTAGATAAGGGATATTTCCCATTGTAAAATGAGGCTTTTGTACCTAATAGGATTTCTTGTTTTTGGTTTCCTGGCCCAGGATAACTTTCATGATAATTACATCGAACATAAGGTATCGCAGTCTGAGGGTGTTATTGTGATGGTTAAAGTCATTGGTATCCCCAATCTATGTGGCCGCAGGAATAATAGAATTCTTGTCGAGTTTGAGGATAGAAATTACTCCATATTGATATCGAGTAATCAATGCGCGACAAACACATTCACAGTAGGAAGGACAACAAAGTTAATGTACGTCAAGAGGTTTGACCATATGTTCGTTGAAAAGATTAACTCCGTAAGCTACATACTCAGCTTTTTATTCTTTCTCCTCCCAATTGCCTTTTTGATTATGCTCTTGAAACCAATAAAAGGAAAGCCGTGAAACAAACATTGTACTCAGGCGCTGACGATATTTTTACAACGTGGATTACGACCTAGCGAACAACAATAAAGGCTCATAGTTATTCTTATCAGCTTCCTTTACTGCCGTGATGTATTTGGTCCTGGTCTCACTTTCTTGGACCAGATTATTGGCGCCCCAAGAATAGACAGGAAGCTTATAAATTTTATCTGCAATAATATCAGCCATTAGACGACTATGCCTTCCGTTGCCATTCGGAAAACAATGTATACATACGAGCTTGTGCTTGAATCGTATTGCAATTTCATCTGATGCATATGTTTGATTTTTTACCCAGTATTTGGCATCGTCCAATAATGCCTTTAACGATGTCGGGATAAGCCATTTATCCACACCGAGATTCTTGTTTGTTCTTCTAAAACTGCCTGCCCAATCCCATACATTTCCATACATCTGAACATGGAGGTTTTGGATAAACTGCTCTGTAAATATTTTATCCACGTTTAGAGGCCGCAAAAGCGCCCATTGGATGGCGTCTTCAATATTTTGCTGCTCAAACTCATCCAGTTCTGCCCTTGTGGCTATTGTAGGAATGAGCAATCCTTCCTTTTCATCCTCATCCAGCGGGGTTTGTCCGTCGATGTACTTTAAGTCAAATCCCATAGTACTTTCGGCATTTCATGTTTAAGCAATGTCGTCCGCTCTTCAATTGCCTTTTTTATCCTCCTTTCAGAATTTTCCTGATCTTCAAGCTTCATGGAGTTGGAGCTTCTGTTGACAATTTGGGTCGCCAATAGCCTTGCCTTACGTTCAATCAAATCATCTAATGATCCGTCTTTGGGCACAAAACCATAGACAAGATCCATGTCCAAAGCACGTGCCGCTTCACGTAATGATTTCAGGGAAATCGCACCTTCTTTTTCCCTTAGTTCCATCGCTTGTACGCTCTGCCTGGTAATAGAAAGACGATCGGCCAGTTGTTGCATTGACATTCCCAACGCCAATCGAATTGCTTTTATCCATCCGGTTGGAGGAATAGCGATTTTAGTGGTTGGTGCGAAAACTTCGATTTTTGACTCGAGTTGCTCTATTTGCAGTTTCTTGATATTCATACCTCATGAGTTTAGTCAGATCTAACGAAACAAAAGTAAGTCTTTAGTATGACATTAGCAATACGCAAGTCATATATTAGACTGACTAGACTCTACTAATAGTAATACTATATACTGACATCCTTAAGGAAATCAACCAGAATACGAGAAATCAGAGATGCAAAGGCCTGCCCTCTGTAGCTCCGAGCGCCGCCTCCTTGATCGCCTCGGTATACGACGGATGCGGATGACAGATACGTGCGATATCCTCCGCTGATGCGCGGTACTCCATTGCCGTAACCGCCTCCATGATCATATCTGCAGCCCTGGCGCTTACGATGTGTACCCCAAGCACTTCATCCGTTTCTTTATGCGAAAGGATCTTGACCATGCCAAGGACGTCTCCGCTGGCGCGGGCACGGCCGAGTGCCTTGATCGGAAACTTGCCTGATTTGTACGGAATCTCTGCTTCCTTAAGCTCGGCTTCTGTCTTTCCGACAGCAGCCACTTCGGGCCACGTGTAAACGACCAGTGGAATCAGATTGTAGTCGATGTGTGGTTTCTGGCCTGCCATGTGCTCCGCGACGTAGACGCCTTCTTCCTCGGCTTTATGTGCCAGCATCGCACCTCGTACGACATCGCCGATCGCGTAGATCCCATCAACATTTGTCTGCTGATGTGCGTCTACATTCACGCGCCCCATCTCATCGAGTGCCACGCCGGCCTTGTCCAGACCGAGATTGTCGGTATACGGCTTTCTGCCGATTGC
>Ga0164313_10002535_pt1 | contig 16320 bp, 13 predicted proteins | sample GuaBasSedimGuay4_FD_113735 | JGI IMG/M metagenome (GOLD analysis project Ga0164313, IMG submission 113735) | Subseafloor sediment microbial communities from Guaymas Basin, Gulf of California, Mexico - Guay4, Core 4569-4, 0-3 cm | ecosystem: Environmental > Aquatic > Marine > Hydrothermal vents...
AATTGATTTGAACCTATTTCAAGTTTAAATTGCTCTGCTTTACCACCATCAAATGGTACACCATCTACAAAACCTTCAAAATCTATCACAGTCATATCACCATCTCTTACCATACGTTTTCTAGCTAATTTAGTATAAGGCGATTGTGTATCAGCTAACTCTTGAAGTCTTTTTTCTACTTCTTTAGCGTCTACTGCTGGTTTGTCAAATTTTGGTACAACATCCATATATCCTTCAAGATCAAATACCGGCTTAATAGAAACTTCTACTTCTACTTCAATACTATTGTCACCCTTGTCATATTTTTTAAATGTTGGTTGGCCAAGGATATCTGCTGAATTAATTCCTGCTTCTTTGATACCTGCATCGATAAGCTCTTTCAGTGCTTCACCTTCTGCATCCTGAGTAAGTTTGTCACCATGTAATTTTTTCACTACATGTGGCGGTACTTTACCTTGTCTAAAACCATCAACTTTCATCTCTTTACCTGCTTGAACAGCCATAGTATTGATATGTGCTTCTACTACATCATTTTCTATCGTACCAGATACGATAACATTTGCTTCATTTACTTTATTTACTGTAACTTTCACTACAATCCTTTAATATATAATGTCGTGATTTTATCTAAATAATGTTGAAATACTACTAAGAGGGAAATTTTGGGGAAAAAGAGATGGAAATTAGCGTGCAACAAAGTATTGCACGCTAGAGGAAAAATATTATTGCTTAACGAGTTCGAAACCCATTTCTTTAAATATTGCAACTACTTCAGCATCTACTGCTCTCATAGAATCAATTTGTTTTTGATCTTTCATGTTAAGCGCAGAGATCCAATTGTCTACACTTGCATAACCAACATGAAGTTCATTCGTACCTTTTGGAATGTAGAAATAAACTGAACATGGCGCAAACATACCTGCTTCAGGTGTACCTCTGTTAAAGATTGAGTTCGAGAATTCAAAGTGACATAAAAGTGAAACCCAGTATGCATCATATTTATCAAATTCAAGCTCTTGATCATCAAATTCAAATTTAAAGTCAACAAATCCTGCAATGATAAAATTAGCTTTTGCAAAACGTCCATCGTGATCACCGACAAACTCTTCTATAAATTCTTCCATATCATCTGGTTTATCAAACTTTTTAACCAATTTAGTCAACCCATGCGTAGGAAGTGGTTCTGTATGCTCAAACTTTTTTGTTTTTGTTGGCTTCATCTCTTTAGTAACAAGCGCATCCCATTCAGCGATCATATCTGTAAATTCTTTTCTTGTATCAGGATTCTTTTCACCAATGATATCAAGCATTGTATCTGCTGCTAAATGTCCAAACCATGTGTTGTCATCTGCTTTGGTATCAAGTGTTTTATAGACCAAAAAGTTAAACGGAGCGTACGCACCAAAATCAGGGTTTGCAAGAAGTAAAGTTCTTAACTTTTCGTCATTTTTTAAACCAAAGAAAGAGAGCATCTCTACACCTTTTTCTTTAAATTTTTTATAGTAAAAATTTTCAATATGTTTGTTTACCGCTACATTGGTAAACCCAACAGAATCTATCTTCTTCATGAGCGTATCGATTTGGGTCTCTTTATTACCCTCTATCCCTTGCAATTCCGCCGTCAACTGTGTTCCTGCATGAGCCAACCCTACAAGAAGCATTAGTGACAATATGATCTTACTTATTTTCATGTCTATCCTTTATTTAATTAAACTGATTAACATCATAATAAAAATTGCATTAATATGTGTTTAACAATCAAATATACTTCTAATCAATCTATGCAATGTACCTTTTCTACTAGAAATTAAGCTATACTCATTTCATGTATTCACAAACACATCTCGCTATCCAAAAATGGTACAAAGCACACGGTAGAACAGAACTTCCATGGCGCACGACTAAAGATCCCTACCACATTTATCTCTCTGAGGTCATGCTGCAACAGACACAGGTGAAGTTAGACATATTTATACACACTTTAAACTTATTTGCAAAGTCTATGTTTATGATGAACTGGACAAAGAACAGGAACATTATTTTTCTACCCATGATATACAAAAACTTGCCATTTCAAAAGTAGATGAAAAAATAATTAAATTGTATTTAGATACAATACACACATATTAATACTTGGAAACTGTTATGACAAAAGATGAAGAATTTGAACAAGCTATCACTAAAGTACTTGAACTTTTAGGGGAAGACCCAAAGAGAGAGGGACTTGAAAAAACCCCTAATCGTGTAGCAAAAGCACTTAAGTTTCTTACAGAAGGGTATGACCAAGACCCAGAAGAGATACTGGGTGAAGCACTTTTCACCACAAGTAATGACGAGATGGTTTTGGTGCGTGACATTGAATTCTACTCTATGTGTGAGCATCATATGTTACCCATCATCGGTCGTGTCCATGTGGCATATATACCCGATGGTAAAGTTGTTGGTCTTTCTAAGATCCCTCGTATCGTAAACGTTTATGCAAGACGTTTACAAATACAAGAACAGATGACCGAACAGATAGCAGATGCAATTTTAAATACCATTAAACCAAAAGGTGTGGCAGTCGTGGTTCACGCCCGCCATATGTGTATGGAGATGAGAGGGGTTCAAAAGATAAACTCAACCACTGTCTCTTCTGCACTTCGCGGACTCTTTAAGAGTGATGAGCGTACAAGATCTGAATTTTATAACCTGATCAATACACCCGCACCGTCTAACTTCTAAAACATTGAATCCCTCTAGGCAGAGGGTTTATTATTTACCTTTGCGTGTATACTGTTTCATATTCGTATATATTCGCCGTAGATCCGGTCTGGCAAACTGCATATAACGATGTCGGGTCATGAGCACAGGCATACCCACTTCAGCCCACTTATACAATACCTGTATATCTTCATGCTTCACATGTATACAGCCGTGAGAAGTACTGTTTATATTTCCTTTATGCAAAGCATGTCCCCATTTGGTAAAAAATAGAGAGAAATCCATGTTGTTACTGCCATCTTCCTCAGGATATTCCTTAGAGGTATAAAAACGTTTTTTCCAAAGCACCTTCCATTTTCCCGAAGGGGTAAACCCTTTCTCTTCTCCCGAAGATACCCCTCCACTCAACCAGACTGTCCCATCTTTGTCTACTGCATAAAACCTTCCATCGCTCTCTTCTTCTCTTACAGAGACAAGAATGAAGTCTTTACCCTTTAAATCAAATTCATATAATTTGCCATTTTTATTGATATAACTAAATTCTGTTTTAGAGTGCGGTATTAGTTCTCTTGGTGCTGCTTCAAGAGATATCAGTAAACATAGTATACCTATATATATAACTCTCATACTGTGATCCTTACCACTCTATTATATAACTTTTTTTAATATATATTTATAGTAGCATATTAATCGTTCAACTCAGGTATCATTCCTTAATAAGGAGTATCATCCCCATCTTTAAAATACAATTTTATGTTACTTTAAGAAAAAGAGCGTAATATGCAAAAAATTATTAGGATAAAAAATGTCTTAATTAAAATGAGACTCGTTTTCAGAAGGAAATTTTATGAACGTTTATTTAGATAACAACGCAACCACTATCGTTGACCCGCATATCTATGAAGCAATGGAACCCTATTTTGTACAAAAATACGGTAATCCTAACTCACTCCATGCATTTGCATCAGATACACACCCTGGTATTAAATCCGCCATGGAAAAGATCTATGCAGGTATTAATGCAAACAGAGAAGACTCTGTCGTAATCACTTCTTGTGCAACAGAAAGTAATAACTGGGTACTAAAATCTATCTATTTTGAGTATATACTTACAGGTAAAAAAAACCATATCATGATCTCTGAAGTGGAACACCCTTCTATTATAGCTACAGCAAAATGGATAGAGAGTATGGGATGTAAAGTGACTTATTTACCTATTAGCCATGAAGGTATTGTTGATGCTCAAGCAGTAAAAGACAATATGACTGATAAAACTGCATTGGTGTCAGTGATGTGGGCAAACAATGAAACAGGTGCCATCTTCCCTGTAGAAGAGATCGGTGCTATTTGTAAAGAGAATGGTGTACTTTTTCATACAGATGCTGTACAGGCTATAGGTAAACTTCCTGTAAATGTACAATTATTTAATGTTGATTACCTTACGTTCTCTGCACATAAGTTCCACGGACCAAAAGGTGTAGGCGCGCTCTATATGAAAAAAGGCAAGGAACTTATACCTTTACTTCACGGCGGCTCACAAATGGGCGGATACCGTTCAGGTACACTCAATGTTGCCGGTATCGTAGGAATGGGTAAAGCCATGGAAGTGGCGGTTGATGCACTTGATTTTGAAATGACAGAGATCAGAGAAATGAGAGATGATTTTGAGGATGAGTTACTTAAAATTGAAGACACGTTTGTAGTTACACCTAGATCTAAAAGAACACCAAATACCATTCTCATCTCATTTAGAGGTATTGAGGGTGAGTCTATGTTATGGGATCTTAACCGTGCAGGTATCGGAGCAAGTACAGGTTCTGCCTGTGCCTCTGAAGATTTGGAAGCAAACTCAGTCATGGAAGCCATCGGTGCAGCTGAAGACTTGGCACATACAGCCATTCGTTTTTCACTTAGCCGTTACACCACAGAAGAAGAGTTAAAGTACACACTTAAAGTAGTACAAGCAGCTGTTGTAAGACTTAGAGGGATCTCAAGTTCTTATGCGTATGCGCCAGAAGGTCATGAGAGTGGTTTAGGTAGTCACCACTAAAATTCCTGAGCCAAAGGCGAAGCTTTAGTGAGGTACACCCGAAGGGTATTTCCTACGGGTAATTGAAAGATTGGCTTTACCAATTTTCAAGAAGAAATATATTATACGAAGGATATAAAATGGGAATAGATAGTTTAATTGGCGGTACCATCTGGGATGAGTATAGCGACAAAGTGACAGACCTTATGAATAATCCAAAAAATATGGGTGAAATCACTGAAGAAGAAGCAAAAGAGATGGAAGCAAGACTTATCGTTGCAGACTTTGGGGCAGAGAGTTGTGGAGATGCTGTACGTCTTTACTGGGCTGTAGAACCAGAAACTGATGTGATTTTAAAATCCAAATTTAAAAGTTTTGGTTGCGGTACTGCCATCGCAAGTTCAGACACTATGGCAGAACTTTGTCTAGGTAAATCTGTAGATGAAGCTGTAAAGATTACTAACATCGACGTTGAACTTGCCATGCGTGATAATCCAGATACCCCTGCTGTACCACCACAAAAAATGCACTGTTCTGTTATGGCATATGATGTTATTAAAAAAGCAGCTGCACAGTACAAGGGTGTAGATATGGAGAGCTTTGAAGAAGAGGTTATCGTATGTGAATGTGCGCGTGTTACTCTCTCTACACTTCAAGAAGTTATCCGTCTTAATGACCTTACCACAGTAGAGCAAATAGCTGACTATACTAAAGCCGGTGCATTTTGCAAATCATGTATTCGCCCTGGTGGACATGAAGAGAAAGACATCTATCTTGTAGACTTACTAGAAGAGTACGAAAAAGAGAAACTTGCAGGTAAGGCTTCTTTAGGTAATGATGCAGCACCCACTAGTGACTTTGCGGCTATGACTATCGTTCAACGTATCAAAGCCGTTGACAAGATAGTCGATGATAATATCCGTCAAATGCTCATCATGGATGGCGGAGATATGGAAATCTTAGACATCAAAGAAAACGGTGAAAACTTCGACATTTATATTCGTTATCTAGGTGCATGTTCTGGTTGTGCCTCTTCAAGCACAGGTACACTTTTTGCAATTGAAAATGTTTTAAAAGAGAAGCTTAGTGATAAGATTAGGGTTTTACCTATTTAAGTTATCTCTTCTTCTTTTCTTTTATCTGTAAAGTAGGTTTTATAACCTACTTTACAATCACCTTATCCACCATCAACTGCAGAGTGACTTTTCCTCTAAAATGATTTTCATTTACTGTATAAACAACATCCACTTTAGAGCCCACTTCGTACACTTCACGAGTCTTAAACTGTACACCTGCCATCACTAACCCATCTTGTGCAAAAGAAAAACGTAAATGTTCACCCTCTTTACCCATGGCATCGGCTTGAAGTATTTCAATGTTTTTAGAAATGAACTTGGGTGTGGGGTTTCCCTGTCCGTAAGGCTCAAACTTTTTTATAGTCTTGGTAAGGTCAAAAGAGATATTTTGAAAGTGCCATTCTCCCACAATATCAGGATCTACATCATCTTTAATATAGTCACCCTTGGCAAAATTTTCTTGAAGCTTCATTTTAAAGGCTTTTAAGCTCTTATTCTTCAAAGAAAGACCTATGGCAGCCTGATGTCCACCAAACTTCTCTAAATGGCTTCTACAGCTATCTGTAATACCAAAAAGGTCACACTCTCCAAAGCTTCTACCACTTCCTTTAAGTATTCCCTCACCATTGTCACTTAAAACAATACATGGTTTTTCATGATGTCGTGCCACTCTGGCTGCTACTATACCCACAACACCTTCATGCCAATGCTCACCAGCTACGACTATTACTTCATCATTTGTATTTACCTGTAACATCGCCTTTTGAGTAATATCTTGCTCTGTTGCTTTTCTAAGTGTGTTAAAGTCTTTAAGTCTTTCTAATCGCACTCTTGCATCGTATATATTTGTTGATGCCAAAAAATCTACTGAAAAAGAAGCATCTTCCATCCGTCCTGCTGCATTAAGCAACGGAGCTAAGAAAAAACCTATATCTTCTGCATTGAGTGCCTCTTTCTGACTATGTTCTAAAAAGGCTTTTATGGCTGGTCTTTTACTTTTATTCAAAGCCTGTATCCCTGCTTCAACCATTGCTCTATTAATATGTTGTAAGGGCATCATATCTGCTATAATTGCAATGGCTACGAGTTCCATGTAAGACATCATATTAATTTTAATCTCTAAATCATTTTTAAGTGAAGCTATGAGATACCAAGCTATCTGTGCACCACACACTTCCTCATAAGGGAAAGTGCATTCCTCTTGCTTTTGATCTATGATCGCATAAGCTTCTGGCACTTCTGGAGCCAACAAATGATGGTCAGTAATAATGAGTTCTATTCCCTCATCTTTACACAGTTTGGCAGCATATACAGCAGAGATACCATTGTCTACAGTGATGGCTAAATCAGTTCCTAGTATACGTGGGATAATATTTGCTGAAAGCCCATAGCCATCTTTAAATCGGTTAGGGATTATCCACTCTATAGGGTAATCTATCTCTTCAAAAAAAAGTTTCATAAGTGTGGTTGAAGTCACACCATCTACGTCATAGTCACCAATAATGGTGATTTTCTCTTTGTTTTTGATAGCTTTGACTATACGTTTGGTTGCTTTATCCATATCTTTGAAAGTGGAAGGTTGAGGAAGATCTTTTAAAGAGAGAAATCCCTCTTTAAAACGATTTTGAAGAAGTAACTCTAACGCAGTAAGCGTTAATTTTTTATGCATCTATATTTTTATGTGCAAGCGACGCTTCTACAAATGCCAAAATAGCAGGATTTACATTTTGAAGTCTTGATGTGAATTCCGGGTGAAACTGAACCCCTAGGAACCATGGATGGTCTACCACTTCTACTGCTTCTATAAGCCCATGAGATTCACCTGTAATATCCATACCATTAGCTTCAAGTGCTTCTCGGTATGCAGGGTTAGCTTCATATCGGTGTCTATGTCGTTCAAAGATCATTGGTGCATCATAGGCATTTCTAAGATTTGAACCTTCTTTAGTTTCACATTCATACTCACCAAGACGCATCGTTCCACCCATTGGTGATGTTTTTGTTCTAACTTGTTTAGAACCAGAAGCATCTATAAATTCATCTATAAGATAGATCAGTGGATTTGTTGTATTTTCATCAAATTCTACAGAGTTTGCATCTTCATGTTTTAACACATTTCTTGCAAATTCCACCATAGAAAGTTGCATACCAAGACAAATACCTAAAAATGGTATTTTTTCTTCTCTTGCATATTGAATAGCCTTGATCTTACCTTCAATACCACGAGAACCAAAGCCACCTGCAACTAAAATGCCATCACAATCATTGAGAAATTTCTCAGCACTCTCATCTTCTACCTTTTCTGAATCAACCCATTTAATATTGACTTTTGTATCTAGATGTGCCCCTGCGTGGATCAGTGCTTCAGTAAGCGATTTATATGATTCTTTTAAATCTAAATATTTACCGACAAATGCTATTTTCATTTCAGAACTTGGGATAATAATTCTATGTACCAAGTTTGACCATTCATCCATTTTTGGTACACAATCTTCAAGTTCAAGTTGTTTACAAATAGGTATTAACATATCTTGTTCTAAGAAATTCAAAGGTACTTGATAAATAGTTTGTGCATCTGCAGCAACGATCACTGACTCTTCTTCTACATCACAAGAATATGCGATCTTACGTTTTATTTCTGTAGAAACTGCTACTTCAGCCCTTAGAACAAGCATATTAGGAGCGATACCTATACGTCTTAATTCCTGTACAGAGTGTTGGGTAGGCTTTGTTTTAAGTTCCCCTGCTGCTTTGATATAAGGTAAGAGTGTCACATGTATATTCATAACTTGCTCTTTACCAAATTCATGTTTCATTTGTCTGATAGTTTCAAGAAATGGTAACCCTTCAATATCACCTGTAGTTCCACCAAGTTCAACAATGAGTATCTCTCTACCCTCACCTGCACGAATAATACGTTCTTTTATTTCATTTACAATGTGAGGTACAACTTGAATGGTTTTTCCAAGGTATTTACCTTTACGTTCATTTTCAATAACAGTTTTATAGACCAAACCCGTTGTAAAGTTGTTATTTTGTGTTAAAGAAGTGTCTAAAAATCTTTCATAATGACCCAAATCAAGATCTGTTTCTGCACCATCTTTTGTTACAAATACTTCACCATGTTCAAGTGGTGACATCGTACCTGGATCTACATTGATGTATGGATCTAATTTTAAGACACCTACACGTTGTCCTGTATGTTTTAATAATGTTCCTACACTCGCAGCAGTAATACCTTTTCCTAAAGAAGAAAGTACACCACCCGTAACAAAAATATATTTTGTTGAATTCTCACTCATAGTTCGTTGTTTCCTTTTATGCCACTATAGGCATGATGATTGTAATAAAATTATCATCTTTTACAATAAAGGGTAAAGAAGGTTCATTTAATTGTATTGTAAATTCACTTTTATTAATTTGTGAAATAAAATCTAATAGATATTTACTGTTGAATGAAATTTCAAATTTATCTTGCAATCCTGTTGAAATTTCTAATTCGGTTTTTGCTTCAACATTATCTGCAGACAAAGAGTTAAAAATGATACTGTCAGATAAAAGTGTCATTTTAATCTCTTGTGAAATAGTTGTGATCATTTTAATAGCATCTATCATCTCTTTTTTAGGAAGAGTGATCTGTTGTTTGATAGATGAAGGAATAATACGCTGATAATCAGGGAATTTACCATTGATAAGTCTTGTATAGAAAAAATAATTTTCATTTGAAATAATAAGATTGGTTTCATCATAATAGATGTCTATTTGATCTAAAAATAATTTTTGTATTTCTAAAATAGCTTTTTTAGGAACTATAAGAGAAAGAGCTTTCTCATTATCTCCAACAATAGATGCTATAGCCAATCTTCTAGTATCTGTTCCTACAAGATCTGTGGAATTATTTTTTATATTGATCAAAGCACCATTGAGTTCAAACTTAGGGTTATTGGTATCAATAGCAGGTGAAATCTTTTTAAGGTTTTGTATAAGACTTAATGAATCTAAAGATATTTGTGGTTTATCTTCAATAACCGGGAAATCAGGATAAGTATTCGGATCAAAGGTAGGAAGTTTAAATTTAGAATATTTTTGTTTAATAATAAGGGTATCATCTAACAGTTCTAAAATAATTTCATCATCTTTTAAAATACGAATAATATCTAGAAGCTTTTTACCATTAGCAGTAAAAGCTCCTTCTGCTTCTATAGAAATATTATCAGTAACAATTTTTAAACCTATTTCAGAATCAGTTGCTTTTACTACACATTTATTATCTTGCGTTTTAAATAATATATGTGAAGTGATTTGACTGGCATCTTTTTTTTCTAAAAAAGGTTGTAAATTAATAAGTATAGATTCTATTATTTGCTTGTTCGCTCTTATCTTCATTGACTTTCCCTTATTTTTAATAATAATAGTAGATAGTAGTAGTTTGACATGAAAATGTGAATAACTACTTTATTGCTGTTGTACCCGTTGTTTTAATGAATAATCAATTCTTATTAAACATTCACATTTATTCACTTATAAAATTATATCTTTTTTTTATTCAAGTTTTCTATGATTAAAATAGTTTACTGTACGTCATTTTGAGTCTGTGTATTTACTTTATTGGAGAGTTCTTCTAAAATGACTTTAAAATTCTCATCATTATCAATGATTTCATTGATCTTTTTCATAGCATGTGAAATAGCAGTATGGTCTTTCATTCCAAAATATACAGCAATTTGAGGCATAGAGTTTGGGGTAAGGTTTCTTGCCAGATAAATAGCAATTCTTCGTGCATTAACTACATTTTTAGTACGTTTTTTTGATTTAATATCAGAAGGTTTGATGTTAAGTTCTTTGGAAATAATTTTAACAATATCATCAATAGTAATATTTTCTTTTTTCTCTTTGAGTTGATCTTTGATGGCACTTTGTGTAAAATCTAGTGTTATTTTTTGGTTAAGCATGGAAGAGAGAGCATTGAGTTTAATAATGGTACCTTCTATTTCACGTATGTTATCACCCATATGTGTCGCAATGTAATTGATTATCTCTGCATCTAATTTAATACCGTCAAGTTCACATTTTTTTTGAATAATGGCAATTTTAGTTTCTAATCCAGGGGGTTGTATGTCTGCCATTAATCCCCATTCAAATCTACTTTTGAGTCTATCAACAAGCCCGGCTATCTTATTGGGTTGTCTATCTGAAGTCATGACTATTTGTTTATTGGAATTATGCAATTCATTAAAAGTGTGAAAAAATTCTTCCTGTGTCTGTTCTTTACGACTTAAAAATTGTATGTCATCTATAAGAAGCAGATCACATTCTCTGAATTTATCTCTAAATCTATCCATCGTTTGTGAACGTAGATGTGAAGTGAAAGAGTTCATAAATTGTTCGAGTGTGGTATAAATAACGGTTTTACCTAAATTGATATGATAATTACCAATGGCTTGAAGCAGGTGTGTTTTTCCCAGTCCTACACCCCCATAGATAAAAAGAGGGTTATATTGTTTTCCTGGCTTTTCTGCTACGGACTTTGCAGTTGTATAGGCAAATTGATTGGAATCTCCAACAATAAAGCTGTCAAAGGTCAAAGAGGGATTTAAATACGTACTTTTTGAATTATGTTTTTCAGAAGATTGTTTTACAATTGGAGCAGATGTTTTTTGGCTTTGTTTTCCTACAGTGATCTCTATTTCTGGTTTGACTTCATTTTGTAATTCAAAAAGGTGCATAAGTTTTTCTCTATATTTACTTTTGATCCATTTTGCTATAAGAAGATTGGGTGCATTAAAATAGACGATATTTGATCTTGAACGTCTCGCATCATAAACAAGTTTTTTAATATAACGTTCATATTCTGTCTCGGAGATCTCTTTTTTAAGTTCAAAAAGTACTTTTTGTCCAATATTCATGCTTTTTTGCCTTTAATATTTTTAAATGTGTGAACAAATTTTCACTCTTTGAGAGAGTTCAAATTTTTAATGTGAATAACTTTTAACATTTTATCTAATTTAAGCTAAAATAGCGTTACTAAACATAGTTGAATAGTTTTATTCACTATGTGAACAAAGGTGTGAATGAATATTTTAGGAATAGACCCCGGAAGCCGTAATTTAGGGTACTGTATCATAAATTGGGATGGGAAAAACTTTTCACTTGTTGAAGCTGGTTTGCTTAAAATGAAAGAAAAAGAGCTACAGGCGCAGATGGTAGAGCTTGTAGAAGGTATTGACCTCATTTTAAAGACCCATAAAGTAGATGAAGTAGCCATAGAAGATATCTTTTTTGCCTTTAATCCAAAGTCCGTTATTAAACTGGCACAGTTTAGAGGGGCCTTGTGTTTAAAGATACTGCAAGAAGTAGGTTTCTTTCATGAATATACAGCATTACAGGTAAAAAAAGCAGTAACAGGTAATGGTAAAGCAACAAAAGAGCAGGTCGCTTTTATGGTAAAGAGATTGTATGGTATTAAAAAAGAGATAAAGCCATTAGATATTACAGATGCTATGGCCATTGCTTTGACACATCTTCAAAGAGTGAAGATGCGAAAAAAATCTAAATAAGCTAATTCGAAAGAGGCCTTGCATTTTTATTGACTGATATCATACGGTCTTTAGGGATGCTGAAGGTATCTTTTTTATTTCCCTCTACAGACTCTTCAATGATCTTATCATACAAATAGATATCATTTTTGAAATAAGCCAACCCATCTTCCTCATAAACAGTAAAATAGACTATATGTACCGGAATGGGTCTTTTAAGACTGATAGTAGTAGGTTTATTGGATTCAAGTATGGCATCTATCTTACTTTGCGTATACCCTCTTCTAGCGTGCTCTAAAAGGATATCTACAAGATCAAAAGGATCATCCATACGCATACATCCTGAAGAGTATATTTTATAGCGTCTTGAGAGCAGTGATTTGTTATCTGTATCATGCAAATAGACAGCATACTTATTGGGGAACATAAATTTTACACGTCCCAGTGCATTGTTATCTCCAGGATGCTGCACAAAACGATAAGGAACACGCTTGTCACTTTTTTCAAAAGGATTCAACATCTCTGGCGTAACTTCTACCTCTTTTTTACCACGATAGGCATGAATATTGTTCTCTTCCATGTACATAGGGTTATCTCTCAGTACAGGTATCAAGTCTCTTTTAATGAGGTTGTCAGGAATGGTCCATGTAGGATTAAGTACCATGTAGCGGATGGTATTGTGAAAAAGCGGTGTAGGTCTATCTATACGCCCTACTACAATACCTTTCTTCATGACTTTTTGATGGTTCTTGTAATATCGGAGATTAAAATCAGGGATATTAACTTCAATATGTTCTGATTCAAACGCTTTTGGATAGAGTTTCGTTTTATCTAAATTTGAAATAATGGCCTGAATATTATTTTTGGCAGGTTGATTAAGATAATAGGTCATGGTTTTGTCCACAGTTCCCGTTACTTTAAGCAAATAACGTTTTTGGTAGGTTAAAACAGCTTTTTTCATTTTTTTATCAAACTTACTGTTGATAGGAGCATTTTTAGGATAATCACCTGAGATCTGAAGACGTTTTTTTATCTCTGTTACACGGCCGGAACTCGAACCAAGTTTTAAAATTTTATTGCTATATTTAATTTTTGGGAATTTATCCATGACGCGATAGTTTTTAAGCAGTTTAATAAGTTTTTTATAGCGTTTTTCCATAGGAAGCAGAGAAACTAAATAAGGATGGATATTAGCATTTACTATGGCAGATATCAATTGTTTTTGATTAGGGAAATTTTTAACAGACATCTCCCAATTGGCCCGTATATCATCACTCTCTTCAAGGGCACTTAATTTTGTCTGCACCAGTTCCCAATCGACATCACCCTGCACAATAAAACGAACCAAGCGGACCATGGAGTTACTAAGGATCAAGTCCAGTCTGGCATATACGGCAGCCTGCTTGGTAGAAGATATTTCGTTGTTGTCGAGTAGGAAAAACAAACGTCTGATGGATTTTTGGTCAAAAGATTTGTTTTTATAGTTAAAAAGAGGATCATTGAGTGCCTGTATCAGTTGACTCATCTTTTTTTCATTCTTTTTGCCTATCCATAAGGGTTTATTACCTGTTTTGGCATAAAGGTTTTTCACAATGGCTTTGTTTTTGCCTTTAAGATGGGTGGATAGTGATTTTTGGATATTTGCAGCAATTGTTTCCATAGAAAGAGATTGTGCTTGTACGGAAGTTTGAGTTATAAATATAAAAAGAATGAGACTGAATAAACGCAAAAAATGCTCCAATAAATTAAAAGTTTTCTAAAGAGATATTATAGTTAAAATAGATAAAGATAGGGAAGAATAGTGAGAAGAGAAGAATTCTAACAAAGCAAAAAGGCATAGTCATAAACCATGGATATTTAGTGCATGGACGATATAAGTGATTACTATAACCGTCATAATGGCTAATTATTTTTATATTCTTTGTCGATCAATTTTAAATATTTGATAGGTGTGACCTCTTTCATAGCTTGTGCCAGCCATTGTATTTGAAACCATGCTGCACCTGAATCTCTAAGGTCAAAATAATTTTTGAGAGATCGTATGTTAAAGGTGACGACCATATCTACTTTCCAGTTATCTGAAACAATATGTTTAAATCCGTCACCAACATTTCTTTTTTTCTTACCCATTTGAAAGGCATCATAAAGTGTATGTGCATCTCCTTTGCAGTCTTCAATAAAAGGAAGTGATGATTTTGCAATGGCATTTTTAAGGAAATCACTGTCTTTTTCATATTGAAATTGCAACTTATCATACATTGCTTTTATTTCAATGGCCAAGTATTGCTCATCAGTGACCACAAAAAGGTTAAGGGTAAGTACTTTTTCTAAAAAGAAATCAAAACCATCGCTACTTTGAAGAGAAGCCACGAAGGCATTGATAACAGAAGACATCGTGTAGCGTGTAGACCGAACAGAGATGGCTTGTAGTCTATGACGCGCATGTTCTTGAAGTACACCCCTGCTCGTACCCTGTACCAAAAAACTCAAAGTAGCATGTTCGATGATAGAGTGATGGTGATGTACCCATGCCAGGTTTGAAAGTAGGTCAGAGTCATCAATGTTGTTAACAGCATCAGTGTCCAAATGTTCCATAGCTGTTTTTACACACTCATTTTCAGAGTTTTCAAAAGAGTCATAACAGGTTCTAGCAGCTATCTCTGCAACACCAAGCCCCGACTGTTGTAAAAGTGTCACTTTTGGTTTTTCATATTCGATATGGTACATTGTTATTTTTTCCATCATAATTACCCATCATGTTATTTTTATTTGATACAATTATAGCACTATTAACTAAAGGCATTGTATGCAAGCAAACGAAAGATTTTTTGGTTTCGAAGAAGATTTTAGAGACCCCTATGCAAGAGATAGAGACAGAGTACTACATTGCTCTTCATTTAGACGTTTGGAGTATAAAACACAGGTTTTTTTAAATCATGAAGGTGATTATTTTCGTACAAGACTTACGCATTCGCTTGAAGTCTCTCAGATAGCACGAACACTTTCACGCATGTTGGAACTCAACGAAACCCTGGCAGAAGTGATTGCACTTTCACATGATCTGGGGCATACGCCTTTTGGCCATGTTGGGGGAGATGTGTTGGACAGACTGCTTAAAGAAGATGGAAGACCTTTGGGGTTTGAACATAATTTTCAGTCATTTAGAGTGTTAACAAAACTGGAAAAACGTTATAAAGATTTTGATGGGCTCAATTTGACATTCGCTACACTTGAAGGGGTACTCAAGCATTCATATCCTTATAAAAAATCTTTTTTGGCAGGTTTGGATGCACGTTTTGATCTAGAGAAACATCCCTCTCTTGAAGCCATGGTTGTCGATCATGCAGATGAGATAGCCTACACCTCACATGATATTGATGACGGTATCAAATACGGACTTATCTCTTTTGATGACTTGTTGGAAGACGAACTTTGTTTACGGGTAGATGCAATAGTACAAAAAGAAGGTATCTCAAGAAAAGAAAATCTTTATCGTCATCGCTTTGTTGCGGGACTTATAAAGTTACTGGTAGAAGACTTCATCGAAAACTCAAAAGAAGGTGCCAAAAAATACCGTCAAAATGTACCCATTTGTGTGACTTTAAATGCAGAAGAAAAATTGCCGGTAGGTTTCTCCAAAGAGACGGCAACACAGCTGAAAAAGTTAAAAAAACTACTTCTCAATAAGCTCTATAAACATGAAAAAATTTCACGTAAAATGCATGCAGGTAAACAGTGTATTAAAGGACTCTATAAAGCGTTTGCAGAAGATAAAGATCTACTTCCTCCTCACCAAAAAGAACTTTTTGATCTGCGTACAAAAGAGCGGGTCATTGCAGATTATATTGCTGCTATGACAGATCGTTACGCGATGAAGACCTATCATGAGCTCTACGGCTTATCTTTATAACTTAACTTTCGCACCTAAACCCAAGCATTTTCTGAGTGACATCCTGCAGCACAGCGATAATACTCA
>Ga0164313_10002536_pt1 | contig 16318 bp, 10 predicted proteins | sample GuaBasSedimGuay4_FD_113735 | JGI IMG/M metagenome (GOLD analysis project Ga0164313, IMG submission 113735) | Subseafloor sediment microbial communities from Guaymas Basin, Gulf of California, Mexico - Guay4, Core 4569-4, 0-3 cm | ecosystem: Environmental > Aquatic > Marine > Hydrothermal vents...
ATCAATGCTGTCGTTAAGTTATCTGCTATAGGAGAGATGAAAAATGCTAAAAAACCAGTGATCCAAAAGAGTTTTTTATAATCATAGCCTTTTGAAACAAGGTTATAACGTAAAGCGGAAAAAACATCTCTATCGATCATTGCCTCAATATAAGTCATGGCAACAAAGAGGAAGAAGAATATTCCTGCAATTTCAAAAAGAAGTATCTCTATTTCGTGATGTAAATGTTTACCGTCTAGACCATTCATTGCATAATAAATACCAATAAGGATAAAGATAAATGTTCCAGCAAAAAGTGCTGGTTTAGCTTTATTTATATGGTATTTATCTTCCGCTGCAATAAAATAATATGCTATTACAAATATCGCGAGTGAGACGATCCCCACCCATGTTGTTGTTAAATCTACTGATGTACCTATTGCTTCTGTCATTTCTACTCCTAATTCTTTTGTGTGCCATGCTTGTTTATGCATACGACCTAATTCATTTCCATATAATGCGAACCTAAAGACTCTTTTCTGGCCAATGCTGCATCCACTATAGCAGAAGCTGTGTTGAGCCGTAACTCGAGCAGTCTTCCTATCTCTTTATTCTTCATATCATAAATGAGATTTTTAGCTTCGTGCAAGCCCTTGGTTGTCCTGATAATACCTATATCGTCCCACATTACTTGACGTAGTTTATGTTTATAGATTTTATCATTTTCTTTGTGCAGAATATTACCATAATCCTTCTCAAATTTAGGTGTTTGGATCGCTTTGTGTTCTTTAGAAAGAAGATGGTCTACGGCACGTTTGGCAAAGACAACACCTTCGAGTAATGAGTTTGATGCTAAACGGTTTGCACCATGCACACCTGTTCTTGCTGCCTCACCTATAACATATAAACCTTCCATACCGTCTATACACCCATTGGTATCACACTTTATGCCACCATTTGCATAGTGAAATGCCGGAGAAATAGAGATCTTGTCTCTGGGAAACTTGTAACCAAGCGTAGCAAAGGTATGTGTGATATTGGGAAAACGTTTTTCAAACCACTTTTCTTCGAACATAGAAAAATCAAGATAGGCATTTTGTCCTGTTTTTCGTTTATGATTAAAAATACCACGTGCCACGATATCCCTGCTTGCCAATTCTCCTCTTTCATCATACTCAAATAAAAATCGTTTCCCCTCATCATCTATCACATGCGCACCCTCACCTCGAAGTGCTTCAGTAAGTAAGAGTTTCCTTGCATAAGGTGTTTCTACAAAAACAGTAGGGTGAAACTGCATAAACTCCATATCGGAAAGTTCTATACCTTTTTCAACACAAATTCCATGTATATCTGAAGAAATAGTTCGAGAGTTTGTATTATATGCATACAATGAACCTATACCTCCAGAGGCGATGATCACATCATCCGCATAGATCGTTGTAGGTTCATAATTCACCGTTGCTTTCACACCAAAGCATCTGCCATTTTCTATAAGCAGATCATACACCAGTGTATTTTTTTGAAGTTTGTGTTTGTTCTGCACCATCATAAAATAATGCATATACCGTCCTGTGGCATCTCCTCCTGCATGAACAATACGTTCTACTGAGTGTGCTGCTTCTCGTGTATAAAGAATATTACCCTCTTTATCTGTATCAAATTTCATACCTTTACTGATAATATCAGGTGTGGTGTCAAGTGAAGTACGGGAAAGGATCTCCACGGCTTCTTTATCATTATGATAGGAACCTGCGGCCATTGTATCTTCGACATGACTAGAAATATCAGCTTCATTCAAGGCAGTGGTCATGCCACCTTGGGCATAAAAAGTATTACATTCCCATGGGATATCCTTACAGACAACCAGTACTTTTTTACTTGCAGGCAGTTCCATTGCAGCATAAAGTCCTGCAATACCCGCACCAATAATAAGCACGTCATACTTTTCCATCTACTACCCTTCTGTCTTTATACTCGTATTATTATCTACTTTATCCGCAACATAAACAGGATTTGTTTTATACCCACATCCTACCAAGATGATACAGCAAAGTGATGTTATAATTGCTTTATGAAAAAAGCCAATATGATTTTGTCTCATTTATCTTCTCAACCTCAGTTTAAATCACTAAAACGACAAGAGTGTTACCAGAAGTATATTAATCTTTTAAGTCACAAATGGCAAAAAGCAGTTGCCTTTGTTTATATCAAAGATGAAACACTATTCATAGCAGTCACACACCCCGGTTTTAAAATGGAACTTAATTATAATAGAGATTTATTAAAAAGTCTATTAATGCAGCTCAATACCTATGATGCCAGCTGTCAAAAAATGACTGCCGACAAAGTGGTGGTCTTCCACAGTAAATACCATGCCATGCCGGAAGAGAAAGCCTTCTGCTCAACCGTACCTCATTATCATGAACGCTCCTCTGGTACATTTGACATACCTGCTGATGAAAAACTCAAAGAGGCATTTGAACGCATCAAAACACTGATCTCATGCAAACAGTAGTCCAAGATCTCCCCTCCTCAGCAGGAGTATACCAATACTTTGACAGTGCCGGGAAATTGCTTTATGTAGGCAAAGCAAAAAATCTTAAACACCGAGTCAAGAGCTACTGGCGTTTTACACCAGAGTTCAAACCCAACCCCACACAAAGTTCCCGTATCATTAAGATGCTGCATGAAGCACTCAGATTGGAATACATTGTTGTAGAAACAGAAGAAGATGCTCTCATCTTGGAAAACTCTCTGATCAAGCAGCTCAAACCAAAATACAACATTTTACTACGTGATGACAAGACCTATCCCTACATTTACATTGATGAATCCATAGATTACCCACGCTTTGAGATCACACGTAAAGTCGTTAAAGGAAAAAATGTAACATACTACGGTCCTTTCCCCACCGGTGGAAGAGCACTACTTGATGCACTGTATGAAGTCTATCCCCTGGTACAAAAAAAATCTTGCTTGAGAGAAGGAAAAGCCTGCCTCTTTTACCAGATTAAAAAATGTCTTGCCCCCTGTGAAAAAAAAGTAAGTCCCCAGGCTTACCAAGAGATAGTCACACAAGCCAAAACGTCCATAGTCAAACGTAAAAACCTGCTTTCCGCTCTTAGCCAAAAAATGACAGATCTCGCTTTGCAGGAACGGTATGAAGAGGCCGGAAATATGAGAGACAGTATAGGGGCTATCTCTTCACTCAGTATCTCTTCCAATATAGACATGGCAAAAGAACTTGACCTGGATATTTTTGCCATACAAAATGGAGATGAAAGGGGTGTCATAGTGAAGCTCTTTATGCGCGGAGGGAAGATCATCTCTTCATCCTACTCCTATTTCAGGCATACACATATCTTTGATGAAAATGAGGCCTATAGACAAGCTTTATTAGAATTTTATACCATAGATACGCCCAACATCTCTAAGCAGATCCTCACAGCACATCCCTTTGAGGATTCTCAGCAAGTAGCACTGAGTCTCTCAACACGTTTTGACAAAAAAGTAGAGATCCTTACACCCCTGCGCGGTCCCAAAGCCAGACTTATTGCCCTCGCAGTCCAAAACTGTGAAGAGTTGTTACGGAAAAAAGAGTCTGATACCATTATAGAACAAAAGATCGCTGACCTTTTTGATCTGGGCTCCATCCCTTACCGTATCGAAACTTTTGATAATTCTCATCTTATGGGTGCCGCCACGGTAGGAGGTATGGTTGTATGGGATGAAGGGGGCTGGGATAAAAATTCCTATAGACGTTATGAACTCCATGTACAGGATGAATATGGTCAAATGAAAGAGATGCTCTCAAGACGTATAGAAAAATTTCAAGAATCCCCTGCTCCCGACTTATGGATACTTGATGGAGGACAGGCCAATCTCAACCTTGCAAAAAAATTGCTTAGAGAATCCCAAGTCAACCTTGATGTGATTGCCATTGCAAAAGAAAAACTTGACGCCAAAGCACATCGGGCAAAAGGTGCTGCCAAAGACATGCTCTATACCTCTTCTGGACTTTTCGAACTTAAACCCACTGACAAACGTCTACAATGGGTTCAAAGACAAAGAGATGAGTCACATCGTTATGCTATCACCTATCATCAAAATAAAAAACGAAAAGACGATACACAAATTTCTCTTCTAAACAAAAAAGGCATAGGTAAAGCAACCGTTAAAAAACTTATTGACTACTTTGGAACGTTTGAAGCGATTGAACATGCATCTGCAGAAGATATAGAAAAAGTTACAAATAAGAAAATCTCATCTATTATTAAAAATTATAATGTATAAAAATACATAATTTCATATTTTTTACTAAAAAAGCACCTAATTCATTCTATTTTTAGTTTAATTGTAATACAGTTTTGTAACAGGGTTGTTATAGAATATTATCTTCAGACCATACATGATTAAGTCGAAATAATATAAGTTATAATCCTAGATTAAACAGCTAAACTCATTGCGAAGTGGGGACAGAAAACCGTGGGTCTCATGCAGATTGCCAGGTTGCTAATAGTAGTAAGCTTATATCTTTTAGTTTACTGTCTACTGCTCTTCTTCTTGATACCATAAAAAAAGGGGTAACAAATACTATGAATAGACCTAGTCCAATTGATGAAGAATATGTCTTTGATAACGGTTTGATAATTAGTTCTACAGATCTTAAAGGCATTATTACGTATGCAAACCGTAAATTCTGTGAGATCTCAGGCTATGCCAAAGATGAATTACAAGGCAAGAACCATAATATTGTTAGGCATCCAGATATGCCAAAAGCAGCATTTCAAGAAGTATGGGACACTATCCAATCAGGAAAAGAGTGGACTGGTGTTGTTAAAAACTTAAGAAAAGATGGTAAATATTATTGGGTTTACTCACACATTGCACCTGTTATAAATGAAGATGAAACTGTTGGTTATACTGCGGCAAGAAGACCTGCATCAGCCACAGAAATTGAAGAGAGCATTCCTATCTATGAAGATATGCTGTCAAAAGAAAGTAATTAAAGAGGAGTTGTCGAGAAAATGTACTATTTATTAAATCAAACCAATCAAATAATTGCCGCTGATGAGAGCTTATTGGCTTTATGTGAGGTATCTCACATAGATGAATTATCGTCAAAAATCATATTGGGTGACACCACTTTTGATCCTGTATCAGAAGACCAGATCATTATCAACAATGATCAAACCTATACGATTTCCAAAACTTCACTTTCCAGTATGCTTGGAGACCTCACATTAGTCAATGTCGCACTTGCAGACAGTATAAAAACAGACAGTGAGCTATCAGAGTTACTTGATGAAGACAATTTCCTGGATGATATTACCATTGGCGATACCATAGAAGAGAATCTAGACGAGATCGCTCCTTTAGACCTGGATCTGGATGCAGACCTTCTCTCTATCAAGCCAGATAGTGATGAAGAGACTTTTTCTTTCAGGGATGAACCAGAGAGTGATGAACTAGATATAGAAGACCTTCTCTTACCGGAAACAGAAGTATCAATTAGCCCTGAAAACAATGAAGATATCCAGATAAATATAGAAAAGATCAGTCAAGAGATGGGTGTATCTCATGAAGATTACAATGCTTTTCTTGACGAATACATTGATACGGCACTCGAATTGGAGACAGACCTTCAAAGCAAGGAAGAAGAGAAACGTGAAAATGCTGTCAGTACCCTATCTCAGCTTGGTGATGTACTACGCCTTCCTGTTATCGATACCATCATCAAAAAACTTTCTACAGCGCCCACAAACACGCACAAAGGGCTCATTGCATCCTTCTATTCTACGCTCTCAAGGTTGACAACCCAAACAGATAAAGAAGAAGCCGTAGAAGAGGAAACAGAAGATATAAGCCTCGAACTTTTTGATATGCCACTTGAAAAAGTCAAGACTATTGAAGAGATGAAAGCTGCAAAAAATGTAAATACAAATAGCTTTGGAACCATTAGTCTTGACGGAATTAAACCTATTCACTTTGACTTTCAACTTGAAGAGGCGGCTAACGATTTAAGTTTGCCCGTGGAACTGATTGAAGAATTTGTACATGATTTTATAGAACAGGCACATATTGAAACCAAAAATATGCTGGAAGCCTATGAAAATGGCGACTTGGATGCCATTCAAAAGATCGGACATTTACTCAAAGGCGCTTCTAGTAACCTTCGTATCAATGCATTATCTGATACGCTTTATCAGATACAGTTTTGTGAAGATTCAAGTAATCTAGAAACTTTTATCAAAGAATATTGGGGACACTTCTTGTCTTTCGAAATTCAAATCAATGCACTAGCAAAATAAAAGGAAAAATATATGACTATACGTAATAGACTTAAACTCACTGGGATGGTACCAATTACCCTACTGATCCTACTTTCAAGTTATTTCTTCATAACTTCATATTTGAACTTTGAAAAAGCCAGTGAACTCAAAATAACACTGATTAACAATGCTGCCATGGACAAAGCCTTGGTAAACATAGGTAAAGAGCGTGGGTTAACCGCTTTATACTTAGGTAGTGATAAAAAAGAATTTTCTGATTCAATGATAAAACAGCGAGAAACATCAGATGAGGTTTTTGAAGACATCAAATATGAAGTGATGACAGACCACACTGCTTACCTTCCTATGTTGATTGAATTATTAGGTAAAAAAACTATCACACAAGACAACAAATCGTTTGAAACATTTTTAGCCAATGTAGATAAACTTGGGGATATAAGAAAAAAGGTAGATACGGAAAATGTAGATTTTAAAAATATCTTTTTTACTACCTATACAGAATCTCTATCGACCCCCGTTATTGACAAGCTTTTAGCCGTTAAGAACTATTCACTTGATACAGAAATTTCATCACTTATTTCTACACTGATCCAACTTTATACTGCAAAAGAAAATGCAGGATTGGAAAGAGGATTTATTTCATACTACATGACCAAAAAATCTTCCATGTCATTTGATGAAATTGCATTATGGGATAACTTCAAAACAAAAGCAAATGTCTTTGATATTAAACAAGTAACCAACCCACTCTTACGAAAACAGCTTGAAAAGTTATTGAATAATGACCAATCTATAGAGACGATGGAAGAACTTGCGATGACTTCATCTGCGATTCAAACCGATATTGATAATGGTGACTATGCTGAAGAAGCTATTGACTGGTTTGCTCTTCAAACTAAAAAGATCACCCTGCTCTCAAAAGCTGAACTTATCGTTTCTGATGTTTTATGGAATAAAAGTGAAGTGTATCTTCAAAGACAACTTTTACTTCTCTCCATTGCTTCAGCGATCTGGTTACTGGCTTTTATCCTTGCATATCTTGGATACACCACAACAAGGGATATTACAAGAAACATTAAAGAGCTTGAAGAAGTATTGAACAAAGCTGTTGATGAGATGAAAAGTAGTGACCAGTATCTTACATCTGACACTATTGCCATTGAAAATATTGAACTCGATACGCATGAAGGTACCAAAGAGGCCTACAAGTTCCTTGAAGAACTTGTAGAAACAGCGAAAGATGATAAACTCATTGCCCTACAGGCCAATGAAGCAAAATCTCTTTTCCTTGCCAACATGTCACATGAAATTCGTACTCCACTCAATGGTATTGTTGGATTTACAGAAATCTTACGTAGTACAGACCTTACAGAAGAACAAGACGAATTCCTTTCTATTATTGATAAAAGTTCAGAAAACCTTCTTAGTATTATTAACAACATTCTTGACCTTTCAAAAATTGAAAGTAATAAAATTGAGATTGAAAACATTGTATTTGATGCAGCTGAAGAGTTTGAATCTGCTGTTGAAACCTATGCGGTAGCTGCGACAGAGAAAAATATTGACTTAAACTACTATATGGATCCGTTGATCTCCGCAAAACTCAAAGGTGACCCGACCAAGATCAAAGAGATCGTTATTAACCTTCTTTCAAATGCTGTTAAATTCACAAGTTACGGTGGTGAGATCAATCTTGTTATCAAAAGAATTGTGGATGAAAATGAGACGAGTCACGTACACTTTTCTGTTCAGGATAACGGTATCGGTATGACAAAAGATCAACAATCACGTATCTTTGATGCCTTCTCCCAAGCAGATGTATCTGTTACCAGAAAGTATGGTGGTACAGGTCTTGGTCTTACTATTTCAAGTCAGTTCGTTGAACTTATGGGTGGAGACCTTGAACTAGAGAGTGCAAAAGATCATGGTACGACCTTCTACTTCTCCTTGCCTTTAGAAGAAGTAACATCAACAGAAGTAAATTATGCACATGCATTTACAGATCTTACAATCGGTAAATATGCTCAAGATATTCCAACAAAACTTGATAATTATTTGGAGGATTACTTTAAATACTTCGGTCCATCTGTCAAGCACTTTGAATCTATTGGAGATCTCAAAGAACTTGATAGTAATAATGTATGTAAGAATTACTGGATCGATATTGATAAAGCAAGACAAAATATTTTAGATGCTATCCACCATATGGATAAATCTAAACTGATCGTTATGGCAAATGTTACAAGTCGTCATAAACTTGAAGAGCTTGGTATTGATCAAAGTAATGTTATCTATAAACCTGTTACCCTGAGTAAACTCAGAGAGGTATTAAGCAACACAGCCAACATTACACCACAACTTATTGAAGAGACCGTTAGTGCGCAACAAACGAGATTTGATGCACATATCCTGGTCACAGAAGATAATATCATTAACCAAAAACTCATTAAACGTATTTTGGAAGAGCATGGTATCAGTGTTGATCTTGCCAACAACGGTCTTGAATCATTTGAAAAACGAAGATCAGGTACCTATGATCTTCTCTTTATGGATATTCAAATGCCTGTTATGGATGGTATTGAAGCCACTCACGAGATATTGGACTATGAGGAAGATGAAGAGTTGGCACACATCCCTATTGTTGCCTTGACTGCGAATGCACTTAAAGGAGATAGAGAAAGATTCCTCAATGAAGGTATGGATGAATATATCACGAAGCCTATTGAGACAACCGAACTACTCTACGTTCTCAATAAATTCTTATCACATAAAACCAGCAGTAGCGATGATGCCCCTGTAAAGAAAGAATCACCTGCTGTAGTTAAAGAGGTAACCGTACCTCCTGTAGCAGCACCAGAAGAAACGCTTGAACTTGTGATTGATGAGCCCGTAGTTGAATTAGAAACACAAGGAAAGAAAAAAATACTTATTGCTAAAAAATTCCTGCTTGCACGAAGAGTCCTCGCAAAAGTATTAGAAAACCTCGGTCAAGATTATGAGATTCTAGATGATATAAATTCACTACAGAAAGCTCTCGCATCTGGTAATTATGACCTGCTTTTTGCAGATGGTAATCTTATCACAGAAAGTATTGGCAACGAACATGACAATGTAGCTATAATTTCGTCAACGGATACAAATAACCCTCAGGAAGTAACTGTTAAATTGGGTGAGAATATCACCAATATGGCTACCAAAGAAGAGATAGAAAACATTATTAAAAAATATAGAGGATAAGATAAATGGCACTAAAAGTACTTATTGTTGATGATGACTTCATCAACAGAAAACTATTGTCTACACTGTTAAAGAAGAACCCAAGTGTAACAGATATGATTGAGGCAGAGAATGGTTCTGATGCCCTAGATAAACTTAAGAAAGATCAAGATATTGATCTTATCTTGTTGGATATCATGATGCCTGTTGTCGATGGAATAGAGTTTCTCAAGATCTTCAGATCAAACATGGCAAACTCTCACATCCCTGTGATCGTTCTTTCAACGGATGATACTAGAAAAACAGAAGTATTTGACAATGGGGCAAATGATTTTTTAAGAAAACCTGTCAAACAAGAGGAACTTACTGCAAAAATAGTACAGTGGACATAAACCGATCTTAAAAATTTATGTGTAGGGTCAAGTAAACCCTACACAAACACCTCTTGTAATACTTCTTCTACATGTGACACACCCACGATCTTAATATTATTTTTCACCTCTTCAGGAATATCTTCTAGGTCACGTTCATAATTTTTCATCGGGATCAATGCTTTAGTCACTCCTGCTTTATATGCTGCAATAAGTTTCTCTTTGAGTCCACCAATAGGAAGTACTTTCCCTGTCAGTGTCACCTCACCTGTCATAGCCACTTTATTGTCTATTTTACGGTCACTAAGTATGGAAGCGATCGCTGACACCATAGCAATACCTGCACTTGGACCATCTTTTGGTGTGGCACCTTCTGGGACATGTATATGAAGATCATAACGCTTATAGACTTCAGAGGCATCCAAGTGTATACGTTCTTCTCTCTCTTTTGCAGAGTGCGGTATAACCGATGATGAGATGGCGAGATCTCCATTGTCTATAAGTATTTTCACCACAGAGTGGGCAATACGTACAGATTCTTTCATTACATCACCCAAGCTTCCCGTAAGTTGTAATCCACCTTTACCTTTGATCTTGATCGCTTCAATAGTCAATACATCACCACCTACTGCTGTCCATGCCAAACCATTCACAACACCTACTTGAGGTTTTGCGTCAACTAAAGAAATTTCAAATACTTTTTTATCTGTAAATTTTTTCAAATTCCTATTTGTAATAGTAATTTTGTCTTTTGTTTTATCTTCTAAAAATTGTCTTGCACTTTTGCGCATCAACCCTGCAACCCTACGGCGTAAATTTCTTACCCCTGCTTCTCTTGTATATTCATCGATCAACGTTTTCAACGCTTTATCTGACATAGAAAACTCTCTGCGTTTTAGAGCATGTTTTTTAAGTTCTTGAGGGATCAAATATCGTTTTGCTATTTCAAACTTCTCTTTTGGCGTATAAGAATTTAGTCCTATAAACTCCATTCTATCCCGTAATGGTGCAGGTATACGACCCACATCATTAGCCGTAGCGATAAAAATAGCTTTACTTAGATCAATGTTGAAATTTAAATAATAATCTCTATATTTGCTGTTTTGTTCGGGGTCAAGTATTTCAAGCAGTGCCGCGGTAGGGTCACCTCTCATGCTACGCCCTACTTTATCTATCTCATCAAGTACAATGACAGGATCCATACTTTTGGCCTCTATCAGCCCTTGCACCAAGCGACCGGGCATTGCACCCACATAAGTACGTCTGTGACCTCTAAGTTCATTCACGTCTTCCAGTCCACCCAGTGCCATACGTACCAGCGGTCTTCCAAGTGCGGTAGCTATTGAGTTTGCAAGTGAAGTTTTACCAACACCTGGAGGTCCTGCAAAACAGAGTATAACACCCCCAGTCTCTTTTTGTTTAATACCTCTAAGATCTGCCAGTTCACGCACAGAAAAAAATTCAACAATACGTTCTTTTGGTTTTTCCAAAGAATAATGGTCTTTATCAAGTTCAAATGAAACATCTTTTACATTTAAGTTTTTCTTCGTCAACTTTCCAAAAGGAAGTTCAAGTACCCATTCCAAATAAGTCTGAAGCACATTGGCATCTGCAGAGTCTGGATGCATACGGGCAAAACGGTCCAACTGCTTAGAGATCTCTTTAAAAGCATCTTCCTGCATATGCGGTTTCAGTGCTGCTACTTTCTCACGGAATGTAGCAATCTCTTCTTCTCTTTGCGTATCCATACCCAACTCTTGCTGTATCTCTTTGAGTTGCTCTTTTAAGAAATACTCTTTGTTGGTCTGTTCTATCTTTGTATGTACTTTTGTACGTATCTCACGTTGTACTTTTGCAGCTTCTATTTCAGAAGTAACAATATCAATGAGTCCCAACAAACGCTTTTCTATGTGAAGTTCAATGTAGAGTACATAAGCAACTTCTTTGTCAAGTTTTAACATGGATGAAACCAGGTCTGCTATACGGTTAGGCTCATCATTTTCTTCTATCGTTCGTATAAGGTCTGCAGGTATTTGAGAGTTTAATGACGAGAGTTTCTTTATCTTGTCTCTCAAAATATCCATGAGAGCATCTGCTTTCAGTTTATTATAATCCTTTAAAGTCACTATATCTATAACAGCACGATTAAACGTTCCTTCTTGCGGCTCAAGTATTTTTCCTCTGGAAAGCCCTTGGAAAAGTATCTTTACTCTGCCGTCAGGTATATGAACTTTACGCATGATCGAGCCTATCACACCTACTTTATACATGGCATCAAAATCCCGACTTCCCTCTTTACCCGGCATGGAGGACGTGACAAAAAGTAAAGAGTTATTTTCCATTGCGTCTGTAGCAGCATCAATGTCTTTCTGATTGCTAAGAAAAATAGGGCTGATCATAAAAGGATAAAGAAAAAGTTCATCCTCTACGACTACCGGAAGAGTAGTGGGTAATGCATCATAATCGCTGAGTTGCATAAGAAATCCTTTGGAGATAAATTTTAAATTCTAAATTCTAAATGTTGAATTTTGAATGATGGAAGGCACTTTAAAGAGTGCTTTTATGAAAGAATTATTGCAATATTTATGATCGAAGCAGAGCAACTGCACCACACACAATCATTCAAAATTCATCATTCAAAATTCATCATTAATTAAGAGCATCTGCTCTCAATCAAACACATATCCTATTATACCTTTTTCAGGTGGTGTAATATCGGTCATTTCAACAACAGAACCTTTATTTTTATCTCTATATATTTTGGCAGCATCTGGTTTATCGGTTCTCTCATACAGAGCAGCAATATTTTCATTAAGCAGATATTGACTCATGTGTAACCGTATAAGCATCGTATTCACAAGCGGCGCATATGCAGACCCTGGGTAACGATAGATATAGACTTTAGACGATTCAATACTGTCCATGATAAGCTTTTGATCTTTATACACATCTTTCACACCTAAAAATGAAGCTTTCAGTTTCATAAAATCAGTATATTCACGACTGTCACCTTCACCATACCGTTTGTTATACTCATCGAGATAATAGTTTGCAAGCAGATATTCTTCTTTATTCATATGCGCATGAGAGAGCATCATCATCGTAGTTGGCATAAGTGGTGAACGCATATGCTCACTCTTAAGAGAGATATAATACGCATCAGCTTTGTCCATATTTCCCCGGGAAATACTGTCAGCTATCTTCTGATACCAGTACAATGCCGGTTTATTAAACTCCGCTACCTCTTCATCACTACCGCCACATCCTGCAAACATAAATGCGATTGCCAAACTCAATAAAATACGCTTCTTCAAATTTGAATCCTGTTTTTGAAATATATAATACCTTTATACTATCTCAAAATAGGTATAAAACGTATTAATATGCTAATATAATTCTACCTATGTAAAGTACTAAAAAAGGGGAATTTACAACAGCCATCCAATGATGACGTTATGACTTCTCATAACCTACTATGTATGCATGACCAGATTCTGGTTCAATGATGATCTCTATATCACTTATATCACTTCCCGTAACAAATTTAAAAGCAATCTTGCATTCGTCCTGCATAGTAGTACTATAATCAGGACTTGTTGAGCCAAAATGCCCTTTATGTGGTCTTCCCAAATTGTCAAAACCGATATATCTTCCATTATCTGTCCCTGCAGAACCCGTCTGTGGATTACAATTTGTGAAATCAACATCACTGATACCTTTTTTACTTATAAAAGTTCTTCGGCTCGTATCTGATGCTACACTATCAGGACCTAGACATGGATTATAAGCCCTCGTGACCATTTTTTTGCCATTACTCGCATCAATAGCCATCTCATCCGTACCTAGGCTTCCTCCGTAATTTTTATCTGACCCGACATAATAAAAAACATTGTCATTCGTTCCACATTCTTGAAAACCTATCGTCCAAAATGCCTTTTGCCAATTAGCATTTTCCGGATTAACTACGTTATCCATCAGTGCCATATGCTGTGTAAACCTTATATCTGTCAATAACTGACCTGCCACTTCCTGCCTCACATCTCTATCTAGTCTAGGCATTGCAATGGCTGCCAATATACCTAAAACAATTATTGCCATAATAAGTTCTATCATTGTAAAAGCAGATCTTTTTTCTACCATTGTATAACCTTTTTTTCTAAAATATAATAAAAACCTACTGTTATCATAACATAAATTTGATATCTATATCAATAAAATAAAAACACCACTATTAAAAATACTTATTAATAGCTATTTAAGTTAAGCTGTGGGATAATAGTAAAATTATAGTAGATAAAGCCAAATTTGTCGCGAGGCAGAGACGGAAAGCCACGGGTCTCATTGAGACGGCTGGGCTACCTCATGTACTCAGAGTTAAACTTACTTTCTTTGTGACATAGACAGCTCAACTTCTACAAAGAAAAGGGAATTACTATGAAACATTCACATAACCTATTCAAAACACTATTTCATCTTTTTGCCATGATCATACTACTCTCTTCTCTGGCAAGTGCTGCAACCTATACTTTGGATAATGACAACAACGATGCGGAAGAAAGAGCTAATGGGTCCATGTCTCTGGGCAGTAGTGATCTTGAAATGGCATATGATTCTGGTGGTAGCCCGGATAGAGGGATCCAAATCATTGGTTTAAGATTTAATGAAGTAGATATCCCTCAAGGTGCATCTATCACAAGTGCACGAATACGTTTTAGAGCAGATGCAAATGACAATGGAGACACTTCTCTTATAATCTCTGGTGAGTCTGTTGATGATGCTGCTTCTTTTTCTTCTGATAATTCTGAACTTTCATCCCGTCTGAACTCCAATGGTACCAATGCAGAAGTAAATTGGAATCCTTCTAGATGGGAAAATAATGAGTACTACTATACCAATGATATTAGTCCTGTTATTCAAGAGATCGTTAATCGTACAGGATATGCAGAAGATGATCTAATAATCTTTATAAGACCTGGTGCAGGGTGTACAGATAATGAATGTAGGCGTAGGGCTGATTCTCGAAATGAAAGTAACAGTAATGCTCCCAGACTTGAAGTCGAATATACTCTTCCCCCATCATGTTCCACACTGAGAGACAGTGATGACTTTACAGATACTCATACATCATACACATCACCTGTTTATAACAATTCTAATTGGAATGTAGGGCCAGGTGCAACAGCTATGAACCGTGCATATAAATTTACTGTAGATCGTGCCGGTACAGTAGATATTGATCTTAGTAGAATTGATAGAGATATGGCTAGATTCAGTGTTAGTACCGATGGCTGTCCATTAACATTGGATGGATTAAAAACTTCACAACTCACTTTTACAGGTGCCGGTGAATTCTATGTCTATATTTATTATTTTAACAATGGCAACGGAAATACCAATATTGAGCATCAACTAGATGTTGTTTTTACACCTTCTCTAGAAGCTGATGCGAATAATGATACTTACACAACACTCATAAATACTCCTCTAAACAATAATGTATTACAAAATGATAGTGGAGTAGGCGCTTTTACGGTAACAGGTAATACCGACGTCTCTCATGGAATATTGGCAATTCAAGCTAACGGTAACTTTACGTATACTCCTTCATCTGGTTATAGTGGAATCGACAGTTTTACTTACGATATAACTGACGCATCAAATAATACAGATACAGCAACTGTTACCATCACTATCACTAACCCAGATGCAGCGGATGCTGTAAATGACAGCTATAGTGTCTTTACAGATACTGCACTGAGTGGAAATGTGATTGGTAATGATAGTGGTACCAGTATCTCAGTCACAAGCAATACAGCTCCAGCAAACGGTACACTTACACTCACGAGGTTTGGTGATTTTGAATATAGGTCAGCTGTAGGATTTACCGGTGAAGATAGCTTTGAGTATACTATTACGGACATAATAGGCGCTACTGATACAGCTATCGTAACCATTACTGTCTCCAATGATACAAACTATACCTCAGGTAGTGAATTTCCTTTTACCCTCATAAATCCACCATTTACCAGAAATTTAGTAGGTAATTATGCACTTGCCGGTAACACCATAATGTGTTTAACTCAAAAAACAGACGGTTATGGAGGGACATGTCAGGACAATAATGACATAAAGCTTGAAACAAGTAACAGAAGAGTAAGTAAATATATCGATATTGATGAGGTCACATCACCCTCGGAAGATGCATCTACATGGAATTCAAGCTCATCATATATTATGTTTCCTGATACCTTTGACCGAAGTAAAAGATCAAGGGTCAAATGGGCTGGTCTCTTCTGGCAAGGTCGTATCAGTACAGACAATGATCATCCTATACGCTTTGGTGTTGAAGATGGGAACTCCTATAATTTTACAAATACCGGTGAGGGATATAACTATAATCTAAATATAAACAATACTGATGCAAATAAAATTAAACTTAAAGTGGACAATGCAAATTAC
>Ga0164313_10002537_pt1 | contig 16313 bp, 15 predicted proteins | sample GuaBasSedimGuay4_FD_113735 | JGI IMG/M metagenome (GOLD analysis project Ga0164313, IMG submission 113735) | Subseafloor sediment microbial communities from Guaymas Basin, Gulf of California, Mexico - Guay4, Core 4569-4, 0-3 cm | ecosystem: Environmental > Aquatic > Marine > Hydrothermal vents...
AGCCGTTGCATGCCCGATACCTGATGATGCTCCTGTAACCACCACCACTTTGCCGCTCACGTGACCGCGTAAACTGCGATCGATGAACAGGTCCGGATCAAGATTTCTTTCCCAGTAATCCCACAAACGCCAGGCATAGTCATCCAGCCTTGGCAGAATAACACCACTGCCTTTGAGTGCCCGTTCGGTCTCCCGGCTATCAAACTTGGTCGGGTAATTGACAAACTTCATCATATCCTGTGGTAAGCCGAGGTCGTGCATGATCTGATTCGACATGCGCCGTATCGGCGGCAACATTCTTAGACCCTGCTTGATCGCTGCGGGTATGTAGTTAAAAATCCTGGCATCAATACGCATCGTCATTTGCGGGGCATGCGCTGCCTTGGCGAACATATTCAGGACTTCGCCAATGCGCTTGGGCTTGGGATCGGTCAAATGGAAACACTTGCCATCAAGTTTGGGCTTGTGGGCAATGTGTATCATCGCGCTGACAACCCAATCCACCGGCACAATGTTGATTCGCCCGCCTTCAATGCCCAGTGTCGGCATCCACGACGGCATCATCTTGCGCATTTTCTGGATCAGCTTAAAAAAGTAATAAGGGCCGTCGATCTTGTCAATGACGCCGGTTTCTGAATTCCCGACAACGATACCCGGTCGATAGACCCGCCATGGCACTTTGCACTCACGTCTGACCACGGCTTCGGAGTCATGCTTGGTCCGGTAGTAAGGGTTGTCCAGTCCCTGCGCCTCTTCGAACATATCCTCGCGGAAGATACCCGGATACATACCGGCAGCTGCAATTGAGCTCATATGATGAAAACGCTTCGCCTTGACGTTTTCCGCGAACTTGACGACATTATGTGTTCCGTCCACATTCACCCTGGTCTGGCTTTCGGCATCAGCCATCAGGTCATAGATGGCTCCCAGGTGAAAGACGTGGTCTATTTTCCCTTCCAGTTCCCGACGTTTTTTCGCCGGTATTCCCAACATTGGCCTGGTCAGATCACCGGTGACCGGAATGACACGACTGGCGCCATTGCCATATTCTTTTTTCTGGGTATCAAATTTCTTCTTTGAGCCCTTCCGAACCAGCACATAGAGTGTGGCTTTCTTCTTTTTCTCAAGTAGCTCGGCAATCAGGTTGTGGCCGATAAAGCCGGTCCCGCCGGTGATAAAGTAATTCATAATTGGACTCCGATTATTTCTTAAAACCTGTAGACTTCATGATATATGCAGACTGGATGAATAATCTTATCAGATCAGTAAGCCTATGCCAGTTACAATCCCGTACAGAAGATAAGTATGTACCTGAATGGAGAGCCACCAGATGACAGAGATCAACTCCAACTTTGAACAAGCCGCTATTGCAGCCAAATCGCTTCCGGAAAAACCGGATAATGACACGCTCCTGCAGTTATATGCCTTGTATAAACAAGGCTCAAGCGGAGATGTATCAGGTGAAAAACCGGGTTTTTTTGACTTTGTAGCAACTGCGAAGTATGAAGCGTGGGAGAAATTCAAGGGTCTTTCTCAGGACGATGCCATGCAGCAATACATCGACCTGGTGAAAAAACTCAGCGGCTGAATGGACGATTGAACTGCCATGGCGCGCCGAAACACACGGGAGCTTGTGCTTTCTACCAGCTTGTCTTTATTCAACGAGTTCGGTGAACCCAACGTCAGCACCAATCATATCGCTGACGAAGCCGACATCAGCCCGGGTAACCTCTATTACCATTTCCGCAGCAAGGATGAGATCGCACTGGAGCTGTTCAAGCGGTATTTATTACACATCCAGCCATTGCTGGAACTAAAGGAAGACGCGGTACCGGAAGCAGAAGATCTTTGGCTGCGCCTGCACCTGATTTTTGAAGCCATGGGGCGTTTCCGCTTCCTGTTTCGCGATCTGAATGATCTTTATTCCCGAATCAAAAATCTTCAAAGGGCCTTTCATGGACTGCTTGGGCGGCAACACAATACATTGCTGGCGCTGATCACAGGTCTGCAGAAAAATAATATTATGCAAATCTCGAATCATGACAGTGAAATGCTGGCCGACAATATGTTGCTGTTGATGACCTATTGGATTCCATTTGCTGAAGTGCGCGGTGATCCGGGACTGGCGGATGGTAAAGTGTTATCCGAATCAGTAGCTCGTGTGCTGCACCTGGTACTGCCCTACCTGCGTGAACCCGAAGCAAGCGAAGTCGAAGCCCTGGCACATACTTACCGGCAGGTTTGACTACAAAAAGAGCATCGCCGCGGGGACGCGGCTCCTACACCGTTTCGCAGCATCTCGCCACAATCCCCCATAATTTCTAGCGTCTCGCCGCGATCCCACATAATCTCTGCCGTAGGAGCGGCGTCTCGCCGCGATCCCACATGCCAAGAAAAAAAGGGCCGGCAATTGCCGACCCCGAATATCTCATATTGGGAGAGAGATTCTATTTCTTGCTAACTTTCTTCGTAACCTTCTTCTTGGCCGCTGCCTTGCGCGGTTTTGCCGCCTTGGGGCTGCTTGATTTAGCCAGCGTGGTGACCTGACGAGACAGTTTTTGTACACGTGCAGATAACTTATTGACATCATCAGCGGTGGGTACACCGAGAGTGCCCAATACACGGGCTACGCGATCCTCAAAGATGTTTTCCAGCTTGTCCCAGTTATCAGTGGCCTGCTTACGAACCGCATCAACCGTGGATTCCACGCCACCTTTGATATCGCCTACAGCGGTATCAGTGACCTTGCGGGTCATTTTTTCAAGCTTACTGCCTTCAGACACCAGTTTGTCAAACAACTTGGTGCCCTGCTCGATCAACTTGCCGCTTTCAGCTTGTGCAACTGAATATGCGCCCAGACCAGCGAGCCAGATTTCACGCGCTGAATCAACAACAGGTGCTGCAATATTACTTGCTGCAGGTTTTGCCTGAGCTTTCTTCATAACTTTCTTTTTCAGCACTTTCTTTTTCAATGTCTTCTTAGCCATTTTAATTTCCTTGCTCAATGTAGGGTGGACATTGATGTCCACCGGGTCAAATCTGAATTTACAACCATATGGTGGACATAAATGTCCACCCTACGGAGTAATCATCTAGCTCGTAGTCACAGCCTTCTTAGGCGCAGCAGCCTTCTTGCTCACAGCCTTTTTTGGCGCCGCTTTGCTGGCAGGTGCCTTCTTAGCCGCAGCTTTTGGGGCCGGTGCCTTTTTAACGGTAACCCTGGCCACTGGTGCTTTTGCTTTCACTTTCTTTTCCATGGCAGCGACCTGCCTGGAGAGCTTCTGCAACTCAGCGGACAGCTTGCCCGTATCAGCAGTTGTCGGAATTCCCATACCGCCCAGGATCTCCGTTACACGTGCTTCGAACATGTTCTCAAACTTCTCCAGATTCTCTACGGCTTCCCTGGAAGCTTTTTGCACGTTATCAGATAATTTTCCAAGATTTTCTGCTGCGTCCGTGGAAACTTTTTGCACGTTGTCAGAAAGCTTGTTCAGATCTTCGGCACCAGGAACGTGCAGATTGTCCAGAACACCTGAAACACGCTGTTCAAATACAGATTCCAGATCCTTCCAGTTTTTGGCAGCCTTTCGGGACATTCTTTTCACACTACCTGAAAGTTTATCCAGATCTTTCGTAGTCGGAACGCCGAGACGGTCAAGGGTGCCTGAAACGCGGTCATCAAAAACATTCGCAAGACCGTCCCAGTTTTCAGTCGCCTGCTGACGAAATGCGTCGATCTTTGACTCTACGTCGCCAACGAAATCATCAACGGCTGTTTCAACTTCGTTACGGCTCTTCTTCTCAAGCTTTGCACCTTCAGAGACCAGCTTGTCAAACAGCTTATTACCCTGTTCAATCAACTTGCCACTTTCATTCTGTGCAACATAAACGGCACCCAGTCCTGCCAGCCAGATCTCGCGGGCCGAATCAACAACAGGGGCTGCGAACTTGCTTACTGCCGGTTTCGCCTGTACTTTCCCTTTTACTTTCTTGTTTACTGCTTTCTTACTCATTTCAATCTCCTGATTACAGTGAGGGTTAACTAATGATGGCACCATGGTAGGCAAATAAATTAGAGTAAACACACTAGAACGCAGTATTATTTATGAATTGACATCCAGACCACGGAAACCACGCATATGTCCAAATGGAACAGCTTCCCGCACGACAACACAGCCTTCATGTTCGAAGGCGACAAACTCCTCGAAGAATGGCCCGAACTGCACCGTGGAGATTGTGTTGAATTCCCGGATGCCGACTGGGTTCGGCAAAGCCTGGAAGAAACACCGGATGCAGCGCCAGAGGATTTCGATGGTGACTATTCTGCCCTGGCAGACATTATTCAGGATGCCTGGCGTTGTTATCATTCGGGTGATTTTCAGCAGGCAACCGTGCTGGCCGGCCAATGTGGGCACCTGGCACACGCTCCAGCCAACAAGGCGGCAGGTATCTATGCAACCTACCTCGAACCCGATGAGGACATCTCACGGGCTTGCTTTCTGGACGCCGTGAAGCGTGCAGAAGCAGCAATAGATATCATGCCGGATGATCCGAACAGCCATTATTTTCATGCTTTCAACCTGGGTCGATACAGCCAGAGTATTTCCATCGTCAAAGCCTTGAGCCAGGGGTTAGGCGGGAAAATCCAGGCCAGTCTTGAGAATGCCTTATACCTGCAACCCGAACACGCGGATGCCAATATCGCACTTGGCGCGTACTACGCCGAAGTCATCGAAAAAGTCGGCAAGATGCTCGGCAAGCTAACCTATGGTGCGACCCCGGCCAAAGCCATTAAGCATTTTGAACGGGCGCTGGAACTGGCACCTGAAGCACCGATTGCCCATATTGAATATGGAAACGGGCTTTACCTGTTGTATGGGGATGACAGGCTTGATGAAGTCACAGATGAATATGTGAAAGCTACAGAGTTACAGCCTGAAGATGCGATGGCAAAACTGGATATCGAAGCGGCGCTGGCGGAAATGGAGTAGGCAGCTTCAACCAGTGCAATACAATTTAACGATGCCTGGATTTTTTAGTCAGGCAGTTTCTAAATGGACTGTAAAGTATTTATCGCGGCGAGTACTTGTTCAGGAATCTCGCAGCTTTTCTCGCGCTGATAGTCATAGTAAACAATGAGTCCCTCTCCGTCAGCAACCACCTTTTTGAGTCCTTCGCTGTATACAACATATTTCATGTTGAATGTCTTACTTTTTATATCCTCTACCAAGGTGCCAATCCGGATAGTGTCCGGGAAAGTCAGCGGTGCCCGGAAGTTACATTGGGTCGAAGCCAGTATCGGTCCAATTTGTGTTTTTTCCATGTACTCAAGAATTTTCACCTTCCTGAAGTATGCTATGCGGACATCCTCGAAATAACGGAAATAGACAGCATTATTGATGTGCTGAAACGCATCCATATCCCTCCAGATCAGATCCTGTGACAACACCACCGGGAATTGTTCTGTTAAATTCTCCATAGCTTTCCAAATGAATTACAGCCAATAAACACAATAAGAAAACCGGGTATCGAAACGGCGTTGCCAGAGATGGGGTAAGTGTTCAGCTGTGCTCGAGCAGACACTCGGCACTTTCCGGGCTGGGCCGGCCTTCCAGCGGCAGCATCATGCCCAGGTACAGGAGTTTTTCAAATTCTGCATTGAATCTTGAAATAACCGCTGATGGGTCTGCCACCAGGCGGCGATCGGCAATCAAGCCAAAAAATACTCTGCCGTCATAACTGAGTATGCTGACGCCCAGTCCGATTTGCCCGTTCTGTGGCACCCAGAACATCATTTCCTTCATTTTTGATCCAGCCAGGTAGATTGGCTCTTGCGGACCCGGAACATTGGTAAGCACTGCGGTGGCCTTTTTGCTCAGCATATCCAAAACCGGCTTTTGTACAGCCGAAGGCCCCATACCGAGTGCCGCGAGAAACCCGAAAGTAACCGCTGCCTGCTTCGAGGACTTGAGCTCATTCATACGGTCATGAACTTCGTACAAGCGACCCAGTGGATTGTCTATCGCAAGCGGCAGTGACAGGAACACAAGACCAAAATGGTTACCAAGATCCTTCGCATGTTCAAGCGGGCGCAGGTTAACCGGCACCGTAACGCGAATGTCTTTCATACCCGTGGGACTGTCGCCTTCAGCGATCAGGTATTGCCTGAGTGCACCGGTTACCGCAGAGATAAGTACATCATTGACCGTACATCCAAATGCTTTGCTGACACCTTTCACTTCAGCAAGCGACAGTGGCTCAGCCCAGGCAACACGCTTGGCAACACCAAGACGACCCTTGAAACGGGTCACCGGATCATCACCAAGGGTGAGCGAATGGGCCAGTTCGCGGACGATTTCGCTTGCCCCCTGGGCGTAATTACCGGCAATGGCCGGATTCTGTATGATCTTGCTGCCTTCATTGATCAGACGCTGACCGAGGTGGGTTGCAAAATCCAGCCCTTCCATCGCAGGATCCAGCAGGCGCTTAAAAACATCCGACTCTTTTGCACGGCGCTTTTTCCACGTCTCCGGCTTGCTTGCTGATGGGCGGGCAGCACTTGTCGGATCGGTCAGGGAAAGAAAAACCTGGACCAGTGCAATACCGTCAGCAATGCAGTGGTGTATCCGGATAATGACCGCCGGGCCATCCACGTAGTTTTCCACTACATGAAACTGCCATAGCGGCCGGGATTTATTCAGGGGCGTACTGGCCAATTGAGATACCAGGATTTCGAGCTCCGCCTGATCAGCAGCGCCCGGCAAGGCGGTACGACGAACATGGTCGTTCACATTGAAATCTTCATCGAATACCCAGTGTGCACCACTGGGTCCATCAACAGCTTTTTGCCGGAACCGCCTGAAGGTCAGAAAGCGCTGTTCTATGGTCTCTAGAAATCGTGGAAAGTCCAATGGCCCATCCAAGACGAAAACACCATTGATCATCATCAGGTTGGTTGGCTGTTCCATCCGCAACCAGGCGGTATCAACTTTGGAGATGGGTTCTTTGCTGGGTCTTGCTGACAATTCAATAAATCCCTGATCGCTGTTGAGTCCACACGGCTTTATTGTAACTTAAATCATCTATCAAACTATTGAGTTTTTGGACCGGGGCGAACAAACTGCAGCAATCAAAGTAAAGGAATGCCAAATGTACCTGTTAATCGGCCTGGTGATCATCGCACTGCTAATCTGGTCCATCGAACGATTCTACGTTCGCGGAGCACGCGAACCTGAGCATCCTGCCCCGGCCGACCCTGACAGCATAAGCCGGTTTCCCAATACACAAGGTTCGGAACCTGCTCAGGAAATAGTATTCAAGACCGTCAAAGATATCACCGCACTCATCGCACAGGCCGTCAAAAAGGGCCAGATGCAAGCGGCGCGTGCATCCATTGACAGCATGAGTGCCGGTCGTGATTATGTAAGCAGGTTTTCAGCGGTTGATGCCGGCGGCATACCGGCCGAATGGGTGATCGCACCGGGTGCCGACATTACCAGAAGGGTGCTATATATCCATGGCGGAGGCTTCATCATGGGTAGCCCCAGGAGCCATCGCACCATCACCAGTAAATTTTCTGAATTGACCGCTTGTGCAGTATTGGCAATAGACTACCGCCTGCTGCCCGAACATAAGCACATGGACTGTGTTGAAGACTGTCGCACTGCCTATCGATGGTTGCTGGAGAATGGACCGGAAGGCCCTGCAGATTTAGAGCAGCTTTTTCTGGGCGGTGACTCCGCCGGCGGCAACCTTGCCTTGTCTCTTACCGCGTGGGTGCGGGACAACAAGCTGCGTGCGCCCGATGCGGTGATAGCGCTGTCACCCTTAACCGACTGTACTTTTTCCGGCGAAAGTATTCGCCAGAACCAGACCACTGATGTCATGCTGGAACCCATCATGCGACCACTCAACAAGTTACCCAAATTTGTGAAAAGCTGGTGGGTGTTATGGACCCATGGCGTGCGGCCTGCCAATCCCGTCGCTTCACCATTATTGGGGAACCTTGCCGACCTGCCGCCGATCCTGATACAAGCCAGTGAAGCAGAAATGTTACTGGACGATGCCCGTCGTTACGTTTACAAGGCCTGTGCTGCCGGTTCACCGGCTAAATTACAAACCTGGCCGGATATGGTGCATGTCTGGCAGATTTTTGACCCGGATCTGCCGCAAGCTGCCGAGGCATGGAATGAAATTGGTAATTTTCTTATGGCCCCGACACGTGCGTAAATCGGACATCAAGGGTATCGCCCAATTGGCAACGCAGGCAACGACCAGTGTTACGCGGATTGTCGAAGGTGTCCATCACTCGGTACTTAATACCAAAGGCATTCCCGGCGGCAAGGTCATACGCAACATCAGCAGTATTATTTACAAAAGCGTTCACGCTGCCACCTTCGTGGTTGGCACCGGAGTAGATGCAGCGCTGACGAAACTGCAACCCCTGCTGGAGTCAGCCGCAGACGCTGAACCCGGCACACGCCGGCGCGAGGCGGTGCTGTCAGCATTAAACGGCGTGATGGGAGACCGCCTGGTAGCCACCAATAACCCTTTTGCGACGCCCATGACATTACGTTACCAGGGAAATACGCTGAACTGGAATGACCTGCCAGCAATGCCCGCTGCCACGGGCAAGGTGCTGCTGCTGGTTCACGGATTGTGTATGAATGACCTGCAATGGCGCACCGAACAGGCAGAAGCGGTGCATGACCATGGCAAGGCGTTGGCCAGTGCGCTGGGCTACACACCTGTATACCTGCGCTACAACTCAGGATTACACACTTCGATAAACGGGCGGGAGTTATCTGCACAACTGGAGCAACTGGTCGAGCACTGGCCCGTTCAGATTGAGGAGCTGACGATCGTCGCTCACAGCATGGGTGGATTGGTCAGTCGCAGCGCAGTTCACTATGCCGCGCAGGAAGACTTGCGTTGGCCCCGTCACCTGAAAAGTATCGTATTTCTCGGCACACCTCATCATGGTGCCCCGCTGGAGCAAGCCGGCAACTGGCTGGATGTCATTATTGGCAGTACACCATACAGCGCCCCGTTTACCCGCCTGGTTCAATTGCGCAGCGCCGGCATAACAGACCTTCGGCACGGTCATGTGCTTGATGAAGACTGGCAGGACCACGACCGTTTTGAACGCAAACCCGATAACAGAGAAGCAGTTCCGCTACCTGCTGATGTCGCGTGCTACACGGTGGCTGCAACAACAGCGAGCAAACGCAGCCTGCTGGCCGACCGCCTGATTGGCGATGGCCTTGTACCGCTGAGAAGCGCGCTGGGCCAACATAAAAATGCGAAGCAATACCTCGCATTTGAGAAAGACTCACAGTGGATTGCTTACCAGACCAACCATATGGAGTTACTCAGCAGCCATGCGGTTAGCGGCCAGATGATTGAGTGGTTGTCCCCACCAGCTTAAAGAAACCAGTTTACACGCCAGGTGCTACAGCTTGGCTGGCCAGCATGCGATAATTGCGCATTCACACACTTGGCCGGATGACCGGTCACAAAGAACAGTAAAACATGAGCACACAGAAAAGAAGAATCCTGGTAACCAGCGGGCTACCCTACGCCAACGGCGCCATTCACCTCGGCCATATGCTGGAATATATCCAGACCGACATCTGGGCACGCTTTCAGCGCTCGCAGGGGCATGAGTGTTATTTTGCCTGGGCAGATGATGCGCATGGCACTCCCGTTATGTTACGTGCCCAATCCGAAGGTATTACACCGGAAGAACTCATTGCCAGGATGAATGCCGAGCATCAGCTGGATTTTACCGATTTCGGTCTCAGTTATGACAATTATTCCAACACACATGATGAAATCAACCGCGAGTGTGTGGAAACCATTTATAACCGCCTCAATGAAGGCGGATTTATTGTCCGGCGCACGATTTCACAATTTTATGATGAAGACAAAGGCATGTTCCTGCCCGACCGCTTTATCAAGGGAACCTGCCCGAAATGCAAAACCGAGGACCAGTATGGCGATAGCTGTGAGTCTTGCGGCAGCACTTACAGTCCGACCGATCTGATTGACCCGCGCTCTGCCGTCAGTGGTACAGAGCCTGTTATGCGGGATTCCGAGCATTATTTTGTACGGCTTTCAGAGTTTGAAGATCGATTGCAAAGCTGGATGTCCTCAGACCATATGCAGCCTGAGGTGGTTAACAAGTTGCAGGAGTGGTTCGAGGATGGCCTGCGTGACTGGGATATTTCCCGTGATGAACCTTATTTCGGATTTAAGATACCCGGAACCGATGACAAATATTTTTACGTCTGGGTAGATGCGCCGATCGGTTACATGTCTTCATTCAAAGAGTTGTGCAAAAAGAACAACCTTGATTTCGAAGACTGGTGGAAACCGGATACCGATACCGAGATGTACAATTTCATCGGCAAGGATATCGTGTATTTTCACACCTTGTTCTGGCCTGCCATGCTGATGGGGGCTGGCTATCGCACACCAACCGCTGCTTTTGCACACGGATTCCTGACGGTTGATGGTGCCAAGATGTCAAAATCCCGTGGCACATTTATCATGGCGAGAACCTATCTCGACCACCTGAATCCTGACTATCTGCGCTATTACTATTGCGCCCGTCTCGGCCCCGGCCTGGCGGATATTGACCTGCGCCTGGATGATTTTGTCTCCCGCGTGAACTCGGACATGATTGGTAAAGTGGTCAACATTGCCAGTCGTTGCGCCGGTTTTATCCAGCGGGGTTCCAATGGTTGCCTGGCCGCTGAATTGCCGGCCCCGGAACTTTATCAACAATTTATTGATGAACGTGCCGCCATCGCCAATGATTTTGAAAAACGTAATTACCAGTCTGCAATCCGGCGCATCATGGCACTGGCTGATGAGGGCAACCGTTACATAGATGAACACAAGCCATGGCAATTGAACAAACAGGAAGATCAACAGGCCAATGTGCAGGCGATTTGTACCCAGGGTATCAACCTGTTCCGTGTATTAATCACCTATCTGGCACCGGTTGTTCCATTCACTGCAAAGATAGCTGCAGATTTCCTCGGTAAGCCGGTTGATCAATGGTCAGATCTCGACCAGCCTATGCTGGATATTTCCATCCACAAATTTCAACCACTGATGACACGTGTTGACCCGGTCAAAATTGAAGCCATGATCGAAGCCTCAAAAGAAGACCTGGAGATTACCGGAGAGGCTTCTGCCCCGGCGCTGGACCTGGCGGATGAAATCACCATTGATGATTTCCTGAAGGTTGATTTGCGGGTAGCTAAAATCATCAATGCCGAAGCTGTGCCCGAAGCAAAAAAACTGGTGCAATTGACCCTCGACATTGGCGGTGAAACCCGCAACGTGTTTGCCGGCATCAAATCTGCTTATGACCCAGCTGACCTGATCGGTCGCCAAACGGTCATGGTCGCCAACCTGAAACCACGCAAGATGAGGTTTGGGGTGTCAGAAGGAATGGTACTGGCCGCCGGCGATGATGACAGTGGCCTGTACATCCTCAGCCCTGATGAAGGTGCAAATCCCGGCATGCGAGTCACCTGATCAATGGCATGTTAGTGGGTTCATAATGGCTGAGCATCTACTTATACTGGTCAGCACAGTGTTGGCCAATAATTTTGTACTGGTGCGGTTTTTGGGCCTGTGTCCATTCATGGGCGTGTCCAACAAGCTGGAAGGTGCGATGGGTATGGCGGTCGCGACCGCCTTTGTTCTGACCCTGTCGTCAGTTTCCAGTTACCTGCTGCACGAGTACCTGCTCAAGCCACTATCGCTTGAATACCTTTCAACCCTGAGTTTTATCCTGGTCATCGCGGTCACCGTGCAATTGACTGAAATGATCATGCGTAAAAGCAGCCCGATCCTGTATCGCGTACTCGGAATTTTCCTGCCGTTGATCACCAGCAACTGCGCGGTACTCGGCGTGGCATTGCTGAACGTTCAGGAACAACACAACCTGCTGCAATCCGCCTTGTATGGTTTCGGTGCCGCAGCGGGTCTCGGCCTGGTGCTGGTGATGTTTGCCGCCATGCGTGAACGCATCGCGGTCGCAGATGTGCCGCAACCTTTTAAGGGCGCACCCATCGGCTTGATTACCGCCGGATTGATGGCACTGGCATTCATGGGCTTCAACGGCCTGGCCAATCTGTGATGTGGTGGGCTGTGATGTGGTGGGCTGTGAAGTGTGAGCTATGACATGCTGACTGCCATTCTCACTCTCACCGTGCTGGGTTTGGCGCTCGGCCTGGGACTCGGCTGGGCGGGTATTCGCCTGAAGGTCGATACTGATCCAGTGGTCGACCGTATCGATGCCCTGCTACCGCAAACACAGTGTGGACAATGTGGCTACCCGGGTTGCCGGCCCTATGCTGAGGCTATTTCCAAAGAGGAAGCCGACATCAACCAATGTCCACCAGGTGGTGAGACTGGCATCCGTGCATTGGCAGATTTGCTGGGCCGTGAAGAAAAGCCGCTGAACCCTGAAAATGGTGAAGAAAAGCCCAAAACAGTGGTCGTTATTGATGAGCTTCGCTGTATCGGCTGCACCTTATGTATACAGGCCTGCCCCGTGGACGCCATTGTCGGTGCTGCAAAACTGATGCACACCGTTATCGAATCCGAATGTACCGGCTGCAATCTGTGCCTGCCACCCTGCCCGGTAGACTGTATTGATATTATTGAGACCACAACGGGTATCAGTCAGTGGCGCAGCCCGCGTCCGGCAGAAAATCTCTACCCGGCCACAGCACAATGAATTACGCCGACCCGGTCGAAGCTGCTCGTGATGCTGGCAAACGTACCCACCATTTTCACGGTGGGCTGAAGCTCAAGCACAACAAACATATATCCTGCCTGGTTCCGGTTAAGCGTCCACCACTACCGGAGTTTTTGGTCGTACCCTTGCTCCAGCATGCGGGTGATGTTGCAGAGCCCTTTGTAAAAGCAGGTGACCACGTTCTCAAAGGGCAACAAATTGGACTCTGTGAACCCTGCGCAGCTATACACGCACCAACGTCGGGCACCGTGGAGGCCATCGAAAACAGGTTGATGACACATTCATCAGGCATGACCGGTCCGTGTGTTGTCATCAGGCCTGATGGCAAGGATCAATGGGTGGAACTCAAACCCATCACCGATGTGCTCAATACCAGCTCTGACAGCTTGATCAATCAACTGCAGGAATGCGGAATCGCCGGCCTCGGCGGTGCCGTATTCCCGACCCATACCAAGACCCTGGATGGACGGGAGCGGCAAATTCACACCCTGATACTGAATGGTTCGGAGTGTGAGCCATACATCAGCTGCGATGAAATGCTGATGCGCGAGCAACCGGAGAAAATTGTCCTTGGTGCCCGTATTCTCAGACGTGCGCTGGGTGCCGAGCAGGTGGTCATCGCCATCGAAGATCAGATGGGGGCTGTTCAGGAAGCACTGACGTATGCCGCAGAATGTGCAGAATGCACGAGTATTCTGGTGGTTAAAGTTACCAAGATCTACCCAGAAGGCGGTGAAAGACAACTGATCAAGGTATTGACCGGATTGGAAGTACCTGCGGGTGGCCGGCCTTCAGATCTCGGCCTGGTGTGTCAGAATGTGGCAACGGCTGCCGCTGTCGCAGATGCCGTTCTGGAAGGAAAACCACTGATCGAACGCTACATCACGGTCACCGGCAACGGCATTTTACATCCACGTAATTTTCTGGCCCTGATCGGCACACCCTTCTCTCACCTGGTGGAAGCCTGTGGTGGCTATACCGAAGATGTCGCACGGTTGGTGGTGGGCGGGCCCATGATGGGATATCCGGTTTCCAGTGATTCAACGCCAGTGGTCAAGGCTTCCAATTGTATCCTTGCTCTGACGCAAAAAGATATCACTACACCTCAGGCAGAAATGCCCTGTATCCGTTGTGGCGAGTGCTCTCGTGCCTGCCCGGCAAGCCTGCTGCCACAACAGCTACATTTGCAAATCAGGAACAGCATGTGGGACGAGGCGCAGGAATACGGGTTATTGGCCTGTATTGAATGCGGCTGTTGTGATTTCGTCTGCCCCAGCCATATTCCGCTGGTTCAGTGGTTCCGTTACGGCAAGGGCCAACTGCGTCAGCGAGCGATTGAAACACAGGCAACCGACATTGCACGCGAACGATTCGAGGCCCGTGAAGCACGGTTGTTGCGCAAAAAGCAGGAACGGGCAGAGAAAATGGCCCGCCGCAAACAGATGCTGAAGGACAAGGTTGCACACAAAACCACTGCCAACAAACCTGATGGGAAAGAGGCCGATGCGTAATTTTGAGATCGGTGGTGCTCCGCACATGTCGCAACAGATAACCGTTGCCAGGGTCATGCTGCAGGTTCTGCTCGCGCTGGTGCCCGGCATCCTGGCGTACACGTGGTTTTTCGGGCCGGGCATCCTTATACAGATACTGCTGGCTACCGGGTTTGCACTTCTGTTTGAGTCATTGATGCTGCGTTTTCGCGGCCAGCCACTAAAGCCATTCATCAACGATTACAGCGCGGTGCTGACAGCCGTCCTGTTTGCATTATGCATACCTCCACTTGCACCATGGTGGATTAGCTGCATAGCCATGTTATTCGCCATCGTATTTGCCAAGCACTTGTACGGCGGCCTGGGGCAAAACGTATTCAACCCTGCCATGGTGGGCTATATAGTCGTTCTGATCAGCTTTCCACAAGCCATGACGGCCTGGTTGCCACCCTTGGCGCTGGCTGAATACGGCATGGGCTTGTTCGACAGCCTGGTGGTGATTTTTACAGGTCACCTGCCGGCATCGCTCAGCTGGGACACCATCACCCAGGCAACCCCTCTGGATACGCTGAAAACCGGTGTTGAATCCGGTCGCATGGTGTCTGAAATCCGTCAGTCCCCGTTATTTGGTGAATTCGGCGGCAAGGGCTGGGAGTGGATTGCAAACTGGTTTGCATTGGGTGGATTGTACCTATTGTACAAACGTGTCATCAGCTGGCAAGTACCATTAGCGGTCATTGGCAGTGTGGTCTTGCTCAGTCTGCCATTCTGGATGGCGGATCCGGATGGTAACCCGTTCCCCATGCAGCACGTGTTTTCCGGTGCCCTGGTGCTGGCTGCCTTTTTTATTGCCACCGATCCGGTCAGCGGCTGTGTCAGCAACAGGGGACGTCTCATATTCGGTGCCGGTGTTGGTATTATCACGTTGGTGATCCGGCGCTGGGGTGGTTACCCGGATGGCGTCGCATTTGCCGTTCTTCTGATGAACATGGCAGCACCGTTGATTGACCGCTACACACGCCCAAGGATGTATGGAGAATGAGTAAGCGGCCTCATCCGGTCATTCAAAGTGGTCTGCTGCTGGGCATCATTGCGTTGCTGGGTACGGCTTTACTGGCGGGTGTGAACGACCTCACACATGACCGTATCGTGGAGCAGGAAAAACGCCGGATGCTGCAGCAACTCAACGAGATCGTTCCGGTTGCTTCATACAATAATGATCTGCTGGCAGATGTGATCAGGATCGAAGACCCGGATTTTTTCCGGCATCCTGCACCGGTGACCATCTACCGGGCCCGCATGAATGGTCAGTCGGCATCTGTCATGATGATCGTCACGGCTCCGGATGGCTACAATGGTGATATCCGGCTTTTGGTTGGCATCAACGCCACCGGAACAATACTCGGTGTGAGGGTGATTTCCCATCGGGAAACTCCGGGTCTGGGGGATCCGATCGAAGCTGAAAAGAGTGACTGGATTCATGGCTTCACACAAAAATCGCTGCAAGCCCCCGAGCCTGGTAGCTGGGCAGTGAAGAAAGATGGCGGAGAATTCGATCAATTCACCGGTGCCACGATTTCACCCAGAGCTGTTGTCAGGGCAGTAAAGACCACGTTGCTATACTTTAAGGCAAACAAGCAGGCCTTGTTTGAACCGCTGCCCATTGCAGGAGTACCGGAATGACCGACAGCAGTTTAAGGAAAATACTCACCGACGGTGCCTGGCAACAAAACACCGGATTGGTAGTTTTGCTGGGTCTGTGTCCGCTATTGGCTATCACCAATACCGTCATAAACGGGCTGGCGCTGGGACTTGCCACCATGCTGACTCTGATGCTTTCTAACCTTTCCGTCTCAATGTTGCGTGGGCTTCTGAAACCTGAGATTCGCATTCCGGCATTTGTACTGATCATTGCCTCTGTAGTTACCGTGATCGAACTGCTGATGCATGCCTTTTTCTATGATCTTTACCGCGTGCTGGGTATCTTCATCCCGTTGATCGTTACCAACTGCGCTATTATTGGCCGCGCCGAGGCATTTGCC
>Ga0164313_10002538_pt1 | contig 16311 bp, 18 predicted proteins | sample GuaBasSedimGuay4_FD_113735 | JGI IMG/M metagenome (GOLD analysis project Ga0164313, IMG submission 113735) | Subseafloor sediment microbial communities from Guaymas Basin, Gulf of California, Mexico - Guay4, Core 4569-4, 0-3 cm | ecosystem: Environmental > Aquatic > Marine > Hydrothermal vents...
GCCTGATTCCTCACGTTTCTGGCCGGCTGACCAGTATCAGGTTGGGGTTAGCCCGCCTAGTTTTGATAAGCAGTTTGTCCGTGATTATCTGGAAACACTTGATTGGGATAAAACCCCTCCAGGCCCCAGATTGCCAGAAGAGGTTGCCAGGCAAAGTGCGGCTAAATACCGTGAAGCGCAAGAAAAGTTGCTGGCCTGTTGATTTAAGCGTGCTTTAGGCTAGGTTATTATGAACACGGGCGTGTAAAGTTTGCCTCCCTCTGATGGGGAGGCCATTAAAGCAGTGTGATAATAGGATTTAATGCGGCTGGTTACTTTATAGTTGCTTGGCATAAAAATAAAGGGGCATTCATGTTGGATTTCCAAGTTGAGTCTTGGATGGCTGTAGCTCCAGGGCTCGAGAGTCATGGTGATTGGTGCAATTGGCTGCAGAACCCGCAGGTTGTTCAAGGGGATTTGGGTAGCGCCTCATTAAAGCAGATTTCACCTATGTTGCGCCGCCGTTTTGGTGTGCTAGGAAAGTGTGCTGTAGGTGCGGCATTACCTCTTGTGAATGAGGGCGAAAATATTCCCAGCATTTTTGCGTCTAGACACGGGGATACGCCCTTGACCCTTTCTCTCTTGGAAGGGATTGGGCGAAATGAACCGATGTCACCAACGGGGTTTAGCTTGGCTGTGCATAATGCGGTGAGCGGGCTTTTTTCAATAGCACGTAAAGACGTCAGTGGTGTGACTGCAGTAGCGGCAGTAGAGGGCCTTATTTTGCAGACGTTGCTAGAGGCATCAGGGCAACTGCTCACTTCCGGTCGAGTCCTTTGCGTTGTCTACGATGTTCCTCTGCCTGCTCTATATCATGGTTATTGTGAAGGAGTTGCTCGGTTTCCCTATGCGATTGCATTCATTTTGAGTCACAAAAAAGGGAAGCGATATAGGCTTATGCAGGATAAGATAAGTAGAAAGAAGCTGGCCATAAGTGAAAGCGGGTTTAGTCACCTTGATCCTGAAGCGATGGGTTTTCTTGAGATTCTTACAGGGCTCTCTACAGAGATGAGGTTTGAACTGAATGGACGTTCATGGCGGCTAAGAAGAGTTTGCTCTTGATGTTGCTAGCACGCTTAAATCATGGTTGGCGCTGGATTGCAACGGCAATTTGTTTTTTTGTGTTTGGTTTGGGAGGAGTGTTACTGCCACTTCTTGTTGTACCACTCTTGGCCATTTTACCTGGGGATAAGCGACGCCATGAGCAGCGTGGTCAGCGTATGATTCACTATTCTTTTCGGGCATATATATGGATGATGAGAGCTTTGGGAGTTTTAACTTATGAAATTACCGGGCGAGAGAAATTGCGAGGTGCTAAGTTGATTTTAGCCAATCACCCTTCTTTAATCGATGTTATTTTCCTGATTTCTATGGTGCCAAGTGCGAACTGTATTGTAAAAGGAAAATTAGTGAGCAACCTGTTTACGAGAGGCCCGATTAGGGCAGCGGGGTATATTGTTAACGATGATGGGGCCTTTGATGTTATTACGGCTGCTACAGCGGCGTTTACGAACGGGAATACACTAATTATTTTTCCAGAAGGTACCCGAACAACACCGCACCAGGCTATTGAATTAAAAAGAGGGGCTGCAAATTTGGCTATTCGGGCGAGCGCAGATATCACGCCAGTTTTGATTGAGTGCAGCCCCTCAACTCTAACGAAAGGTGACCGTTGGTATCATGTTCCTGATAAACGCGTGCACTTTCGGATACAGGTCCAAGACTGTTTGAAGATTAATCCCTATAAAAAGGGTATTAAAGCACCGAAAGGTGCGCGTATGCTAACGCGAGACCTAACTGACTATTTTAACAAGGAGCTTAAACCGTATGAGTAGTTTACATTTGGAGTTAAAACAGATGATTATCGATACGTTGGATTTAGAAGATATCGCTGCGGAAGAAATCATTAACGATGAGCCCTTGTTTGTTGAAGGTCTTTGTTTAGACTCCATCGATGCGCTGGAAATAGGTCTTGCGCTACAGAAGCGATATGGCATCAAACTTAAGGCAGATTCAGAAGAGACCCGCCAGCATTTTGCTAGCATAAATAGCTTGGCCTTATTGATCGAATCTCAAGGCTCAAGGTGAGAGAGGTGCGCATGTACAGCCAAGAAGAAATTTATCATAAGATAGTCTCTATTTTGGAGGAAATGTTTGAAGTTGACCCGCAGCAAGTAACACCAGATGCACACCTTTATGAGGACTTAGACATCGACAGTATTGATGCCGTAGATTTGATTGTTGAGCTGAAGAAAATGACGGGTAAGAAAATTCAGCCGGATGATTTTAAGGCGGTAAGAACAGTGCAAGATGTCGTTGTCGAAGTGCATAAATTACTTAGCAAGGATTAATGAGGCGTACCTTAAAGGTGGTTATTCTTGCTCTCTCCATTTGCTATCCATTTATGGTCTATTGGGGGCTGCAGCATTTTGATACCTTGGTGCTATTGTTGTTGCTTTTGGCTCTTTTGTTGGCACGATGGGCCCTGGGAGAGCGCGTGCCTGAGAAAAGGATAGTTATTGCAACACTGGTTGGTGTGGTGGCTATCGCGTTAATCTGGGGGCAGCAGTTAGGGTTGAAGTTTTATCCTGTTATTATCAATTTTTGTCTCTTAACTGTTTTTCTCGGTAGCCTGTTCTCTCCACCGACGATTGTTGAGCAGCTGGCTCGAATACGAGAGCCAGATTTGCCCCCTGATGCAATCTCTTATATACGCAAGGTCACATGGATGTGGAGTGTTTTTTTCCTGTTAAATGGTTCTATCGCTGCGGTGACAGCGGTGTGGGGCTCCGATGAAGCATGGATGTTATACAATGGGTTTATTGCCTATTTGTTGGTTGGAGGCTTGGCTGGTGGTGAGTGGCTAGTCCGCCAATGGGTAAAGCGGTGTTAGGGTGAGTAGGTTGGTGTCACTGTCTATTCGGCTGGTTGACCGGCCGGTGGATGTTGTCGCCGCACAAAGAGGTGAGCTAACCTCAGCGGAGGCGTTTCTTTCTAAAGTTCAAAGCTGGTTTGATACGCTGCAAACTCATCATGGTGAACGCTGGGCTGTTTACCATAACGACACGTTGGAATTTACAGCTATTTTGTTTGCGCTATGGCAACTGGGCAGGACTGCATGTGTCCCGGGGGACTCTTGTTTAGGGACAGTGCAGCAATTGATGCCTCATGTTGATGGGTTTATCGGAGAATTCCCCATAAATGAGGCGATCTCAACTTATAAAGAGAAGAATGAACCGGTTGTGGGGAGTTGGCGGGTATTACCGACAGATCTTGTCGCAATCGAGGTTTTTACATCTGGCTCCACAGGTGATCCCAAACCGATTAAAAAAACAGTTGGTCAGATAGAAAAAGAGGTTGAGGCCTTAGAACAATTATGGCCCAGCAAGACCGAAAGTGTGGTGCTTGCTACGGTGTCACACCAGCATTTCTACGGCATGATGTTCAGAATTCTTTGGCCAATAAGTACAGGACGTGCATTTGGGCGAAATTTATGTGAATACGTAGAAGATATTTTTCACCAAGCAAAGTACTGCCCTCTGTTCACCTTGGTTGCGAGTCCTTCTCATTTGGGCCGGTTTGGCAGTGATCTAGGCTGGAGCATGCTCGAGACCTGCTGTCATGATGTAATCTCATCAGCGGCTCCTTTATCAAGAGAGGACAGCCTAAATATTAGCCAGCAATTAAGTGCGCCGGTGCGAGAGATTTATGGTAGTTCCGAGACAGGAGCTATTGCATGGCGCTCTCAACAGAGTGGAGAGAGGGACGCCTCTTGGCGAGCGCTTCCTAGTGTCACGCTAAGATCGTTATCGGATGGATCATTATTTTTGCAGTCCCCCTATTTAGGTGAAGATGACGGCTTTAACTTGCCCGACCAAGTAGAGTTTAATAAAGATGGTTCTTTTAAGTTGATGGGGAGGCTAGACCGCATTGTTAAAGTCGAAGGCAAGAGAGTCTCTTTGGTTGCAATTGAAAAGCTGCTGCTGTTTAGCCGATGGGTGAAAAATGTAAGGGCATTAACTACTGAGCGCCAGCGCGTTGAAACGGCCCTTGTTATACAGCTTACTGAGGAAGGCACTTCTTTGCTTCAGGCCGAAGGGCGCAATTTTTTGATTAAGAAACTAAAAGGTTTATTGCGGGCTCATTTTGAGCCAGTAGTTCTGCCTCGCCGTTGGCGTTTTGTGGAGCACATGCCCTATAACAAGCAGGGAAAACTACCCTTGGATGCGCTACAAGTACTGTTCGAAAAACCGGTTACAAAATGGCCAGTAATTAGTAATGAAAAGGTCGATGATAGCAAGGCGACTATACAATGTAAGATTCCCGCAGATTTGGTTTATTTTGATGGCCATTTTGATGGCGCACCGATACTGCCAGGTGTTGTTCAGGTGCATTGGGCGGAAGCATTTGGACGTCGACTATTTTCTATTGAAGGTAGCTTCAAGCGGCTTGAAGTGATTAAGTTTCGGCAGATTATTTCTCCAAATATCACTATCAGCGTGGTTTTAAAGTATGACCAGAAATTAAATAAATTAACTTTTCAGTATGAATCTAATAAAGGAGTTCACTCCAGTGGACGCATCTGCTTTGGTTGATGAGCAGGGGTTTAATCCCGCCGTACTAATTCCTGTTTATAATCATGAAAAGGCAATTGGCCTGACTTTGGGAAACGTTCTTCAGCACAAACTGCCGGTTCTCCTTGTTGATGATGGTAGCGAACCAGATTGCCGTGACGCGTTGACTGCACTTGCTGAAAAGCACTCCGGCCATGTTACTTTGCTCCGTTTGAGAGAAAATGCGGGGAAGGGGGCTGCTGTAAAAGCAGGAATGAGAGCACTTTTTGCTGAAGGTTATAGCCATGCAGTTCAGATTGATGCTGATGGACAGCATGATGTGACTGATTTACCTCGCTTTCTTGAGATGGGAAAGGATAACTTCACCGCACTGGTGACAGGTTATCCAAAATATGACGAATCGATTCCTAAAGTGCGATATTACGGTCGCTATCTAACGCATATTTGGGTGTGGATAAATACACTTTCGTTTGAAATTTACGATGCAATGTGCGGCTTTCGGGTATACCCATTAGAAAATACTGTGCGACTGATAAACGAGGAAAAGTGTGGCGACAGAATGGACTTTGATCCAGAGGTGATCGTGCGTTGGTCGTGGCGAGGAGGGAAGATTAAGAATCTACCAACAGGAGTTTCTTATCCCTCTGATGGCGTGTCACACTTTAATATTTGGCATGATAATTTCTTGATTAGCTGGATGCATACACGCCTTTTTTTTGGAATGCTATGGCGTCTTCCTCGAATTCTCTGGTGGCGCCTAAATGGTTGAGTCAGAGCGGCACTGGTCAAAAGTTGGTGAGGCGGGGACTATTTTAGGTATGAAACTGCTTCTTTTGATCTACCGGCTTTTGGGTCGGAAAGGTTTCAAGTTGCTGCTGCTCCCAGTCATGAGTTACTACTATTTTTTTAAAAAAGAGGCCCGGGAAGCATCAAAACAATATCTTGACCAGCTCCGCCCTTTCTTAGCTAATGAGAAGAGTGGCTCACTTTCTTCATTTAATCATTTTTTGATGTTTGGTGAGGTGCTATTAGATAAAATCCTCGTCTGGATGGGAGATATTCGCAGAGAAGATGTTGTTTTTGAAATGCCAACGGTTCTTGAGAAGATTGATAATAGCCATAAAGGCGGTGTCATCATTGTATCTCACCTTGGCAATACGGAGGTCTGTAGTGCGCTCGCACATCAAATACCCGATATCCGCTTGACATTGCTCATGTATACAGAACATGCACAGAAGTTTAATGCCATGATAAAAAAAGTTAGCAGTGGTGCTCAGATAGAGATTTTACAGGTAACAGATATATCGCCAGCAACAGCCATGGTTTTGTCTGAGCGCATCGAAGCAGGAGAATACATTGTTATTGCTGGAGATCGAACGCCTGTAACAGGCTTGGAACGTGTTTCTAAAGTGAGATTTCTTGGGAAAAAAGCACCCTTGCCACAAGGTGCATTTATTCTGGGAAGCCTGCTAAAGTGCCCAGTTTATTTGATGTTTTGTTTAAAGGAGCAAGCTCAATATCATATTTATGTTGAGCTTTTCTCCCCATTATTAAAATTCCATCGTAAAGAGCGAGAAGTTGAGATTAATAGCTGTGTGCAACGCTATGCGGATCGGCTGGAATATTATTGTCTGAAGGCTCCGTTGCAATGGTTCAATTTTTTTCCATTCTGGGGAGACGAACCGTAATAATCTGGTTAGGTAAGAAACTCTTTTATGTATATTTTCATCTGTTATCGAAGTGTAGGTTTGCGTAAAAAATGGATTGCAATCTCTATGATTTTCTCTTGCTTTAACCAAACAGGCTATTGAGAAGCAAGAGGAAATTACAGTTTAATTTTGCGGTAGATTAAATATGATTAACGTTTAGGAATAGACTAATGACAAAATCTGAGGTTGTGATAGAAGTGCCTTTTCACGATGTTGATCCAATGGAGGTCGTTTGGCATGGCCATTATGTGAAGTATCTAGAAATTGCGCGCTGCACATTGCTCGACAAGATTGACTATAACTATCCACAAATGAAGGAATCGGGTTATGCATGGCCGGTTATTGATTTGCGTATTCGTTTTGCCCAGCCACTTCGTTTTCAGCAAAAGATCCTAGTTAAGGCTGAACTGGTTGAATGGGAGAGTCGGCTGAAGATCAACTATCAAATCAATGACCTAGAGAGCGGCCGTCGCTTGAGCAAGGGTTATACCGTCCAGGTTGCTGTTGATATGAGTCGCGGAGAAATGCTTTTTGCCTCTCCAGAAATTCTTCTTTTTAAGTTGGGGATTACCACGTGAATCGCTGCCTCCTTGTTTTTGTTGTGTTATTGATGCCGAATGCTTCTTATGCAGAGTTGTCTTTTGAGCAAATGGAGACACTCTCTTCGATGCCTCCTAGTCTTAAAGGTGAATTCACTCAAGAAAAGTATCTAAGCTCTCTTGATGCACTACTGGTCTCGACAGGCACGTTTAGTTTTCAGCGTGATAAATCAATTAGCTGGAAGACATTAGAGCCGATCAAGAGCGAACTACTGATGACTCCAACAAGTATTGTTAGCCGGCAAGGTGCGCGAGAGCTTGCACGCTTTGAGGCTAGTTCCAATCCGGCACTGTCCATTTTTAGTGAATTACTGTTTGCGGTGTTGACGGCAGAGTGGGAGATGCTTTCAAACTATTTTGAACTTACAGGACAGCTTAAAGGAGAGCAGTGGCAGGCTATCCTAATTCCTGTGGATACGAACATTGCTCAGGTGGTTAGCCGAGTAGAATTAAGGGGCGGTACTTTACTTGATGAGCTGATTTTACATGAAGGTAATGGTGATTTTACAAAAATTCACTTTAGAAATAGGGAATGACGAAACCTCACGCTCTTTCACTAAAGTGGGTTTCAATGGGCTGGCTGCTTTTTGTTCTAACGGTTAGCTCGCTTGCAATTAAGCAGAACCCCTCTTTTGACTCTAGCATACTAGCATTATTGCCCAAGCAAACTCAGCAGCCAATTATTCAGCAAGCCACAGAGAAGATGGCTGAGCGGTTCTCGAAACGGCTCATTATTATGCTGTCTGGAGAAGATGAAGAGAAGGTTCGTTTGGCGGTTAAAACACTGGCAGAAGGACTAGCTAATACAGCTAACGTTTCCAGTGTTACTTGGCACATTGAAGATGGAGCTATTGAGCGCCTTCAGTTGGAGCAATTTCCTTATCGCTTTGTTGTGATCAATAAAGAAATTAGAGCGCGATTGTTAGCGGGGAATTATGACGAAATCAAATCGTTAGCGCTTACGAAGTTATACAGCCCATTATCGGTAAAAAGTGGATCAATAACTGAGGATCCATTTAGGCTTTTTTCTGAACTGGCTTTGCATCAAAATAAAGGTCTGAATCTTCAGGTGAATCGTTCATTATTGAAAGTTTCGGGAGTAGAAACGCCAACTTACATATTAATGGTTGCACTCTCCGGTGAACCATTTTCTACACAGCTACAACAAAACGTGTTGGGCGAGGTAGAGAGAAACAATAGAGTTCTAAAGGAGTCTGGCATCAAGCTTAGTATGTCAGGAATGCTACTGCATGCATCAGCGGGGGCTCAGCAAGCAAAAAGTGAGATATCTACAATTGGCGTTGGTTCTTTATTGTGTATTGTTGCTATGATGTTGTTGGTTTTCCGCCGGCTCAAACCGTTACTTCTGACGGTACTTCCTGTCGTGGTAGGGTGTGTTACGGCAGCAGCTCTCACAATATTGATATTCGGAAGAGTTCACTTAGTGACTTTTGCTTTTGGTGCGGGCTTGGTTGGTGTTTCAGTTGATTATGCTTTGCACTTTCTTTGTGAACGCACCGTATCACCACCAGGGCAAGTACTTAAGAGGCTTTTGCCTGGCTTATTATTGGGGCTCATTTCCAGTGTCATAGCTTATGCCGTACAGGCAATAACTCCTTTCCCTGGTTTGCAGCAAATGGCAACTTTCTCTGTTATTGGCCTAGTTGCGTCGTGGCTAACGGTGGTTCTGTGGCTGCCGATATTGACGCAACATGATTCATTACAGCCGGTGATGATGGCAGACCAGCTAGATGTTCTGCGTAAAAAATTCCCACGAGTTGAAGAAAAACCATACTTTGCGTTATTTCTGCTGTTTTGTTTAGGGCTGTCTGTCAGCGCATTATGGAGTAGTCATAGTCAAGATGACATTCGGCTGCTGCAAACCTCCCCAGCTGACCTGCTAAGTGAGGAAAAAAATGTACAAACGGTACTAGGGGTGACTAGTAGCTCTCGATTCTTGATGGTTAGTGCAAAAACGTTGGAGCTGAGTCTGCAAAAAGAAGAAAGGCTTCTCTCTAAGCTTGATGAATTAAAGAAGAACGGATTGATTAGTGATTATCAGGCCCTCTCTCTCTCCCTGCCCTCTCTTAAACGTCAAAGAGAGAATCGGGAGCTTGTACGCCAGCTGTATCGTGCTAATTTGGCCTCTTTTTTTATGGATCTGCGACTTCCTTTCGATGTACTTTCTAAAGCACACTCTAGTTTTGAGGGGGCAACAGGTTATTTGACACCGGAAGTTTGGCGGCAGCTAAAAATTAGTGAGCAGGGGAAAAATTTTATTGTGGCGCAGAACAATAAAGCAGCTACTACAGTGATTCGTCTTTCGGGCTATTTTGATGATAGTGTGAAAGAAAAACTAATCGCTTTTTCTGAAAAAGAGGATGGTGTTTTTTATGTAGACCAAATAGAAGAGATTTCTGACTTAATGGGTCGCTATCGAGGTGAAATCATGATGTGGTTGTCCATTGCTTACCTAGGCGTGGCAATGGTTTTGATCTTCCGGTATAAGGCCGACTCTTGGCGAGTAATACTCCCTCCGTTATTTGCTTCAGTTTTTACATTGGCACTGTTAACGCAGTTTGGATTAGGCGTAAACTTATTTCATTTAATGGCATTAATTCTGGTCTTGGGCATAGGGTTGGATATGGGGATTTTTATGGCCGAAACAGATGAAACAGTACACACTTGGTTAGCGGTTTCTCTCTCCTCATTTACGAGTTTAGTCGCCTTTGGCCTGCTGGCTTTGAGTAAAACACCGGTATTACATCACTTTGGTATGACGGTTTTAGTTGGATTAACTTTTGTGTGGCTATTGAGTCCGATAATGAGAAAAAATAACTCTAGGGGAGTTTGTTTATGACAGTTGTTCAAGAATTGTTTGATGTTGTAGTGATTGGTGCAGGACCGTCAGGAGCTGTGTCTTCTGCTTTATTGAATAAAAAAGGCTATCGAGTTCTGGTTCTAGAAAAAGAACAGTTTCCTCGTTTCTCGATTGGTGAAAGTTTGTTGCCGCAAAGTATGGTTTTCCTTGAACAAGCGGGCATGTTGCCTGCTGTTGAGGCGGTGGGTTTTCAGTTTAAGAATGGTGCGGCATTTAGCTGTGGAGGCCGGTATGGTTTCTTCGACTTTAAAGAGAAATTCTCAGCGGGTTGGGAAAGTACGTTTCAAGTACAGCGTGATAAGTTTGATAAGGTTTTGGCTGACGAGGCAACAAGGCAAGGTGTAAATATTCGGTATGGCCATATGGTGACGACTTTCAAATCTGAGCGGGATACGGTAACACTGGACGTGAAAACAGAAGAGGGAAGCACCTATTCTATTAAAGCAAACTTTGTTCTTGATGCGAGTGGTTTTGGTCGTGTTTTGCCGCGACTTCTAAACTTAGAGCAGCCGTCAGCGCTTGTGCCTAGGGTTTCGTTGTTTACGCATGTAACCGATAATATTGATAATAGTCATTTTGACCGCAATAAAATTTTGATTACTGTACATCCCGAGCATAGTGACATCTGGTACTGGTTGATTCCTTTTAGCAATGGTAGAGCATCCATTGGTGTGGTTGTGCCTCAGGATAAGCTCGCTAACCTGAAGGGCAATGTAGAAATGAAATTGAAAGAACTTATAGCGGAGGCGGGGGACCTTCCTGGCTTATTAAATAACGCCGAATATGATGTTCCTGTTAACGCTATCAATGGATATTCTTGTGATGTAAAAAGCTTGTATGGTGAGAGGTTTGCATTGCTGGGAAATGCTGGGGAGTTTCTAGATCCAGTATTCTCGTCTGGGGTAACAATTGCGTTAAAGTCAGCTAGCCTTGCGGCTGATGTGGTAGATCGGGAACTTAAAGGTTTGGCTCCTGACTGGGATCAGGAGTTTTCGAGACCGCTTAAATTAGGCGTTGATACTTTTAGAGAGTTTGTTGAGGGTTGGTATGATGGGCGGTTGCAGGACGTTATTTTTGCTGAAGAGAAAAGCGATACAGTGAAAAAGATGATCTGCTCCATTTTGGCGGGTTATGCTTGGGATGTCGAAAATCCTTATGTAAAAGAACCTTCTCGGTTGAGCACGCTGGCAGAATTATGTGGTGGCTGATGAGAGTAGTGCTGCTATTGCCGATTGTACTTTTCATGGGTTGCGCGGCCACGATGTTAAAACCGCCTAGAGCTGAACAATTACAGTTGCTACCTCCCGCTGAGATGGCTTCAGAATTATTATTAAAGCAATTAGTGGTACTTGAAGCGGAAGGTCGTACGCAGCAATTTATGGTAGTTACCCGTATTCAACGGGAAAGGGTCAAATCGGTGGTACTTTCAGCGGTGGGCATACGCCTATTGTCACTCGAATATGATGGGGATGCATTTTTTCAGCAAAATGATCTTTCTATCACTATTCCTGGGAAAGAGATATTAGCAATAATCCAGTTTGCAGTTTGGCCAGAAAATTCAGTTAAACGGCATTATCCACAACGTGAAGGCTGGACTGTAATTATTGATGGTAAACAACGGGCTTTGTTCTGGAATGACAGACCGTTTCTTAAGTTTGAATCTCAGGGGGAAATTTTGACCGTCGATAATTACTTGCACAGCTATCGAGTAAAAATTGACACGCTGGATGTGGTAGTTTTATGAGAACAGAAAAATGCTATTTCAATACATTGGGTATGATCTGCTCAATAGGCGGCTCGGTATCGGCGGTTAAGAGGAGCTTACTCGCAAGTGAGCCCAGTTTGTCACAAAGCGAAGGTTTTGGGATCGATAACTCTTTACCACTGGGGCTTTTTCATGAGGAGTTGCCGTCAATATTATTGGAAGATAAGAAATGGCAAAGCCGTAATAACCAGTTTGCTTTGGCAGCACTAAACCAGATTGGCACGGAGGTTTCTGAAGCACTGGAGCGCTTTGGTGCACACCGAGTTGGTGTAATTATTGGTACGAGCACTTCGGGTATTGCGGAAAGTGAAGTTGCCATTCAGCAGTGGGTAAATAGCGGGGAGCTCCCCGCCTACTATGATTATGGATTGCAAGAGATGGGGGCAACAGCTCAGTTCGTTGCAAAAACTTTAGGTACGCAAGGGCCTGCCTATGGCGTGTCAACCGCGTGTTCCTCTGGTGCAAAAGCACTCTCTGCAGCTAGGCGCTTAATCCGTGCGGGTATTTGCGACGCCGTTATTGCTGGCGGCGTTGATACAATGTGCAGCTTGACTGTACAGGGTTTCTCATCGCTTGAGGCGGTAAGCAGTACGCAGTGCAATCCCTTTAGTAAAAATAGAAATGGTATTAACATTGGTGAGGGTGCTGCACTCTTTCTGCTTTCTTCAGAACCTAAGGGTGTGGAACTAATTGGTGTGGGAGAATGCTCTGATGCGCATCATATATCAGCACCCGACCCTACTGGGGCAGGTGCTGTTCGTTGTATGAGCGCAGCTTTGAATGATGGTAAAATAGCTGCATCACAAGTAGGCTATGTTAACCTGCATGGCACAGCCACCATCTTAAATGACCAGATGGAAGCATTTGCTATGGAGAAAGTCTTCGGTATGGGAACGCTATGCAGTTCGACTAAACCTTTTACCGGGCATACACTGGGTGCTGCGGGCGCCATTGAGGCAGGCATTTGCTGGCTGATGCTTACCGATATGTCTAACTCACTGTTGCCTGTACATTTGTGGGATGAAATTTCAGACCCTAGGTTACCTGCGCTCAACTTCGTAAACTCAAGAACTAAGCTCGCTTCACCTTTGAGCTATGTATTAAGTAACTCGTTTGCTTTTGGGGGCAATAATATCTCCTTATTATTGGGCCGAATCCAATGAGGGCAAAGTATAGTGTGGAGGAGCTGCTTCCTCACTCGGGTAGAATGAGTTTGCTAGGTTCTATCGTCGGGCATGGAGAAGATTGGTTGCAGGCAGAGGTTTATATTACTGCAGCCTCAATGTTCGTGGATGACCGAGGTGTTCCGGCTTGGGTTGGCCTTGAGTTTCTTGCTCAAGGTGTTGCTGCCTTCGCCGGTATAAAAGAGCGCCAGAATGGTGGTAAGCCAAAACTTGGTTTTTTGTTGGGTTCTCGAAGGTATCTTTGCTCGACAGACTATTTTCTAGTAGGGGAGACGCTATCAATAAAAGTACAGGAGGAGGTGAGCGCTGATAATGGGCTCTGTGTTTTCCAAGGTACTTTATGGGGAGAGAATGTTGAGGCATCAGCTAATTTAAATGTGTACCAACCAGATGATGCTGAGAAATTTATGAAAGGCTCTGGCTTATGAAGGAAACAGTTCTGGTTACAGGCTCCAGCAGGGGGATAGGTGAAGGCATTGCGCTACATTTAGCGAGGGCCGGCTATAATCTTGTCCTGCATTGTCATCGCAGTCGAAAGCAGGCGGATAATGTCGCGACTCAGGTCCAGAAAATTGGAAGAAAGGTTCGGGTCCTGCAATTTGATGTGGCAAACCGTGAGCAATCGAAAGAGGTGCTTGAGGCTGATATTGCTGAGTTTGGTGCTTACTACGGCGTAGTTTGTAATGCGGGTATTGCCAAAGATAATGCCTTCCCCGCCATTTCAGGTGAAGACTGGGATCAGGTGCTAAGAACTAACTTGGATGGATTTTATAATGTTCTTCACCCAGTGATCATGCCAATGATTCGTCGTCGTGAGCCAGGCCGAATTGTTGCGTTATCATCTGTTTCTGGAGTGATGGGAAACCGCGGCCAGGTTAATTATAGTGCTGCAAAAGCAGGTATTATCGGAGCAACTAAGGCTCTGGCTGTTGAATTGGCTAAGCGGGATATTACAGTCAACTGTGTCGCTCCAGGAGTAATTGAAACAGAAATGACTAAGGACTTACCTCTAGATGAGGTTCTTAAAATGATTCCGATGAGACGAGTTGGGCGTGTGAATGAGGTGGTGGGGATAGTCGGTTTCCTCATGTCAAAAGAGGCGTCATATATAACGCGCCAAGTTTTTTCAGTTAATGGTGGAATGTATTGATGAAGCGTGTGGTTGTGACAGGAATGGCTGGTTTCTCACCTATAGGCAATGATTGGGATACCATTTTCTCACAGCTTAAAGAGGTGAAAACAGGTATTGTCCGGATGGATGAATGGGATAAATATGAGGACTTAAATACTCGGCTCTGTGCACCTGTTGAAGGTTTTGAAATGCCACCACATTATACTCGTAAAAACTTACGAAGTATGGGGCGTATTGCACGGTTTGCCGTACGGAGTACAGAGCTCGCTTTAGATTCCGCTGGGTTATTAGGTGCAGATATATTGTCCAGTGGACAAGTTGGTGTTGCTTATGGCTCATCAGCAGGAGATTCAGATGCTATAGCTGATTTCGGTAATATGCTGTTGAATTTCTCATCTGATGGCTTGAATGCTAACTCGTATATAAAAATGATGGGGCATACAGCACCTGTAAATATTGGTATTTTTTTTGGTTTACGTGGGCGAATTCTTACCACTTCAAGTGCTTGCACATCCGGCAGTCAAGGGATTGGGTACGCTTATGAAATGGTGAGAAATGGACAACAAGTAGTGATGGTGGCAGGAGGTAGTGAGGGGCTTTGTGCGTCAGAAGCAGCTGTATTCGATACGCTTTATGCTACTAGCACAAGGAATGGTGAACCACACCTTTCGCCGAGGCCATTTGATATAGATAGAGATGGCTTGGTGATTGGCGAAGGTGGCTGCACACTAATTCTCGAAGAATTGGAGCATGCACTTTCACGTGATGCCAATATCTTTGCGGAGATAGTTGGTTTTGGCACAAACTCAGATGGTTGTCATGTGACTCAGCCTTCTGCTGAGACAATGGAAGTTGCAATGCGGCTGGCTTTACGAGACGCTCAGTTGAGCTCGGATGAAATTGGATATGTTAGCGCCCATGGTACAGCAACAGATCGTGGTGATATTGCAGAAAGCCAGGCAACGGCCATGGTTTTTTCGAATGGAGCTGCGATCAGCTCATTGAAAAGCTTTACAGGCCACACGCTGGGGGCGTGCGGAGCTCTTGAGGCGTGGGTTGCTATTGAGATGATGAATAAAGGTTGGTTTCATCCGACAGCTAATCTTGAGAATGTAGATCCTCGGTGTGGAGAGCTTGACTATATCACGCATGAAGGGCGTCTCATTGATACCGAATATGTAATGAGTAATAATTTTGCTTTTGGAGGAATAAATACCTCCTTAATTTTTAAGCGTTACTAAGATGTTTCGCAAAATTTTAGGATTTAACCACCTTTCTAACATGGAGAAATAGAATGATGAAATTACTTGCCTTATTGATTACCTCTGTCCTGCTTTTTACCTCTTCACAAGCTTATAGTCGTGATACTAAGCATCTCAACTCAATTCAAGAAGCGATGCAGTCCGCAACGTTCAAGGAGAAGCTCGACCCAACTATTCGTTTTTATTTTGGTGATCAAAAGCACCCAAAGGTTATTCGCTCCTATGGCAACTTCTCAACAAATAAAAAAACGAATGCTTTTAACAAGAGTGATGAAGAGGCGTGCAAGTGGGTGCTCCTTTCGGGATTAATCACGCTACAGGAGCGCGCAAATAGAGAAGGAGGGAATGCGATCATAAATGTTGCCAGTTACTATAAGAAAAACACTTATAAAAGTAAGACTAAATATGAGTGTCACGCGGGTACCTTCTTGGCGGGTGTGGCATTAACAGGAGAAGTCGTTAAGCTTGCAAAATAAGCCGCTAACCATAGCTGAACCGATTCAGCTATGGTTCTCTAAGATTGGTGACTCGACTGTGTTTGTCGAAGAAGCAATAAAGGGATGGTTAAGCGTATCTGAGGGGAAGAGGCTTAAGAGAACAGGCAGCATTAATAAGCGCCGTGAATTTTTACTTAGTCGCGCATTGATGCGCCACGCGTTGAGTCAGAAGTTTAAGTGTCCAGAAAGTGAGTGGAAATTTATTGAGACGTTAAACTCAATGCCAGAGATTGCTAATCTCCCAAAAAATATCCATTTAAGCCTTACTCATAGCCATGGTGTTATCTGTTTTGCTATTTCAAGCTGCCCTGTAGGGATTGATATTGAGTCGAAAAATAAAAGGCGAGATTTTCTCGGCTTGGCCGAAACAGTTATGAGTGAAAAAGAAGTCCAGCACTTATCCCAAGACAATAGAATGGCCACAGAGGCTTTTTACCGAATCTGGTGTGTAAAAGAGGCATTTTATAAGGCAATACCGGCACAGCAGCAAGCGCAGCTTTCTTTTAAAGAAATACCGGCTCTTTCGCTGCTTAATAATGAGCTGGCTTGGTTTCTAGTGGAATATAAAGTAGAGCAGTTTATATTATCTGTTCTTACCAAAGATGCCGTGGAAAAAATAGAGAGCTACCACTTTCCTGCAACGCAAAGACCAATCGACGTTAAGCTTGA
>Ga0164313_10002539_pt1 | contig 16310 bp, 11 predicted proteins | sample GuaBasSedimGuay4_FD_113735 | JGI IMG/M metagenome (GOLD analysis project Ga0164313, IMG submission 113735) | Subseafloor sediment microbial communities from Guaymas Basin, Gulf of California, Mexico - Guay4, Core 4569-4, 0-3 cm | ecosystem: Environmental > Aquatic > Marine > Hydrothermal vents...
GAGCCATCTGAATCTGAAATGGAGCAGAACTGGTCAGAAGAAGATGCACAGGCCATGGAACAATGGCTGCGGCGTATCCCGGATGACCCGGGTGGCCTGTTAAGACGTAAATTCCGTAACCAGCACCAGCGCCGTGGTGCGCCTGCTGATGAATCTGAGAAGTGGTAACCAGGAATGGGAAACATGTTTTTTAATTTTTTGGGTGGACAGGTGAATAGACTGGCTGTGGGTTTGGTCCTGCTGATGGCACTCCCGTTGGCGAACGCTGCAGCCGTCTCGGCCAAACTGGATCGCAGCAGCGCCGTGGTAGGTGAGACAGTCACACTGGTATTACAGACCAGCGATACCGATCAGAGTCTGGATACCGACCTCTCGGTCCTGCAGAGAGATTTTGATGTGCTGAACCGGCGCTCTGAGACCCAGATGTCGTTTGTCAATGGTCGCCAGAGCGCGAGTGTGCGCGTGGTAATAACGCTTGAACCCAAACGTGCGGGTAATTTGCTGATACCCGCTTTACAATTTCCAGGCAGCAGGTCTGCGCCAACCTATTTGAAGGTATCAGCAGCACCGGCATTGGCGCCAGGCGATGCTGAACCGGTCTTTATTGAGGTGACAGTGCAGCCTGAGTCCGGACCGTACTACGTGCTCTCGCAACTCAGCTTGCTGGTCAGGATTTTCTACCAGGCCAACCTGACAGAGGCCGCCATCAACCCACCGGCACCTGATCAGGCTTCGGTACGCCTGTTGGATGAAGTACCCTACCAGTCAGACCGCAATGGCAAACGTTACCGCGTGCTTGAACGGCGCTATGCGATATTTCCCGAGCGCTCCGGTACTTTGACCATTCCCCCCATGCAGCTCAGCGGGCGCCTGATTGAAAAACCATCGGATCGCTTATGGCAACCACAGGTACGTGGTCGACGTGTACGGGTGGAGAGCGAGCCACTGGTCCTTGAGATCAAACCCAGGCCAGCAGGATATACGGGTGATTTCTGGTTGCCCGCTCGACGGATAACGCTTTCACAACAGATTTCTGACAATGAAAAGTTACACGTAGGTGAACCGGTTACCCGCACCGTGATTCTTGATGCCCAGGGGCTTGAAGAGAACATGCTGGAAGAACCAGCCTGGCCGGAAGTACCCTCGGTCCGAATTTACCCGGATCAGCCACAGGGCATCAGTCGTGATGATGGCGAATGGGTATTGGGTCACAAGGAATTCCGCTATGCCATCGTGCCGGAAAACGCCGGTGAACTGGTGTTGCCTGAAATTCAACTGGATTGGTGGGATACGGTCGCCAATAAGCAACGTACCGCTGTTTTACCGGAGCACCGGGTCAATGTCCTGCCTTCCGAGCTGAGCCAGGCAGCCATCGCTCCCCCACCGGTACCTGCAGTAGTACCCGGTGTATCTGTGGGTGCTTTTACGAGCGCAGATTCGTTGCCGGGTAAAACGCTTCTTTGGAGAACAACCACCGGCGTATTTGCATTTCTGTGGTTGCTGACCCTGTTTTTCTATTTCCGACGCGGCCCGGTTGTTACCGTGTCGAATGGTAAGAATGGAACGGCGTCACTGGACGAAAAAGAATTGTTGAAACAAATCCAGCAAGCGTGCCAGAAAGGTGATGCATCCTCGGCACGTAAGGATCTCGCCCAATGGATCAGGAACTACGCACCGCATTCCATGCGCGGTAGCATGCGCGACTTTGGCGCCGCCTGTGGTGAAGCTGATTTACAGTCCGCCATTGCTGAGCTTGATGCCTGTGGGTTTGCTGACGATAGTGCCGAAGACTGGAAGGGTGATGCCTTATGGGCCGCAATCAAATGCTGGCAAGGACGAAAATTCAGCTCAAAAAATGCTGATATTGGTGACAAGCCAAACCTGTACCAGGGTTCGTAACTCGATATACACAAATATCGCTATTGAATGTAGCCAAGTGTCTTAAGCTGTCGCATGCGCAGGTCCCGCTCTTCCTGGATGAGTTTTGATTCGGAATCCAGATCCGTGTCCCCGCGGGTTTTGATCTGCGGACTTATCCAGACTATGGCTTTTTCTGGAGAAACCCCCTTCGGCTCTCCAAGGGGTTGCGCGTCGAGACAAAGCTCAGTGCTGACAAATGCCCGGTCCGCAAGAGAAACTGTGATGTCGCGGGTAAGTTCATCCTGGTCTGAGCGAATTACGTCGTCGAGGAGACGTGTTGTATCACCGGACTCCTTGTCCTGGAGTTCAACGACGAAACGGGCCTCGAAAGGCTGGCCTTTCAATGCCTGACGGTGGAGGCCATACTTCACGCGAAACGTGGCATCCGGTGGAATGACCAGTTGTCGACAGTTCCTGAGGTCTTTCATCGCCTTTCCCTCCCAGCCAGGAATTTTACGGAATGGTTGGGGTGAAAGACGAAAATTATACAAGTCTTTGTCCAGGAACGGCAGGGCGCGTGAACGAACAGTGGGTGGCGACCAATCCAAATCAGCCATTTGAGGGTTGTGATCGCGGGGGTAGCGATTGGGACGCATGGGTTGCGAGTTAGGAGGTTCCCACTGCCACACGATCTCGCCTTCGGGCGTCAGCTCAAACACACGACCACCATGGCTCGAAGTGACCATCACATTTCCGTTCCAAAGAGGCTGGGCCAGCCCCGCTACCGAGCTGTAGAAAAACGGTGAACTGTATTCCCAAACCAGTTCAAGTGTCTGGGGGTTAAGGATTTGTACACGTGTACGGCGATACGTCTCGCGATCACCAAGACCGTTATTGAAGACGATGATATTTCCCGCATTGACGTAACCATCGGGAATCATCAGTGGTTCGTGCTGGAAGTCAAGCCCTTCGCTGTACTGCCAAACGACCTGTCCGTTGAGCTTATCAATCACAAATATTGTATTGAGGTTGCGCCCACTCACAAGCAAGTTGCCGGGTCGAAAGCGCTCATCGCCTGTAGCGAAGGCAGCGTTGTCAACTAACTCCTTGACTGAATTTATGTGGGAAGGGTCTTTGTCCTTGTAGTCCCACGTCTCAAATCGGCGCGCATGGTCCCGGGCATTCCATTGCCAAACAGTCCGGCCCTCCCGATCCACCTCTTGCAGGTAATCTTGTACGACAGGGTTCGACCTGCTCCTTTTAAAATGAGCCATTACCAGGAAATTTCCATTTTGGAGCTGAATGATATCGTGATGTGGGCTGTGCCCCTCAGGCAAGGAATACCGAAAAAGCAGACGCCCCTCCCAATCATACTCCTCGATTTGGTCTGCCCGCGTGATCACGAGCAGGTGCCCATCATGGCTCAGTCGTGCACGTCCGACTGCGCGGACATTGGGCCACGAATGCACCACGTGCCCCTCGAGATCCAGGAGATATGGTATACGCCTCTTGTATAGAAGCAGAGTGTAACCAGCAGCGACCTGCTCTGGATCAGATATGGAAACCCAGGAAGTCATGTCCTTTTTCCTGGAGGCGAACTCTTCCATCAATCCGTCAGATGACCCATCGGGCGACATCCCTGTGACCTGTTGGAGTTTTTCCTGTGAAACAGACAGAATCAAGGTCAATATTGCAATCGATACAAACAGTGTAAGTGCGACTCTTTTCCTGAAAAACTTCATTGTTTACTTCCCAATGCCTGTTCCCGGCTCAGTGTTATATCGGGGTTTCGTTGCTCGCGAACCGCAAACAGGAAAAGAATCGTGTGTGGCCGGTGGCACCTCGACGGTTGTCATTCTATTTTTCTATCGCCGATGAAATGCAAACGCATTGTCACACTAAATGTTTGGCACTACCACTTTCACAACATATTTTTGACAACGAAAGTTACATATGTACACGGCGCACGTAATCTTCCAGTGGTAAATGCGCGGTTTTATTGAGCTAGATCAATGACAGGATTCTTACCTTGCAGTATAACAATACCAGCGAAATCCCTTCGCTAAGCCGGTATTCACTTGACTGAAATCAGTCGATAGGAAATTGGAGCGTAACATGAAGAATATCACCGCAACACACCGTACATTATCCTTGGCCCTTGCTTTAACAGGGGTCTTCATTGTAACCAACCTGGCAGTTGCTCAAAACACTACCGAAGAGGTCATTGTCCGGGCCCCGATTGAGCGCGTTAACGTCAAGAGCGTGCCTGGTTCCGTTGCCAAGGTTGAAATTATTGAACTCAATCGCTATGTGAGTTTCGCTGATCTTGACCTTAGCAAGCCTGCGGACGTAGCCATGCTTGATACGCGTATCGCTGCAGTTGCGAACGAGTCATGCCAAAAACTCTCTGACATGTTTCCATTAGACCGTTCTGATCCTAACGAAATGAACCGTTGCGTCAAAAAGGCCATTGCAAGCGCAGGGAACCGGAAAGACAGGGTTATTGCAGCAGCACATTAGGACACCCCGGAAAAAGTGGAATCATCGATTCAAGTAACCGGCCGGTGATTCCAGGGCTGAACCTATAGGCGATCACCAGTATTTGGTGCGTAACTCGTTACGCACCTTATGGGTTTGCTTTCATTACCAGGGTGTCGATCTGGTTATCTGAGAGCATGCGACGCATTTCGTCTGCCTTGCGGGCACCCTTGAAAGGTCCGATCCGTACACGGTGCCAGGTTTTAGCATTAACGGTGACTGTCTGTATATTGGCCACTGAACCCAGCAAAGCGAGCTTGGCTTTCATCTGTTCGGCATCTGCGCTATTTTGGAAAGAGCCCACTTGCAGAATATAACTGTCCCTGGTGCTGCCGGCTATTGCATCAGGTGCCGGTTTGGCCTTACGGCTTAGTTCCTGGTCGGGAACGACAACTTCCATCTCTGGCAAAACGGTAAAAAAATCATACCGTGGTTTCTTTGGTTTGTCTGCTTCGGAGCTTTTTTCCTCAACCAGCGCCGGCTCGCTTGTGCCGGCAGGTTTGGCGTCATCGGAGAGCATGTGCTGTTTCAGTTCCGGCAGGTAACCTTTGAACATCAAAACAACGGCAATACCCAGGCCGATCAGAATTCCACCCAATAGCCAGAACCAGGCGGGTATTCCGCCAGAGGTTTTCCTTTTGGCACCGCGTTTGCTGGTGGTTTTTTTGCGTTTAGCGCTCATATTTTAATCACATGGCTTCCGGTGCTGAAATTCCCAGCAATTCCAGGCCATTGGCCAGAACGATGCGTGTGGCCTGTATCAGGTTCAGGCGCACATTCCTGATGTTTTCATCATCTACCAGGAACTGCTGTGAGTTGTAGAGGGAGTGGAACTCGGTAGCCAGTGCTTGCAGGTAATGTGCAAGCTGGTGTGGTGTACGTAATCGCGCAGATGATTCAATCACCTCCGGATAACGACTCAAGGCCCGTAGTAGCTTGATTTCATTGGGCTCGGTCAATAGATTCAATGCAGCTTCGCCGATGGCTGGATTATGTGTTTCATTCATCTGTTCCAGATTCCTGAACACGCTGCAAATACGTGCATGTGCGTACTGGATGTAATAGACGGGGTTTTCGTTACTCCGTGATTTTGCCAGATCGAGGTCGAAATCCAGGTGCTGATCATGAGAACGCATAACATAGAAGAATCGTGCAGCATCGCTGCCGACCTCTTCGCGCAATTCCCGTAGCGTGATGAATTGACCGGAACGTGTGGACATTGCAACCTTTTCGCCATCGCGGTAAAGCACGGCAAATTGCACCAGTATTATTTCAAGACGATCAGGGTCTTCGCCCAATCCAGTGGCCGCAGCACGTAAGCGCGCAATATACCCATGGTGGTCTGCACCAAAAATATAAATGGCCTTTTCAAACCCTCGCTCCATTTTATTCAGAAAATAGGCGATGTCCGAAGCAAAGTAGGTGGTTCGGCCATTTTCACGTATCACCACTCTATCTTTTTCATCACCGAGTGCGGAGGCACGGAACCAGGTGGCGCCATCCTTTTTGTACAGGTGACCGTTAGTCTCTAGCCGTTCAATTGCATGTTCAATGGCGCCGCTGTCTTCAAGTTCCTTCTCTGAGAACCAATGGTCAAAATTAACCCCGAAGCCCGTCAGGTCTTTTTGTATGTCAGCAAGAATGCTGTCTACTGATGTTTCAAAAAAAGCCAGGTAGCCGGCATGTCCCAGTAGCCCCCGGGCCCTTTCTATAAAGGCGTCAATATGGGTTTCTCGATTACCACCGTCAGCTTCATCAGGTGGCAAGCCATCAACCACATCCTGACCTTTGAAGCGCCATTTATCACCAATTTCGTTGCGAACCTCGCGAGCGATATTGTAGATGTAGTCGCCACGGTAGCCATTTTCCGGGAAACGTAGTTGTTCGCCACACAATTCGAGGTAACGCAACCAGACACTGACGGCAAGGATATCCATTTGCCGGCCATTATCATTAACGTAGTACTCGCGCTGCACAATGCAACCCGCCGCCTGTAAGATACTGGCCAGGCTGGCACCATAAGCAGCACCGCGACCATGACCTACATGCAATGGTCCGGTGGGGTTGGCTGATACAAACTCAACGGTTACTTCGTGATCCGGGTTCGGCGGTAGATGTCCGTAGCTGTCACCATGATAGAGAATGTCTTTGACGACGGTGGTCAGAGCGACCTGGTTCATATAGAAATTGATGAATCCTGGCCCGGCAATTTCCGCGTGGTTCAATTGGCGGGAACGAGGCATTTTATCAATGATGATCTGTGCCAGTTCCCGGGGCGGTTTGCCTGCCCGTTTGGCAAGTACCATCGCGATATTGGAGGCGAACTCACCATGGTCAGGTGTGCGGGTACGCTCCAGCTGGGGAACGATATCACATTCTGCATTTAACACGCCTTCACGTATCAGGTGCAAAAGAGCCTGGCTCAATAGTTCTTCAATATGTTCTTTCAAAAAATTAAATCCTGTGACCGGTTACCTTAAGGAAACACGAAAGCGAGCTATTGTAAACCTTTGAACAGGTGCTGAAAACGATAAGGGGCCGCTGGAAGTAAATTATCAACCCGGTCACCAGTTAAGCTGTGGATAACTCTGTGAATAACATCATGAGGAACAAAGCAGTTCAGGACCATGTTAAGATTACCCCAAACTTGACCTGGACGATGAAGTCACAGAAATATATATAAATCAATCAGATACATTGCCTTTTAAATGACTTTGTACCAGCAAGTTCATTAAGTCCATGTTTTTTGCCTTGCGGTCAAAGCTGTGTATAAAAAACAGCGGTTGTTGCGCGGCACTCCCGTGGACCGTGCTAAATATGCGATTGATGTACATAAATACATAAGTTATTGCAATATTGCATATAAATCTGTGATATCGCAATTTCGTTATCACCATGAAGGGAACCCTATATGTCCGGCCTGATGTCCCTGGCTTTATTTGTTGCCGCAGGTGCTTCCCTGTTGGCGGGTTTTCCCGTGGCATTTACCCTGGCGGGTGTTGCATTGATATTTGCCCTGATTGGTATCATGACCGGTATATTTGATCCATCTTTCATGAGTGCGTTTCCCAGTCGCATATTTGGCATCATGAGCAATGAAACACTGATTGCGGTGCCGGTTTTTGTTTTCATGGGGGTGATGCTGGAGCGTTCAAAGCTCGCAGATCAGTTGTTACAGGCCCTGGCACAATTAATGCGGAAGATACCTGGTGGCCTGGGTCTGGCGGTGATGCTCGTGGGCACGCTGATGGCCGCAAGTACCGGCATTGTCGGTGCAACGGTGGTCACCATGGGTCTGTTGTCCCTGCCAACCATGTTGCGGAATAACTACGATCCATCGGTCGCAACCGGCAGTATTTGTGCCGCAGGTACACTTGGCCAGATCATTCCACCATCCATTGTGTTGATACTGCTCGCAGATGTGCTTTCCAATGCCTACCAGCAAGCACAACTGAGCATGGGTATATTCAGCCCGGAAACAATATCTGTTGGTGAGTTATTCGCCGGCGCATTGCTGCCGGGTTTATTGCTGGTTGGTTTTTACATGTTGTACCTGGTCCTGCTGGCCTATTTCAAACCGTCAGTCATGCCGGCGGTAGAGCAGGGACCGGGTGATGACGTCTCCCTGTTGACCATATTGAATTTGCTGGCCGGGCCCTTGTTATTGATCGTGGCAGTGCTTGGTTCAATTTTGATGGGTCTTGCTACACCCACAGAGGCGGCGGCAGTGGGTGCAACCGGTGCCATGCTGCTGGCCTTGAAACAAAAACAACTCTCGGTAGATACCCTGCGTGATGTCGTCTATCAGTCGGCAAAAGTCAGCGCCATGGTATTCATGATTTTGATCGGGGCATCGTTGTTCAGCCTGGTATTTCGAGGTTATGGCGGTGATGAGTACGTTCAGTCTTTGCTGACAAATTTACCCGGTGGACAGGCCGGGGCATTGCTGATTGTCATGCTGGTGTTATTCCTGCTGGGCTTCATCCTGGATTTTATCGAGATCACCTATGTGGTAATCCCTACCGTTGGTCCGGTTTTGCTGGCCATGGGAATAAACCCGGTCTGGTTGGGTGTCATGATTGCCATTAATTTGCAAACATCGTTCCTGACGCCACCGTTTGGTTTTTCGCTATTTTATCTACGTGGCGTGGCACCGCCAGAAATCGCGACTACTGCAATATACAGGGGCGTGATCCCATTCATTGCCATACAGTTGATAATGCTGGGTCTGTTAACCTTATGGCCGGATTTGGCAACGTGGCTACCTGATAAGATTTATTCTGGGCCTTGATGGTTGTTTTCCGCAGATTACGCAGATTACGCAGATTAAGGGCAAAAGCAGAGCAGATCTAGGGCTGAGGTGATATCGGTATGTGTTGCACAAGCTCCTACATTCACCAATTCTCTCGCTCTTCTAATCTGCGTAATCTGCGTAATCTGCGGATATTTTTTACTCTTCTACCTTTACGGCCAACGTAACTGTCACGGGTCCGGTCGCAGGTTCAGCAGGGTCTGGTCGGATATGGCTGTCCAGGGGTTGACGATAGCTGCGTAATCCTGGAACGAGGTGTAAATGCGTCCCATCAATTCAGACTCATCTGCCAATTCGCGCATATAGTCGTCACTGATCCCGCCCAGGTGGTTTAACACCTCATCAGGGAATCGGCGTAGTTTAACCTTGTGTTTTCCGAGCAGTGCCTTCAGAGCGATGCCATTGTTGTAGGTGAAGTCGGATAGAGTGTCCAGTACAGCTGCCTGGCAGGCGACCCTTATGATGGCTTGCAGGTCTGTGGGCAATGCGTTCCACGCATCCTGGTTGATCATGCATTCCAGCCCCGTGCCAGGTTCGTGCCAACCCGGGTAATAGTAATATTTTGCGGCTCTGAATAAGCCGAATGCGAGGTCGTTATAAGGTCCTACCCATTCTGTAGCATCAATCGTACCGGTCTGTAATGCCGTAAACAGTTCAGCACCGGGAATGTTGGTAGGTGTCCCACCTGCCCGTCTGAGAATTTCGCCACCGAGTCCGGGTATACGCATCTTGAGACCTTTCAGGTCATCGATGCCGTTGATTTCGCGATTAAACCACCCACCCATCTGGGGTCCTGAACTACCTGCGAGGAATGGTACCAGCCCATGGGGTGCATAGACTTCCTGCCATAACTCAAGACCACCACCGTAGTAGATCCATCCATGCAGTTCCTGAGAGGTCATGCCAAAGGGTATGCCTGCGAAAAACTGCGCTGCGGACGCCTTACCTTTCCAATAATAAGTGGCGCTATGCCCCATTTCTGCGGTGCGCTGCTGTACAGCGTCAAATACTTCGAATGGTGGCACCAGCTCATTGCCGCCGTATACCTTGATTTTTAGCCGGCCGTTGCTGAGTTCGTTGATGGATTCAGCCAGGCGACTGGCACCGGTACCCAGCCCCGGAAAATCACGTGGCCATGATGTCACCATCTTCCATTCGAAAGTTTCTGTACTTTGTCCTTCACAGCTGGCTTGTTGTGCGGCCTGTTTTCCGCACGCACTCAAAAGACCGGCTGCTCCCGCCAGGCCTGCGGCACCTACAAACTTTCTTCGATCCATGAGTCAAACTCTCCCAGATGTTATAGTGAAAGACAGGAGTCTATATTAGTTCAGGGTTTCATGAAATCAGTCGATACTTCAGAGATAAAGCAATTGTTGGGTGAGTTGCGTGAAGAACACCGCGACCTTGATCTGGCCATTGATCGTATGGCCATGGATCCATGGCAGGATCAGTTGCGTTTACGACGTTTGAAAAAGCGAAAATTAAAACTTAAAGACTGGATAGCACAACTGGAGTCAAAGTTGATTCCGGATCTGGATGCTTGATTAATACGGGGCACTACACTAGGTACTTTGTTCTGCCACCGGGGTCTGCCGGTCAATTTCCTGTCGAATGGCTTCACCGAGAATATATTTCGCATCATCACTAATCTGCTCCAGTCGCTGGTCAAATACCAGTTTGTTGTCCTGGTTGGGTGACAGGTAACCGGATTTGCGTAGCTGTGCAATGAAGCCCTTGAACAGGGCTTTATCATAAAACTCGGGTGAGTTGAATTCGTGCAACATGGATATGCGTTGTGCGGTGTGGATACACACTCGCTCAAGCTCTGCCCTGCTCATCTTGCCTGAACCATTCTTTGCCAAAATGGAAACCGTTATCAGGTAGCGGTGCAATGTCTGCAAAAGACTATGTGCAAGGATCTTGAGCTGCATGACTGCTTCGGCATTGTCTTTCGCACGCGAAAGGGTTTCCCCGTCTGCTTGACGCACCAGTAAACCCTGTTGAACCAGTTGTTCGATGGATTCATCGAGAGCTTTTGTTATCTCACGCCGGTCCCAGGGTATGAACAACTCGGCCTGCAGGAAAGGATGGGTGGCAATTGCAAATCTGTGCAGATGGCTGATTAAAAAATTGCGATGCTCCAGGAAGCAGCAGGCAATCAGTGAGGGCAAGACCATCAGGTGGGCAACATTATTTCGGAAGTAGGTCAGCCCGATGGCCAGGTCAGGCTGGATTGAAATGATGTCCCCCAACGTGTGCTCATGACGTTGCAGGATTTTCATTTGAAATCCATATGCAACGATTTCGTCGGTGCTTTTCGGGGTTACGGTCACGCGTTCAGGTGTTGGTTTGTCGTTTAACAGGGTCCGGTACAAATCAATTTGACGTTCCAGCTGTTTTTCACCTAATGCGTGCCGTGGCGTACCCAGCAAGACCAGGGCCAGCAGATTCACAGGGTTGACGTCGGCGCTTTCATTGATGCGTGTCATGATGCTCTGACCGAGCTCTTCGGTTACCGCACCCAACCAGGATGGCCGCTTGGCCTCTTTACGGAGTGTTTCCTGCCACTGTGGATCCTTTTGTTCGAGCAGGTCATCCAGAAAAATCGGTTCGCACAGGCTGACGTGTGCCTCGCCGTAATTATGCCGTGCGATTCCAAAAATCTTTCCCAGGTCAGAGATTCTTTCAGAGCGCTTGGTTTTACCGGAAAGTTCCTTGGAATAACTATCGCCTTCCACCAGCCTCTCATAACCAATATACACAGGTTGAAACATGATAGGCCTGACCGGTGCATTCAAATAACTCCTGACTGACATGGCCAGCATTCCGGCTTTGGGCGGCAACAGTCGACCTGTGCGACTGCGGGTTCCCTCGACAAAATACTCAATCGAAACACCCTGAGTCTGAATGATACTGAGGTATTCATAGAAAACGGCGGCGTAGAGTTTGTGGGAGCGAAATGAACGACGCAGGAAAAAAGCACCACCACGTCGAAGCAGTGGGCCGACAAATGGCAGGTTCAGATTGATGCCGGCGGCAATATGTGGCGGAACAGAGCCGTTTTCGTGAACCAGGTAGGATAACAATACGTAGTCAAGATGGCTTCGGTGACAGGGTACGTAGATAACCTCGTGGCCCAGCGACTGGTGTTGAAAGCTCTCGAAATGTTTCAGCTTGATGCCGTTATAGATACGGTTCCAGAACCAGGAAAGCAAAGCCTCGGCAATGATGATCAGTGAATAAGAGTAGTTGGCGGCAATTTCGCGTACGTACTTGACTGCCTGGCGGCGGGCTTGCTCAGGTGTGATCCTATCCCTGCGTGCTTTTTCCTCAATGGCTGCACGCACGGTGGGTGAGTTAACTACCTTGTCAACCATCGTGCGTCGGTGAGAAAGATCCGGTCCGATGGCAGCGGTTCGTACGCGTTTGAAATGTACCCTGAGTATGCGTGAGACCTTCCTCAATGCTACCGAAGATTCAAGGTCTTCGGCCGCCAGGTCCTTAAGGGAAATCGGGCGGCTGAATTGCACGAATGTTTTACGGCCGTTGACCAGCGTACTGATAAAGCGACGAAACCGTCCGCCAATTTCCCAGTTTTCCGAAAAAATGACACGTGTGAGACCGCTATCCTTGCTGGGTCTCTGGCCCACGAGAACGGTCACCGGCACCAATTGAATATCCAGTTCCGGCTCCGCCCAGGTCTGTTCGACCATCAGTTGCAACATGTCTGAATGGCGGCGTGGATCGGGGCTACGGACAAACAGGCCTTTGAGTCGTTTTAGTACAGCATAAGCCCTTGCCGGGCTTTGAGGTATACCGGGTACGGGCAATAGTGGGCGGGCCAGGTTCTGTTGTTCGCAGCACTTATCCAGGATCAATACGGACGATAATGCATATGAATCCATGACGTAACAGACGGTTTTGCCATCGTTGACACCAATGTTTCCATCCGCGTCCGCCTGGATGCGGGGTTTGACCCACAAACCCAGGATGGCTCGCAGGACCAGGTACCAACGCAGTTTCAGACGGTCGATCATTGTGGTTTTTTTTCATGTTGCACGGCAAAAAATGATAACACAAAGCATGTGTTCACTTGAAAGCCCCAAAGGGTGGGGTCTGGATTTATAAACGCGCATAAAAAAATCCGGGCTAGACGCTGGGTCTGCCCGGAAAGTCCGGCAGAGCCGGAGAGGATCGGTTTAACAAAATAAATTAAGAATATTTTTTTCTATTAGTTAGTTACGTGCGTATCGTAATGTCAAACATTAACAATTGCAACACCTGAATTGCAATTGTGCGGTCTTTTTGGGACCAAGTGACTGGAAACTGAAGTATGTGGTTTTATTTAAGGAGCTTAAAGGGCGCGGGCGATGTCTTCCTGAATGGCTTCTGCAGCCGAGGCAGGATTGCCGGCGGTCCGAATTGGCCTGCCAACCACGAGGTAATCTGCACCATCGCGAATGGCCTGGAAGGGTGTCATAACCCGTTGTTGATCGTCGTCATTGTGTATGGGCCGGATCCCCGGGCAGACTGTAATCAGGCGGGGGTCCGCGTGTTCTCGCAAGGCGGAGACTTCCAGCCCGGATGAGACCACACCGTCACAGCCAAGGGCCAGGGCGCGGCGTGCGCGTGATAAAACCAGCGTTCGTGCATCACACTGGAATCCCAGGTCATCAAGATCACCCTGATCGAGACTGGTCAGTGCGGTTACTGCGAGAATTTGCATTTTACCCTTGGCATCTGCTGCTGCCTTGAGCATGCTGTCGTTGCCATGCACGGTGCAAAAGTCCACTTCATGACGGGCCAGTTGGCGCACGGCGGCGGCAACGGTGGCTGGAATATCAAATAGCTTCAGATCAGCGAATACTTTTTTTCCATTGCCCTTGAGTTCCGCCAGCAACTCGAAATAGTGGCCGGACAAGAAAACCTCCAGTCCCAGTTTGTAAAACTCCACCGAATCACCCAGCTTTGAAATCAGTGACTGCGCCTCTTCCAGATTTGGTACATCAAGAGCAAAGATCAGACGTTCGCGGGTTGGAATGTGTGCGTTAACTGAGGTCATGAATGTGGTCCTGTGATTGCAAAAACTCGGTGATGTATTTGCCAATGTGTCGCGGTTGTTCCATGTGAAAGTGATGATGCCCTTCATCGGTAATGTGCGTGCAGTTTGCAATGGTCGCAAGGCGTGCCTGCAGCATTTCTTCACCCAGGTACTCAATGGCCGCCGGAGAGGTAATGGCAAGTGTGGCGGATTTGATGGCGGTCAGTAAATCAAGTGCCTGTTCATCGGTTAGCAGCCATGGTGAGCGCCAGTTCAGTCGCGGGTCCGTGCGCCACTGGTAATAATCACCAGTATGCTCCAGTGAACGTTCACAAAGAAGGCGGGCGGCCTCATCGGATAGAGGGGAACCTTTTTGCCGGGCACGCATTGCCTCTTCCACGGATTCGTAGGGTCTTAAAATACTTGGTGTTTTACGCACTGATTTTATAGAAAGACGCAATTGTCGTGCAGCCTGATCGGGCGGTAGCGTTAATATGCCAACCGCGTCCAGTAGTACCAGGCGATTGACCCGTTCCGGCAGGGCGGCGGCAAAACCGCTGGCGATACCACCACCCATCGAATGGCCGATGATATGACAAGTTTCCCAGCCTAGTATGTCCAGTGCTGCATCGAGGTCATACAGGTTGTCCGGAAAATAGTAGCGACTGGTTTCCGGTCGGTGTGAGCTAAACCCATGGCCGGCAAAATCCAGCGCCAGCAAATCAAAATCTTTGAGATATGGTGCGAGCGGAACAAAGGAGGCGGCATTATCCAGCCAGCCGTGCAGACACAGTACCTTTGGCGCACCGGGTCTGGACCAGTGTAGTCCTTCCATAGTGCCCCAGGACAGGCGTATGTTGACCGGTGCTGCTTTCATCCGTGGTCACTTGAGAGGTTTGCATAGGCCAGCACCAGCCACTTGGCGCCCGCGCGGTTAAAGTTGACCTGTATCCGGGCATGTTCACCGGAGCCCTCAAAACTGATGACCGTTCCGTTGCCAAATTTTTTATGGTTGACCGATTCTCCCAATTGGAATGGCCAATCCTGCTTGATGTTCGAATTAGATTTTCGATATTGAGGTGCGCTGGGGCTGGCCCATGGTCGTTGCACCTGCATTCTGGGGCGTACTTCCTGGATTAATCCTGGTGGTACTTCAGTCAGGAATCGTGATGGCCGGCAGTGGTTTTCAGAGCCGTACATGCGTCTGACCTCGGCATGACTGAGGCATAGTTGTTCGCGTGCTCGCGTCATACCCACGTAACAAAGCCGCCGTTCCTCTTCGAGACGTCCACCGGCCTCGGTGACGCTACGCTGGTGCGGGAACAGACCGTCTTCCATACCTACGATGAAGACCATGGGGAACTCCAGGCCCTTGGCCGAGTGCAGCGTCATCAGTTGCACGCAATCATCCCATGCCTCACCCTGGGTTTCGCCGGCCTCAAGGGCTGCGTGGCTCAGGAATGACTGCAGGTCGGTCATGCCTGCTTCCTCGTCCTCTGGCGGCAATATAAAGACCTCGGCTGCATTGACCAGTTCACGCAGGTTCTCGACCCGGGATTCCATTTTTTCACGGGGTTCTTTTTGGTAGTGTGTGACCAGTTGACTGTCTTCAATAACGGCTTGCATCTGGTTGCCCAGGGTCCAGTTTTCCATACGTTCGCGCATCTGTGAAACGAGTTGCATGAAGCCATTCACAGCGCCAAGGGCCCGGGCCGGTAGCAGGTTCTGCCGGATACATTCCTGTGCAGCCTGCCACAGGGGCAAGCTGCTCTCACGCGCCTGCAGACGCAGCATGGATAGGGTCTTCTGCCCGATACCCCGGGCCGGTGTGTTGATCACACGCTCCATCGCAGCATCATCGTTCGGGTTTTGAACCAGGCGCAGGTAGGCCAGTGCATCCCGGATTTCAGCGCGTTCGAAAAAGCGCTGGCCGCCGTAAACGCGGTAGGCTATGGATGCCCTGAGAAGATACTCCTCGAATAACCGTGATTGAGCGGTGGTGCGGTAGACAATGGCAACTTCCTCGGCACGTCGCCCCCTGGCCAGCCATTGCTCAATCTGTTCAATGACATAACGGGCTTCGTCCTGCTCATTGAAGGCCGAATATAGTGTGATGGGGGCACCCTCGCCGTCAGCAGTCCACAGCTTTTTACCCATCCTGTCTTCATTATTGGCGATCAGGGCATTGGCGGCTTCGAGGATATTACCGGTGGAACGGTAGTTTTGTTCCAGCTTGACGATTTGCACATCCTTGAAGTCACGGCTGAAATGCTGAACATTTTCAACCTGTGCACCGCGCCAGCCGTAAATAGACTGGTCATCGTCACCGACGACAAGCACGCAACCACTGTCACCAGCCAGCATACGTATCCACGCATACTGAATCGAATTGGTATCCTGGAATTCGTCCACCAGCAGATGAGTAAGCCGGCTGCGATAGTGATCCAGCAGTGAAGGATTATTCAACCAGAGTTCGTGTGCACGCAGCAGCAGATCTGCAAAGTCAACCAATCCGGCACGGTCACAGTAAGCCTGGTAAATTTCGTAGATGCGTACCCA